>Ga0214919_10000065_pt1 | contig 161915 bp, 160 predicted proteins | sample LL1503_MetaG_FD_177994 | JGI IMG/M metagenome (GOLD analysis project Ga0214919, IMG submission 177994) | Freshwater microbial communities from Lake Lanier, Atlanta, Georgia, United States - LL-1503 | ecosystem: Environmental > Aquatic > Freshwater > Lake | place: USA: Georgia | collected...
TTGAGAATCCTGTGATATGGGGTTTAATCTCACGATATCATAAGATTTAGAATTATCACCAACTGGAATTATCGTTCCGCTGAGGATGACTTCACGGTGTGAAAAATCGTAGTGCCTTTGTCCTGTAAAGCTGAAATTATCAAGGTACTTGTTTCTATTTTCTTTTATGAGTCCAAAAGTAACACAAGGTCCACCAACGTCAACAGCATCACACAAGTCTGTCGGTGCGGCCGCAGACATTATGATACCTTTTAAGAAATTGGTTAATTTAGTGGTTGCATTACCCACGCCAAATCCCATTCTTATAGGACAAGAAACAGTATATGTTGGTGCCATTGCTCCTAACGTGATAGTTCTTTCAAGTCCACCGGTTTCTGTGAATGTATTGGATCCATCAAATACAAAAACGCCAGTACTGTCTCCAGATAAAACGTAATTTAAACTTGAGCTATAAGGCGAATCCTGCGTGAGAACGTAAGATGGACCCATTGGGTCAGAATTGGTTAAAGTATAAATTGTGGGTAAAACAAAAAGTGGATCATTGCTTACCTCATAAGTTCCAGAAGATTCAATGCATTCTTCAGGTGGTGGAGGTCCAGGAGGAGGTTCACATGTGATGTTATATGTGCCGACCAGACCGTCGCTGCTTATCGTTAGAGTTCTGTTTAATCCACTATTTTCTGTAAAGACAGTAGACCCGTCAAAAGTAAACGTTGATCCGTCGGAAGAATTAAAAGTTGTGCTTGCAATACCGTCTTGGGTTAAGATTAAAGACAATCCTCCCCCGGGGCCAGTGGTATAAAATTTATAGGTTTTTATTCCTGATAAACCAGAAGTTGTTCTAGAAAACCTTCCTGATTCAGGAACGCATTCATCAGGAGGAGGAGGAATACAAATATCTTCACAAGTAATGGTAAAATGATGTGTTGGAGTTTCTGCTTCTAAATTTGTAACAGTTAGTGTGATGGTTCTTCCACTCCCACCATTTTCTGTGAAAATTCCTGCATCGTAAGAAGTCGGTGAAAAATCGAAAGTTCCGCTTCCGTCGCCACCCATTGCATAAGTTGTTCCAGAAACTAAAGTTAATGTATAGGTTTTTGAGGAAGGTGCGTCAGTATAAAGTGTATAAACATGTGTGCCAGAATCATAACTCCATGAAACTTGATCGTTTCCTGCGTCTGGAAGACAACGATCTTCAACACCATTGCATCTATTAATTTTTCTTGCAACCGTTCTGTCGTTGAACCATCCTGGGCCCGCAGCGAACGGCAATTCAACAATTACTTTTTCTAATAAGAAGGGTGATGATGAATCATTTTGGAAAATGATGGGTTGAATTTCGTTCTGATCAAACCCAAAAGCTGGGTCTTGAGTTGCATTTTCTGCCAAAACATATTGATAAGCATCACTGACATTTTTTAGTGTTAAATCGCCTTGTACCCAAGGATGAGGCAACAAAAATGGGCTAACGTTGGTGGTAACTTGAGAATTATGAATTGTTGATATTCCCGCATTTCCACTTGCAACCTGTGTACCGAATGCTGTATAAAGTCTTGCGTCACCAAAAATTGCTAATGACGTTTTGGGATCTTGATCATATCCTGCTTTTCTAAAAGATTTGGTATAGGAATCGTAGTAAGACAACGTAGCAGTTGTGGGCAACAATACATGAGGAGCTTGAATCGGTAGCTCATATTTTATGATTGTTTTTTGACCCAAATTACCATCGAATCCCAGTCCAACGTCTTCGACTGCTGAACCTATTTTATAGAACGAAGTTTCTTTGATGTCTTGTTCGAATAATTGTGTTTCTGAGAATGCACCAATGATACCTGGGTCTTTAGGAATCCACGGATCAACTGCGTCAGGTCTTAAAATGCCAGCTACTTCAATGTCAGTATAGAGTGAAGCGTCTGGATTATCAAATGTTGATAATTGGCCAAATAATCTTGGTAGATGGGTGGGCATGTTAACAACGGTTTCACCAAAAACTAGTGATTTTCTGTCGTCAAATAATCCATTCACGAAAATTGGAGAATTGCTGTCTTGATTTCTTAATTCTAACCGAGGCAAGATTTTTTTGGTGTGCTCTGGTGGTGGAACAAAACGGTATAACGCACCAAAGACTGTCTTTCCCGGCCAGGATGTATTGTTAATAGCAACAGGAATGGAGATTCCTCCCGTTTGTCTTAATCCTCCAAACTTACTGTTTTGATTTTTAATTGACGGATCACACACTTCTATCGTTGTTGATGGTGAACTATTCCCATTGTCGTACCCAATTACGTAACAATTCGCGACGCCTGACTCCGAATAATTAAAATAATCTCTTGTTGTTGTTAGAGAATCAAACGACGAGTATCCCCACTCTATCACACCAGATTCGTATATCATGCAATCAAATTCATATTGGATGATATTGATGTTGCTGGCTAAGAATCTCCACTTAACGTATGTTCCGCTCTGAGTATGACCTGCCCAGACACCACACTTTTTTAGTCTTTTGCCTAGGTTAATTTGATCTGCTACGTTTTTATCGGAGTAAAAATTAGGGGTATCGTAGCTCCATGGATATAAAGTTACTATACCTGTACCTCCGGGAGTATATAGGGTAACCCTTCCGTCGATATTTACGATTACGTAAGAAATATCTGCGTCACAAAATTTTGATTGGCAACTGACTGTGTGGGTCGGTGAAGACGTGTCTAACCTGGTTAAAAGATCTTCATTGATGAATTTAATCCCAAATTTGGGACCCACTTGCGATTGAAAGACGTAATTCTGTAGGAGATTTGACATCATGTGTAAGTCATGCCTCCGAAAGCAAGCGAATCTGTTCCCAATTTTGTTCCATCATATACAAACCCTGTTGTATGTGAAACGTATCCATCGGGAACATAACCATTATCACGATAGTTTAATTCATTTGTCACATTTGTTATCGGTCCACTTAACAGATTCTTGACAATTTGATTATTGTCGGTGTCAACGAACGGCAAAATTCTATTTTTTTCCCAAAAAAAGATCCCGTTGCCGGGTTTACCGTAGCTGTCAGTTTCATTTCTATCAAGAAACGGGATGTTTCCACCAAATTTTATTTGAGACGTTGAAACAACAAAATCAGAAGATCTAGTGTGGCTTTCATTACCGTTACCCACAAGACCCCAAACGCCGTGAGCTTCATAAGGAAAATAAGTGGAACGTAAACCTGCTACATCACGAATTGTAAGTGGCTCCATGGTCGCAAGTACGCTGCCATAAGGACCCAACATTTGATCCCCTGAATTTTTAATGCTGAAAGGATATGATAGTTCATTTTTAACGTGCTTTATTGGATCAAAAACTTCTCCATCAGTAAAGCTAGTATTATAAACCTGTGGTAGAACGTCATTATAGACGACGTCTTGTCCAAAAGAAGTGCGACTTAACCTGTGGCCAGGTTCACCTGATAAAATTTTAGCATATCCTGCAACGTATCCCCTCATAGATCTTAATTCAATGCCTTGATGAAAGGGATAAGCTTCTGTTAGATTGCTGTGAGGGGCTGAATTGATTTTTACTCTGGGTTTATTACAGTCATCAAAATATGATTTATCATCAACTTTGCTTTCTTCAAGTTCAAGAGGTGAGTGATATGACGCTTGTAATGTTTGGCTTAAATTCATAATTACTTTTAATATTTTTTAAGTACAACGTCGTATGACCAACCGACTGGTTTAATTTTGGAAGGATCAAAATTTTGTGTTCGAAGACTGTAATTTTCAAAGTAATAATAATTGTGTTTTGATCTTTCTAACATGTGCGGTTCAACCATAAAATTGACACCCTTGAACCTTGTTTTCTTGGGCAATAATTGATCAATAAAAGTTGCAATTGAGGTATCAAACCATCTATAAAATTCAAAAAACTTTTCAAAATTAATTTTTGAAGATAAACGATTAAAATAAACGTCACGTAATTTTTCAATGTCAGGATATTCTGTGCTGAATAAAAGATTCGGGTCGCCTATGGCGTTATTTAACGTCTCGTAAGAAGCAAATAAATTTACAATATCTTTATTTAAAGAATCTACAAGAGAAAAATCAACTGAAAATCTAAGATCATCGATTGGTTCATCATTTCTAGGAACGTAATAAACAGGCGCAGTTCGAGCCCACTTTGAATTTTCTACTATATTTTTATAATCCTGTAATCCTCGAGGTCTGACTTTGTCGCTAGTTGCAGTTTCGTCAAAATAGGGTGAAAGATTACTGTAATTTATAATTGATGTTTCAAAATTATTAGATCCCGTTAAGTAACCGGTTCCTGTCATTGAAAATCCATTTTGACTATAATCAAAAAGTGATATGAAACCCGTTGAGCCAGATGCCAATGTTTCTGGTTGTTTTTGAATACAATCGAGTCTTAATTTTTCAAAACTACCCGTTAATTTATTCACAAAATTATAATGAAGATTGGGTTGATCAACACCTCTAGATTTATGATTTTTTGTATGTTCTAGAAATTCTGTTTCAGATATTGATTTTGACCAGAATCTAACGTTTGAAATTGTTCCACTAAAATATGCAAGAGAAAAGGAGGGATCATTTAAAAATATTGAAGATAAATTTATGGTATCATTGGCTCCGATGGCGATATATGAACCTGAAGAATTATAATCCGGTGAAAGAGATCTAAACAAATTTTTGTATATTGTAGGTGTGTCAGGACTTTCATTAAAAAAGCTGGAGGTTTGATATAGGTGTGTAATTGTGCCGTTTAATTGTTGTGATGCTCTTACAAAGTAAGATGATGAAATTTCAGAATTAATTTCATCATTTCTGATGCAACCAAAAGAAATCAACCAATGATTTCCATCATATATTCCACTTCCTGATAAATTTAAGGGTAACGACAGCATTGGAGCATTAATATCTCCATGAGGTCTAACATATAGAGTTATTTTACAATTATCAAAAATGTCGATCGGAGGAGAAACAATTAAGTTTGTTAGTAACCAAGGTCCTCCATTTAAAGATCCCGACGATTCAAAACGAACTAAACTTTGTGAAAGCGCTCCGTTCAAACCTGAATCATTTAATAAATCCGTTATAACAGAATTACCATCGTTGGCAACATTTTGTTGTTTAAACAACTTATAATTTGATTCAAAAGTCCACGAACCTGAAGTTAAAAGTTTGTCGTTATTAGTGCCTTCTGGTAAAGGAAAACCGGGTTCTATCCTGGGTGATGATAAATATGAACTTGAGACCAAACTATTTTTATCAAATTTTAAAGCAAATCCAACTTCACTTCTTATATCTCGTGTTGAATCAAGGGTTCTTTGTGTTACACCACCGTATTCTCGAATTCTAATTGAATTATCTGGGTCAATTCCCACAGCTCGCAAAAAAGCCTTAATTGAATGTTGGGTTCCTTTTGATGCAATTATGTGAGGTAAGCTTACTAAGAGTCTTCTTGTAATTTGGTTCTGTATAAATTTAAGTGTGTATTGTGAAGTACTAATGTCGTCTTCGATATTTTCGGCTTCAAGGTATTGTTCAAGTGTAGAATCTGTAAAAAGTGATGGTAAATTTAAACCAAGACTTTTAACTAAAAATGGTAAAAAATTATCAGGAACAGTTTCGTTTAATTCATAATCAACAAAATTTAAAGTTTTAAAACTGTCAATGAATAATTTAATTTCATCAAAAAATTTTGCCCAAATATACAATAACGATAACATTAATTGTTGTGATCCAATTTTACCGGATCCAGGAATACTGTTACCTTCATATGGTTGTATGGCATTACCATCTATGTCCAAACCGTATCCCTCTGCTGATGCCCCTTCAAGCAAATAGTGTGGCGGAATTAAACGTGTAATTAAATTTGGGTTTTCAATATCATATAAAGATGAACTCATCAATAAATTTGTGTTTAATGAAACCACATCTGGGTGCATTGGAAAAAGAATGGGATTAAATAAATCTTTTTCATACATCATTACATTGTTGTTAATGCTATCAAATTTTATTCTAAATGATCCTTGAAAATTTTCAACATAAGAGTGTAAAGAATTTCCAGAGCTGTCTAGAACTATATTATCAATACCACTACCAGAAAGGAAGGGTTCATTAAATTTATAATACAATTTTAATTCTGGTGTTGCAAAAATTCCCTTTTGAGAATATAAAGATTGTAATTTAGTATCTCGATTTGAGTGAAATAATCTAAGTTCATCAATCGTTCCAGAAAGTGTTAATTTGGGTGTAAATTTATCACCATTTGAATTTACAACAATTGATGATCCACTTCCTATAATAAAGTTTGATGTATCAATATCAAGTTTTTTTAGTTTGTTCCCCGTGCCTGTTTCAGCCAGTGATTCATTGACATAAAACAGACTAGAATCTAGACCCATGTTAATGGATCTATCTAACGTAACACAAATATGATTATACTTTCCTTTTAAAATTTGGGCAGATGATGAAACGACATGGCTACCTGACACAATTACAAATTGGCAAGATGCTGAAACAGCAGATAGACTGGGTAATAGATGTAACGAAAATCCCTGTCTTTCGCCATTTATTTTTTGACAAATAATTGATTCGTCATTTGATTCTGTCGGTAATTTAAGTTGCAGTTCAATTGACAAGGGTGTAAACTCATCAGGAGGATTTAGTACTGATACACCACTATTATTTTTTGAAAGATCGGGAAATAAAGTTCCGGGGGCATCAATAACTGAAATATAACTGCCACCGGTAAAGTGAAGTGAACCACGATTTTTAGGGAAATTTTCTAACACCCAGCGATCAAATCCAGTAAGGTTATCTAAGAAAATTTGCACTTCTTTTTTTGAACCGTCAAAAGGAAATTTATTAATTAATTGTTCAAATGCTAAGTTTGTCTTTACTTCAGCTGACATGAAAAACGTGTGATTTTCAAATTTTGACCAATCAACGTTTAATTGTTGTGTTGATTTAAGAGGATAACCTTGTGGATCATAAAAAAACGATCCTGTTTCGCCAAGACTAGTATCTAAAACTAAGTCTTGAGTTAAGGAATTAAGGTATTTATTTCCGTCAAATTGTTGTTTTATTTTTGACGGTAAAAAATCTTTTGTTCCCATTTTATGACACTACCTTAAAAGTAATCGAAGAATTTTTATATATTGTTGATTCATTACCTTCAACTGTCATTATATCAATTGTGTATGATCTGTTTTGAATTAATGAAAATCCATCTAAATAAAAATACAATCCATTGGAATCTAGGGAAAGTTTTGTAGAATTGTAAGTGGTATCAAATGGGATGACAGTGTTAGAACTATCTTCATCCCTGATACTGTAATAACAATTTTTTATAATTTTCCCATAATCATTGATAGCAAATTTAACACTTTGTAATAAAGGATTTGTCTGATCAAAAATATGAATCCTGACTAGCATTTTTTCTGATTTTTTTAATTCAATAGGAACTCCATAACATGAAACAGTATATTTTTTTTTATTTAATGGTGAAGTAAATGTTTGTGGACCACTAAATTTTATTGATGATCCTGTGACAAACGAACTTGATTGATTCAAAGACATCCAAATTGGTGTGAATGTTACAGAACCAGAAACATTAAGTTTTTTTTGTAATATTGGATTTAATGAAACATAAACGGGGGCTTGATAAGTTCCACTTAGTTCGAAATTTCCTCTTGAAAATTGTGAACCTGTGAAAAAAATATCATAGTTTCCTCCCGATATGGGGGTTGTTAATTTAAGTAGCAGACAATTTGATCCTGTCAAATCATTTGATTCAAAATTTATATTTCGGAGACCTTGAGAATCATAATTGTATAAAAACAAACTTCCAGATAGATTGAAATTCATTATTGAAGAATCATCAGAAATAGAATCGTCAAATTTAACAATTAATTTAGGTCTGAGAGTCAGATCATAAGCATGTCTAGATGCAAATCTTTTGACAAAATATGTTTGTTGATTACTTTCCACACTTCCGATGAAAGATAGTCTGTAACCTTCATCAGGCAATTTATTAATCAACGTAGCAGAAACAATTTTTGTGACATCAAACAATGCATCTTCAGAACCATTTTTGAAAGATTGTGTTATTTCAAAATTTATATTTTCAGATCCTATGATTCCATTTGTAAAATAATCACAAACATCACCTAATTGACCACCATAGTTTGCACCAGATAAAATCCATGCATCATTTTCTGATGCTGACAGAAAATTTGCTACATCAAAATCAGTTAGATAAACAATATCTTTACCAATTCCTTCACTAAATGATTTTGAAAGAGGTGATAAAATTAAACTAAAGTTATTGGGTGTTGTTTGACCACCGTAAACATCTTTTAGATTAACATAACACTTAAAACTTTCATGATTTATGTCAATTTTTTTAGAATTTAACAAATTTTTTAAATCTGTTATACCTTCAAAATGTAATAGACTTCTTGAAATTTCTACATTTGGTGTTTGTGTAGCTCCACTGATATTAGTAGTAATACCATACAATTTAAAAAGATCAAGAGTAGATGCATAACCTACTGAAGAATTAATACGTTTAACTCCGGATATTACTTTGTCTGTTATATAAGTGTCTTTGTCTGCATCAAATAATTTATACATTAGACGCTCTTTCCTATGATGTTTATGCTGGGATATTTCATTTCAAATATCCCTCCAGGTGGAGGGACAATTACACCTTTTTGTTTTAAAGTTCCTATCTTGAAATCATAATAAAAATCACTATAAATCTTGTTATTAATTGTGCCAACAAGATTTGTAAATTTTAATGCACCTGATTCAGGTATAGACAAAACACCATCTATTGAAAATAAGATACTTATTATTTCAGCTGTATAAATAGGTTTGTCTATCTGAGCATTAACAACACTAAAATAATTCACAAGTTCAGTATTTATATTTTGTATTACTTGTTCTGTAACATACTCTGGATCTATTATGACAGAATATGACAATTGAAAGTTGACTATTGGGCAGTCTAAAATTTCAATTGCGTCTGAAATTAATCTATAGGTGTTAAGATATTTTGCAAGATTTAATTTTAGTGTATCCGTTGTTGTTGTTAGATCCCCGTTTTCATCTCTTCCAACGACATAAAGATTTGTACTCAAGGGATTGTCTATATTTTGTCTTATAGCTGCACGAAAAACCCTTCCAAAATTTGATGGAATGGTATAAACTCTTGCGAGTAAATCTTCCTTTGTTACTATTCTTTCTTGAGAATTTTTAATTGCAGCTGCTAGATTTTTAAAATCATTAATTGAAGGAATATTTTCTCCGCCTCTAGCAGGTTCAAGATTAAGAACTTGTGTACTGTTGGTTACGGCTTGACCTAAATTGGGGTCTGGATTTTTGGGGAAAAACATTCTGAGGTCAGTTATTTCTCCAATAGAATTTTCAGATACATTGTGTGATGTTCCTCCCCCATATCTATAAGATATTGTGAAGGTGGTGTTTGAAGAAGCTACACCTAATGTTCTTGTTGTTAGTAAACTTTGCGGATTTATTCCTTTTCTATTAAATGAATTTGTATTTGGTAAAGGTATGGCAAATTCTGCTGGATCCGGTATAACGTCATCCTGCAATGAAAGTGCATCCCCACCACCAAATGTTAGGGTTGTTAATCTAGATGCTAAATCAAAGTTTTTTATAAATCTGTAGGGTGCGGGTATTAATTGAAGTGAGCTTGGTGAAGTATGTGAATCATATCCAAAATTAGGTGTAGCTTTATAAATAACGTCTTCCGCAAGATCATTTACTTCATAATAAACGTTACCAAATCCATCAACAACTTTAACTATCTGATAGATGTCGGGGTCTGGTAAAATTATTTTCCTATACGAAACAAATGAACCAACACTGGTGTAAAATGATTTTTCATTTCCAGACAAAAACTTGCCAGTTTTAGAAACTATGAACGTTTGTACGATTTGATTATTTATCTTACCATTTTTTATAGTTGCGTTATAATTTCCATCTGCTTTTTTTTGTGAAAAATCTATATTGTCTATTAATCTAAAACTTATTCCAGATTCTGATGTTACTACAGTTCCTTGTCTTATAATAGGTAAAGAATTTTCTAGTGGGATGTAAGTTTGATTGCCATTAGGATCTGCACCGATTATTGCAGGAACCTCTATATAAAACGTACAATTTACGCTAGAAGGAGAAGGTCCATATATTTTTACACCATTATTTTTTAATATGTTAACTATATTGTTAGTTTCAACAGCAGAATCTATATTTAATTCATTAAATTGATGATCTAAATAGAACGACATATTATCGCCTATAAAGGCTGCCATTTCAAGGAATAATCCTCCCAGGCTGTTTTCAGAAAAATCTGAATTTTTTTCTGAAAAGTATAGTCTTGCATATGATAAAATATCTTGTCTTAATGCATCAAAATCTTTTGCAAGATAAGTTCTTTGACGAACTTGTTTTAACACTTCTGAAGGTTTTTTTGCCATTGTTACCTCAACTAATTATCCAATAATACGAAAGGCAACCAAAAGCTTTTTATTGGTTACACCTAATGTTGGAATATCATATGTAATATTTAAATTAATATTAGATACTCCCTTGCCTGTATTTTGATCAAAATTGATATTTGTTACAAGCGTTTGAGGAGTAACATAAGGCATCCATGATGAAATTGCTTTTCTTATACGATTTATTGCGCCTGTTTCAAAATCTTCTTGTGAAAGATTAGAACTAACAAGTTCAGTTAATAACGGTCTTAAATTGGCACCGTAGCTATAATGACCTAATCTTTCACCCCAATTTGTTTGTACTAAATTACGCAAATTATCTGTTATCTGGTCAGATAATAAAAAATTCATTCCTAAAAAATCTTCATGATCCGCCGTTCCCAATTTTACAGGAGTTTTTATTCCTACAGGAATTGAACCAGTAAACAAAGGTATGGTGGAAATAGTTTGTTGTAATTGAACACCTGAACTTTTAAAATTAAAGGAAGGCATGATATATTTTTATGTATCAAACCTTGTCATTTTCTTGCATAATATTTTTCACCGTCTGATAACGTTATTGTAACAGGTTTATATCTGTAGTGATCTTTCGAACTCGGTCCAGGATAATTTTCATAATTACCTTCAGGATGATGATGACATAAATAAATATTTTTTGTATCATTTATACCAATAATGTCGGTTCTATTTCCTACAAAATGCATATGATCTTCATGCGACACGTATTTAAAAAACATGGGGGTTACACTACCCCATTTTAATTTTTTATACAGGGCTTGATGTTCAAAGTTCCATAACTCTCCAAAATTATGTTTGCACCATGCATTAAAAACTTTAAATATATTTTCTCCAACTAATATTCCCCCAAAGGGAGGATTATTACCCGTAGTTAATTCCTGTACAATTATATTTTTTTGAATCAACTCTGGTATCCAATCATGAAATAACCACCGTGCCATTTCATACATGGCAGCAAAATCATGTGGTAATACCTGTCCTTCACCAATTTGTGCATCTGCGTATGCTTTTTTAAGATAATCTGGTTGTTGACCAGGAATGAGGAAGGGGATGTTGGGACTGCCATATTTATTACTGCTAGAGTTTCCACAACGATATGGTGTTTCGCCCGGTAAACCTTCTTCCATGTTTTGTGATATTAAATTATTTTCGATCCCAGACAACCACTTACCGTCTTGTTTCATTGGATATGCAGTATCAAAAGAAGCTCCTCCATGTGAGTGTGACCATTGATTATACCTCCATCCAAGACCACCTGCAGGTTCTTTTCTGGTAATATTTCCAACCTCTAATTTAAAAAATGAATTGGTGTTATCTTTTAAAGATATTGGGTTTTTTGATCCTTGAATGTTGTCTGTGAATGACATGTGTTCTGCCATTTTTTGTATTGTTTCAACCGTAAATGAATCACCATAATACGCTTTACGTTTTGTAAAATTGACAGTTAATTTTGAACCGTTATCTTGTAACCTAACCAGGTTATTAAGTGCGGCCTCTTGATCTTCTGACATTTTAGGTTCATTGTATTTAATATAACCACGATAGTTGCCTAAAATTTTTATTAAATTTGTTGCCCCTACAACTACATGTGCAGCTGAAACTGCTATGATGTCTGCTGTTACCGTTTTTATGGTAGCCAAATTTGTTTGATATTCAGCAAAATTATCTCCGGGATCAAGCAATAGATTCTTAGTAATTTCTTGGACAATTTGACATGAAGCTTTAAATAATTTTTCAGGTGTAAAGTTTAACCACCAATTTTCCTTACCAATTACTGAAATTAATTTTGAAAAAATTTGTGGGACGGCACCAATAATAAATTTTGAATTAAACTCTTGTAAGCTAGCAAAATTTTCTTGTCCCTGTGGCGGTTTACCGGTAATTGTCGTGGGTTGAGGATTTATTAATCCAATTAAATTGCTATTAAAAGCTATAACTTCAGGCGGAGGTACCAATAACAAATTTGCAACCACGGGTATCGGCATTGCAAAGGCACCAATCATTCCAGCTAATCCTAAATCTATTTTAGGTCTACTTAAAACGTCGGCTACTCCTGTTGGATCAAATACTTTAATTAAAAACGATCTTTGATTAATTGATCTATCCAAGGTATCTAATAATGAAGAAAACACATCATCAATCCATCTTTTATGCCAATCAGGGTATAAATCTTTATTTGCTAAATTTGGATTATAAAAAGGATCAGGTTTAATGTTTGGAACACATTCAAAATTTAAATTTATTTTTCCTATTTGAGAAAATTGTTGATGATAATCAATGATACGCTTTCTTGCGATATCTGACACTGATCCATCAGAATTTCTGACACCAAAAGTTGTCATCACAGTTTCCATGATCACACCTTATTTTATAGGACTAGTTGAACTAACAACTAAAATTTTACTAGCAAACATCCCTTGACCTGCAACTCCTACACCAACAGAAGAATTTGCAGTTGTACGAATGGGTTGTGAAATAACGGATCCATTATTTTGGATGGCCGGGATATCTGTGCATAGAACTGCTTTATCTGCTGTATCACCACCTAATTTTATATATCCCGTATCACTAGGTTTAAAAATAATATCTCCGTTGGTCTTTATAACAACTGCAGCATAACTGCCGGGCACCCCACTGTCATTATTATTAACAAGTATTTCAACATCTTTCCTCGCAATCAATCTCAATTTATCAGTTTTAATGACAATTGCAGGATCACCATCTGCTGAATTTTCAAATGAAAATTGGCCATTAAAACTTTCTAGATTAAAAATTGAATCTATGTTTGTTTTTTCTGAAATTCTAATTCTGCTAGAATCATTGATTGGATCTGGATCACCTTCTGATTTTTGATAAACTTTAGGTGATTTATTTAATTCTGTATATCCTAATTCATTAATTACTGGAAGACCTCCAGTTTCTGGAGTTTTTCCTCTGCCCGCAACAATATCAATTGTTCCATATGGAAAATCACTGGTAGGCAAAGAAGGTATGTTTATATTTCCTTTATTTTCATTTTGTAAATTAACACTATTGTTTTTGAGAAATATACTGACGGGAGTAAAATTAGCTACTGGGCCTTTGCGATCGGTTCCTAAGGATATTAACGTATTATTTGAACCTTCTAAAACTATGTCTCCTGGTCTTTTTTTGTAACGTGGAACAGAAGCTGGAACCTTTAAATTACTGGCGTTGAATTGTTGAGAATTTCCTAAAATTCCTCCTGATGATATCCCCGATATAAAAGAAAAAACATATTCATTATTTTCTTTGCTAACAAGATCTCTATAGGCATTACTCCCATTTTTAATAAAGTTTGATCCTGGCAGTATTCTTCTAACACCTTTATCGTAGGCAGGAATCCCGTTGTTAAATTCAAACTTATCTTCTAAATCAGGATTTGAATAAGAAGGTTCATAAGACCTGGGAGGATGTGTATGATTTAAATCATCGGTGGTTAAAATTTCGGTTATTCTACAAAACCAATAACCTATGTCTTGTCTATAGTTATCTCCCTCGGACACCAAGGCCCAAACGTGTTCCCCCGGATTACAAGGTAAAGAAAGATGAGGAGGAAAAAAGGGGGCAAAAAACATAGCCTGATCAAGACCTCCTTCTCTATCTAATATTCTTCTTCCCAAGATTGTGTTTCTTGGTAAAACTAATTTTTTATTAATTTTAAATAAATCATACTTTTTTTGATAAATTTCTATTAAAGCATCAGTAACCATTGATGGATCAACAATTACATCAAGAACGACTATTCGAGAAAAAGCCTGATCTATCATACTATTGTTCCTTTATCATATTAAACATATCATCAGGATCAATTGATTCGTTGCTACGATCTGCCTTGGCAATAAGTTCAGCAAGTTTTATAAGTTGATCATTGGCGCGGCTCATTCGCTCAATGAAAGTTGATAATGTTTTACCATGAATTGCGTGTTCAGTGCTCTTGCCCTTCACAATTTGACTGAGCTCAAGAAACATAGCATATGCATGTTGTCTGTCAATGATTGCATTTTCATAAATTTCTTTCCACAATCTTTTCTTTTTATCGCTCAATGTTTCAATTTGATCCAAGAGTGTAGAGAAATCTTTTACCTTTTCATTTATTTCTCCCCATGAAACATCGGTCGTATCATTACTCATTTTGTGCCATCCTCAATCTTTTATAATGTCTTTTTATTGTTTGCATGGCAGTCGTCAATTGCTTGGGACTTAAACCAGATAATTCTCTCATGTAAAGAAGAATGGCACTCTTGTTGAGTAAATCTATCGAATCTATGTTTTCAAAAATTGTGATGACAGAGTTTATGCAAGATAATTCATTTTCAGTTTTTAATGATGATCTAATTTCATGTAACAACTTCACCGTTCCTTCTGCATCACCAAACATTGACACAAAAGAATCCTGTGTTGGTACAGTATTGTAGTCTTCAACAATTTTTTGATCATTGTTGGACATCGATTCTGTGTAATCCAGACTAACACTCTTTTTAGAGTACAAACTTTTTTGTTTTGTTTTTATGATTAACCAATTTTTAGCAACAACATTAAAATATGAAAAAGCGTTAGTTCCACGCGTTGCATCAAACTTATAAATTGTTTCAAACAAAAAATTTATACAATCGTTTTTTAGGTCATCGTAAGAATCGTACAATCCGACAAATTTGTGTATGTTAATTAGATTTTCTACTAACTTGCGAAACGCAGGTAGAATTTCTTTCATATACAAATCATCTTTTTCAATCTTGCTCGCGGCACTTTGGTAAGCTACAATGGCTGCTTGCGTTTGTTGATTGAAGTACATTCTTTCCGTTCGGGAATCGATGACTTCTGGTGAATCAGAAGACCTTCGTCGTCTACGTAATTTTATTTTTTTAGTTGTATCATTGATTTGTATTTTTTGCATCGTTGTCGCTCGAAAAGTTAGTTATCTTGTTTGCAATTATTAATAAAGCATCACGTGAGGTGGCTATGTCTTTGACCACACCCTTAATGACAGGTTCATCATAGAGAACCGGCACTTGTGAAGCTTCCGAGATCCTGCGATAACAACCGTCGATTATGTCCAACGATTCTTCAACCTGATCTTCTAATGAAAAAATTAATTTACTTAACCTATACGTCATCATCCCAAGACCGATTGTGGTGGCAAAAAAAATAACCGCAATCAGTGACATCAGGATTAGCACAAATATTCTCCTATTTCATTATCCAGGTAACCATTGATTGCTTCTTGAGAATATTCCTGAATCAATCGAGGAGCCAGTTCACCGGCCCAACCAAGAGGAACGGATTGGGATTCAATGAATTTTTTTGCTTTTCTTTTGAAATCTTCTTCAGAAGGTGTTGCCCACTTTGCTCCTTGAACAAAAATTTTACCATCAACCCGACTGGGATGAATTTCTTCCAATTTATGATCAATAGAAATAAATTTACCTTTATTCAAGAAATCAAGATGTCCAGACCATCCCGTTGCAATTACTGGTAATCCGGCTACTGCTGCTTCCAATAATGGTAAACCATAACCTTCTCCGCGAGTAAGTGAAACCAAGGCTTTGATTTTAGGATGTCTATATAATGAGTTCATTTCCTCGTCAGACATTGAACCGTGCAAGAGATGGATTTTAGGAAATTGTTTGTTTCCTCTGACCTCTTTTAAGAGTTGATCAACTAAATTCGTGACAGCTTTTTTATCAATAGTTGTATTACGACCAATGTTTGTTTTTAATACAATTCCTACATCACTGCGATCAGCAAAGGTTTCACAAATCCATTTTATTGCAAAAAACGTATTTTTTCTGTCAGAGAACGGATTATTTCCCGTTATTTGAGCAACAATAAGAAAATTATTTTCAGCTTTTAAAGATAAATTAAAAGGGGTAACGTTCAATGAATTTTTTAACGCTTCAGGATAAGCTTCAGGAACTACGGAAATTTTTGTTTTTGTTTGCCCCGTTTGCTCAAAAGTTCTTTTTGAAAATTGAGAAGGAACAACAACGTGTGTCATAGCGTCACAGCATTTTAACCAATCAGGATTACATACATTGGTTTCTACACCTGCAGTTAATCCGATATTTAATTTCCCAAGATTTGGATTCCATTCATTAGGAAGTTGTAATTGAAGTGTCACATCTGCATCCGACACAGAATTATTTGGAACTGTTTTTTCCATTATTTGACCGATCAGACCATCACATGAATCTCTGTTTAATAACCAAGGTGTATCACCCCACATGACTGGTGAGATTTTTAAATCTATGTTTTTCTTGGTCAATAACCATTTTGTTATTTGACGAGCGTGGACGCCGTATCCTGACTGCGTCAATACAGGTGCAACAAATACAACTGATTTCATAACACCACCTCAGACCATTTGGATTTCTGAGACCACGAGTTCATAGTATCTTGTAAGGTTCTGTCCCATTCACCAATCAATCTGTCTATTGAAAATTCTTTCATTGCATAATCTCTGCCTCTTAAACCGAGAGTTTTTCGACCTTCTGGACCCATATTGTAAACTTTCATAATTGCATCAGCATAGGTTTTGTGAGACACAAAATCTTCATAAATGTATGGTACCATTTGATTGCCGACCAAAGAACGAACTTCGGGATCAAGCCCGACGCCATATTCTTCTCCTGTTTCCCAATTAATGACTTGACGTGTTAATCCACCTGTCTTGATCGTAATCATCGGTTTACCACAATACAACCCTTCAAGGGTTGACAGACCAAACCCTTCATTGCAAGATCTATTAAGAACAACGTCAGATGTGTTGTACAACGAAACCATTTCTTCAAATCCAACTCTGTCTTTAGAAAAGAAAACATTACCTCTTAGACCAAAAAGATCTATGACGTGGTGAAGATTAGGTCCTTCATGATCATTTGGATCTGTGTGCATTACAAGTGTCGCTTTTCTGTGACCGTGGGTTGCTTCAAGTTGGTCCAAAAATATTTTCCAAGATTGAATAAGATCACTTGGCATTTTTCTACGAGCATTACGGCTGACATATAATCCAACAAAATGATCTGAACGAGCATCACCTAGCAATTTTCTTTTCACATCTAAGGCTTTGTCTTCAGGAAACGGTTGATAAATGTCTGAGGGTAGTGCGTGAGGAATAAAATTGGTTTTTTCGGGGAATCTTTCATGAACCATTTTATAAGTTGGATAGTTGATGCAATTGATAAGATCTGTTGATTCATATAATACTTTATTAAAATCTGGCCATGGATCATTGTCCCATAGATGATTGTAAACAATAGGACAAATTTGATGAATTTCGTCTTCCATTTCCCATGTCCAAATGAAAAATCGTGGATCAGTAAATAGAAATAGTGCATCTGGCTTTTCGGTAGCCAGTAAAACTCTTAGCATATTTCTATCACCAAATCCATCGATAGGTTTAATGATGAAGTCAGGATTTACGGACACAGTTTGGTAATCGTTGTGTTTTACTGCTGCCCCTAAACACCTGAAAGTATATTTCCCTGTGTTTAATAAACCATTAATTAACCATCTGGCTTGAATTCCAACGCCGCTTGTCGATAGTGGGTGATCACTAATAAAGAGAATCTTTTTCTTTTTTTCTGTCATTTTAGATAGTTGTTAATATCGGTTGTTAAAATCAATTGTATATAAAACATCGTGCGTTTTTGATAATTTTTTGTTAAAATTAACCACAATGTTCTGTGTTGTGATAGTCACAATAAGTGCAAGATGACCTGTTTTTTAGTGCAATACCTCGTTTTACAGAAGTCACCATATCATTTACTAATTTTAAATTTCTTTTAATTGTAACATCACCTACAGAAATTGGAAAAAGCTCACAGTGTTTTCCGGGTTTAGCTGACTTTTTGAGGATGACAAATGCACATCTAATTTCTTTCAGGTTTATATTGTGTTTTTGAGACCAAAAACTCTTATAAAGAACTAATTGGGCTGATGTTAGTTTGTCCTGTCTTTTTTGACGTAACCAACCTCTATTTGAGGTTTTCCAATCTAATAACCAAACTAAATCTTCACCCCGTTTACCTTTGGATTTGATGACACCGTCAATGAATCCTTTGAATGCGTGTGGATGAGGATTGATTGATTCATAAAGTTGTTCTTCTGCGGCTATAAATTCCCAATCAGGAAATTCTGTTCCCATGAAATTTGGAATTTCTGCCAAAATGGCAAGACTTTCAGTCTTAGCCCTTTGTAAAGAGGTTTCATCAAATCCCTTTACGCCTTCATTTTTCTTCCACGCTTCTTCTAACATTGAAATGGTGATTGTCGTGTCCATCACCTTTGTTTTTAAGAAATTTTCACATGCTGCGTGAACGGCAGTTCCAAAATCAAGATAAATGCTTGGTTTAAATAAATCTATCTTTTTTACGTGTTGTAACTGATGTCTGTAAGAACACTCGGCCCATGATTTAATTTCAGAGTAAGATACATGTGGCTTTCCCGTAGGAAGCAACTCAAAAGAGTGATTATTCATTGTATCTAGACAATACAATTGATTTGACGATTAGATCAAATTTTTTATTTGTTGATGCTTTGCATGACCCTAGAATATTCTTGAGCAACAAAATTTATATCTATGTGTTGCAAGTTCCAAGGATATTCTGGCCTTATCCATGAATCATTGGGACAAGTCGTACCGTATGCCCCAACAACCTCGGGTACACCTGGTTGATTGTTGTGAATGATTGGTGTACCTTGAGACAAGGACTCTAAAATTTCATAAGGACAAGACACTCGCGTTGAATGACAAATTGTCCAATTTGACATTGAAAACAATTCTAATCTTTCTTGACGAGGTAGACTCGGTACAAAAAAAACATCATTTCCTTTTGCCTGTCTTAGATCGCCGTCACCATGTAGTATTAAACACGAATTTGGGTTATTGGATTTTAAATTTTTATATGTTTCAATAACTGTTTTTAAAGAATCATCTGTTGACCAGGCTGGCGATGAAGCTATAAAAATACTCTGATAATCTTTGTGTATTGAAGCAAGTCCATCATTCAAATTCGTTGGTTTGACATTAATATCAACTGCTTCATGTATTGTGAACGTATTTTGGTAATTTAAATCATTGCTATTATGTGTTGAAAAAATAACTGCTCTGGGATTAAATCTTAATGATTCTTTGTTACAGGTTTTGTCCCATCTTAATAAGACATTATCAGAATTGTTTAATTCAGAATCATTACCAAATGATAAAAGTATGTCAGGATCTTTGTCTACAATTTTATGTCCCAGTCCTGAGAGTTGAGGAATCAAAAGTTGTAGAAATAGTCTAGTGTCAGGTTGGGTTAGAGATTCACCAGCTAATTTATAATTCATGATCGTTTTTTGACTGTTTCAATTACGGGCACTGCGTATGGTGTACCTTTTAACATCACTGCTAACAATGCTAGTTCTTTTGTTTCTACATTTTCAAGTGAAGCACGTTGGGTAAAAATATTGGGATCCAATTCTTGGGTGTTGTTTATTGCTACTGAATCATAATAAGCTTGTGCTATCCAATTCAGCGATTCATTTGAAATTTTTACCTCAGATGAAACAAACACTTCTTGTAATGATTCAAAAATTGTTCCATAGATTGAAATACACGTCTCTTTGTTTAAAGATTTATCTTTGTATTTAGTGAGTCTTTCCACCAATAATTTTGAAACAGATTCATGAAAATTTCCATGTTTGCTCATTTGTCATTAACTTTCTTTGTAACTGCTCTGCCAAGCATATGTTCCCAATCCCTATTATTTTCAGGTCTTATTTCAAGATTTTTATCCCAAGCTGCCTGTAACATGGTAATCTTGACACCAAGGTCTTTACTGAGACTTTTTAATGCGTTCAAGTCCTTCGGGAAACAGTGACCTCCAAACCCGCGGACATAGCGACCATCATGAGTTGGAACAGGGCCGGGAACAGACCAATGAGAAGTGCCAAGGCGTGTGTCAAATTTAGCATATTCAATGACCTTATCATAATCAATGTTTAAACCCTTACCATCGAGCGCCTCACAAATTTGTGCAATTTCATTGGCAAAAGAAACCTTGACAGCAAGAAACGTATTGATTGTGTACTTCACCATCTCTGCAGTTGTTGACGAAGTTTTGATCAATGGTACCTTTGGGAAGGCAGCCTGGAAAACCTGCTTCACCTCGTTGATCCATGGTCGAGGACCACCAAGAATAATGCGATTTTGATTGCGCATGTCATCAAGCGCGTTAGCTTCTGTTAAAAATTCAGGATTAAATACAACATACAGACCTTGCTCGTTAAATCTTCTATTCCAACGCTCTGTTGATCCAGGTGGAACTGTAGACTTTATGACGGCAATTCTATCTCCAGGAACTTTTGCTAATTCTTCAAGAGCACCCTCTACAATGGAAAGATCAGCTGATCCATCCTCATGCATTGGTGTTGGTAGACACACGAAGTAAATGTTAGAAAAACCAGGTGTTCCACCATCTTCATTGTCAAGAATTAATTCTTTGACTGAATCCGGATAACCTGCTACCGGATCTGAATGACTTGGTAGAGCACCTCTGGCGTATTTACCTGCTTTATCATAAGCATATACATCAAATCCGCGTTCAGAAAACACCGTTGTTAGAGTTCCGCCAACAAAACCTTGACCAATGACGGCAATTGATTGCTTCATTTAATTCCTCTTAAGTTTAAATAATTCTTTTCAAAGAATTCTATTGTTTCCACTAGGCCTTGTTCAAGAGGAGTATAGATAATTTTGCAACCTAGATTTTTTAGTTTTTCGTTGCTGCTTGGTTTTCTGTGTTGCCCATTTGGTTTGGTGGTATCAAATTTGATGTTGCCATTAAATCCTATTATTTTTCCGATGAGAGAAGCAAGGTCACCAATTGATATTTCGTCTGTGCAACCGATGTTTATTGGAAATTCATCATTGTAGTTTTCCGCCAACCACCAAATAATTTTTGCTGCATCACGAGCAAAAGTGAATTCACGAAGAGGAGTTCCATCGCCCCACAAGACGACATCCGTGCCATCACGTTTGGCTTCATAAAACTTTCTAATTAGAGATGGGATTACATGTCCACTATTTAAATCAAAATTATCGTGAAGCCCGTAGAGGTTATTTGGGACGATGGTGATATAATTGCATCCCCATTGTTGTCTATAGGCTCGTGATTGAACGTCGACCATTCTTTTGGCGTATGCGTAGCCAAAATTAGATTGATGAGGTGGGCCGTTATGAAGTTGATCTTCGGTTAGTGGATATGAAACATATGCAGCGTCGGGATAAATACAGGTGCTTAAAATAGAAATTAATTTTTTTACTCCGCACTCTTTGGCGCCCTGAAAAACGTTGTTATTGATGGCTGAGTTAATTTTATAAAAATCTGCAACATAATCAGTGTTGACTTTTACTCCGCCTACTTTTGCGGCGCAATTAATCCATACATCGTTGTTGCTAGAAATTGCCTGGTGTAATTCTAAGTTTAATCCGTAAGAAGTGGGGGCATAAATTTCTGTTTGTTTTGGTCTTTCACAAATAATTTCATGTCCCAATAACCCAAATCCACCAAAAACCGTTGCTTTCATTTTAATTCTCTTTGAAGATCAGCTTCATACATCATTTTTATTAAATCGTTAAAACTTGTTTTTGGTGTCCATCCCAATTTTTTTCTTGCTTTGCTGGCGTCACCTTGAAGAAAAGGAACTTCATGAGGTCTATATAATCTTGAATCTATCTCAAGATATTTCTTGTAGTCTAAGTCGGCCAATGCGAATACTCTTTCCACAAATTCTTTGACTGAATAACATTCTCCTGTCGCAATCACATAGTCGTCGGGTTGATCCTGTTGCAACATGAGCCACATGGCTTCAACATAGTCTCCTGCAAATCCCCAATCTCTTTTTGCATCCAGGTTACCTAGAAATAATTTGTCTTGCTTACCAAGTTTAATCCTAGCAACGGCTCTGGTGATTTTTCTGGTGACAAATGTTTCACCTCTGCGAGGGCTCTCGTGATTAAAAAGGATACCAGTAGATGAATGCATTCCATAACCAACTCTATAATTTCTCACGAGGTTATGAGAAAATAGTTTTGCGCATGCATAAGGAGATGCGGGAGTCATTCTTGTTTCTTCATTTTTCATGGGATCCATGTTATCCCCATACATTTCTGAAGATGATGCTTGATAAAATCTAGCATTCGGAACCACATTTCTACAAGCTTCCAATAATCTCATGACTCCCATGGCTACGGAATCAACCGTTTCTTCTGGGACATCAAAAGATGTACGAACGTGTGATTGAGCTGCTAAATTATAGATTTCATCTGGTCTATATTCTTGAAGAATTCGATACATGGACCCAACGTCATTCAAACTTCCGTACTGGAGTTTTAAATTTGGATTGTCATATAAATGATCAATATTTGACGTATTGATTACGGATGTTCTTCTTTTTAGACCAACTACTGTATAACCCTTTTGAAGAAGAAATTCTGCGATGTAAGAGCCGTCTTGACCGGTGATACCAGTAATTAAAGCCTTTTTCATGATAAAATCTTTTTCACCGCAATGGTTTTTAACTTATTATAGGTTTCCGTAGTAAATGAAAGATAATTTGAGCCCGATTTATAGTGAAGAATAAAATGTTTATCTGAGCCTGCTTCAGCAATAAATGCAATGTGATATGGATCTGGTAAGTTTGCTTTCTTTTCTTTTATTAAAGAAAGAATTTTTTTTACCATGTCGGAAGTATATACATCATATGAACAATAATCCTTTTCATATGGAAAGGATTTCATTTCATTAAACTTTTGGCCGCCAGTGTGTTTAAAATCAACTAAATTCATTTTTTTGTCAAAATCTAAATGGTAATTTATATTCCCATTTAAGATGTAATGTATTTTTGTTCCAAATTCATTATTAATTTCATCACGAATACTATGTTCTTCTAACAAAAGAAAATTTAACATTTTATTTTTTAAATAAAAGTGAGTTAGTGCTCCAACGTCCATATTTTCATTATGGATTGGCGCTGGTGTCCATTCAAGATTTTTCAAATCAGGATTTTTTTCTAAATTTAGAATTACAAAAGCATTCCACATATAGTGAATTTGATGATTTTGTCTATACTGTGGTATGTAGACGACGTCTTTATCTACAATTAATTTTTCTAGGTCGACATAATCGATGAAAAACATATCCGAATCAATGATACAAATTTTTTTTTCATTAGTTACATAGTGTTTAAAAGACCACATTAATGGATATGAACATGCGACATTTGGTGTAGTGTACCTATTTCCAATAAAATTGGTGACCCCCTGGGTCACTTGCATTTTGGTATCTAGTTTTATGTCTACGCATTTAATGTTAAGATTATTGCATACTTTTTTTATTTGTTCATATTGAACTTCATTATCAACAGCATTGTTAAATACTACAAATTCGTAATCACACTGCAAATATTTTTGCATTGATTCATACTGCATTTCAATAAAATCGGGTCTTTTATGCGCGTATGTGAATATTGTTATTTTGCTCATTTTATCATATGCCTATAAAGATTTAAATTTTCTAATATGTATGCAGGATAGCTGCTGTCTATGTCAACAATATTGAGTCGATCTCTAAAGAATGGATCAATGTTGTTAACCATATTATTTTCTATAGAATTTAATACGTGTGGATTTAACATATCACGTGCAGAATAACTGGTCAATTTTGTCTTAACCATGTCTTTTCCTCCCATGAAACTAAAATGCCATCCCCCATTTAGTATTTTTGTGCTTATTTTTTCATCTCCTCTTACTTCGTTAAAAGAAAGATTCTTTAATTTTTTATATGTTCCAATTTTTGTTCCGTACCAATCGGTTTGTTTTAAAACATTAATATAATAATAATATGTTTTTTGATTTAAAGAATAAATGGTATTTGTATCAAAACTTTCTTTCTGTTTGATAAGATCAGGATTTGGAATTTCATCTGCGTCTGAGAGCATTATTATATCTTCATCATTACATCCAACTAGAGCTCTTCGTACGCTTTCTTTTTGAAAGAAATCTCTCCCATAATCAGGTTGTGTGTGTACGTTAAAACGATTTTTTTGTGTCTTAACATAATCATGTATTTGTTCTAAAACAGGATCATTTGTTTTTGCAAGATTAGCAAAATCAATTGGATTGTCTTCTATGTGATAAGAAATTATTTTTGGTAAAAACCTTGCAAATCGATGTTTATTTTCTTCAAAGAAATAAGGTTTTGGTTCACCTGAATGTTTGAGGTTTGATTCGACAATCACGAAGTGATCTACTACCTCATCAAGTATGTTTAGTCTCATTTCGAGAATGTCAAGCTCATTAAAGAAATTAAAACAATCGTATACTTTCATAGATTTATTTGCATTTCTTGTTAAACATAAGAATGTTACAACCGCAACCAACGTTTGTATAACTTTCAATTTTTTCTATAAATGAATCATTAATAGTTGTTAAAAGCGGAGCGCTCTCTGTATTTGTTAATGGGTGATTGATGTCTTTAACAAAATAAAATTCATGGGATGTTGCATACGTATCACATATATTTTTTATGTTTGTTTTTGAACGATCCCAAACTTGACCATACTCAAACTGAATATATTTTATATTATTTATTATTTCCGTGTAACACAGGATTTCTGGTTCACAACCTTCAATATCCATTTTTAAGAAGTCGATATTTTGGATATTTTTCTCAATAAGAATTTCATCAAATTTACGAATATCACACTCAATTATATTTCCCCAAGGGCGATATATTGATTCGCTTGCTTCACCGTACTTAACTTTGGCATTTTTGTTTGATAATCCGATGTTATAAAGATTTATTTTGTGTTTTAGTGAGGAAATTGTGTTGATTAATTTATCAACATGTTTTTGATTGATATCAAATAAATGAAAATTAGCATTTGGTTTAATGAAATAATAATCTAGATTATCTCGACATCCTATGTCAACAACAACATCAATGTTATTCTTAAATTTTTCAAATAAACTTAATTCATAAGAATTTTGTTTAATCATAAAATTACTCAAAAATTAAAATCGAATTTTTTGATAAAGACAATGCTACGATAAAGGTGAACAAACTCTAACATTTTTTCCCAATCATTTAATGGATTGGTGAATAGATTATTTTGAATGTAGTGTCGATCATTATAAGAGTTTTTAACATCTGCATTACCACACTTACCGTTTGCATTAGTAACATCTAGAAGATTTCTCAACATAGACATAAAAGAATATCCACCAGTTAAATCTGGCCAATAACAACAATGTAAATCTTCAACTACATATAATCCCCCAAGTTTAAGAAGAGGAAACATGTATTTGAAGGTGGTACTCATGTGATAACTAATGTGAGATCCGTCATCAATGATGATGTCAAATGGGCCATATTTTTCATTAATTTCTTGCAAACGCTGAGTGTCAGTTTGATCACACTGAACAATGGTGATTCTATCTTCACCGAACCTAGAACAATCTACGATGTCTAAGCCATATATTTCACTATTAACAAAATAGTCTTTCCACATTTTGAGAGAATGACCGTTTTGCACCCCAATCTCAAGGATTTTAAGTTTTTGATTTCTTAATGGCTCAAAATACTGTTCATAACGAACAGTATAATTATGTATGTTACTAGCCTTATCGGTCCCATACTTTAGTCCAATTTCATCTAATTTCATTGTAACCTCTTTCAGTAATCAACTAATTCAATATCAAAGTCACCAAAAACTATTGCACCCGTTCCAGAAACGTGTCCCAATTTTGTTATATCATATTTCTTTTGACTTACGCTAGAAAACCAATTTATCATTTGATGATTTAATAGAATGTCATCACACAATACTATTCCATTAAAATTAGCCTTAACAAGCTTTTGTATAAAGGCATGTTCAGTTTCACCATCATGACTAACATTTAGAAAAATAAGACTAGTTGATTTAATCAAGTCATCTTCAATTGACAGTATGTTAGAATTATGAAATTCAATATTTGGATATTGAGAACCTATTGGAGTGTGTTGTAATGAGTTTCCTACGTATTCAAAAAAATTATTTCTATTTACGGTATAAAAATCATAACTATGAACTTTATTAGTTGGATTGTTGGCTAGGCATACAGCAGATATTCCTTGATGTGTACCGGCGTCAATTATGACTGAATTTTGAAATTGTTTAGCAAAATATGCTAACAATTTATAATGTTGAATTTGAGGATATACAACTGTCTGAGCTGTTTCAACATGACCGTGTTTATTGTATATGTTATATAAAAACGTACAATCAGTATTTAAGACGTCCATTTTTACTATAATTTTATTTATCATTTCCAATAATCCTTATTTTGATTCTCATAGTCGAGCTTTTGCTGTAGACACTGTTCATACGTATAAAAGTTGCCGTCTCTATGCGCATAATTCCAATTTGGAATTAATGAATCACCACAGGACCAGTATCCATCACTTCCTTTATAATCGCCCCAATACATGGGGGCGATTACATTAACATTGTCATTTAACCAAATAGGCCAAAAGCTGAAACTGGATGCTGATATAATCACATTTTTTGCGTTATATAGGATTGTCCAATCCATCCATGTTGGCCCTCCTATATGGTGTGATGCTTTTAAATTATCTTTTAACTGAGTTGTTGATCCACCTACAATTGGAACGCCGGGACAAACATTGGAGCAGTATAGTGGATCGTCAGTTACTGCCACAAACTTAATACGTGAATTTTTTTGTAACATTTCTTTCATTCCACGCGTGTAGTATTCTCTAAGCAAAAATGCACTGCTACCTAGAAAATCTCCACCCCTAACGTGGATAACGCAGATATCTTTATCTGACCATTCTGTTATATTGTGACTTATTTTTGGTTTAATCCATTCTTTCAAATCATTACGAAAATTTTGAATATAATTGATCGATTGCATAACTCCATCGATCTTTGTGTTGTCTTTTATTTTTAAAAGGTTTTCATCCAATTTTCCAATAAAAATTTTTGTTCTTGGATGTGTGTGTCCCTTTTCTCGATAATAAAAATTTATCTCGTTTGGCAGGGTATGAGGTGGACCACCTTCAGGACCATTTCCTCCCACTACTTTCATTCCCATGTCAATTTCTAAAAATTCACTACCTTTGTATTTATGTTGGCTTTGAATACCAAAATTAAAACCTCTTAGCTTTGCAACACACCTTGTAACTGCATAACACCACAATTGATTTCCCAGGCCTTGACCATCATAAAATTCTGTTATTATCACTTGATAAGTGTACTAAATTTAGTCTTTAATGTTTACTTTAATACTATTTTTTTACCATATGAGCATCCCACCAATGTTTGGGAATTTTATCCCAAAATACAGGGAGAACAACGTTTTTATTACAACCACTTAACCACCAAGAACACTCATTAAAAGTAGTACCCAATGTAAAAACCATTTTTTTACACTTAGATAGTAAAATCATTTCTACTAAAGCTTGCATGTTTTGATCATAATCAATTGTATATCCACTATCTATTATTTCTTTTCTTTCATAGACTAAACATCTATTTTTGTATTTATTTTTATAATAATTTTTTACTGATAAATCGTCTGATGCTAGAAAAAATGTTTCTTTAGTGTTTTTTATTTCATCCTCAAATCCTTGAAAATTGATAAAATCAAGTTGTTGAAAATCATTTCTACGATACCTAATATTTAAACAAGTCATATTATCAAAATCCCAATCTTTTGATAATTCATCAACTTTTTCAATAATTTTTTTGTTTATATTTATTTTTAGTGTATCCCATATTGGGAGATACTTTTTGATAAAGTAGTTGGGCGTATCATTAAATAAAAAATCAATTGTTCTATATTTTTCAATATATTCTTCTTCTTCTGGATCTGCTAAAAGTTGCCATACAGCACCAGTGTTTGGGTATTTTTTGATATCATCACTAGTCGCCAATTTTAAATTATCAAAAAGTAAAGCATCTGCTGGATGTTCAATTAAAATTTGATCCCATCTTGCCAAGTGCGATACATATGACTTTAATCTATTTCCCATGCCTGCTGATTTTAACACAACAAACGTTCCTTGATTTTTTATTTTTTTAATCATAAATTTTTATTTTTTAATAAAACGTCCGTTTTGAAATCATACACTAGTTCCCAACTATCACCTAATAATGATAAAATTTTTGATAAATTTGCTTGTTGAGCATAATACTCTTCATTTGAATATTCTGTATAAAAATATTTGACATTTTTTTCAAATGAATTTTTACCACTCAAAATTAAGTCTTCTTCTGCACCTTGAACGTCGGCCCAAATAAAATCAATATACTCAATATTATTTATTTCACAAAAAGTATCTAATTTGGTTGAATTTACTTCTATTTGTTGATCAAATTTAATAAAAGGCCAAGTCTCTATGTGCTTTTTAGGCTTTTTTATGCTGCCAGAATAACACAAGTCATCTGGATTATCAGATCTTGATCTATTAAAGATTAATTTTCCATCAATATTAGAAACAACTCCCTCATAAAGATGATGTTTTGAATACTTTATGTTATCTTTGACAATCTTTATGTTTTTGGGTTCAGGCTCAAAACAATAAATTTCAACATCATTAAACGTATTAATAAATTCTTGTGTATCTTTACCATCAGCACAACCAATTTCAAAAATAACTGGGTTATCTTTTTTTAAAAGATGTTTAATCGTTTGTTTATTCATTTCTTGAACCTTTCATAATAAAAATTTTTACCATGAAATCCAAAAGGAACTATTCCTTCAATTTCAGGTATTTTTGTTTCGTGAGAAAAATATTTTGCAATATCAATGTTTGCAAAATTACAACCATTTTGTTCATAAATGTGTCGATAATTACAGGTAATGAATCCATCTTCATTATAAAAGCCATGGAATGGCTTCCATTCCAAATTTATATTGTTGGGTAAATCAATTAATTTTTTACTTCTTAAAGAAAAGCCACCATTACCTACCCTAATCAAATTTTTATTGATATCTCTATAAGAAAAATTATCTTTTGGAATAGGCCATGGTGCACCTATGTAATCATAATTTAAAAATTCATTAATCCAAGCACTTGGGTTAATTACAAAACCATCATATTGTACAGTAAGTGCATAAGGTGTTTCTATGTACTTACCTAAAGAATAAATCATATGGTAACTGTATTGATCTATATTTTCAATTTTTTCAATTTCATTAAATTGAATTTTTGTAGGCAAATTAGACGGCAAATTATGAGTTATTAATTTGATGTCAGCAAAGTTTATTTGCTCACAACTTTTTTGTAATGCAAAAATTGTTTCATCTATCTTTACAGAAGATAAAGCAACCAGTGTAACATCTTTTAAATTCAGCATCATTTGATTATATTTTTTATCAATGAATATGTTTAAAATATTTTATTTGAAAAAGTCTGAAATTTGGACATAACATAAAGCAATTCTTTTCTTTTTGTTTCCTCAGATATAAAATTGCTCAATTGAAAGCTTGATGTTCTATTCACCACGGTTATTTCATTTAAAATAATTGGATCACCAAATTTTTGGTGCAATCTTTTGTAATATTCGACATCCATTAACCACACCAAATTTTCATCAAAAAATATTAAATTAGGATTATTTCTAATTGTTAGAACACTGGGTGAACTTATTGTGTTATTTCCTAAGTGTATTTGATCATGGTATTTTGGAAAAAATTTTCTGGTCATCTGGTGACCGTCTGGGCTGTGTTCGCAAGCGCTAATTAGCCAATCCCCGGTTAGTTGTTTCTTTATTTCATTTGTAGTGTTTTCTAATGAATTAGAATTGAATAAAAAATCATCCTGAAACAGGATTTTTATCCAATCACCGTTGCAATGTCTAACTGCATTATTAATGTTAGATGATGAATTTCCTATTTTTTCTTCATTTTTAAGATATTTAATTTTTAATTTTGTTGACCATAGATCACATAAATTTTTAATTTCATTATCTTTACTGTGATCTGAAATGATTATTTCAAAGTCATGAAAAGTTTGTTCTAACAATTTTTGAAAACTAAATTCTAAAAATTCTTTACCTTTTCCATGCATCTCGTAAGTTGGAATTGCAATTGAAAGTTTCATATTGTTAACCACCCATCAGGAAACAAGTCTTGTGTATCTTTTGGACCTTTTGGACCAAACCAGTTTAATGGTGCAACAATTTTTCCACCATTTTGATGTGGTCCGAGGTATGCTCCCCACCAAGAAAATGAAGAATTTGCTATGATTGCATTACGACATTTTGACATTAAAAGTAGATCAGTTACGTCATCATAACTAAATTCATTAGCAAACACTATGTTTAATGAATGATTTATTATTTCATTTATAAATGTTTGTTTACACCACATAATGTCGTCACTAAATACTATTACTTTTTTAGGATCAATCGCCGAGATAGCTTTCCTATAATAATCAAGTTCTAAATTTGTGTGATAATCAGATTTATTTAAATAATCTGTTCTTCTAACATGTAGGAAACAATTATCTTCACAAACTTTTTGTAGATTGTTGTCTATCGCACTTTTAAATTCAAATAATTTTAAAATTTCATCTTCGCAGTGATCCCAATACTTTTTTGTTTGAAAATAACCCTTGATGTCAATGTTGTCTGGAGTTTTTTCAAAAAATTCAGAATCAAATGAAAACTGTCTTTCTTCTATTCTGGTCTTTGGAAGATCAGAATACTGAACACTTTTTTTATCATGCATTTTAAAAACATCAAAAAGTCTTCCACCCGGTGAGTAATAATCATATTTTTTATGATTTGCTATACCTACCAGTGAAGCATATTGAAACATTTGATTTCCAAGTCTGCCGTTACTTCCTATTGATAGGGCTGTTATCATTCAACACCATAAATTATTTTATACCATGTTGCAAGAGATCTGGGGATATTAGGATTGTACGTGGGATTTGGAACGTGTTTATATGTCACAAGTGCTTCACTTAAATTTGATAATTTAAACCACGGCAAGCATCTCATCCACAAATCAAAATCTTCTGCAAGATTAAATAAATCAAAATATCCTGCACACTTTTCAAGAATTCTTTTTCTAAAGATCACACTTGGATGACCAATAGAATTAGATCCGGATAACATTTCTTTTGCAATCAAATCATGACTTAAAGGATAGGAGGTATTATACAAAAAATTATTGTTTTGATCAACTACCTTTAATTGAGTGCCCAAAATATCAATTTCTTGATTTAAATTTAAGTATTCAACTTGTTTGATCAATTTATTGTTATGCCAAATATCATCAGCATCTTGACGTGCTATTAAATCTCCCCTAGATTCTTTAAGACCTAAATTTAAAGCGGGTACAATGCCAGGGCTTGAATGAAAAATTTTAATTCTTTCATCATTTAATTCTTTAATTTTATTTTCAGTGTTATCTGTTGTTCCATTAACAATACATAATATTTCAATATCATTGACATTCTGGTCAATGACGGATTGAATTGATTGTTTAATTGTATTTTCTGCATTTTTTACAGGTATGATAACAGATATCATTTTAATGATTCACTTTTACTTTAATATGTGGTGTTTTTGTTCCATCCCATTTCCTGTGCCAAACCCATCCACCGATGTTTTCTAATCTATTTGCTAGTTCTTGTATTTCTTCATCTGTAACATCTACCCAAGGTTTATCAAAAAACATATTATTTTCTTTTGTATCTATTTGAGGAATGTTGTACATGCTTTCCCAAAATCTTGACCAGTATTTTTGGTATGTTTTTATTTTTCTTGGTAAATTTTGCCAGCTATAATGGACAACATGGGGTAGATTATCTATGACCTGATTGATCCAATTTTCATAAGCACTTAATGCATTTTGATCGCCGTTTAGTGCCAAATGTCTAATTTTTTCTGATTCTTGAGATATGAAAGTTGCATGAGGAACTCTTTCTCCAGAATCTTCATAAATCATGTCACATGAGTCTGTTCCTGTGGCTGCATATAACTTTCCTTCTTCATCATATCTACGTAACTCTTTTGGAATGCCATGAGTAATATTTTTAGAATTTCTGCTTAATCTCCATTTCCATGGAGTAACGTCTATTCTAACTTTTCCATTTTTACCCCAAAGATCTATTACGGGTAATGATATGATCTCAAGATTTTTTGACATCTTTTTTGCTAAATCTACAATTTTAGCTTCATATCCATCTGGCACAATTTCATCTGAATCCATTTGCCAGCAAAAATCGCTGGTACACATTTTTCTAGCCTCGGCCTTCAACAGACCATCAACTTGAACAGCAAATCTTTTGTCATTAAAATCTTTTTTGCTGACCTTAAGTTTTAATTTACTTTCTTTTTCAGATAACTCTTGTAATTTTTCTATGGTACCATCTGTAGAACCACAATCTACTACACATACTTCATCACAAAAGTTTAACATTGATTTAACGCATTGCAAAAATGGGTACTCCCCATCAATGCAATTGTATGTTGTAGTATACCCACTTATAGTTGGCTTATAATCCATTATTTTTTTAATAGCTGACCAAAACATTTCGGGAGCGCTGTAAAGATAATTGTAAATTTCATCAAATGATCCATTGAACCATTCTTCTTTTGAATGTTGTACGTAATCGTTTAATTCAAGTTTACAACCAAGAAGTTTAGCTTCAATAACCATTCTAGGACACGTATCAGCACCAGACGGCAAATAAACAAATCCTTCTGCAAAAGCCATTTTAGCAAGCATTTCATCGTAAGATACGTTCCATACTACTTCGTAGTCTTTTTGATTGTCTTTGCACCACTTTTTTGCTGTTTCTGCACCCTTTACCCAAGAATTTGAACCCAAAACTATCCAACCTTTTTTGGAATCTTGAGATGAAATTACTTGATGTTTCAATAATTTTATTTTTGCGAGTGTCTCTTTGCTAAAAATGCTGGATATTACGATATTGTCTTTTTCATATAAAAATGGAAAGTTTGTAATATATCTAATTTTTTGAGACTCTGACATCCACCAGATGCTCTGTGCACCTTGAAAGAAGGCAGAAATAATCTTTCCGTTGAGTTGATTGTGGCAATCACATGGAAGACCGGTAATATTCTCGTGCTTTTCTGGTGACCTATAACTGCAATATTTGTAGTCATATTCCAACACAGAATATTTCATGTTTCCGACTATCGTTGGAATTAAGTTGGAATTAAGTTGAGCAAAATTTCCAAAAATCCAGTGACAATGTTGTCCGGATCTCAAAATATCAATATTAATCTGTGAACTTTTGATTTTTACGTAATTTACAGGACATGAATCAATTAATGCCTGAGTTGTTAACTCAGCTCCTCCAACATAATCTTCTATAAAAAAATCAGAAACAAATACTACTTTAGTTTCATTGGTAATTTGAGGAGTTACTTGAAATGGACTTTGATTCATTATGGAATGAATTTAAGATTATTACTTGAGATGTACAACAGAATTTTTGTATGTTTTTTTATTTGAAAACATATTTATAAACGGGAGATTTCTTCTATGAAGACTTCAGCGGCTAAAACCATCGAAATTGATGATGAGCAAACACCTTCAAGTCAAATTGAAGATAAACTAAGTCAGCTTTTAGCTGAAGTTAGTCAAAAACTAACTGAAACTTCTACTTTAGAATCTAAGTTTGATAGAATTATATTTAAAGTAGAAAAGATAGAAGAATCCCAGAATAAGATTCTAGATCAAATATCTGATATACATGAAACAATGTACAATCCGGACAAGGGAATTTTTTCTAGAATTAAAGAAGTTGAACAAAAAGACAGCAAAAATGTTTTAATATTGGAACAATCAATATCTGAAATCGGTAATTCTCAGGAAGAAGAAAAAAAAAAGTAGAGAACTTTGAATTAATTCTTCATGATCACAAAGAAAATATTAAAAATATTGAACAAAAAATATCTGATTTTGAAAAAATCAGATCACACTTATCTTCATCAATAAAATGGATGATTATAACATTGTTATCGGGAGCCGGCGGTTTATTTTCAAAAGTCATTTATGATCGTATAGGTAAACTTTTTTAAAGTGTACTTTTAAAGAAATTAAACTACAATTTAATTGTGATAAATTCTGTAGTAGCACAAGCCGTAAGAATGTTAGAATCAAATGTAATTTTTGAAGGAAAGATATTAAAATTTCCTGCAAATTTTGCATCTTTAAGATTCAGTGATAAAAATCATTCTTTACACCATCAAATTTTATTAGATGCTTGTCTAAAAGCAGAAAAAATTTTTCCTGGAGGTTCTACAGAGTTGGTTAGGATTTTAGCCTCCTCCAGAGTTTTTGACACAAAACAAAATCATCTTTTTTACCAGCCGAACAGACAACAATTGTTTGATCATTTGACCTCTTTAGGTCATGATGATTTTATTTTTAACTTATGTATGACAGCATTAGATTTTGCTGGGTCAAATGGAAAAATAATCATTGAAAAAACTCATTCTAATGAAACAAGTTTAGAATTACGTACTGGGAGTCAATTTGAAATAAATTCTCCTCTCGGCAATTTTGAAATAAAGGATCCCAGAATTGTTATTTTTGATGGATTTGTAGAATCAGTTTCAGAAATTCACCATTTGTTGACCCAGGTTTCTGACACTGGAGATGATGTAATTTTAATTGCAAGAGGTTATCATGATGATGTTTTGTTAACTCTTTCTTTAAATCTTAAACGTGGACTTGTAAAAGTTAGACCAATCACAGTCAAGTTTGATGAAACTGGAATTAATACGTTGAAAGATATGTGTGTTGTTACCGGTTCAAGTATGATCACAAGTGATATGGGATTATTACTTACAGGAATAAAAATATCAGAATTTCCAAGAATAAAATCTTGTCAAGTAAATGATAAAAAGATTTATTTGGAAAATCCATCCCAAAATTACAACATCCAGTTACACTTTCAAGATTTATTGAATCGTATTAAAGATTCTGATACCGAGATGCATTGTGAACTCTTAAAACTAAGAGCCCAAAGTCTTTCAACCAGACAAGTAACAATTAGATTACCTAATAAGATTTCCGTGGCAGTAATTAGACAGTCTTTAGATTCTTGTTTTAGACAAATTTCTCACATTACAAAAAATGGAATGTGTGTTGATAAACAAACATTTATTCAATCTGCACTAAATAATCTGATAGATCAAGTTAAAATTTCTCTTGATTCATTAATAATTGAATAAAACCATTTTATTAAATCTTAAAATTTAAGATAATATTTGACTATGACAAATGATAAGTTAAAAATCGTCAAATCTACAAAAAACATTTTTGAAAACGCAAGAGACGTAACCGTTTCAAAATTAGTAGAAATGACCAATCAAGGTGTCATAAAATTAGACAGAGATCAATTGACAAGAGTTATTCAGGTAGTTCAGACAACCTTAGATAATTCTTATCAAAATAGTATAAAATTTCACGAAAGAGAAATTACAAATGCTTTAGAAGAAGCATCTAAAAAAAAGTAAATTTACTCTGGAATAAATTTGTATGTATGGTCAAAAACATTTGGTAAAATGTAGGTGTATCTTACCTCAATTTAAGAATAAAGTAGATCCTCCTACCCATCAATTTATAGTTTTTTCAACCTTAGATGATGAGGGAAATCCAATTATTAAATTTTCTCAATGTAATAATTGTGGAATAATTCATAAAATTACTGATATCTGTACCTCAGATATCATCGGTGGAAAAGAACAATTAAATTCAATTGTCACAATTGATGACATCAGACCAACTCTAAACATTAATCTTGTGGGAATATTAGAAAAAAACATGGCTGATCTTCCCACTTGGGAAAATGCAAAATTTATTATTGAAAACAAGATGTGGGGCCAAAGAATAACTCTTTCCCCTGAATCACAAGACGGCTTACGTATGGGAAAGGTTTTGACCATAATGGGAGATTCACAGTTTAAAGTTGATTCCTTTGCAAAGGAAGAAACAATATGAACCAAGAAATATACGGTCAGTTAAATTCAGAAAAATTAGCACTTGAGAATCAAAAATGTCGACAAATTGTCAATGAAATACTAGATTTTGGTGTTAATCAACGTCAACTAATGATGATTATTTACTTGTTATCTCTTAACGTTGAAAACATAGAAACAGCACAAGAATTATCCACCGTAATCAAGGAATTATCACCTGAAATTTTTGTCGGTCGTAATGAAGACAATAACACCTTAGAAAGGATCGAATTGTATGGGAAGACCTAGATCAGATTCATCTATTGAATCTAAAACAAGAGTTTCAGACGGGGGAGATAGTCACAATCCTCTCAATTATGGTCACAGTGAAGACGCTAGGATAGTTTATCTAGCTGGAGAGGTTAGTGAAGCATCAATCACTAACGTTATTGCACAATTGTTAGGTCTTGCAAGCATTAGCAACAAACCAATACAGCTTGTCGTTTCAACTTATGGTGGTTCTGTAGATGAAATGTTTAGTCTTTATGACGTGATGAAATTTCTATCTTGTCCAGTTCACACTGTTGGCCTCGGCAAGATCATGTCGGCAGGTATTCTTCTTTTATCTTCAGGCAAAAAAGGTGCCAGATTACTTGGCAACAACGCTCGTCTAATGATTCATCCCATTGCTGGTCATGCTTTTGGGAAAATGTTTGATTTAGAAAATGAAGTTGCAGAGTGCAGAAGAATGCAAAATTTAATGATTGAACTCTTGAAAAAAGAGACCAAAATGACAAAAGCCGACATTGACAAGATCATGAATTTAAGCCATGATTTTTATTTGACACCTCAACAGGCACTGAAATACGGAATTGTTGATAAAATCATTGGTGCAACTTGAATTGAAATACCTGTCAAACTATGTTATAAAATTACAATACGATGGGACAGGTAGACTACGATCAATTTTTTCCATTTGAAAAAATTAGATCTGAACAAAGAAAAGCTATTGAATTTGCCCTTGACTCAATTGAAGTTGAGGGCAAAAAGTTTGTGCTACTCGAAATGGGTGTAGGTTCTGGTAAATCAGCAACCGGTGTAACGATTGCCAGATATCTTCTTTCAAAATTAGAAGGTAAAGAATCAGGTTCTTATTTCCTGACAACACAAAAAGTTTTGCAAGATCAATACATGAAAGACTTTGGCCCAAATTCCTTGGGTCTCATGAGAACAATAAAGTCTAGTTCAAATTATAGATGTGCATATCATCCTGCACAATCTTGTGCTGAGTCTAGAAGAGTCCTACCACACCTACGTCAAGTTGAAGAAGCAAAAGATTTTGTTAAAACATGCAATGAACTGTGTCCTTATTCAAAGGAAAAATCATTTTTTATTCAATCGCAATTAGGAGTAACTAATTTTTCTTATTTCTTAGCAGAAACAATGTATGCTGGGAAATTGGAGCCTCGTCGACTCTTAGTCATTGATGAAGCTCACAATATCGAAGCCGAATTATCAAAATTTATTGAGGTCACATTTTCTGAAAAATTTGCAAAAGATGTATTGAAGTGTAAGTTTACAAACGATACGTCTCAAATTGGTGTTTTTAGTTGGATTAAAAAAGTTTATTTGCCAGCTCTAAATAAGCACATAAAAAAAACAGAATCATTGGTAAAAAAAGAAATGAATGCTGGTGATTCTATTGATGAATCAAGCAAACGTTATGAAATGCTTGACAAACACGTTTGCAAGGTCAATAGATTCACTGGTATGTATCAACCAGATAAATGGATCATGAATTGTGTTGAAGTAAATAACAAAGGCAATATCCTTAGAAAATTTGAATTTAAACCAATATCGGTGGCCGAATATTCTCATGAACAACTTTTTAAATTTGGAGAAAAAGTTATCATGTTGTCCGCTACAATATTAAATAAGTCAGCTTTTTGTCGGTCAATTGGATTAAAAGAATCAGACGTTGCTTTTATAAGCATCCCGTCACCATTCTTGGCACAGAATAAACCAGTTCATATTTTACCCGTAGGTTCAATGTCTGTTAACAACATTAATGACACTCTTCCTAAAATGGTACATGTTGTTCGTGAAATTATGAACCAACATTCTAATGAAAAAGGAATAATTCATGCTGTGAATTACAAGGTTGCAAATTACTTAAAAGAAAATTTGAACGATTCAAGAATATTGACTCACGATTCATCGAATCGTGATTTAGTTTTACAACAACACGTGAATAGTAAAGAACCGACTGTATTGTTGTCACCTTCTATGATGGAAGGCGTAGATCTTGCTGATGATGCTAGCAGATTTCAAATCTTGTGTAAGGTTCCATTCCCATATCTTGGTGATCTTGTTGTCCAAAAAAGGATGAAAAATGATGATCTCTGGTACCCTTATCAGACAGCTAAATCCATTATCCAATCACTTGGAAGATCGATTAGAAATGAAGATGATTATGCAATATCCTATTTATTAGATTCTGATTGGCAAAATTTTTATAGAAAACACTCTAACATGTTTTCTGAAGATTTTTGTAAAGTATTAAAGTAGTTTTTACTCTTTATGAACTAGATATATTGTATTCATATCGGAGGATTTCTCATGAAGGATGTCGTAAACCAACAACTACTTGATCACTGGCACGAGCTTCGCACTATGGTTGACGCTCTTGAACAAGATGTCAATAAAAATGCTCGTGGTGTTTCAGCTGCTGGTGTTAGAACACGCAAAGGTGCAAGAACCTTAAAGAAGAAATTAGCAGAACTTGCAAAAGAAAGCCTGTTGATGGAACACTCAAAGAAAAGCGAAGGGTGAGGTTTACATATGCCTTCACGTCGACCGATTCTAATGGAAATTGAGAAATTAGGTCTTTCTCATCACGAATCTCACACAGCCTCTAGTCTGTCTTCTTTCAAGGGAAAACAAGTCAAAGAAAAAAATGTTGAAATTCAACCCCAGGTAGAATTAACTTTACTTAAAGTTGAAGAGCTACCTAAAACCGAAGAAGTTAAAACTGAAATTAAGGTTGAAGAATCTTTACCTCAAGTTTTTGAGGAAGTTGAAGTTCAAAATTCCGTGGTGGAAGAATCAACAAAAAAGGAAAAAGGATTTCGCAAGAAAAAGAAGGATTAACACAATTCTTTTATTTTATTAAGTATCTTTTTTTCAATTTGACAAATTCTCATTCTTGTTAAACCATAAACAGCTCCAACGTCCTGTAGGGTCCAGGGGCTGTTTTGTGCTCCTACTATTGAACAATTTTGATGTGATGCATCAGGAAACCAATTATCACAGTTTTTTCTTTGGCAAGGAGTCTTGTGCTGTTGGTGAACTGAAAAGCAGGTTTTACCTTGTAAGACTGTGAGTTTTTTATTGTTTTCCATTGATTATATATTACAGTTGATTAATTGTGGTGTATTACATTACCTACTATTCTAATGAAAAAAACATATGTTTTAGACACAAATGTGTTATTAAGTGATCCCGATAGCATTCAAAGTTTCGAGGACAATGATTTATTGTTACCAATTCTCATTTTAGAAGAACTTGATAAACATAAAACAAGATCTGATGATGTTGGTAGAAATGCTCGTCAGGTTAGCAGAAATCTTGACGCCATGCGAAATCATGGAAATTTTCATGACGGCGTGATGACCCGAGGCGGAGGGATTTTAAGAATAGTTCCGTCCTCTGGGGATCCTCTTGCATTACTTCCAAAAGAATTGCAAAAGGGTTCTTCTTTGGATAACATGATCATTGGTTTCATGTTAGAACATCGTGATCAAGACGTCGTTCTCGTATCAAAGGACATCAACATCAGAGTTAAGTGTGATTCACTCGGATTGAAATGCCAAGATTATCTTAACATGAGAGTATCCTCAGACGTTGAGGATCTGTATCGTGGTGTTAAAGTAATACACGTTACCGAGGAAATTGTTGATACTTTTTATAAGGAAGGAAGCTTACCCCTCCAAGGTCTTACACAAGAAAACATATTCCCAAATCAAGTCGTTATCCTTAAGACAATTGATGCTGAAGGAAACACTGTTAAATCTGCAATGAGTCGTTGTCACACAGGTGGCGTGTTAAAATCACTTCCCAAATTGGAGAGCGTATTTGGACTGCGACCAAGAAACAAGGAACAGACATTTTCACTCGATTTATTGTTAGATGAAAATGTCAAATTGCTTTCTCTGACCGGCAAGGCAGGTTGTGGCAAAACATTACTTGCCATCGCTGCGGGATTAGAACAGTTAAATTCAATGGGATCTTTACCCAGATACCAAAAGTTAATTGTATCCAGACCAGTGCAACCTGTGGGCAAAGATATTGGTTATCTTCCGGGAACGTTGGAGGAGAAAATGGAGCCGTGGATCGCGCCCATCCGTGACAATCTAGATTTTTTGTTGGGCGCTAATGAAAAGAAACCCCAGGGCAATAGAAAGAAAAAATCTGATGAATTCTCGGTATCTTCCAATCCATATCTTGAATTGATGCAGCAGAAAGGTCTCATAGAAATAGAAGCTATCTCTTTCATCAGGGGTAGGTCTATTCCAAACGCTTTCATAATCATTGATGAAGCTCAAAATTTGACAATACACGAACTCAAGACAATTGTCACTCGGGTAGGTGAAGGAACGAAGATAGTCCTTACAGGTGACATAGAACAGATAGATAACGTGGACGTTGACATCTATACCAATGGTCTAACATATGCTATCGAGAAATTTAAAGAATATGACATATCAGGTCACGTGACCCTCTTGAAGGGTGAACGAAGTATTTTGGCTACTTTGGCTTCAAAGATATTGTAATATTTTTGATGTTCTAATATTTGTTATCGTGGTATTTGAATGGGAATTTTAGAAAATAAACACAGAATAATTGATTCTACCATCACTCAAGAAGGCCGTCGTCAACTGGCTTCTGGAATGATGAAGATAGAATACTATTCATTTACCGACAGAGATGTCTTTTATCAAAGTTCTTCTCTTAAATCTGTTGTGACAAACTTACCGGTCGCGGACGACGCTGCTTCTCGTTTATATTTTGAATCACCCTATTCTCTTCCTGAAGATCAAATAACTCCAGAAGCAGATGATTCAGGTAGATTAAGAATTTTAGCCGGTGTGGGACAAAAAATTAAAGTTGTTGGCGGAAAGTTATTAGCTTTTGATGTAGACACTGTCACGCAAACTTCAGGAAGCAATGTTCCGTATCTTTTAATTTCAGGCAGTGCTTTTGCTTCTCAAATTGAAGGATTATTAACTTCTTCATTTGATAACTTTAAGCAACTTAATTTGATAAAATCTCAAGATAGATTTTTTGATTTTAATACTTCTGATACTGAGTTTGACTTATCAACAAATACACTAAATTTTAGTTCTTCAATAACAAACCGAGTATTTGGTGGTGGTCCAGAGTACTTTAATTTAAAAGTTGAAGATTATGCAGATTTTTTATCAGATATTAAATTTTCAAATTCAAAAAATTTTGAATTTTTACCACCCATAAAAAAATTACCCGTTGGTACGCAAGTTAGTAATTTTACTGAAACACAACTAAATTCTAGTTATTCTTTAGGACCTTATATTAAGGTTCGGCAAGATTTAGTGCCTCCTCCGGGTAGTCCTAATCCTTTACCTACAAATACTTTAGATTTTAATACTTTAGATAAAACATTTTTACTTTCAGATCAAACAATTTTTTTATTAGGCAAAATTTCTCAAATAGTTGATACTGATAAAATAATAACTTGGGGCAATTACAGAGGTTTTAATAATTCAATTAGAAAAGGATTTTTAAAAAACGTTGACTTGTTAACGTCTGCAATTTCTACTAAAATAGCTTCTCAAATTTTTGAAGTTGATGTAAAGAATAATACTGTAAAAAAACTGGACATTTTAGACATGGGAACTTTTAACACTGGAGATAAAGACAGGTCAACTGCCCAGGTTTTTATGGCTGGTAAAGTTTTTGTTGATTCAAAAGGTAGGGATAAATTTTTTCATATTTTTACTCTGGTGTTTGACTGATGCCACTTTTAACTAAAGATTTAAAAACTGTTGTTAATGCAATCAAATTACCAGAAGATTGCATTTCAATTATTTCTATCAACCAAAATGGAAATTATGATATTAAAATTTCTGTCTTGATGGATCTTGAAAAAATAATTTCAAATAAGACTTTTAAAGTTAATTTTAAAGTGTCTCAATCAAAAGAATCTTTATTTTCAAGTGAATTAAAAAAAGTATATGACAGTGAAGACATCATTCGAATACAACAATTAAAAATAGACTTTATCAATGGTGTTTATAAGGAAAATTATATTTTACAGCAAGAACTAGATTTAACTACTACAATTAATAATTTAAACGTTAATGGATCACTAAAAGAAATAACACCAAATTTAGGGTATAAGAAATTTTCAAATTTTAGTGTAAATTCTAAAATAAACTTTCAAAGTGATGCAGAACAGTTTAAAAATGAATATCTACAAACTGAAAATTTGGCTAGCGTTTTAAAAAGTCAAAACAAAGATCCACTTTCAAAATTAACAAATATTCCATTTATTAGTTTGTTAGAGTCAACAAAAAGTATCGATGGAAATATCAGTGATGTACCATCACTATCTGTTCAAGAATTACATTACATCAATGCGTATAAACAAACCTTTAGTAATTTAGACCTTGTTGCTGACGATTTGATACCAACAATTAATTCTAACTTAAGTTCTGTTTCTAAATTTGAAAAAATAATTTCTGTAAACCCCAATGGATTTGACACCAACAAGTTACAAATCTCTGCAGATTTAATTGATATTAATGGTCAAACTGTTCAAACAGAAGAAATTACTATTAATTTCCAAAAAATATTACAATTATTCAAATCAATTAATGACGCTCCTCTTATAAAAATTTCAAAAGCATCATTTCCTCCTAATTTTTTAGCAGTCGAAGTAAGGAGTAAATCAAACAGTTTAGATAAATGTGATCTTTACCTTAGAAATGAAGATCAGGGAAATTATCAAAATCAAAAAATCACCCTAAATAATGGATCATTTTATTTTAAATTACCAATGATAAAGAGTAATTTGAATATAAAAACAAATTATTCTTCAATAGAGGGCAAATCAAATCAAGGATTTAAATTTAGTTCATCAACATTTTCCAATCCAAGACAAAAAACGCTAGTTGGATTTGTGACTGCAACACAAGCAAAAAAGGATATTTTTGTTTCTGCAAGAAACCTGCACCCGCTTACAACGGGCGTAACATTCTATGTTATAGATAAGACATTAAAATCAAATCCTAGAAAAATTAATGCATCTACTGTTACAAATGGGGTAGTTACACAAACAGCTATACACGTAAATCCATTTCCACGACATGTGTATGAATACTATTGTGTTTCTCAATTGTCAGACGGCACTCATGTTAAGAGCAAATCTGACATTATAGAGTGTTTTTCTTTTTATGATTGTGGAATTGAATTGGGATACAATAATCTGTCAATAACAACTAATGATGTTTCTTTTAGTGTGAATTTAAAAAATATTGACACAGTTACCGATAAAATATTTAATTTTGTAAGGTTAAGAGGTCTTGAATCATATTTTACTGGTGATTTTTCAAATCAAATTTCATCAATTAAGAAGTTACTATCATACCACGTTCACAGAGTCAATGTTTCCAAAGGAAACAGAGATTATTTAGGATTTTTTGTTGACGGCGAATCATTCTCAGACTCAAGTGCCGTTAGTCTTCAAGGTGCAACCCAAAGATTACAAACAGAAAATTACATTTATCAAATTTTTGTAACTTTGACAGATTCATCAACTCTCTTTGACAATCAAACAAATCAAGTTTTTTCTGATGATAAAATGCAAAGCTATTCTTTTAATTCACAAAAATTTAAAAATTCATTCACAAGACTTAATTCAACATTAATAACACCCAGAGGTATAAAGAAAAAAATACCTGGAACTTTATTTTCTCATGATGTCATAGCTTCAATTAACATCATTGTTCCATCGGCAAACAATCTCTCAAGTAATCTTGGGCAAATTAAAATTGACAGAGTTTACAATGATGGAAAAACACTCTTGTCTCTTAAGTGGTCTTCTTTCAATTCACCTAATATTGATTATTTCTTGTTAAGTAAAGTAGTCTCAGGAAGATTTAATTTTATAGGAAGATGTATAAATCTTTCACGGGGGTCAGAGTACGTTGATGTTGTTGATCAATATGGAAATATTCACTATTTCATAACCCCTGTTTATTATAATGGAACTTTTGGAACCCCTCTTTCAACTTCAATAGTAGTTAATCCTCCGATGGAACAGGTGATATAATGCCCGACCTCTCAGACTTATCTCCCGTAATTTTAGCAATTTCTGAATACAGAAATCTTTCAGATAATAAGGGTTATGATGTAACCGAATCCTCCTTTGGACTGGATGACAAGAGCATTTATCCATCTATTAATTCTTTAGGCGAATATTTTGATCTTCAAATTCAATCAAAATACATTGATTCATTGTTATACGATAAAATTTTTGACAACTTATCAGGCAGTTTACAACAACTTAGTGATTCAAATAAAAAATTAATCTCCCCCACTCTAACCAATTTAATTGATACGATAGATTCAATTAAAAATTATACTGTTATTGCCAAGTCTAGCCTTGACCTGACTCTTAATTCTCAAAATGATATTGCAATTAGAGAAATAATTGATCCACAACACAGTTTTATTGATAAACCCAACATCACATCAACCAAAATATGGTTGCAGGCTATTTCAAATATACGTGCAAATTTTTATGGATTTATTCCAGATTATGCGAAATTAAGTTCACAAGAATCAAAGATTCTTGGATTAGGTTCTGCATATCAAGATCCTCTTAAATGGAATGATACTTACACTTTTTTGCAAGGAAATCCCCAATACGCAGAATTCGGTCCTCTCGCACGTGTGATTATTTTACCTAATATTTTAGTACCATTTCAAGATATTCAATATGATTCAAAAAAGAATATTGTTGAATTTAGCGGCAAAGAAAGAAAATCAAATGAATTTTTAAGTGCATATGGAAACAATTCATTATATCAAATTTTTAATTTTTCATTTGTAGGAAATCGTGCTTCAGATGATTATAAAAAATTCTTATTGTATTTTTCTTGGATTTATTTGCTTTCAAAACTAACACCTGACACATCCTCCCTTGAAAATCTTAACAATAATTTAACTAATATTTTTGATGATTTTACTCTTCCCAATACACTTTTTAAGTTTGCTTACGACAAATCAAGCGATTTTAAAAAAGTCCTTACCCTTGAAAATGATTACATACAATACGTGCCAGAAAATAATAAGATTTTAAAACCAGGCACGGCAGAATTTTTTGATGATGCTTTTATAAATCCAGACAAATTTAAAAAATTACAAACAAAAGTGAGTGAAACCACGGGTTTGCTTCAATTTTTAAAATCAACAATTTCTGACACGGAAAATCTACCACTTTTAATGGTAAACACTGACAAAAGAATTGCTGAGATTGTTGGTGATCCATTACAAGGGCGGGTGCCAATTTCTCTTAAAAAAGATAGAATTGGGGTAGGATTGTATCTTACTAAACAGGCAGACGTTGTAGGTAAAAATGCCGAATATACTGTTGATCCAATTAGCGAAACTAAACAAATTCAATATGAGTTACAAGCGTTAGACTTGTTTTCATTTTGTTACAATCAAGTAGTAGTACCAACGGGTAATTTTTTTACGGATGGAGAAAATCCACCAAATTTTCTATTAATTTTAGGATTATTTGATTTTATTTCTAAATATGTAAAAAATGGCGATCCATCACCTTCAGAAGCACTGCAATATTTGTTATTTGTACAGTCACAATTTAATAGCGGGATTCTAACAATTCAGGGTGGATCTAATGTACCTGTAACTAACCTTTTCGACAATTTGTTAACAACAAGTGATGATTTTAAAGGTGCGTGGTCTACTGCCGCCGCTGGATCAGAATATAACACTGGAGAACAGAATTCTCAGGCTCAGGCATCAGGTTGGACGGGTCAAGATGCGTTGTTAAAAGCATGCGACAATATTTTTAAAAGTAACTTATTGAAGTCATTTAAAGATCTTTATACTGAAGCAAATACCATGTTAGATACTGTCTGTATAGATAATAGAACAAAAGTTGGAAGTATACCAAAAGATTTTATTTTATTTAAATTATTTTTACAGCAGTTGCAATATGTTTTTACTACCGTATCTGGTAAATTTAGGTTCCCCAATCAGAATGAAATAGATAAATCTGAATCTGATGCAAATCCACATTTGGGATTTAATGGTGAATTTATTACTAATTCAAATAAAAAATTTATTGAGGATCTGGTCATCAATAAATTACAAGCATTTATTGATAAGTTTTCAGAGATAGAGACGGCAATAAATAATTTTGACCAGTATGTTATTAGCCCCGCCACGGGCGGTTTACAAAAAGTAAAAGACTATGTTCAACCATTAGGAATTAGTCAAGATACCGCAGCAATGAATGCATTATTTTCAAATGGACAGTTGAGTCTGCTTAGGTCTAGGTTGGAATCAATGTATGATTACACAGTTGTTTACCCAGATTCAAAGGTACAAATCTTAGACAATTCGATGATAAGATCAACCCAGTCAAAGGCCGCAATCTTTAACATGGATACTCACAATTTTGGTAAAGAAGAATTTTTTGACAAGTTTGACATTTTAACCGTGGGTTTACCCAGATTTTTTCATGATTTATTTAGATCTAGATTTAAAATCTCAAAATCAAAACAATCATTTCCTATTGGTTTTCAACAATTTAATCAAAAAAAATCAAAACAAGTTGACGTTTTTAAGATAGTAGTTCTTAGAACTGATGAATTATATCCAGACATAAAATTTAAACCCATTGAATTTATATTTGATTTTAGCATACTTCCTAATAATCTTCATTACGGTCCTAAAATTAGTGATGTTGGTTTGTCAGATCCTGAAAATCCAACTTTAATAACTGATCCGAATAGCCCAAAATCAGCTTTAAGTTTTTCTCTTTATAAAAATGTATTAGGTACACAAAAAGAAGAAGTTTTAAATAATCTTGCAAAGGTTCTTTATAATCATCAAACAAGTCATTTATTGGGTTTATATTTGACAAATTTAACTGGGATTGAAATGAATGAACATTCACTTTACACAATTGATGACATTAAGAATGATAAAATTTTAAGAACCAACGCAATTATTACTAGTGTGATTCAACAAAATCAAAAAAGTTTAAAATCAAATTTATTGAAAGCTTCAAACAGTTTAATTCGTGGAATTACATCTTTGTCAGATCCAACAGTGATAAATGATTATGCATTAAGACCCAGAGCATTTGATCGGGTTTATAACATACCCGTTCCTAAAAGGTTTGAATTAGAATCTTTACCACAAAATCCCAAATACTCAGGATTAATTGATTCCATACAATCTTCAAATTATCTAAGTAGGAGTGCACCGTCAGTCGCACAATATCAAGTTTATGTTCAATCAATCAATGATTATAATAAGTAAAAAAAATGACTATACCTGATTCCATATTTTTTAATGATTCAACTCAAACGGGTAATTCAAATCCTGTTTACTCTTTATATATTTCACCGTCTACGACCATAAATGCTGAATTTAAATACTTTTTCTTTGTTAAAGATGAAAAAGTATCGCCTGCTGTTTACAATCAACAGAATAAATCTTATCCAAGATATATAAAAATTAATTTAAAAAGTAGTTGGAAAGGACCCGTAGTTAAGGGTATTGTCAATAAAAGTATTCCACCAGCCATAACAGAAAACTTAAATAATAATTTTGTTCCCATTGAGTTACAAAATTTTAATTTATTGCCCAACATAAAGATTCAATTAAGTGGCTCATTTTTAGGTTTAGCAGGTGTAGTGAAGAGATCACCGTTACCCCCAATAACACCAAGAATTTTAAATTCTATTAATAACTCTGTAATTAATTTTTTAACAGGTGTTAGTATCAATTTTAGCCCAAACAACAATATTAATTTGGGGAGTTTGTCTGACTTAGAAAAACAATTTTTTTCAACAGCAATCAACTCATCATACGCAAAAAGCTTAGTTAATTCTGCCAATTTTGTTACTAATAATGCGTTTTTTTCTGGAACTTTAAAGCAATATGAAAATGTTTCCCCCAAGGATAAATATAACATTCTTACTCCGTATGACATACCTAAAAAAATTCCATTGGGACAAGTCCCCAACATGGAAATAGCTTTTGCTGGATTTTATTTAGATAAATATTCTGTTGATGATTTAGACAATTTTACCTTTATAAAATCATTTCTCATTGAAAATGACTTCTTTGAAGACAAAGAAGTACTCTATGGAAAAAAGTATGCGTATCGAGCAAGAGAAATTTATTCAATGCCGTTGATTACGCCGGCGCCGGATTTTGGATTGAATTTTAGTCATTATCTTGTTGCCGTCAATTCAACAAATTTTCAATTTGTAGAAAGTATTATAAATGTTTCCCCTCCACCTCCGGTCGATCTTGACTTTATTTTTGATTATGAAAATGAAGGTCTCGTATTAACCTGGAATTTTCCGACGTACTCGATTGAAGATATTAAGGGGTTCTTAATCTTTAAAAGATTCAATATTGACGAGCCGTATCAACTCATAAAAATGTATAGTTTTAATGATGATGTATTGCCCTTACCTTTACCAAATTATCTTTTAGATCCAGAGATTACAGAAATTTTAGACAATCCTAAGATTACTTTTTTTGATGCTGATTTTAATAAAAATGGTTCTCAAATTTATTCTATTGTTGCTTATACTTCTCATGGTTATTACTCAAATTTATCTCCCCAAATTAACGTGACTTTTGATGTATCAAGAAATAAAATAAAGAAAAGTTTGATTTCAAATTTAGGTGCTCCCCTATCGTATCCAAATCTTTATTTTAAACAAGATCTGTTCAAAGATTTGATGTTTGTTGAAGGTTATTCTAGGCTCAGGGTTTCTTTTGATCCGGCCTGTAGAAATGTTTCTTTTTCAAACAATTTGCCGTCACAAAAATTATATGTTTCAACAAAAGATAATTCTGAAAACAAATATGTAATGACGATGTTAAATGTTGACAATCAATCTTTTCAAAAAATGTCAGTTAGTATTTTTGACAATGAAACCTAAATTTAATCATTTAACCTAAGCAATATTGTTGATATTTTGAGGTTAAAATAATCGAAAAATTGTATTTAAGGTAACAGGACAATATGGGATTTTTAGACAATACAACAAATAACATCATTTTAGATGCTGTTTTAACAGACACGGGAAGACAATTTTTGGCCAAAAATGATGGATCATTTTCTTTATATAAATTTGCACTCGGTGATGATGAGGTAAATTACAACATAATAAATAAATACGGAAGAACTGTTGGAATAGAAAAAATTCAAAAAAATATACCGATTTTTGAAGCAATAACAAATCAAAATTATGCTCTAAAATACAAACTAGTGAGTGTTTCAAATCGATCCTTGACATATTTACCCACCCTCAGATTGTCTCAAACACAAACTATTCGTTTAAATCTTGCACAAACAGGAAATAGATCTCAGAATTTAATTGTCAATCAGGTTGCCGGTGGAAATGGTTCTGTTGTTGTTGAAAATGATCTACAAGATTCGTTTTATATTATTGAAGTGAATGATTTATTCATTGATCTACAAGGTGCAAGAAATAACTTACAATTTGTAGATGCTCAGCAAAAAGCAACTTATAAATTTTTGAGTACCGAATCAAACAGCGACAGAGGGACGGGAGTTAGATTCACGGTTGCTACTAAACCTATATCAACACAGTTGTTTTCTATTTACGGAAAAAATAATGTGATTACAACTTATGTTAAAGTTACTGGTGGCTTATCTGGGGCTGTTTTAGAATTTCCGGTTTATATATCACTTGCTTAATAGGAAAATGAAATGACACTGTTTAAAAATTTAGAAGACGTTGATATTTCCGCCGCAAAATCTTATCTAAACCAATTAATTGACGTTCTTCAAGAAGACATCAGTGGTTCAGCATCAAGAAGAAAATATCAACATTATGTCACTGGGGGTATTGGACCAGGTGTTACTTCTTCTTTGTTTCAAACCGTGTATGATCAAGACTTTACTCTGCAAACAGCCAATCCAATTTTTGATATTACAATCGGTTTAAATCCTGACAGTAATACTATCACAACAGTCCAAAGTGGCGTTGATTCCAATGGAAAAGAATTATTTCCGTCAACCACACTTATGATGCGTGAAAAGATGGACAATTATCGCCAATTTTCTCAAGCTCTTTTAGGAGATTCTTCCAACAAATTTAAGTTTCCGCCAGACTCAAACACGGATGATGACATTGCAGATGTTGCTATGTTCATCTCATTTAAAAGACTATTCTATCGTGACAGAATAAAAGATCAAACATACGTCATGAATTTTTATTCTTCAGGTTCTTCAGGTTCTTTGCTTGGACCAAATTTGAACGTAACTTCCATTAATGGCTCGCATTTTTATACTGATTTTGGAACAAGTTTAAACAAGAACATTGGCGTGGGCGGCTCATTTGCAAACTTAATTGATGCAGCAGATAAGAACGTATCGGTTGGCCAAATTTATTATGACAGAGGAATTGTTGTTTGCGACCTTAAAAAGATAATGTCTGGAACAGAACATGCAAGTGGAACAATTTCAACTGTTAATGATGCTTCGGGTTATATACAGATTGGTAATGCATTAGGCAATCCAGAAGCAACATTTATCAAAGATTTTATGACATCAGGTTCAATAGATGATGTGTTGGACCACATTTGTAGCTGCAGATTTCAAGCGGGGTCATTAACTTCAATGACATTCCAGAACATCACTAATATCAATTCTACACTAATTTTCTGTAAAGCTGCTGCTGATGAATTCAACTATTCTCAAAATCCTACATATTTAGATGCCAACAACAGAATAGTAGTAATTGAACCAGGACAAGAGGATACTCAACAATCTTTTACTTTCATTACGACCATAGGCTTGTATGATATTAACGATAATCTTTTGGCAACTGCTAAATTGTCTCGTCCAATTTATAAGGACGTAAAGACAGATCTTACCTTTAGATTACGTTTGGATTTCTGATGTTATGTCAATCTTCAAGGTTGATCCTAGCGATGTTGAGACGATTACCTTAACGACCAATCCTAATACTTTTTTTGCATCAAGCTCTAACGGTATAACCGGGTCATTAAAAGTTTTTCCTCGTAGATCTCACTCTTTAAAAGAAAGCCTCACTTTTACTACGTCTTCATATTTTGAAGATAAGTTAATAAATGTGGACTACGGTGACGAACACTTAGCGGAAGTTTATATACAAAACGTCGGAAAACTTGTAACATATGATCCTTCCTTAGTAATAAATCGATTAGTACCCCAATATTCAGGACCATTGTCCTACGTTAATTACTTAAAAAAGGTAATATCAGGTACATTAATGCCTCATTATCGAGTTCACTACTCAGATTGTGAGATGTCATATACAAATTATAATTCTATTAATTTCGTTTCGTCTAGCACAATAGCTCCAGGTACTGCTCTTTTATACCCAAACGTGGGTGTAAATCAACCCAATCAAATTGGGTGTTATGAAATTCCAGGAGCATTTACTTTTGATTTTCATATTAATGTTCGTAACAAATATGCAAATCCTCGTCCTGGAACAATTCTTCATTTAAAACAAAGCTATGCTTTAAGTGTCGTATCTGGAACGATTAGAGATGAAAATGGGCTGTGCAGTAAATACGGATTACAATTACAACTTAGTCATAGCGCAGGAACAATCCCAACAAATGCGGCTCCGGGAGATTTAACATTTAGATTTGACAATGTTTTAAACCATAATTCGTGGCACCATGTCACGATAGCGTGGGGTACAAATTCCATTAATAATGGTACTGGTAGCGTTTTAATTGATGGTAACAGCGTAGGTAATTTTATTGTTCCTTCATCTTCAATTTTAAATAGTGCGCAGCTTCCTCCTGCTCTTGTTGTGGGAAATTATGATGATGCAATGAATACGCAAACATTTTTTAACTTTGCAACGAATTATTTCGGTCCAGTTAGATCTAACGCTTTTGGAATTAAATCAATAACATCGCCTGATACTTTTGGTAATGATTTTTCAGGAAGAAATAATGTAGGGTATTTTGAATTACATGATTTATCAATTTATCGAGAGTACAGTGATAAATTAAATTTGTCTTCTTCGTCACCAATACAATTATCAAAAAATTGTATTTTTTATCTACCTCCATACTTTGCAACTTCATCTTCACTAAAAACGGGTGATGCCACTTACGGATGCATTCCTCTTACACCTCAAGAAGCCAGTCAAGGATCCACGAGTACACCATTTAATTTGTCTTTGGCAATGTCTTGTGGTGGACACTACATTAATACTGAAAATTATTTACTTGATTTTGCAAACAATAGTTTTCCAAAACAGTTGGATCTTGTCTATAAACAAGACCCAGGTGCAATTTCAACGTTGTCTTTAAACGATTATTTTTATCAAGATTATCCCGTTAGAGGCAGAAATTTATTGATTCTTCCTTGCGATGATGGAAACTTTTTAAATAGTGCACCACTTTCAAGCATTATTCCTGTTTTTAATAATGTTACATTAACTAACTTTGTTAGTGGTTCATATCAATACAATCTTAACATTAATCCTCCAATAGTATCAACTTTTGCCGATCCTTTACCTGGAATATACGGAAATGGTGAGCAAAGTGAATTTGATAAAATTCGATTTGGTCTTGGTATTACACCTAATACCCCATTTAATACTTTTAATCTAGGCATTGATGCTTGGAAAAGCAGCAACAATAGTAAGATATCAAATAATGTTTACCTGTCACAAGATGATAGGTTACAACCTGTTGCTTGGTATTGGAAGTATCTGGATAAAGACTCTACACAAGTAGTAATATTTGATGTTAGCAACTTATATTATGGAAATCAAATTGAACCTGGCACGCTCACTTTGAGTGATTCTTCATTAACTGGATCAAACGGTCAAGTTTCAGTGACGATTAAAGATAATGGATTAGGTGGTCTTTATAGGGCTGATAGCTCTACACCACATGCAGTGTGGAATGACGTAGGAAACATCTTCTACAACGAAGGTTTGATATTCATAAAAAATCCTTCTCTCTATTTTTTGGGTAAAGATCAATATGAAATTTCATTTAAGGGAAACAGAAACATTCACGTATTGAAAATTGAAGCAACTGCGCCACGAAATTATGTCAATTCATCTTCTAATCCTACGTATAAAGAGCTAAGAGCAAATCAAAATCAAGTTGATGCTGATGATCATTTTGTGTATATAACTGGTGTTAATTTTCACGATAATAATCTTAATGTGATTGCACGTTCCAAGTTGGCTCAACCCATCATCAAACGTGATAGATCAAAGATAGTCTTTAAAACCAAGATAGATTTTTAATGGTTTCACAAAATCCTAAAAAGAGAAAAAGACGAAGGGGTTATCATAGAGGAACCTACATTTCTCCCGTGGCAGGCGAGTGTAAATATCGCAGTGGTTGGGAAGAAAAGTATATGAATTATCTGGATTCAAATGCAGATGTGGTTTCCTGGTCCTATGAAAATCTTGTGATCCAATATGTTTCCAATAAATCAACGGGAAAATTAAGAAAATATTATCCTGATTTTTATGTTGTGATGAATGACGGTACCAAATTTGTTGTTGAAATTAAGCAAAAGCGCAAATTAAATCAAGCCATCGTAAAAAAAAAGACCAAGGCTGCAGAGCAGTGGTGTTTGATGAACGGTGCCACTTATAAAATTTTGACTGAAGTAGAATTAAAAGATATGGGTCTACTGTAAAATGATTTTATCTAGTGACACGAGTGTTAATAGTTGATTGTGCCACAATTAATTCTAGGGTTAGACGTTTCAACATCAGTGACAGGTGTTTGTATCTTAAATTCTGACATTATACCTGATGAAAAAGGTTCGCACATCTTACATCTAGACAGGATTGAATTTAAAAAGTGTAAAACTTTGTGGGAAAAAGCTGACGTTGTTGCGTTGGAATTGTCAGACTTATTGAAAAAATTTCCCGGAGACTATCACGTTTTTTTGGAAGAACCATTGTTGGGGTTTCAAAAAGGAATGTCGTCAGCGACCACAATAACCACTCTCATGCGATTTAATGGAATAGTTTCATACATCTCTAGGGAAATATTCAAAGTTGATCCTGATTATATCTCTTCGTCCCACGCAAGGAAGGTGTGTGGAATAAAGATGCAACGAACAGCAATTGCTGGAATGAGTGGTAAGGAACAGGTCTTCAAATACATGTCAGAACATGATTTAAAGCACGTACAGTGGCCAACAAAGAAAAATGGCGCAGCTGTTGATTGGTCTCGAGATGCCACTGATAGCTATGTCATTGCTCGAGCTGCATCATTGAAAATGTAAGATGTACAAAAGTTGTTTGAGGTAGTCCAATCTATTTGTAGTGCAATCGCTGACAGAAAAAGTGAGATTCATCGAGTCAATTTTTGGCCGATGCCAGATGTCTCGTGATGAAAAAAACGTTGCAGTAAGATGTCCCATTTGTGATCCTAAAGATCCAAATAAAAAAAAGTTGATTATCAGGACAACGGATGACGTCACTCATTGTTGGGTTTGTGGTTGGTCATCAAGGTCTCTCTTACCTTTAATCAAAAAATTTGGTTCTCGTGACCAATTAAAAAGGTACGCAGAATCTCTGGGATTGCGTGAAAAAATATCTTTAGACGATCAACCCACGGTAAAAAAGTTAGACGCTCCCGAAGATGTGTGTTTACTGGCATGTCATGATTCATTTAACCCAGATGCAAGTGCAGTATTGAAATACTTGAAATCTCGAGGAGTTTCAGAAAAAGATCTTTGGTACTACAGGTTAGCTTTTTCAAATGAGCCTAAGTGGAATCGTCGAGTTATCTTTTTATCATATGATAATAGCGGTAACATGAATTATGTCACTGCCCGGGCAGTCGATCGTGACAAGCAACCAAAATATGTGAACTGTGACGTTGAAAGAACGACTGTTGTTTTTAATGAACACAACATTTCTTGGGACATTCCGTTGGTATTGTGTGAGGGTCCGTTTGATCTGATCCATTGTGGAGAAAATGCAACTTGCTTGTTGGGATCAGAACTCAGCGAGTCTTCTCTATTATTTGACAGGATCATATCAAACTCTACGCCCGTTATTGTTGCCCTTGATTCTGATACCCACAAAATAAAACGTCCCAAATTAATCAAAAAATTGGTTGAATATGACATCGAAGTTAAAGTGGTCGATATTGGTGATTATTCCGATCCCGGCAGTGCACCGGTTGATTTTATGTTAAAAGCAATTAACGATGCAAAACCTGTGGATTGGATGTTTAACTTTTCCAATAAATTGTCTTTTATAATGTAAGTTCTAAACACTTGATACACAAGTTATTATAGTCTTATGGATTATTCATGCGAATAGCACACATAGCAGACGTACATTTTAGGTCTTTAAGTCGCCACGCAGAGTACAAAGAAGTATTTGAAGCATTTGCAAGTGATTGTGAAACACGAGGCGTAGATCAAATAGTCGTTTGTGGCGATATCTTTCATACAAAGACAACAGGTCTTTCTCCCGAATATATTGATGTCCTAACGTGGTGGATGAAAAGGTTGAGTTCTGTTGCAACTCTGCACCTTACGTTAGGTAACCATGATGGAAACTTGACGAACAGAAATCGTCAAGATGCGGTGACACCCATCTATGAAGCGGTTAAAAAGAACAGTGACCTAAAAAATAACATCTTCTTGTATAAGAACAGTGGTGTCTATCCAATTGATGACAAACACAATCTCTGTGTTTTCAGTCTTTTTGATGAAGAAGGTTGGGATTCAGTTAAACCCGAATTAGGAAAATATAACATCGCAATCTATCATGGTTCGGTTGACACAGCTTTGACAGAAACAGAGTGGGTGCTTAAATCACACATAAAAGTTGACACATTTAAAGATTACGATTTAGCCCTGCTTGGTGACATTCACAGAACTCAATTTTTGGGATATCGTGAGTTAAACGGCAAAAGTGTGCCGTGGATTGGTTACCCAGGATCTACTCTGCAACAGAATTATGCTGAAGCGATAGATCATGGCTATCTATTATGGGACATCACCCCCAAGGGCCACGATGTTTCATTTATTAAATTACCAAATCCTCAGCCTTATGTAACCATTAATTGGTCTGATGATTTATCTAATGTCAATCTTCCAATCTCTTCAAGAATCAGGGTTAGACACACACGCCCTCTTACCCAAGCAGAGATAAAAGCAACAATGGGTTCTCTGCAGTCCCGGTTTAAGGCGACCGAGGTAATTTTTAATCTAGATTCAAAGGCACAAATTCGAGAGTTGGTGTCTAAAATTCCTTCTATAAAAGAGAATTTTCACAACGCAGAATCTCTGTTATCGTTATTACAACGATACGACTCTACACGAAAATTTTCCGAATCAGACTGGGAGTCAATAAAATCAACACTGGTTAGGTACCTCCTTGAATGTAAAGATGACATCTCAGCCAGAAATGTCAAGTGGTCTCTGCGAGAATTGAAGTGGGACAATATCTTGGGTTACGGCTCAGGAAATAAAATCAATTTCACAGCACTTGATGGAATTGTTGGAATATTTGGCCCGAACAGGGCTGGAAAGTCTTCTATCATCGGTGCATTGTTGTACTGCATGTTCAACACATCTGACAGGGGTTCAATCAAAAATCTTGACTTGATCAACGTAAGAAAAGATCACTCATATGCTCGTGCAGTGCTAGATGTTAATGGTGAAACTCATGTCATTGAAAGACAATCTGTCAAAAATACAACCAAAAAAGACATCACTGCGTCGACATCTGTAAATCTTTATAAAATAATTGATGACAATGCAATTGAGTTGAATGGAGAACAAAGGGTCGATACCGATAAAATCATTCGTTCAATTGTGGGTTCTTCTGAAGACTTCATGTTAATGTCTTTGTCCACACAAGGAGACATTGACAGATTTGTGAGAGATGGTTCTACACATCGCAAACACACACTTGCAAGATTTTTAGATCTTGATTTTTTTGATAGGCTCCATGAGATTGCAAAATCAGAAGTTACTTCATTAAAGGCAGAAATAAAAACTCTACAGTCTTCAAAAATTATTGATCCCTCTCTTCTTGCAACTGCACGAAAAGAGAGTAAGGATGAAATTTCTACACTGTTGAATCAACGTGATGAATTATCAGAAAACGTACAACGTCTTGTTTCTGACGTTAAGATGTCAGGATTCCAGGAGATTGAATCGCAGTTTCGAAAAAAAGAAAATGAGTTAAACTTACTTCGTAAAAACTTTAGTGATGTTGAGAGTGAATTAAAAACTTATCGTGAGGTTCTGTTCAAAACAGAAAGAAGACATGATGAATGCCTCTCAGAATTCAACTCATTTGATCTGCAGGCTTTAAGAGAAAAATATACAAAGATAAAGGAATTGAAGCAAGTTTCTCTTACTGCAAAGCATGCTGTTGAAAAGTGGGAACTAGAGCTTCAACGAAAGAAAAAATCAATTAGTGTCCTGTCTGAAGTCCCGTGTGGTGATTCGTATCCAACTTGTAAATTCATAAAAGACGCCCATCTTGACAGAGGGGCGTTAGATAATACAACCCAAGAATTGTCATTAGCAACTGAAAACTTATCAAACATTACTCTGTCGTTACAAGAACTCGAATCTTCAGGACTAGAAGTCTTGATTCGTAAGGCAGATGAGCTTAGAACAGAGTCTAGAGATCTTGAATTGTCGCTTCACAAGTTACGTTTAAATGTTTCTGATCGTGAAGAAAAATTTTCTACTACACGAGACAACCTTGCTAATTGCGAAGCTGAGCTAAAAAAATTAGATGGTCGTCTCAAAAAATCAAAGTCAGCAATAAAAAATGGAACAGTGGATACTCTACAGGAATTGAAGTCTGAACTTCGTTTGGTCGAAGAAAAATTATCCGCTCTTCATGCTAAGTTGGGAGCTCTTGATGAACAAATGCGTCAATCATCTGAAATAACAAATTTGGTTGATTCAAAAGTAAAAGCATTGTCTGTGATAGAATACGTCATGACATCCTTTTCTAAGCGAGGAATACCCAGCAAAATTTTGTCAGAGCAATTACCCGTCATCAATTCTGAGATTTCTAGTGTTTTAGCTGGAATTGTCAATTTTAACGTTGAATTAGAGTGTAGTGACAATAACAATCTGGATGTTTTCATCAATTATGGAGACTCTCGTAGAATCATGGAACTGTGTAGTGGCATGGAAAAAATGATTAGTTCAATTGCAATTCGAGTTGCTTTAACTAATGTTTCTACAATGCCTAAATCAGATGTTTTTATAATTGACGAAGGTTTTGGAACCTTAGATGATGCAAATGTTGATGCTTGTAAAAGACTATTAATGTCGCTAAAAAAGTATTTTAAGTCTGTTTTAATTATCAGTCACGTACCTGCAATTAAGGACGTAGCTGACATTATATTGGAGGTGCAACGTGTTGAAAATGATTCCAAAATGTGTTACGGATGAAAATTTAAAAAATCTTGAATGGAAAGATTATTTGGGGGACAGGGTGATAGCATTTCATCCATCTGGATTTCACGTTATAGTTCCAAAAGACTGTGATCCTGCTGTACCTCTATTTTGTCCCGTTTGTCAATGCGCATTATCAACGGGTGAAGATGTCTCAACGTGTAGAGATTTTGGATGTTGTGATCACTGCAAAGATCGTTGGTATTACCCAAACAAAGAACAATGGTCAACAGGTTGGAGACCAGTTCAGGAATCACGGTGTGAGCATAAAAAAACCGTAATAGTTGATGTAGCTCGATAATTAGACAAAAGACTATGAAAGACACCCTAGACCCAAACATTAATGTTTTTGACCCCGAGATAGACGTTAATGCCCTGGGACAAGCCTTGGATTCAACGTGGGGAAGAACAACTACACCAAAAACATCCCAGTATTCAGTTAAATTTTCTTTAACTGGAGGTTGTTTGCAGGCTTCTTACGCAGCTATCGTGAACTTTGCGTCTGAGCGTGAAATGATCATGATGAAAAGAAGATACGAAGAAGAAGCTCGCTCCGTGATTGAAAGCGTAGCAAAAACAATTTCTAAGACTTACAAAGAAATTTGTGGTAAAACTTTAAAACTTAAATCACGCTTACACACTGATTCTGTTGAAGTCATTAGCAATTCTTCTAACAACCCCAAACGAACTGCCTACTATCGTAGTAAGTGTCTCTTTGACATGGTGGGTTGATGCCCAAAAATCACCTTTCATTGACCCGAGAAGAACAGGTCAGAGAAATCGTGCGTTGTGGCAAAGATCCAACGTACTTCACAAAAAATTACGTAAAAATCCAACATCCAACAAGGGGAACAGTACCGTTTGAAACGTATCCTTTCCAGGATGATTGCATCAGTGATTTTCAAAAGAATCGTTTCAATATTGTTTTGAAATCACGCCAGCTAGGCTTGTCAACCATCTGTGCTGATTATGCGACATGGGATGCCATATTTCACCGTGACAGAAACATACTAGTCATTGCAACCAAACTAGACACTGCAATCAACTTTATTAAAAAAGTTAAGGTAATGTTACAAAGTTTGCCTAAATGGTTATTGCTCCCCAAATTTGAAGACAACAAAAGATCTATCAGATTTAGTAACGGATCAGTTATAACTGCAATTCCAACTTCGCCAGATGCAGGCCGTTCAGAAGCTTTGTCACTTCTCATCGTAGATGAGGCTGCATTTATTAGAGACTTTGAAGACATATGGACCGGTCTCTATCCAACAATCAGCACCGGTGGTAATGCGATCATTTTATCTACACCAAATGGTGTCGGTGGACAATATTATAAATTATGGACCCAGGCTGAGGCAGGGTTAAATGAATTCAATCCAATTAGATTGCCTTGGCAAGTACATCCAGAACACGACCAGGAATGGTTTGATAAAGAAACTCGCAACTTACCCAAACGAAAAGTAAGTCAAGAATTTTTGTGTGATTTCATATCATCTGGTGACACTTACCTTCAAAGCGAGGTAATGGATAAAGTTCGAGACAATATCACCCCACCAACTGAAAAATCTTCTATTGATAGAAACATTTGGATCTGGAAAAAACCAGAACTTGATCATCGTTACGTCATATCAGCCGATGTTGCCCGAGGTGATTCAAACGATTTTTCTGCATTTCACGTGATAGACGCAAATGCTTCTGAGGTTGTTGCGGAATATAAAGGTAAAACAACACCTGATCGCCTCGCAGATTTATTGGCAGACTTCGGTAAACAATATAATAATGCTTTGTTGTGTCCTGAAAACAATACGTTTGGTTATACGACTTGCATTAGGTTAAAAGACATGGGTTACCCTCGTCTCTATTATTCTTCATTCAAGGGAGACCCCTTTGAACACAAGCTCGTTGATCCGGATGAAATACCGGGATTTTCTACGCAACAAAAAAGTAGGATTCAGATCCTGACTCACTTGGAAGAAGTGATTCGTAATTCAACAATCAAGATACACAGTCAAAGATTGTACGATGAATTACAATCATTCGTGTGGCACGGCGTTAGAGCTCAAGCCTCAAAAGATGGTAATGATGATTTGATCATGAGTCTGGCGATCGGAGCCTGGTTGGCCCTTGGAACGACAGGTTCGACAACAGGTGCAATGGAAATAGCCAATGCGTTGTTAAAGGCAACAGGAATAATCAGAACAGACACAACTCAAATGTCTGCTGGAATAAACCAGGTTGGTCCTCTTAAAAACCACTGGTCATCAATGAATCAACATGCCAACTCAAGAAATTACTTAAAACCTAAGGACGCAGATTCTGTGGGAGGAAAAGATCCATCTATCCACGATTTTTCTTGGCTATTGAGATAATTCAATATAAATAATCTATCAGGAGACAGCACCCATGCCCAGCATTACTCAAAAAAGATTGCGACAAATTATAGCAGAAGAAGTCAAAGCAGCAGTGGAAGATAATTCTGCCAACGAAAGAAAGATGGTGCCTGCTATCTCAACAGCTGCCTCTAATTTTCTTGATGCTTTAATGACATTCAAAGAAAAGTGTCCCACCGATTGTCTGTCGTCTGTCTCCGGTCTAGAACAACTAGAAAAAACACTAGAAAATATGTTCATGCACCCAGGAGATTATTTGCCCCGCGCTTCTCGACCATCTGTCAGAGATGACGTTCAGGAACTGATGCCTAAAGAGCCAGAAGCAGATGAAGACGAAGAAGAACAAATTTAACAATTATTATAAAAAACCAATATTGATCTAAGGGCCGAACCTCGAAATAGGTCGGTGTATCAATGGCAAATAAAGAATCACAAGAAAGCCTCTTTAAAAGATTAACTCGCCTCTTTCGTAGCGGACCGGTAGTAAAACGAAAGATCAGAACCGCTGATACGACCATCGCCGTTCCTGACAGGACAAAATCTTCTGGGGCTTTGCTTTTTCAAAAGAGTTTGTCACCTACATACGCAACTATCACTTCAAACGCTTATAACCTCTCAGAGCGCCTGATGAGGTACCAAGATTTTCAAGAAATGGAATATTCACTGGCAATTTCTACAAAAATTGCTACGCCTGATGGATTCAAAACTATCGGTGAGTTGACGGAAGAGTGCGAAAAAGATCCGAACAAGACCTTCGTCGTTTATTCTTACGACCATGTACAGAAAAAAATAGTACCCGCTTTAGGTAAACAAGCTCGTCAGACTTGCGTTGACCATGCGTGGAAAGTCAAATTTGATAACGGCAAGGAAATAATTGCCAGCCCAGAGCATCGTTTGATGTTGCGAGATGGCACCTACAGGAAGGTTGAGGATTTGCAGCCTGGGGATTCCATGATGCCCTTCTATCGCAAGGATCTTTTTGAAGGTGCCAAGGAAGGTACCAGGGGATATTCTTGGATTTATACGATGGACGATAGGTTCCGTGGATGGACCAAAGAGCACCAGATGGTTGCCGAGTGGATTGCGGGTAGAAATTTGGCAGAAGATGAAGTGGTTCATCACATTAATTTTGTGAAGACCGACAATCGACCAGAAAATCTAAAAATTATGTCGAAGTCGGATCACGATTCTTATCACACAGCCTTAAATAATAATGTAAAATGGTCGCCTGAAAATGGGGAATGGATAGAAGACTTTAAAAAACGTCATTCCGCATGGATGCGTGACAATGCCCCAACCGCCCGCACCGACGTTACATTTTCTAGGATACTGGAAGTGGCCGAGCGCGTCGGTTTTAGCATGCCTGCGATTGCGTCGACCTTGGATGTGACCTGGAATTTGATATATTCCCGGCTGACAGCACATGGATTTGCCAATTTTGAGCAATTTGTCGAAGCTTATCGCGATGGACAAAAAGATTCTCTGATCGATGGTCGTCCTGGATTGTTGACAAGAGACTTGACGTTAGATATGATACGTTCTGTAGTTCTTCCCGAGGACACAAAGCGATCTTTGGCCATTAAATTAGGTTGTACCACCAATGTGCTGGATAAATTTTTAGCAAAAAGAGAACGAATGACCTGGACACAGCTGAGGTCTTCTTTGGGATACAATGATCAAGGAAGCACTGGCTTTCCAAACTTGCTCCGCCGTGGTGGAAGGCCTAAGGAAAAGAATAATCACGAAATAACATTTCAGCAAATATGTGACGCTTATCTACCCGGCCGAACTCTCCCCAGATTGGCTTCTTCTTTAGGTGTTAACAAGAACACTGTCATTTCTCGATTGGCGCAACAAGGTCACAAGAGGTACAGCGATTTTGCTTCGGCTTATCAAAACTGTAAAGTGGAATCCATAGAATACATGGGAGTTATTCCGCTCTACGACTTAACCGTCGATGGATATAAGAATTTTGCGACCGATTCAGTAATGTCTCATAACACACCGGAGTTGGCAGCTGCAATGGACATCTATGCAGATGAAACGGTCGCCTCTGATGAAAAGGGAAAGGTACTCCACGTTTACTCAGATAACCCTAAAATAAAACAGATTTTAGATGACCTATTTTATAATACCCTAAACGTTGAATTTAATTTGAGGTCATGGGCAAGGAATCTTTGTAAGTTTGGTGATTTCTTTTTATACAATGATGTGTCACCACAGCATGGCGTTATTAATGCTTTCCCCATCCCAGTCAATGAAATTGAACGTGAAGAAAATTATGACAGGGCAGATCCTGCAGCTGTTCGTTTTAGGTGGGTGACTTTAGGAAACAGGGTTCTTGAAAATTGGGAAATATCACACTTTAGGTTGTTAGGCAATGACATGTTCTTGCCTTACGGTTCTTCAATTATTGAGCCTGCTCGTCGTATTTGGCGACAGTTGATTCTTATTGAAGACGCCATGTTGGTTTACAGAGTTGTTAGAGCTCCTGAACGTCGTGTCTTCTACATTGACGTTGGAGGTATGCCAGCAGAGGCCATCTCTCCATACGTTGAAGAGCAAAAAAGAACATTAAAATCTAGTCAAGTCATTGATAACACGACGGGAAGAGTTGATTTAAGGTACAATCCTCTTTCGGTTGATGAAGATTACTTTTTACCCGTTAGAGGTGGCGAGACGGGAACAAAAATTGAGACTCTTGCGGGTGGTCAAAATGCGGCAGCAATTGAAGACGTTCAGTACATTCAGAAAAAGCTATTTGCGTCTCTTAAAATTCCACGTGCTTATTTGGGATACGATGAAATGTTATCTTCAAAAGCGACTTTGGCACAAGAAGACATTCGTTTTTCTCGTACAATCAATGTTATTCAGAAGACCATTATTGCTGAATTAAACAAGCTTGCAACAATACACCTTTATGCAAATGGATTTGATCAAGACGATCTTGTTAATTTCACACTTAAATTATCCAATCCTTCTACAATTGCCCAACAACAAAAATTAGAACTCTGGCGTGCCAGATTCGAAATAGCAACATCAGGTTTGGGCGAAGGAATGACGTCCAAAAAATTTGTTAGAAAAGAAATTTTAGGACTTAATGACGATCAAATAGATGCAATTGATTCACAACGTTATGATGAAAAAATTGTTGAAAGTATGATTGAGGCTGCAAAACCCGAAGAAGGTGGTGAGGGTGGTTCTGAAGCTGGCGGTGAAGAAACCGGTGGTGAAGAAGGCGGCGGAGAAGATTTATTTGGTGGTGGTGAAGAGGAAAAAGAGGCTGAAAAACCCGAAGGGGGTAAAGAGGCAGGTGGTGAAGAAAAACCAGAAAATGCCGGTGAACCCGATGAAGGTGGTATAGACTTGTTGACAGCCAATGATGACCTTGATAATGAAGTAATACAATTATCAGCAAGAGACAGAAGAATTAAGAAACCATTACCTGTCAGGGTAAGTGATAAAGTAAATCTTAGAAAGCACAACAGGAACAGGCAGAGGAAACAAGGGAGTGGTGACAAGAGGTCAGAACTTGTAACACCAGATTTTGTGAAAATGACGTCCGATTTTGAGTCCTTAAACAACCCCTCAGACCCTGATTGGTTTAAATCATTTGTTTCAAACCCCATGGGGGAAAACGTTGAATCTCCCCGTCGACGCGGCTTGCCAGGAGACATGATAAAGACGCTCGAAAAAATGTCGAATGCGCTCGGGCCAGCAACAAAACGTGGAGTCATCAGTGAAGCGTCAGGATTAGATTTAGAACTATTTAACGAGGAAGATTCAGAATGAGCACGACACACAACAAGAAAAGAAACAGTTGTCTTATCTATGAATTTTTGGTGCGTCATATCAGCACAGCGCTGGTTAACGATGATAAAAAATCATCCAATGCCGCTCTAAAGATACTGAAACAATATTACAGACCTGGGACAGAACTTTATAAAGAGTTTAGGTTGCTGAATGCACTTGCTACTACATCTGTTAGCAGCGAGGCTGTTGCTGTGTCAATATTGAGCGAAGCGAAGAGTGCTGCAAGGTCTCATGACGTTCACCAGCTAGATGCAGAAAAGACAGCCTTGATACATTCCATCAATCGTTCCATATCAGACGTTGATTTTTATGATCAGCCCATCAGTGAATACAAGACCTTGGCTACAACGCAATCATTGATTAATTTTTGGCGCACACCAAATCATGATTTTCTTGACAAGCAGGCACAGTATGAAGATACAATTTTGCGTCATCTGGTGACACAAAAGGAAATTCGTGATGCACAGAAGCTAAACGAAGAATCAATTGGAACAAATAGATTATTGTTTAAGGTTTTGCTTCGAAAAATTAACGACAAGTATTCTGGCACTTTAACAACGGAACAAAAATCTTTGCTTAAAGCTTATGCTTTTTCTGAAGCAAATGGCGACGATACCATCGTTAAAAAGATGACAGAAATAAAAAGTGATCTCTTGAGTTCTTTGGATCAACAGCTAATAAAAGAGAATGGTAATAGTTACATGTCTAAAAAATTGCGTGAAGTTAAAGATGAAGTTTTAACAACGAGCGTCTCTCCCACTGACGATAACATCACAAAATTTATGTTGTTCACCAAACTAAAAACTGAACTCATCTCGGAGGAATGAAATGAAACTTTTAAATTCATACGAAATTTTTGATTACACGCCTGAGACCCTTAGGGAATCTCGTGAAAAAAACAATGGAAAAATTGTGATGAAGGGTATCCTCCAGAAGGCCAACACTCTGAACCAAAACGGTAGAATTTATCCTAGAGAAATTTTGGAGCGTGAGGTTCGCAATTATCAAAAATTTATCATTGAAAATCGAGCAGTTGGTGAGCTTGACCATCCAGATTCTTCTGTCGTTAACTTGAAGAACGTATCTCATATTGTTCGTGAAGCGTACTTTGATAAAGACGTTGTTTACGGATCTGTGGAATTATTGGATACGCCTTCTGGAAAAATTCTTCAATCTCTGGTTGAATCAGGTGTTAAATTAGGAATCTCTTCTCGCGGCGTCGGTTCGACTCGTAGAGACGGAGATTATCAAGTGGTCCAAGATGATTTTCAGTTAATTTGTTGGGACTACGTTTCAGAACCATCAACACCTGGTGCTTTCATGATGGCCGAAGGAAAGACAATCAACACAAGCGAATTAAAGTCCGTCTTTAATAAATCTGATCGCATCAATCGCATAATCAACGACATCATGTCAATAAAAAAGTCGTGAAAGTCAATATTGAAGAAAGATATTTAAAATGTCATTGAATAACACAAGATCGGGTCTCAACAATACAGCAGAATTTGTTACTTCTGCTCTTCCTTGGGTGATAACCGGGACGACTTCTGGAACAGACGTTATTACATACACTTTACCCAAAGTCAGCAAAAATATAATTTTGATGAATAACGCCAGTACGGGCAATTATCTACGATTAGGGTTTACTAAGAATGGCATTAATGCGGTAGAAGACAAATATTATTTTAATGTTGATGGTGGTCAATCAATTAGTCTTGACGTACGGGTAAAAACTTTTTTTGTGAGAGCAGATTCGTCAGGCACACTTGATTTTAGCATTTATGCAGGATTAACGACGATAGACAATATTATGATGCCGACTTTAACGGGAAGCCTTGCTGTTCATGGAGATGGTTGGGAAGGAGTGGGATGATATGAAATTAACTAAGCAACAACTAAAAGACGTGGTCAAAGAATGCCTTGTTGAAATATTGAGTGAGGGTGTAACACCTGTAAGAAGAAACTCCCAGACTTCAAGTCCTTCATTAAGTGAATCAAGTTTTCGTGACAAATCAACAACAAAACAAAATCAAAAACAACAAATCGTTCCCGATCAACAAAGCAGGGCTCTGTATGAAGCGATACGAAGAGAGTCCAATGGCGATCCTGTGATGGCTGAAATTCTAGCAGACACTGCAATAAAAACCTTACCTGCGATGCAAGAAGCAGAATCTCGTCGTCAACCGATTGTTACCGGAACAGTAGAAAAATTGGTCAGTGAATCTGATCCTAAAAACCTTTTTGGTGAGGATGTGGCATCTAAATGGGCTGCTCTTGCTTTTAATGAAATTGGCAAAAAAAATTAGCAAATCATTTTTAACATATACTTAAGGCTTAGCTGAGGTATTCATTATGAAACTTACATCTTCAATGTTACGCACACTTGTTATGGAGGAAGTCGCCAAGCTTAAATCTGACAAGCTTGATGCGGAAGCCGCCAAGGAAACAGACGCCGACGCGCTCGCTGATTCTCTTGAAAATCATATTGACTACGTTAAGGCTCTTAAGATCAAAGAGTCAAGACTTGTGAGTCAATTGAAACAAGTTCGTGAGCAAAAAGAAAAAATCGTTCGTAAGATCATCGGTTCAAAGTGATCGTTGGATTTAACATTTGATTGGAGGGTAACAAAATGCCAGGTGAAGGAAAATATTCAAACTATCTTGACAAAATGCCAGATGAAAAGTCTGGCGGTATTTCTTCTGCAAAACTTGTCCTCTTGAAGAAGTTGTTTCCAACTGCACCATCTTTAAATAAAGATGATGTTTTAAAACGTGCTCTAGAGAACTTAACCCCGGCTGAGCAAAATACGCCTGATCCTGCATTTGCAAATTTAAATGGAAAAGTCAATCTCAATTATGCCGGTTCGCCAAATTTAAATGATGTTAAATTTAATTCTCCCGGTGGACCATCAACCCCTTACACACCCGACATTAGATCACCAGGTTCAGCAGTACCTGTTGATCAATTGGGTAGCACAGACACGACATCAATTAACACAAACCTAAAACCAGCGTCAGGTGATCCCGGCGTTGCACCCGCTGATTTCCATAAAAATTATGTCCCTGGAACTCTAGACAGCGGCACTAAATCTCCAGCTCTCCAGACTGAAAAAGTAGCATCAAAAGTTGAATTGGGTAAATCATTACCCGTCAGCAACATGGATGATAATTCTGGAGGCGAAATCTACAAGTGATTCGAACCGAGGAAGGAACATGAGCAAACAACTTTACGAGGAGGCCCTGGCAGAAGTTCGCCAGCTAAAACAACTGGCTGAAGACAACGCCAAAAAAGCCATCATAGACGAAGTGACGCCAAGAATTCGTGCGCTCATTGAGTCTCAACTTGTCGGTGAAACAACCGTCGAAGAAACAGACGAAAGCGCCAACACAGAAGAAAGCGTTTCTGAAGAGACAGAAGAGACTGCGGCGGAAGGCAAGGATGATTCATCTTTGTCTGAAGATCTTTCTGAGAACAAGAAAAAAGTCCTTGAATTAAGACACCTTGTTTTCAAATTAGGTCGCAAAGTTAATTCACTAAAACTTGTTGAACCCAGTTTATTCGCATCTCGCAAAGAAGGCCTTGCCGAAGCGTTAAAGACGACATATGTTCTGACCCAGGAGTCAGTGACCGATGAAACGGTCAAAAATTTGTTACAGGAAAGATTAGATACATACTACAGAACCTTACTTCAACAGGAGCCACAGATGATTTCCAGAAAAAATCGCCTCAACGAAGCAGACCTCAACGTCAAAATCAAAGGATTTTCTGACGAAGCAATTTCAAGCGATGAACTCGACAAATTAAGCGTTGAAATTGTTCCTGATACGGACGAGGCAGAGGACGACGAAGAGGCCGGTGGCGAAGAGGAAGAGTCTAATGACGAAGACCTCCTCGGCGGTGAAGAGTCTGGCGAAGAAAAATCAGGCGAAGAAGGATCTGATGAAAAAGACTTATTTGGTTCTGATGAAGAACCTGAAGAGAAAGAAACAAAATTGGAGGGTAGAAGAATGAATGGAATTGCGATGCTCAAAAACGACACAGTTGTCGAAATAGACGAGGGCATGCTGCGTCGGGAGATCGCACGCATGAAGGCTCTCCGTGAAGGTAAAGTCGAAGGCAAATCAGTTGCTGGCAAGAAAATGACTCCCGGAGTCCTCTCGGCTTTCGGTGGCGGTCACGACGAAGGTGATGCTTGGCTCGATGGTAAGGTCACAACAGAAGGTCTTGATGAAGACATGATGGACGAGAGTGACGATCTTGAAGAAGCCGATGAAGTGGACGAAGTTTATGAAGTCCATGGAATGGAAGAAGGCGACGAACTTGATGAACTTGTCAAAGAACTTACTTCTGGCCACGAAGACGAAGCTCACAAAGTTGACCACGAACCCGAAACTCACAAAGTTGATGACGAAGACGAAGACGAAGCTCACTCCATGGATCCACATGGCGTTCACTCGGCTGAAGGGCTTGATGAGTACGGCATGGATGAGGATGAAGAGGTTGATGAGGATGAAGAGAAAGAAGTTGCTGAATCTGGCACAGAAAAGTCTGAAGGCGCCGGACGCCGCCGTGGCGATGCAATTGGACAAAATGTAGCCGATCAGCATCCTTCAATGACAGAATCTCGCCGCAAGCTTGGTCGTGTTCTCGAGACACGTAAGGCCTCGGCTCATAAAGCCCAGAAGGCACGCCGCATCATGGAAGCTGCCCGTAAGGTCGGTAACAAGGCTGCGTTCCTCAAGGCGAAGAAAGTTTACACAGAGGCCGCTACGACATATGCTCGTGCAACCAAGGCCGCGAGGGTCCTCTCAGAGTCCCTCAAACGCAGCTCCAATAGCCGCGTTGTCGCAGAAACAGCGACACTCCGCAAACAGTTGGCAGAAACAAATCTGTTCAACGCCAAGCTACTCTACACCAATAAGCTGCTCCAGAACGAGTCCATGACGCCACGTCAAAAGGTCTCGATCATCGAGAAACTCGATGAAGCTCGCAGCCTACGTGAGGCAAAGCTTGTCTACGAGAGCCTGATGCGTACCATCTCATCAGGTAAGGATCGCGTCAATGAAGGCGCCGATCGTCAGGTGTTAGGTTCAGCCTCACGTGCAACCAGGCCAGCCTCCACCGTGTCGCTCAACGAGGGCATTGAGGCATCTCGCTGGGCCAAACTCGCCGGCATCGTCAAGTGATTGATACGGCACAGATTTTTTAACACATCAACTTTATTGGAGAACAACAAATGAAATCATTTTCACTAGATCAACTCGCGGAAGGCATCCGCGATCGTAACGTCGGCGCTGAACGCAGCCGACTCATTGAAAAGTGGAGCCGCACAGGCCTCCTCCGCGGACTCGACGGCTTCAAGCGCGAAGCAATGTCGCAACTCCTCGAAAATCAGGCAGCACAGGTCCTCAAGGAGAGCAACAGCCTCTCCACCGGCGGTGGCAGCGTTGCCTCCTCCGGCCAGATCCAAGGCTTCACCAACATCGCTTTCCCAATCGTTCGCCGCGTCTTCGGTGGCCTCGTTGCCAACGAACTCGTCTCGATCCAACCAATGAGCCTCCCAAGCGGACTCATCTTCTACATCGACTACACCTACGGCAGTAACAAGGGTGGCGATGCAGGTGATCTCCTCTCTAACTCGGCTACATACGAGACATACACCCGCGGACAGTCCATCTACAACAACCCAACCGGCCGCGGCGTGCAGTCTGGTTCGTTGGCAACAGGTGGTATGTACGACCTCGTCAATGTTGGTTACAGCAAGGTTCACAAGGCCTCGCTCGCCATCTCCGCTTCCAACGCTGATATCGGTGCTTGGAAGGGTGCCGATGGAACAACCTGGGCAGCTGCTGCAGCAGTTGCAACTCAGCTTGATCTCAGCGGCAGCAACGCTCGCTTCCTCAACTTCGACCCACAGGTCGACACAGACGTCACACAAAATCTTCTCGACGTTTGCTTCGTCCACGTTCCAACCTCCGCCATCGCGGCCGTCGTTCCAAACGCCGACCTCCTCGCGGTGGAAAATGCTGCTCTCTTTGGTTTCACATCAAACGGAAACGCAGCTGCTTGGGGCGAGACATATCAAGGTGGAACAGGCGTCCTCAACCTTCGCCGTCTCACCAAGCGTGGTAACTGGACAGGTTCGGTCTTCACACCAGACCAACTCAACGGTTCTCACTATCAGTTCGTTGTGAAGCTCTCTAATGGCGGATCGGTTCCATCCGTTGGAACTGCTGCACTCACCGGCTCCTTCGCAATTGCTGATAACGTAACAGCAACCTCTGGCGGTACAGGTTCAACTCTCACAGTGCCTTCCTTTGAGTCTGACTTCGGTGCAACCCCATCGCCAGCAATCCCAGAGATCGACATCAAGATCGAGTCAATCGCCATCACAGCTCAGACCCGTAAGCTCCGTGCTCGTTGGTCGCCAGAGCTCGCACAGGATCTCAACGCTTACCACAGCCTCGACGCTGAGGTGGAGCTCACCTCGATCCTCTCGGAGCAAATTGCCCTCGAGATCGATCGCGAGATCCTCAACGACCTCCTCGCAACCGCCAACGGCGCGAACTACTACTGGTCTCGTGCACCAGGCAAGTTCGTCAACAAAACAACCGGTGCTCAAATCTCGTTAGCTTCCAGCTTCCAGATTGGTCCACAATTCACCGGTACTGTCCGCGAATGGTACGAGACCCTCATCGAAACAATCATCGACGTGGCAAACTCCATCCACCGCAAGACCCTCCGCGGATCCGCGAACTTCATGGTCACAAGCCCTGACATCGCAACAATCCTCGAGAGCTCCGTCCTCTACAAGCCCAAGTACACACTCGACGGCGAGGGCCAGGTCGGATCACCATTCACCATCGGCGCAGAACAAATCGGTACCCTTAGCAACCGCTTCACCGTCTACAAAGATCCTTACTTCATCCGTAACAAGATCCTCGTCGGCTACAAAGGCGGCTCCTACCTCGAGACCGGCTACGTCTACGCTCCTTACGTGCCACTCATCGTGACACCAACCATCTTCGCACCAGAGGATTTCACACCCCGCAAGGGCGTCATGACTCGCTATGGTAAGAAAATGGTGAGATCAGATTTTTACGGCACGGTGACTTGTTTAGACATGAATATCATATAATCACAAACTACCAAGTTTGAGCGGAAAGGCCTTCGAAAGAGGGCCTTTTTGCTTTTCTGCTGTTTGTTTTTTACAATTCGCTAATTACCATGTATTTTTAAATCATGATTACATGCAAAGAATGTGGTTGCGAATGTTCGGCTCAGAATGCTTTAGGATATCACTTACGATCTCATGGTCTGTCATATCCTGACTATGTTGTCAAACACGAATACGATAATGTTTGGCCTCATTGTCATTGTGGAATAAAACTTCATTATAAGAAAGGAGGCTTTTCTCGTTTCTGTTCTAAGTCTTGTGCAGTGAGTGGAACCAATAATCCAATGTCAGGAAAGATTGGAGATAAATCTCCGAATTATGGATTGAAAAGAACCAAAGAACAATTAAAGCATTATTCTGAAGGTTCCAAGAAGCGATGGCAGATTCATGGTAATAAGCTTCGAGAGATGATGCAGACATCGGAATACAGAGAAGCTCAATCAAAATCAAACAAAATTTCCTATGCAACTTCAGATAGAGCCAAAAGAACATCAGAATCAGTCAACCGTTTCTGGGCCGAATCACCTTTGGCCCCTGTTCTTCGTGAGGAAGCATCACAACGAGCGATTAAGTTACTTTCAGAAAACAAGATTGGACCACAGGCACCATTCAAACGTGAGACTTTGATTAATCCATGGACAGGCGAAGAAGAGCACATGCATTCATCATGGGAGTCTATCTTTTTCCAGTCGTGCATTTCAAGAAGATATGAAGTGACTAAGAATCATGGAATAACGATTCCATATAGGCATCCAGATGGAACGACTAGAAACTATATTCCTGATTTCTTTGGGAAGGAAGACAGGGTGTTGTACGAGATGAAGGGACGACATGATGAAGTCGATGAAGCTAAATGGTTAGCAGCACAGGAATATTGCGACAGAATGGGTTGGGGATTTGTGGTGATGTTGTCTCCTGAAATTTGATTATTACAACCCCAGATTTGTTGATACTATATAGTCCATATAAGGGTGTAATGACATGGACTGTAGGTTATGCGACTTTCGACACGATGACGCAAAGAAGCTGACCAATCACATCAGATCCGAACATGGATTGTCTTCTGAGGACTACACGGTAAGGGTTTATCATGATGGAATAAAGCCTGTCTGTAGGGAATGTCAAGCTCCTGTTAGGTATGTTTCTTTCTCTTTCAAGGCTTTCTGTAAGGATCATTCGTACCTTGCCATGAAGGAAGGTGGATCTCGTGGTGGAAAAGCAGGGGCGTGGAATCGGGGATTGACGAAGGAAACAAATTTACGTATTAAAGAACAATCACTTAAAATGACGGGAGTTGGTAATCATTTTTATGGTCGTCAACATTCTCGAGATGCCTTACAAAAAATTAGCTTAAGTAAGTTATTGACAACATCATCTTTGCAAGAAAGATTATTTTCAAGGCAAAAAGAATTCAAATTAGTAACCTCAATTGATGATTACAAATCAAGGCAAGATCAGTATCTGTCATTTGAGTGTTTGATTTGTGGTGAGATACAACCCAAGACATTACAAGCCTTTGAAAGAGGTAGTAGGTGTTATCGTTGTTACCCGGTTGGTAAATCCAATTGGGAATTAGATGTATTTTCTTATGTTCAGATAAATGTTCCAGATGCAGTATCAGGAGACAAGAAGATTATTTCTCCGAAGGAGATTGACATTTATGTTCCTTCCAAAAAATTTGGAATTGAATGTCACGGATTGTATTGGCACAGTGAAGGAGCCAAACAAGATGAAATCTTTGACAAGAACAAACATTTAGATAAGTTCGTGTTGGCTTCCAACAAAGGAATAAAGTTATTGCAGATATTTGAGGATGAGTGGAGAGACAAGAGAGAGATCTGTGAATCTATGATTCTTCATCGTTTAGGATTGAGCCAGCATCGATGTAAGACATGGTCAACAAAAGTTGCAGAGTTGAGTACGAAAGAGCAAAGAGACTTCTTTGATTCTACGCATATCTCGGGTTACGTTCCATCAAAGATCGTATGGGGATTGAAAGACAGGACTGGCAAAGTTGTAGCAGGATTGTCGTTGCGTGTTCCTCGTCATGGTAAGAAGTATGAAAGTTTTTTGGAGATAGCTCGATTTAGTACTGCTTTAAAAACATCTGTTCCTGGTGGTTTGTCTAAGTTATTAAAACGAGCAAAATCTTGGTGTGTTGAAAATGGATACAAGGGTATCATGACTTATGTGGATAAACGTGTGGGTGAAGGAAATGGTTACAAATCTGCAGGATTTAAGCTAAGTGGATCGACATCCGCCGATTATTGGTACACCGATAATCATTTACGTTATGACAGATTTAAATTCCGCGCCCAAAACGGCAAATCAGAAAAACAAATTGTTTCTGATGCCAAAGTTTCCAGGATTTATGGTTGTGGATCGCTGGTATTAATTTGCGAAATTTTATGATACTTAATATTTTTATTTATGAATTACAATGACAAATTTATATTTATGAATTGATAACTTCACATTGAAGTTATGTATGAAGGAGAGCAAGATGACGACTGTAAAAATTAATGATGTTGTTGGGTTACAGGTTTCTCAGGTGGGTTCTGGCGTCGAAATTTCAAGTCCGTTGTCTACAACGGGAAACGCCACGATTACAAGTGACCTGTCTGTTGGAGGAAACACCACTCTCAGCGGCACCTACCTCACGATGGCCGGCGTCACTCAGACAGGCGACCGCCGTGCGATCATCGGGAGCGGTCTCGTACTCACTTCAGCAGAGAGCGGAGCCGTTCTCATACCTGGAGGGTCTGCTCAGACGTTCACGCTTCCTGCCCCCGCTCAAGGACTTCGCTTCAAGATGTATGCTGCCACCGCTGCAGCCCATAAGATCCAGGTTCCCGCCGGGTCCGCAAAGATCTACGGCAATGCCATCAACACGAATAACGGAGCCGCCTCCGCGGCCGAAGGTCAACAGGTCACGGCTGCAATATCCGTTGCTTTCGGTGTTGCTTATCAGACAGGTGATTTCATGGAAGTCGTCTGCAACGGCACCCACTGGTTCCTCCATGCGGTGACCAATGATCCGCTTACGATTGCAACATGATTTTGACTGTTGTAAAGATTGAAGTATAATGTTGTTGTGAAGCGTCGCAGACATGGTCAGGACAAGTTACTCAAGGATCGGTGTGAGGTTTGTGGGTATGACCGGTCTGCGGCGTTGAACGTTCATCACATCATTCCGCGGTGTGATCCTCGGTGTACCAATAACAACGAGAATTTGGCGGTATTGTGTCATTCGTGCCATGACCTGGTACATGCCGGTGAGATCACGATAATAGGTGTGTATTCATCTACGGCCGGTAGAAAATTATTGTGGTTTAAAGAAGGGGAAATACCTCCAATAGAAAAAGAATTTTGGTTGGTCAAGGAGAATCCACTGGTGATACGAGGTAAAGTCACGCCGCACCGGTCAGATCGTGGTGAAAATAATTTATAAATTCGTTGTTGATTTTGTCTAGATTCGCCTACCTAATTTTAGGAGGTGGATTATGGATCCCGTCCTTAAACCAACGTCTGTTGGTTCAATGTTGTTTCAATTGAAGTCTGAGTTAGAGGTTATCTCTCGGTCTGTGCAGGTGTGGAGGCAGATGGGAGTGAATGGCACTGGGTTGATGCCCATATCTGTTTTGCCGATGGAGGCAAAATTGAACAAGGTGATTTCTGAGATTGATGAAATGATACGTCTTGTTTCTAAGATATGATCTGTGGATAATTTGATATTCTTTTAATAATTAGAATAGTGTCAAAGCGCAGCAAACAAGACGTTTTATTGCAAGACCTAGAATCTCAGATTCTGTTGCGTCAAGTTATACGTGAGCAGATTGTTACCTTGTCAGAAATTAAAGGGAAAATACGACCAATTGATCCAAAACAAAAACCAGGATTTGAACAATTGGACGTCAATCCAAAAACGTTCGATGCTAAAAAGTTGGCTATGATATTAGGGTTTCCAACGTCCAAGATTGATTCAATAACCAAAAAAGCAGAACAGGGTTCAAAAAGATCTCCTGATGACAATGCTCTTTATGCTGATTTGTTGATTAAGGCGATTGAATCACCTAAAGTTCTTTCGCAAGTTATGGCTATTTTTAAAAAGGTTAAACCGTTTTAATAACAGTTAAAGTTAATTCATTTATTGAATGTTGTTGTAGAATGACCGGAATTGTCCTATATAATTTGGACACGGCGTTCAATGAGTTTACATATTAATTTAGGTTTGTCAAACATCTTTTATTGTATCCCGTTATTGGGTATAATGGTGGGTTGAGACATGGTAGCCAAACGGATAATAGATGACCACACGGAGTTGGTTAATATTGGTACGCTTGGTCACGATCAATTGGATTCCGTCGTCAATGATACACCATTTTTGGTGTTGTCAGGATCGAATTCTGATTTAGCTTCGAGCTCTCGTAGACTGGTTGCGGGTAGCGGGATCACCTTACAAGATTCAGGGCCTGCTGGTGATTTAACAATAACTGCAGACGTTACAGGCAGCAATTATACTTTTGAAAATGATTTGACAGTGTCTTTGTCGGGAGGAAGATCTTTTGGAAGGTATGCATCTGGTGAAAAAATACCAGCTCAGGGCAAGACGCCTGCTGAGGTCATTTTACTTGCGATAGCAGAGCCCATTGATCCGACAATTTCCTTGACTACGCCAACCTCAATTCCCTTTAATCAAACGTCTATCAATAATGTTCTTAATTTTAGTTATACGATAAACAGCCTTGGTGCTTCTGTGGCGAGTGTTGTCTTAGAGTGGAGAAGAAATAATTCTGGCAATTGGACGACCTTGTCTGTTGACAGCAATTTGTTGACATATATGCATGTAACAGTTGATACAAATTACAACTCTCAATCTTTTAATTACCGTTATACCGTAATTGATACCTTGGGAGCTACTTCAATTGGGACATTGGACATAACACCCCAAAGTTATGTGGCACCGTCCGTGTCGCTCTTGTTGTCAGAAATTGTTTCTGGGGGAGTTACCGGAGAATCTACTTATAAGAGGGAAAAGGGAAATATAAATTCTACTCTGAGTGGAACTGTGACAAGAAACAGCGTCAACATTCCAGTGACAAGTTATTCTGTGCAATATCAGGTTAATGGTTCAGGATCTTGGAATGACGTTCCAGGATTATCCAGCGTTGTTGTGGCTGGCAATCCATCGTCAGTTTCGATTCCTTTGACAACACATACAGACGAAAATCTTAAGACATCCGCAAGCCTGTCTTATAGAGTTCTTGTAGTTGATGAGTATCAGACACACATTTCCAGTTTTGTGACAGGTGGTAATACCACAATTAATTTTCTTAACGTTGTTTTTTATTCTCCCACATCTTCTGTCCCGTCTGTCTCGTCTGATGTTAGATCCTTGTCTAACAAAATCTTTACAGACGGCACAAATCCATTCATTTTAAATACAGGTAACGTGGACAGGAATTTTTCTGTTGCTGTTCCTTCGAATCTTTCAATTACTAATGTCGTCGATATTGATGCACTGAACGCGGATATTACGTCGAATTATGTTCAGTCTACATTTAACGTTAATGATGCCGGAGGATCATCGGTCACTTATCACGTATATACTTTGACGAATGCCATACCTTATGGAGCCAATCACAGGCACCAGGTGACAAGGGGATAGTGGGTTGATATCATGGCGTTGACACCAGGCTTACAGTTACCTTTTGGAATTCAACCGGTTAATCCGGTGCCGGTTGACGCCTGGTCGGGACCGTATTCGGGTGTCGATGAGAGTTCTGCAATATCTTTAGCAAATTCATTGATTCCGTTGGGCATCAGGTTCCAATCGATGGAAGTTCGTCTCATTATGGGGGGAACTTCTCGTAAATATTGGTATCGCGATGGAGTTACCGATTCCGATCTCGTAGAGTTTTCAGGAGGTGGGGTTGGCTCGCAAGGAGCACAAGGCAGTCAAGGTTCTTCGGGACCGCAAGGCCCTCAGGGCGTAGCAGGTCAGCAAGGAAGTATTGGATCTCAAGGAGACAGTGGACCACAGGGTGTAACGGGTCTTCAAGGTGCGCAAGGTGTAACAGGACTTCAGGGTAAAGATGGATACCAGGGTTTCCAGGGAGACGTAGGTCCACAAGGGTTTCAAGGTGCGACGGGAAGTCAAGGTATAGCAGGTCCTCAGGGAGATGTTGGATACCAAGGGTTTCAAGGATCCAAGGGAAATACTGGTAAAGGATTTGTAATTTCTAAGGTTTACAATTCTGACGCCGAGAGGTTGTCTGCAATTGGCATTGATCTTCCCGGCGATGGTGAGTTTGGGTTGGTGGCAGGAACTTTGCCTCAAGCTGATCCAGATTATGGCAAATTATATCTTTACACTGTTGCCAACGGATGGTCATATGAAACAGACTTGTCTGTTCAGGGAATTCAAGGACCGCAAGGTGAAACTGGTTTACAGGGAACTGTTGGGTTACAAGGATCAATTGGTCCACAAGGTGTAGCCGGATCATGGGGAGACGTAGGTCCACAAGGATTTCAAGGAAGTGTAGGATCACAAGGTCCTCAGGGTGAAAAGGGCGCTCAAGGTTTGCAGGGGTTGTCGGGAGGTGTTTCAACCATCATAGCCGGCAAGGGTCTTAGTGTAGTGACGGGATCAAATGGTGAAGTCACTATAAATTTGATTTCATCTGGAAGTAACGGTGCAGGAGATTGTCCTTCAGAGTCGTTATTTGAACGTCGTCAACAAGTCGTTGCGTCTTCGTCTGTTGCGGGCGATGACGTAGATCTTGGTTTTGTTATTGATCCTGTAAAAATGTCGCAGGGTCGCATAAACATTTATCTTAATGGCGTGTTGCAACGTTTAGGTAATCAATACGACGTTTATGCAGGATCCGTGTCTTCTGCACTGAAATTTAATCGTGATTTGTCCATGGGTGATTTAATCACTGTACATGTCGACCCGGGAACGTCGGCTGATCTTGTTCTGTTCCAACGAGAGTATTACATCGTAGATACTTTCTATGGTCCTGACGCCAACATTGAGTTAGGTTTTATCATTGATAGTAACAATTTCAGCAATGGAAGAATCAACGTTTATTTGAACGGCGTCTTACAACGATCAGGAATTGATAATGATGTTTACCTTGGAATGACAGCGACCTCTTTGAGGTTTAACTCATCCCTAGAGGTGGGCGATGTTATTACTGTTTATTCAGACAATTGTATTACCTTGATGCCGTATCCTTACTCGTCTATTGAGAGGAACTACGCTGCGATCGTTTCCTTTTATGATCCAGGTGACGATGTTGAGTTGGGATTCTCCATCGATCCTCATAAATTTGAGAAGGATTTGATCAGCGTTTACCTTAACGGCATTCTTTTAAGGCCAGGCCAAGATCACGATTTTTATCTGGGTTCTACGATAACCTCATTGAGATTCACTCGTGGCATTGATGTCGGTGATGTCATATTTGTTCAGGTAGATCACAGCGACGGATTGAGCAATTTTGCGTCAATGTCTGGCGATAATTTATTTTTTGGCAACAACATTTTTGCCGCCGGTCTGTCAGGATCACTACAGTCCCTTGCTAACGGAGATCCGTATTTGGTGTCCGGTCAAGGCATAAACATTGTCACCGGATCTTCGGGACAAATTGTTGTTTCATCTAGACAGATGTTTCAATGGAATGAGAAGCCCAATGGAAACATTGATGGAGCAAATGACACGTTTAAACTGTTGTTTTCGCCATCGCCTCCGGAATCTTTGATGGTGTTTCGAGATGGATTGTTATTAGATTCCGACCTCGGCGATTATGCTATTGTTGGTGACACAATAACATTACCCGTCCCACCCCCCGTTGGAACACGGATTAAGGTTTCTTATCCTCACGAATGATCTCAGAATTTTTTCTTGCGACCTCTTTTGGATTTTATTGTCTCTTCAACAACAAATTTTTCTTTTGACTTCTTGCGCCTTTGCATGAGGTCCATAGCAGCTTGTCCTGTTCTGGAGTGTGGATTTTTGTCAGGACGAATCTTTGATTCTTCTACACTTGGACCGTCTTCTGTGATGTTAGGTACTTCGACGGGTTGTGAGACCGATGGTTCTTCCCACGTTACTTCTATAGACTCGGCTGTCACATTTTCTGTTGTTTCATCTTCTACTCTTAATTTTTCGATCTCACTTTTTTTACTGTCAATTAGGACGCTTAATTTTGTTGTCCTGTTTTTGATGCCCAAGATTTCACCTAATCTTACGTGATGAAGCTTGTCCGCCTCTGACGAAAAATCTTTTACAAATTTTAAGATATTTCCAGTCGCTGAAACCAATAAAGTTGTCACGGCGGGCTGAATTTTTTCAGCTCTTTCTAGGGCTGCTACTTCTTCTTTTTGTTTTTTTATGTAATCTTCTACTTTATTGGTCGCCTCTTTCGCCCCCAGCGCATATCCTTCTATTTGTTTTATGTTAGACTCTAGAGCAACAAGTTCTTGTGAAGTTGTTAGAAGTAGTGTGTCTAAAATTTCTATTTGTGAGGTGAGAGATTCAATCTTTTTTTCGTTTTTCATGATTAATAAATAAAACCGCGGGGTGGAAAAATTCCACCCCGCGGCACTTATTTTACGTTATTGTTACTGTTTATTGATGACAATATCAGGCTGCGTCACGAATGAGGAAGGTCACCTTGTCACCAGCCTGGAAGGAGAATCCGACCAGGTCGATCTGCTTGCCTTGGCTGTCGGCATTGTTTCCAATGGAATAATCATCGCCAGCCGTGAGGAGAACGCCATTGAGATAAACGTCCATGTCTTTCTCTGCGTCGTAGTCTGCACGAAGCTTACCGACAGAAGAGAAGTCAAGGGAGCTTGCGCCGTCAGTGGCTGCAATGCTGCCCTTCTTGAGATGACCACCCGAAGCTGCTGACAAGATAGCACCGATGATGCTCTTGTCGGCGCCAAATTCCGCCTCGAAGGCAGCTTGATCGCCCGCAATCGCAAGGCTGAACTCAGAGCCGTTGGCCTTGAGCATCATGTCACCATCTGCTTGAAGTTCGAGCTTATTGCCGCGGATGGCTGCGAGTTTGACTGCAGCATCAGAAGCATTCCACTCGATTCTACCCTCTTCGCGTCCTTCTTGCGCACTTAGCTTGACACCGGCCATCCAGGAGCTAACGAGATCGATGCCGGCCATCGTTCCGTCACCATCTGAACCACGGTCGCCCTTGCCGAAGACGACTTCGCCTACGTTACCGTGCTGTCCGACGACGAGGTCCAGGTTCGCTCCCGCTCCATCGACGAGAACGATACCGGAGTCGACCGCCGAGCCCACGTTCGCGAGGATGACGAATGCATCTTGAACGCGCATGTTGGTGGTGTCGATGTATGTCAGATCGCCTTTGACGTTGAGGTTGCCGAGAACTTCAACGTTCTTTTTGAAGCTCACGTTACGTGCATCATCCTCGTCACCGATGGACGCAAAGACTTGACCACCAGTTTCCTTGAGATCCGCTCCGTTGAACTTGACTGCGGCAGCGTGAAGCTCGAGTTCACCAGCAGTTTCGCTGGAAACGTAAATGCCGTGGGAGAGATCAATCTTTCCGCCAGCAACTTCGAGGTCGTCTGCCAAGTAAAGTTTACCGGCAGAGCTGACAGTTGCTTTATCGCTGTAGAAATTAACTTCTTCAGAGGTGTAGGTCATGTTCTCGCTGTCAACGATGTCATTGTCAGCACCTGCAAAGGCAATGTGGGTTGGTGTGAGGCTGTTGATTATGAGCTTGGCAGTCGAGCCGACAGTGACGTTTTTTTGGAATTCTGCTGTTTCTTTGGCAGTCAATGCACCGTCGATCTCGAGGGTTGAGCCAACAACAACTGCACCCTCAGAATCGACCGTGAAGTCTCCATCTGCGAGGCTGACAGAACCATCAGCAGCGATTGATGCTTTTGTCCCGACAGTGACGTCGCCAGCAGCATAAACTGCACCACTAGAGCTGACCGTGAAGTCACCATCTGCAAGTTTTGCAGATCCATCACCTCTGATAGCAACTTTGCTGCCGCCTACAGAGAGGTCTGAACCATCAAATGCCAATCCGGCAGAGTTTGTCATGACAAGTTTGTCATTGACATCAACGTATGGGATTGCGTTGGTGTCAGATCCGTCGATCTGGACAGCTCCGCCGAACTCTGCATCGCCATTTGACTTGAAAGATGCGACGGTTGCTTTTCCGTCCACATCTAACGTGCCACGTGCATAGACGTCACCAGAAGCCGCGGCCACAGTGAAGTTAGAAGGACCACCAGCAGCGCTCTTGATGCTCATGTCTGCGCCAGAGAGTTCAAGTGAATCGCCATCAACTTCCATTCCACCGGAGGTGACGTTTACCTTTGCATCAAAAGTGGATACTCCCATCGCGTGGAGAGTTCCACTGAAAATCAAGTGACCTTCAAATTCTGCATCACCGTGCACCCTGACTAGTGATTCAAAGATTGCATCGCCTGTTGTTGTTAATTTGCCCTGAATCTCTGCGTCCTCTCCATCGACGTGCAATGCTGTGTAGATATCGGAGAGATTTTGAGTGATAGCATGGAGATATGATGCTTCACCGGTGACGGCTCTCATCTGCGTGCGAAGTTTGTTGAGCTCGTCGCCGAGCGATCCACCTGCGATCGCAAGATCGGAATTGGACAAGTCGTCATGAACGTCAGATGAGTGCGATCCACTTATTTGGGATTGTTGAATCATTGTTTTAGCCATAGTTTCCTACCTTTTTCCTGTTGGAAAATAGTTGTTAGTTAATTAACCGGTACGTGTGCAAAGTCCTGCACCTGTGCGTAATATTGCACACAATATATAACTATAATCATTAACGATTATTGAAGAGGTTTTTTGCAAAAATTTTTACAAAATTTTTTGACAGTTTTGCCTGAGGAAAGTACTATTTATTGTTTGACACCATGTCACAAAATAATGTCCAGCGACGCTGGAAAACCTTGCTCCACAAAGTGGGGTATCTGCGGCTTGAAGTGGAGGACAAAAAAGAAGTCCTGCAGGAAGCGGAGTCTGAGTTCAATGACAGCTATTCAGAAATGGCTCGTCGTCATCCAGATCCAGACGATCCTGATTCTCTGCCTAAGGAATCAAACGATTCTGCTGAATTGCAAGTTGAGATTAATGACGTGCGTCAATCTCCTTTACAAGAGGATTTACCCCCTCCACAAAATCCTGATTCTTTTGAAGAGGTAAAATCTAACGATTCTTTGGGAGAACAAGAAGACTTTAAAAAAATATGGAAATTAATTGCTGCCAAGACACACCCAGACATTTCTAAAGATTCAGATCTAATAGACACCTATAAAAGAGCATTGGATGCCTGGAATAATGGACGATACGAAGTTTTACTTGATATTGCAAGCGAGCTATCTATAAAAATGCCCCAACCAACAGAGGGCATGTTGACCGCCTTAGAAACCAGGGCTGCTGTTCTTCAGGATGAGCTTAAAAAATTCGAAGGCAGTGTGTTATGGGATTGGATGCATGCTCCTGTTGATAAAAAAGATGTCATCGTGGAGCAGCTGCTAAAATTCAGGCGAAAGCGTCGGAAGAAATAAAATATCGTGATCATTTTTGCTCGAGACAATATAATAGATCTCGGTGTCTTATGTCGATAGAAAAACTTCTGGTAGCTGACTTTGGTCCAAACAAAGCTAACGCCACGGGATCATCAGGTGTTGGGTATGTGTTATTGGACGTCACTGGGTCAATGTTCTCTCCTAGAACAACCAGTGATGTTTATCAAACAGTGCCTGGCATTTATGCTGTGAAAGCTTCTCTACCGTCAGGATTTCTTGGACAAGTCGTGTGGGACACGGGCAACGCATTCTCTAAAAAGTATTACGTTGCAGAACCCGTTGATTCGCCAGATAATTTGCAGGTCATCAATGATTTGACCACGGTAATATCAAGTTCTTCTACCCTGATTAAAGGAGGAGAGACTTTGATCGAAGACATGATCACCGCTATATCGGGTAATCTGGTGCAATTTAATTCTGGTGTTTTGGCAGGATTAAGTAATATTGACATGCAGAGCGATGTTCTTCAGGATCTTGTGACTCAACTGTCAGCTTCAGCTGTTCACATGGAAAACGCCGTCATGACAGTGCAGGAAGACATCATATTTCTTAGAGGAATAACTGCGGGTCGGTGGCACATCATAGACAACCAGATGATCTTTTACGGAGAAGACAATGTCACCGAGATCGCGAGATATAATTTGCTTGATGACAATGGTCAACCTTCTATGGAAGCCGTGTTTGATCGTGTCAGGGTGATTTAGTCTTGCCCCAGAAGATATTAAAGAGAAGAGGGAATGCTCTTCTACTGAGAGGAATGGGTCCTAATCCTGCGATAGTTTTGCAGGGGCACATTATTTTAATGCACGAGATCGTTGCTCGCATCGTTCGCACAGGTAGGTCCTCGGCTGAACGGGCCAAGAGAGAGCTCGAAGAGATCATTGCCTGGGCACGTCTTATTAGACTTAATGATGAAAGACCGGGAGTTGACATCGAGGGATACGTTAAAATTTTGGTTAAAAAGGATGTGGTTCAACAACTCCCCAAGGCACAATTCATTTCTTCAAAGGTTAGAGATGCCCTAGATGATATTAAAATAACGATTCAAAGAATTAAAAGATAGTTATCACAATAATTAAGGAAACCATGGAAAGCTTGCTTGAAACCGTAGACTTAGACATAGAAGAATCAAATGAATTGACCTTTCGAATTAAATTGGAAGGTGTTGGAACCAATCCCGTTAAAGTTAGACTGGTTTGTGAGGATAAAGATGTATCTTATCTGTTTAATGGATACGGTACAAGTGAGGATGGTGTGGTGCAGTTTGTATTACCTCAAATGAAAAATAAATTGAATGAAGGATTACATCAAGCCAAAGTGGAAGTTTTGGTTGACAATCGGTATTTTTCACCGGTTCAATTTCAGATCAATTTTAAGAAAACGATGAGTGTTGTTGCTGAGTCCATGTTCGTTGCGCCGAAACCTCCGTCTCGCCAAGAAATTAAGGTTTCTGCTCAACCAATAACGGTTCGTCAATTGTCTAAAGAATCTGCCATTGCTCCCGTTTCAATCGCAGAAGATAAACCCAGATTTCAACAGCCTGTCGAAGAAATCATAAATCATTTGCAAACAAATCCAGTACAAGTTAAAAGGTCAGTTGAAAAATCTTCAACTCAAAGAATTATAGAGAGAGACCTGTCAAGGCGTTCAACCCTCGCAGCAGCAGTGGATTCTGATGAAAAATTGCAGGAGATAGCCCGCACCATTAGATTCAAAAATTCAGGTCGTTGATTTGAATCGTTGGTCAACAGGTCGATATAAAAATCAAAAAACTGGGGTTGTTTGTAAGTATCGGTCCTCTTGGGAGGCCATCTACATGGGTCTTCTGGATTCAGATCACAGGATTGTTACGTGGGAGTATGAATCAATTCTTGTTTGTTATCTTCACGGAATTAAAGTCAAACGTTACATACCGGATTTTTTGGTGACTGTTAACACGGGAAAAAAAATTTTGGTAGAAATTAAACCCGAAAGAATGAGAGATATCCCTGTCAACGCTGCCAAGAGAGCAGCTGTGATGCAAAAGTGTCAAGAAGAAGGTTGGATATATTACGAGTGGTCACCCAATAATCCTGTTGTTCCTGAAGTTTTGTAATTTTGTACACCCTTAAAGTCTTAATGTAGTGTTAACCTCAACAACTGGCAAAAAATACTTGCCACTAGGAAAGGTAAATTTTCATGAGCACCACGTCTAATCGTAATGCAGTCATTCGTAGCAGCGTCACTCGTAATGGTCGGTATCGTACTGAGACAGCACGTCGAGACGAAGGTACCCTTCGAGCTTCAGCCTTCACCGATCCAAATCGTAATTCAACTCGTATTTACATCGATCACCCAGATTACGGCACGATCTCGCTTAGTGGCCGCGAGGCACGTACTATCTTTAGGGTTTTGAATGAGCATTATAATTACACTGGTCGTCAGTGATTTAAGTAAGTGATGCAATTTACAGCCAGCTCTCCTTAACTGGATTGCTGGCTGTTTATTATTGGAGGAAGCAATGTCAGCAAAAACTGAAAAATTGTTAGAGCAAATTAACCGTTATAAAAATACTATCCGTGAAATGGAAGAACAAGGTGAGGATCCTCACTCTATCAAGATTCAACTTGAAAAAGCATTGAACGAACTCAACGCAGCAAACAAAGTGCTTAGTGAAAGTGTAACAATCCTGAAAGGATGATCAAGACATGAACTCCGCAGACATTTATCAACCCATTGTAGCGACTTCGATGGGAACAGCCCCCATCACTTTAAGGGTGATTACAACACCAAATAATATGGAATATGTGGGTGGTGTTCCTTCAACTGCAACCAAGGCTGAAACTTATGTATTATATTCTGCGTTACCAGACGATCTCAAAGAAAGAGTCAAAGTAGCAGTACAAGCTTTAATCACGGCAGGATGATACATAAACCATGTCAGTTTTAATTAAATTAGGTTCTGTTGATCCCACGGTCATTCAATGGCAACAATTTTTGAAAGGACAATTTCCAGAGTCAGAGATTGTTGCCAGTGGAAATTTTGATGGTGTTACAGACTCTGTTACCAAAAGGTTTCAACAATTACATAGATTAACACCTGACGGTGTGGTTGGATCTAAGACCTTGCAGCTCGCTCTTTCGTTGGGTCTATGTGTTACTGATCAACCGACCACTAACGGTATTTTACCGATCACAGCAGCACAAAGAGAAATTCTTTTTGGTCATTTTAATTATACCCCTGCTCCCGTGGCAAATAATCCTGAGGCCATCAAGATTGATCAATCTTGGATTAATTCCAATATTACAAGTGTCACTATTGATGAATTAGCAAACATTTCTGGTGCACCTAAAAATTGTACAATACCATTTAATCATGCTGCAGCGAGTCAATTAAAGTCTTTATTTGGTGCGTGGTCATCGGCAGGTCTGTTGGACAGAATATTGACTTGGGACGGTTCATGGGCTCCTCGGTTCATACGTGGATCCCGAACTACGTTGTCAAATCATGCGTGGGGAACAGCCTTTGACATTAATGCTCGGTGGAATCCGTTAGGTACAGTTCCACCAGCAATCGGTGATAAAGGTTGCACGAGAGAACTCGTGTCAATAGCAGAAGATAATGGTTTCTTTTGGGGTGGAAATTTTTCAAAAAGACCAGACGGTATGCACTTTGAGTGTGCGATGTTGAAGTAATTGATTAGATGATTCAATCAAGAATTGTGTACCATACATATTGGTATGCCCTCTTTTGCAAGTACAATCAATCCGACACCCTTTGGTTTTTTTGATCCAGATACCAGCTTTCAAACAGAAGCTGACAGTATGGTCACGTTTGTCAAACGAAAGATGGGTGATGACATATTGTCTGTTGAATTAACCAATCGTCAAATTTGGGCATGTTTTGAAGAAGCTTGCTGTGAATATAGTCATCAAATTCATCAAGTAAAGATTAAATCTGAATTAATGAACATGCTCGGCGTACCAACTGGTTCTACCGACCTAACCAATAAACTTCCAAAACAATCACTTGAATATTTGATGCGTCAGGCTGAACCCTATGCTTCATATGCAAATGTCATGGGATCCTATGATCCCATTTTAGGGTACATTGATCTAAAGGCCGGCGTTCAGGATTATAATTTATACGACAGTTTAAAGAATGTTGTTAGCGGAACATTGGTCTATGGAAATGGCCCAGGAGGCGTGGGTAATAGTAAACTTAGATTGATAGAAATATTTCAGCTTGAGCCCTTAGCCGCTCAACAATTTCTTCTTAATGCGTCAAACGTTACCAATTTTTTAGCAACAAACTTCAATTACGAGTCTTATGTTAATTCAACCGTCTTTTACGTTCTCCCCGTCTTTGAAGACGTTTTACGCAGAGGAATGTTAGAGACTGCGTTTCGTGTCCGTAGATCACACTACAGTTATGATGTGATAGGTCGTCAATTAAGGATTTATCCGATCCCTGCGACCGAATTTCAATTAGGCAAACTTTTTATAAAAGTTGCCCCTCCCCAGAACCCTCTCGACCCTAGCTACGAAGATAGTTCTATCTATGGTATTTCTGGCCCACAGAACATGCCATTAAATAATATTCCTTACGTTTCAATCACCCAGCCAGGAAGACAGTGGATTAGACAATATACTTTAGCCCTGGCCAGAGAATTGTTAGGTCTTGTTAGATCAAAATTTCAGAACATACCCATTCCAAATGCTGATCTTCAACTTAACGGATCTGATTTGGTTTCTCAAGGTCGGGAAGATAAAGAAAAATTGATTACCCAACTTAGAGAATTCTTAGATAATTTAACCAATGCAAAATTGTTAGAAACAGCAGCAACTGCTGCGGATAACATGATAAAGCAATTACGTTACGTTCCGGTCCCCAACGGCAGAGCAATTATCATAGGTTAGAGTTTAATTTCATAAATGATAGTTGTTTGGCCTACTTAATCTAGAGGTCGAACAATGTCACGACTTTTTATTACACCACGAGAACTTAACTTTATTTCTGACATCTCTAAAGAAGTGATTAAAGATGTCATTGGTCAAAAAATCTATTATTTTCCAATTTCCGAAATTAAGACACAAACGCATCTTGTCTATAATGAGGCGATGCAAAAAATATTCGATAATCCCATAGAAATTGAGGGATTAATCGCAGGTCCAACTGCTGAGGTCAAAGTCAATTCCTTTGGTATAGACAAAACTTTTACAGTAGAGGTTTATCTCCAATGGCGTGACCTTGTTGATAAAGGAATCAACGTTAGTATGGGAGACTACTTTTCTTTTGGTGACGTGTTTTATGAAATATCAGAATTTTTTTACTCACGTCTTATTTACGGTATGCCAGAACATGTTGATGGAATGAAAATAACGGGTGTCAAAGTACGTGAGAGTCAATTTAAAGCCAAATATTTTGGTCCAACTGACGTTTCTTACACTGAAGACGATGCTGTTCAAAAAACCTTCGTTCAACAACGAGGTGCAGAAGAAAACAGATTGGGCAAAACTAACGACGTTAGAGATTTACAGAAGAACGGCGTTTTGGAATCACCCTTGACGGGCCCTAAAGAGGTTTCAGAAAAAGTTGCTGATCCCGCTGGTCCTGGATTTTACGGTGAGGACTGAACATTATGACAACTAGATTTTCTCCAATTCCCGATGGAACGTTGGAAAATGGTTACAGCAATCAGAACGTTTCTGACATCACAATCCCACCTTGTGGTTTGGAGGACGTAGACGTTGCTCTTTTTGACTTGTTTGATAAGGAACTTAGATTGTATGCAATGGGAAATGAATCAATCAAAGAGGCCAATCAAAAAAGGATACCAGTCATTTTTGCAGCCGGTGAAAAGTGGGCCATGCTCAAAAAGGGTCGTCCATTACGCGACAAATCAGAGGCATTGATACTTCCGCTCATTACCGTGATGAGGACGGGCATTGAACAAAATTCAGCCTCTGACATTGTGGGCAGAGGTATAAACCAACAAACAGGTGTTTTGTCGATTAGAAGAAAACTTGATTCTTCTGACAGGGAATACCAAAACCTAATTAACAAATTATACATTGTCAATCAGAAAAATGTTGCTGTTAATCCAGGAGATCCACACCTATTAAATCAATTATTGTCTGACAGAAAAGTCGGAGAATTACGAGATGATCCTGACGTATTAAACAGCGCGTTGATGGCACCCAATCGTTTGAACAATGTTTATGAAACACTGACACTACCAGCACCCCAATTTTTCTCCGCAAAATATGAAGTTACTTTCTGGACGCAATACACTCAACAAATGAACGCTTTGACCGAAGTTTTCATGAGTTCTTTTCTTCCTCAAGGTCGTTGTTTTAAGTTGATCACAAACAAGGGATATTGGTTTGTTGCTTACATAGAAGAATCATTTCAACAAGAAAACAATTTTGATGACATGTCGCGCCAAGAAAGGGTGATTAAACAAAAATTTTCAATCAATGTTCCGGCGTATGTTTTGGCCTCCGGAGCCCCTGGTGTTCCAATACCGATTAGAAGATACGTTTCATCACCCGTTATAACATTTTCAACCAATATAGATGATAATGTTTCTATGCCCTCCAACAATGATGGCATTGATTATCCTTATTTAGGTGCTGATGATCCCACTTTACCAAGTCAATTAAAGGGTAAACCGACTCGACTTGACATGAGAGACACCGGCATAGGACCTTTGGGAACACAAACCGGTGCACATCAGGATCCTGCACTGGCTTCGTATCGCAGAGGTGAGCCAAATGCAACATATGTAAGAGTTGGAACAAATCTTGTGAAGGGAATTCCTGTGTCCAATTCTAATGGAGAAATTGTTTATCGAGGGTATGATTTTATAAATTTAGAGACGATTATTGAGGAATAACAAGACTTTCAATCACGACAGCAATACTTAACATCAATCGTTAAAAACGTCTCAGGAGAACACGATGGCCGAGCAGACATTTAGATCCCCCAATTTTTTTGACCGTGAAGTTGATCTGTCAGCCCCCAATCCCGCTTTACCGTCTGGTATTCCAGCGGGTGTGATTGGTACAGCAAATCAGGGCCCAGCATTTGTGCCGATCACATTTCCAAATTTTTCAGAATTTACGTCTGTATTTGGCAGTTTTGATCCTAAAAAACCTGCAATTTATGCTGCCAATCAATTTCTTAATAATAGAAATGCATTGACATTTTTGAGAGTTCTCGGAGCAGGTGCAAATTCTTCTTCTTACGATATCAATTACACAAACGCAACGGGTAGGGTTGTTAATGCCGGTATGGTGGTTGAAAAAAATGGTATCAATGGTGGAGTTTCATTTTTAGTCAGTCAAGAAAGAGCCACTAATGATGAAACCTATGGCATGCCTCTAATCTCTGAAAATGACAGTATACCGTCTTCTTTAGCTGCCGTTGGTGGTTACCAATTTGTTAGGGCAATGTTGATGTTACCGACAACGTCTAGAGTTATGATTTTTGGTGATGTTACCCTAGTAAATTCATACTTTAACGATTTGAATGATCTACATGATGGTGGTTTCGGAGTTAATGCTGAAACATCTTATTTTAAATTGGTGATTTCTTCTTCTTTGGGAAGTTCTTTCTCAAATGATGATGGGCTACCTGGGATTAGAGTTTACAGTGCATCTCTTGATCCTTCAAGTAATAATTACGTAGGAAAAATTTTAAATAGTGACACAAATCAGTTTAATTCTTCACAACATGTGTTATACGCACATTTTCCCTTAGACACTCAGGTGTCTTTGGCACAATCTGCGTCAATCCTTACAGGATCTTCAACAGCAAATTCTATCAACACGACAGCGGGAAATGTTTCATTCCAAAAATTATTCGGAATGCAGGACACAAGATACACAACGGCACGAACACCAGCCTTCATTTCTCAACCAATGGGAAATCTTGAAAATGATTTATTCTATTTTGAATCATTAAGTGATGGAGCAGGTGTCAACAGTCTTTACAAGATTTCAATTGCTAACATCAAGATGTCTGTTGATGAAACCAGTCCGTATGGTAGCTTCTCTGTACAGGTTAGAGACTGGAATGATAATGACGTCAGTCCAAATGTTTTGGAACAATTCAATAATTGTGATCTAAATCCATTTTCACCTAACTTTATTGCTAGAGTTATTGGTGATCGTAAAATAACCTACAATTTTGATGCAGACATTCCTTCGGAAAAGAGAGTGATAACATCAGGTCTATACAACAATCAATCTAAATTTATTAGGGTTGTTGTTTCTGAACAAGTCACAAAGGCCGAAGTTCCTAAATCCTCATTACCTTTTGGCTTTCGAGGTCCAAGACTTCTAAAGACAACCGATGGGTTAATTGCATCAGGTTCAGTCGCAGGTCGTTTAGTGACGCAAGATGCCGCATTAAACTGGTCCCCTGTATTACCACCAATTCCTTATAGATTTAAGGTTACTCGTGGACCGGTAGCAACAGTAGGATTTAAAGGTAACCCCGGTAAAACAGAGGCAGTTAACTCCGCATTTTATTGGGGTGTAAAGTTTGAAAGAAACACAACGCCTTTGGATTCAAACATTAGTACCGAAAAGAATCAGTTAATTGAAAATCTAACTAAATTCTATGGTGTTGAAAAGATGGATGCATTATTAACTGGATCTTCTTCAGATTTGGTTAATAATAATAAATTTACCCTTGCTCGGGTTGCCTTGCCAAACAAGTCTTTAACCGACATTACCTCGTCCGTATCAAAACACCTCTTAGGTGCCGCATACATTAGAAATGGTGTTGTTGATGCCAACGATTATAGAATTTATGACGCTGATTTTGAGTCAGGTGCTTCACGCGTTACCTTCGCTTCTTTGTTAAATGCCCAGGACGCAAGTTACGCAGGTTCATCAACACCAATTATTGCTGCTGCTAATTTTAACAGATTCGCAGGGTTCATGAAATACACAACTTTCATGTATGGTGGATTTGATGGTATGAACATTCTGGACCAAAATTCATCTCTTTTAAATGATAAATTTACCTCATTTGATTCGAGTGGTGGAGCCCAGGTTGGTTATGTACCAACGGGATTTGCGAAGAATCAAAACGGTGTAGAGGTAAATAATAGCGCAGTTGCTTCCTATCTTACTGCCCTTGACATCATGACAGATCCTTATTCTGTCAACAATAATTTGTTAGCAATTCCCGGGATCAAAGAACCATATATCACCGATTACGCAGGAATTAAGACTCGTGATTACGGATTGTCAATGTATGTAATGGACATCCCCAGCTACGATGATTTAGGTGCTCGTATCTATGATGACAGCACTTCAAAACCAAACATTGAAGCGACCGCATCAACATTTGAATCTCGTCAAGTTGATAACAATTATGTTGCAACGTATTATCCTGAAATTTTTATCGATGATTCTGTAAATCGTCGCAGGGTAAAAGTACCTGCATCAGTCGCAGCTCTTAGCTCTCTTGGATTTAATGACAGGGTTGCTTATCCCTGGTTTGCACCTGCAGGTTTCAATCGTGCAGCCCTGGACTTTGTGACCAACGTAGCAGTGCGTTTGAATGTATCTGACAGAGATCGTTTGTACGATGCACGTATTAATCCAATTGCAACATTCCCCCGACAAGGATTTGTGATTTATGGTCAAAAGACCTTACAATTTAACAAATCTGCTCTTGACAGAGTCAATGTTCGTAGATTGATGCTAGAGATCAAGAGAATTATCATAGGAATTGCACAAAAAATTGTCTTTGAACAAAACACTGCTGACGTGAGAAATCGCTTCGTCGCAGAGTCTGCAATTCAACTGGGACTAATCCAGGCCCAAGCAGGTGTTGAGGCATATCAAGTTGTCATGAATGAAAGTAACAACACACAGGACGACGTTGATAATAACAGGCTTCGTGGCCGAATTGTTGTAGTTCCAACTAGAGCAATTGAGTTCATTGCTATCGACTTCATCGTCACAAATAGTGGTGTTCAATTCGCATGATGCGTTGTGAATAATAATTAGACATGATCATAGGAGCTGAATCAGATGGCAAACGTTAAGTTAGGTAGCGCTGGAGTCACCGCAAAAGAAATTGACCAACAGGGGCCCGCGCCCACATCACCCCAAGGAACACCTGCCGGAATTATCGGCACTGCGAACGGGGGACCTGCGTTCGTTCCCTACACAGTTGCAAACTTGCAAGACTTTTATGCAAAATTTGGAACGTCTGATGGCAAAAAATTCGGCCTTTTGGCGGCGTCAGAATGGTTAAGAAACGCAAGATCATTAACTTACCTCAGAGTGTTAGGTGTCGGTGATGGTTTACAAAGACTCAGTGATGGTCGAGTAAATACATCAGGTTTTGTTGTTGGTGAACAACTACCAAACGGAGAATGGGGACAAGCTTCCAATAATCCTTATGCTAACGTAGGTGGTCCACTTGGCAGAACATACTTTTTGGGAGCTTTCATGTCAGCCTCTAACGGAATTGATCCCTTGTTCACCAATGGGATTCAATCATCTGCCCGGGCAATACCTTTTATTCGCGGCGTTTTAATGACACCGTCGGGAGTTGTGGCAACATTATCATCGTCGGTTGCTATTACGAGTGATTCTGCTTCATCCAATGCTTTAAATCCCAACGGTTCCGAGGTTGGTGACGTTAAATTATTTACTTCAGCTCCTCCAGGATCTGCAGCGTCTAGCCAATTTATTATGTTGCTAAACGGACACATTGGAACTGTGTCTCATCCAAATGTTTTGACTGCATCTTTTGACCCAATTGCAGGGGGAGCTTACTTCCCACTAAAATTAAACACCGATCCTTTAAAATTACAAGAAGCTGGCCATTATTTGTATGCTGCATATGATATGCCAGGATTCGTAGTTACTGGTTCAGGTTTGCTTTCATCCTCTGTTGTTGCATCACTGGCAACAAATTATAATGAAACAGCTGCATTTTTGTTGTCTGGGTCAGCAAACTATAACAGCGGTTCTACAACAAAACCAAACTTTGAAAATTTTGAAACCCGTTTTGAGCATGCAAAAACGCCTTGGTTTATTTCACAAAAACTAGGCGGAAAGAATTTTAATCTTTTTAGATTCCACTCTCTTGATGCCGGCTTAAACGTTTCTGACAAATACAAGATTTCAATAGAAAATTTAACGACATCGACTGACCAAAATAATCTTTACGGAGCATTCGATATTCTCGTGAGACAATGGGATGACACAGATTTTGACAGAAAGATAATTGAAAGATACACGGGAGTTAGTTTAGATCCCTCATCTGATCGATACATCGCGAAGGTTATTGGCGATGTTAAAGTATATTACGATTTTGACAGGGCTGAAACTGATCAAAAATTAGTTGTTGAAGGAAATTATTCAAACCTTTCTCGAGTTTTTAGAGTTGAAGTTTCAACCGAGGTTGATCATGCGATCATAGACGCAAGCGCTCTCCCCATGGGCTTTAGAGGTGTATATCACCTAGTAACCTCTGGATCTGACCCACTTGCACCTGTACCTGCATTCAACATAACCGGTTCAAATTCAGTTGGTTCGTTTACCAATTTGATGAAATCAGCAAAACAACCACCCCTTCCTTTTAATCTCTCTGTTTATCGCGGTTCTCCCAACAAGCGTGTTGCAGATCCAGCGGTTTACTGGGGCGTCGCATTCCAATTACCAGTTGTAAGCACCGATGCTGGCACACGTCTTAGCAAGAAACAAGCAAACGGTGTCAAATCATTTGCTAAATTCTTCCCTGATTTCAAGACAGATACAATCAATTTCATCGTCGGCGACAATGAAGGTGTTGCAGATACGATCAAAAACGGTGTTCTTGATGCAGACAGATTCAATGACAATCTTTTTAATCTTGAAAAAATAAAGGTTGTCACGGGCTCAAATGGTTTGGCTGATCCACAAAAGTGGCAAGAAGCTCAATACATTAGAGTTGGAAATGTTACGTCAAATCCATCGGCCAAAACCCGTGCATTCTCGGTCAATGATTTAACGACTGAGAACAGAAGATACGCAAAATTCAGTACCTTCATGCAAGGAGGATGGGACGGTGTCAATCTCTTTGATTACGAAGAGTCAACGTTAAGTAACATTGCTGTTGAAAGCGACATGCAGATTCCAGAACGCGGTTCAAACATGGGTCCAAATGTTAGAGCATACACCAAGGCTCTTGATGTCATGAAGAATGTTGTTAACGTTGACGTCCAGTTGCTTGCAATACCAGGCATCAGAAATGAATTTGTTACAAACACCGCCATCGGCGCAGTTGAAGACAGATTCGATGCAATGTATGTCATGGATATCGTTCCTTACGACATGAATGATTCAATCGTTACCTCTTCACTCCAACAGGTTTCTGTACAAAACACAACACAACAGTTCGTCCAAAGAGGCTTGAATTCTTCGTTCGCTGCAGCATACTTCCCTGACGTTTCAATGTTGGATCCAAACCTAAACATAGCAGTCCAGGTTCCACCCTCTGTTGTCGTGATGGGTGCACTCGCTCTCAATGATGCTGTCGGATACTCATGGTTTGCTCCCGCTGGTTTCACACGTGGTTCTCTGTCCACAACACTAGAGACCAAGGTAAAACTCAGCAAGCTCAACCAAGACGTTCTCTACGATGCAGACATCAACCCGCTCGTTCAGTTCACCACTAACACTGTAGGTGGAACAGATCCATCGGGCAACGTAGTGGTCTGGGGTCAAAAGACGCTCCTCGCAGCAGCTTCTTCTCTCGACCGTGTCAACGTCCGTCGCCTCCTCATTGAGATCAGGCGCCAGGTCAGAGACATTGCACAGACAATCCTCTTTGAGCCAAACAGGGCAGCAACACTCGCCCGCTTCTCAGCAGCCGTCACACCAAGGCTCCAAAGAATCCAGGCTCTCGCAGGTCTCGAACGATTCAAGGTTGTCATTGACTCTTCGACAACGACCCAGGCCGACGTCGAAAACAACACGATTCGCGGAAAGATCTTCGTGCAGCCAACCAAGACTGTCGAATTCGTATCACTTGACTTCGTCGTGGCAAACAACGCTCAACAGTAATAACACGGCATAATCGAATGGAACGTGTGGCGGACAATTAAGGTTGTTCGCCACTCTCTTTTTTATGGTCTAAAATGATGCAGGTGATCAATTGAATAATCACAACAAGACAATTAAGATATCTGTAAGCAACCTAAGAAAATTAATTCGTGAGGTCGTAGAATCACATGCTGAGCCAGAAATAAAAACACTGGCTTCCAACCTTGAGGCAACCATTCTTGAAGCCATTGAAAACGGCGTGAGAAATATTGACGCAAAAATGATCGCAAGTCAAATACCCATGATCTCTATTCCCTCTCCACTGGGAGGAGATTACAAAGATCTTGCAACAAAAATAATTGATGCCGTCTTGTCAATGCCAGAATCGCGTGATCTTCCTCCGTCAGAAAATACATCAGATGTCATTGACCTGATCTCTGACGTATTAATGATAGCAGACGCATCAGCTCGCAGCGATGAGCCGATAAATTAAGTTAGAACATCCCCAGATCTTGACCACCCCCATCTCTGCAGCAACCTCAGCCTCTGTCATCCCCCTGTTTGGGTCGGCTTTAAACTTAAATCGATTGAAGCGATTGTCAAAATCAGTCCACCAAAATCGGGGCGTCGTCTCCCCAATTTTCTGAAATCCCGAAGATTCATAACCCACACCTGTTCCAATCCGCCTATCGACATAAGTCATCAATCCTGCCTTCGAATTTGCTTTTACAAATTGCATGGCAACTTTGGTCAATTTCCTTAACCCCCCTCTCACGTGAGTGTTAACCCTGGTACAAAATCGGGCAACCTCATAATAATCTTCATGTGTCTTGTGAAAGGGCTTCCTGATGCTTAACGCACAAACCAACTCTTTTTCAAGATATAAACCCCAAGCAACTATCGAGGCTGTATCTCCATCGACATGATTTGCATTAAAAAATTTTCTACGTGATTCTACGTCTAATTTTCCCACCCTTAACTGCCGCGCACCGTACTTATTAGGGGTCATTTTTAAACGGTGTAAAATCATGCTCTTGACAATGTCGGACTTGTCTCTCCAATCATCTTCAAAAACATGCATTAACTGAATCCCAACTTCTCCCGCCATCTTCAACTTGTTTTCATGGTAGGCTGAAGACTTGTGCAGATCAGAGTGCCAGTACAATCCATTATATTCGATCGCAAAGTTGTGATCAGGTACCAACACGTCCAACTCAACTCCCTTAAGAACAGACCGATCATTTCTTTTTAACGTCACTCCCAAAGAAACTATGTAGTCAGCGATTTCCTGCTGTGCGGCAGATCCTGTGGGCTGGCATACGTAACACCGACCACGTTGCAATCTCCTAAGCGAATCGTGAAATTCAGAACCACAAACATCACACCTCACCTTGATAACAGGCGAAGCATCATTAATGTAATGCTCTGTCCCCCCAATCACCCTTAGGTTTGATCCGATCTCTATCCTACTCTTGATTTCATCGACCTTCAACCTCTTGATCTGATCCAATCTCTTCCTAAGAGATTCTTTCTTCAGTGACAACGAAACCTTGGTCGCCATGTTCCGAATCCTGACATCAGTATCCTTGTTTAATCCTACAGACCAAGGCACCCGAGAGCCGGTAGAAAATTCTTCTTTCAATTTATTTGATAACCCCAACAACCTGTCATCTGTATATTTCGTGTGTCCCCTGGACCATGCAACCCTGTCGCCAGATTTGAACTGTTGCGACACGGTCAAAGATCTCTTCTGGGAAGCTTTCATCAGTCTGTCGTCTGTCTGCTTCGACAACCCCTTGGCCCAATTAACAACAATCCCCGTTTCCAAAGACTCTTTCAAAGTATTGTTTCGCTTCTCAACTACTCGTTGAGCCTCACCAGAATCGAGATAACTGTAAATGCTGGCGTTGTGACCGATGATGAAGTCAGAATAACCCACCTTCCACCCCACCCACCGTGGAATCTGTCCACACCCACACCTACACAGTCTGCACCCATTGATTTGAATCCACGCACTCTCAACTGTAATCTGATGTACCTCCCCAAGATGTACCTCAAACGACGTCAATCTTTTGGATTCAAAGTCACAAAAAGGACACCTAACAGGCTCTAACACCCTTCCTTTAATCGCACCCATCAATACTAATGTAATCCCCTTACCTCAAATTGTATCCAATTTTTGGTTTACAGGTTGCTCAATTTTCTCATGTGATATTTAAGACTGACCCCAAGGAGGTTTTACCATGGCCGCAGAGACACTTGACGTATCATCAATGATTCCCAATAAATTCGAGCCAAAACGCAAGAATCGGTGGGTACTTATGATTGAAGGCATCGACGCCTACATCATCAAGACCGCCGCCCGCCCAACTTTCACGACAGACGAAATCGAAATCCCATTCATCAACTCCCGCCGCTACGTGGCAGGCCTCACCAAGTTCGAGACCATGAGCGTCACCCTCCACGACCCCATCGCCCCATCCGGCGCACAACAAATCATGGAATGGATCCGCCTCCACTACGAATCGGTCTCCGGCCGCGCAGGCTACGCTGACTTCTACAAACGCGACATCCAACTCAAACTCCTCGACCCAGTCGGCACAGTCATCGAACTCTGGGACATCAAAGGCGCCTTCATCACCTCCGCCAACTTCGGCGAACTCGGCTACGACGGCGCAGACGCACAGGAAATCCAACTCACACTTCGTTTCGACAATTGCGTTCTGCAATTTTGACATCAATATTCGACAACTGCACAATTGTCGATTGTACAAGTCATTGGGTCTGTGGTACTTTTTAACCATGGACCCAAAGATTTTTGTGTGCCCTGAGTGTAAAGGGTATGAGGCGACAAAGTTAGATTCATTGCGTATTCATTATCAAAAGAAACACGGCTTACCTGCCCGTAAACTCTATGCAGACTTGTTTTTGCAAGGAGGCAAGGAACCACTGTGTGCTTGTGGTTGTGGTGAGCCGACCCGATTTTTGACCTTACAAAAGGGTTTTTCTAAGTATCTTCTGGGACATGCATCCCGTGTTACCAATAATTGGGGTCACAATAAAATGGCGCAGGAGAAGAGCCTAAAGAAGCGCCGCGATGAAGGGTTGTGGAGTCGGAACCCGTGGAACAAAGGTAAGACAAAAGAAAGTGATCCAGAGTTTGCTGAAATTGCAGAGAAAGCCTATGCTTCTCAAGCAGAAAAATCTCGTAAATCAAAAATGATGAAAGAACAATGGTCAGACGGGACGATAATTCCTTTGTCTGGTTCTGCACACCCTCAGTGGAGAGGGGGTACATCTGCGTTGCAACCTTTGGTTCGTTCTCATTTACACACCAGATGGACTTATCCTAAGTTAAGAGAGAGTGGGTTTAAGTGTGTTCAATGTGGTTTGACAAGCGATCTTGAGGTCCATCACAATGGAGAGAGGTTTGCTTCAATACTTCATCGGGCGATTGAGACCCTTGGCGAGCCTGGAGAAGATTTTCACAAGAAGTTTATCATTGCCGAGTGGGTCGCCGATTACCATGTCGAGCACGAGGTTCCGGGAGTTGTCCTGTGTCAGTCGTGTCACGATATTGAGCATGTCCAGTAATTGGTATAATATTCCGCTCAGCAGCAAATTTGGGCCGCGTAGGATATATATACTTAAACACGACCGGCAGATTTTTGGAGAAGAGTGAGATTTTGACATGAGAAATGATACCTTTTTGTTTGAGTCCAACGTTGATGATTGTGAGCTCATGACCGAGGCTGGCATTTGGCAATGGGCGAAACACAAGCTTGGAAAGCTTGGTTCTCTCGAGAAAGGTGGTAGCATTTTTGGTTCAGGTGAAAAGGCTGAGAAAGCGAAGGAGCAATTTGCTGATCAGTTTGAGATCGAGACCAGTAAGATTGGTAATAACATTAATAGCATCATGAAGGAGAAACTCGCTGAGGCCGATCCTGATCAGGACAAGTCTAATTCCAGGGAGTTCCCTAACGGTCCTGATGGCGAGGCTTTTAAGGCGATGTTGCCTGCCGCGTTTGAGGCTGTCAACGAATATATTGACGGTCTTGAGGCGGGTGGTGAGAAGCTCGTCGCCCTGGAGGCGTTGCAGAGGTGGATCAAGTATTACATGGACTATTCTCTCTCTGATGTCTACAAACATTTTGAGTCAATGAGCAGGCGCGATGATGTCATTTTGGAACATAATCTGCTGGTGAAGGAACATGCTAAGTGGGTTCAATCTCTTCTCAACGAAGATGAAGACTTGCTTGCTGGCAAGTCTGAGACGTGGAAGGGACTCAACAGCAACATGTTACCTGGGATCTTAAGCGGGCTTGCTGCCGTCACCGGAATTGTTGCCCTCGCTGCAAAGATAGCGATTGCTGAGGCTGGGAAACAGGGTGTAGAGATTGTAAAAGAGGTTGTGTCAGGCGGTGATGTGAGTTGGGTCAATGGCAGTCCCTTGAAGTACGTGGTTCAGTCAGGTGATGGATTTGATAGGATCACCTTGGGTTTTATGAAGGCAGGTCACTTTGCAACTCCTCAGGAGTTGTTCAAGGCTTGTGGGGCTGGTGATGAGCACGCTGGAATTCTTGCTTTTGCAAAAGATCTTGGCATGAAAAGCCCAGAAAAAGTTGCCCAATACGTTGAGGGTCAGATGAAGGCCGGTAGTATTGATCCTCTCAATTGGGGAGGACCAGGAACGGGTGGTGGATTAGGAGATCCAACGGGTACGACCGCAAAGTCGTTCATGGCTGCGAATAAACACCCAAAGGACTTGTTGACAATAGGTGCTTTTAAAGCGGTGTTGATTCCAATTGTCAAGTCGACAGTTAAACTTGGAGTTGCAGGCGGAGCGTCAGCTGCTTTGGTGGCAGCTGCTCCTGCACTTGCCGGAGTCGCAGCTTTTGCAGCTCCTGCGTCATTGGTTTTGGGTTTAGGTGCCATGGCGATTAAAGCGTTAAGGAGCAAAGGTAAAAAGTCCAGTCGGGCATCACAATTACAGGCTTTATTTGATGCGTTGGATGAGAAGCTTCGTGATTTGAAAAAGAAGATAGGAATGGGTGAGAAAGAAGAAAAAGCGATAAAGACCGTGCCTACACCTCCACCTGCCCCTCCGCCCGAGCCTGAGACGAAACCTGGTAGTGAAGAAGGAGAAGTTAACTTCTTACCTGATGAGGACGTCGTGAGCGTTGAAGACACGCCTCTGTCACAAATTAGGGCAGACATGAAAAATAAGAAGCTTAACGCCCGTCTCTTTGACGCGATTATCAAGGCGTTTGATTCCAAGGGACTGGTACGTAACGTCGCCATGAATGAGGCGATTAAATCACGTGATCTTAACGTTGATGCCGCTATTAATGTTATTGCTGATGATCCTGGGGTTAGAAAATTACTCGGAGCGATGTTGAGGGTTGTTCCACCAAAACGCCTCAGCAGTGACAAGATAATCAATAATAAGTCTGTTAGACGGATTGTCGCCATCCTGGTGAAGCACGACTTTATCGTCGCAGGTGGGGGCAAAAACAAAAAACCAGAGTCCAAACTTAAGAAAAAAGTTACCGCAGAATCCTTCAGCGGTAATGATGATTCTGTTGTGTTGGTTGAGAGATGGCAAAAGATTGCTGGTTTAATTTGATTTTAAGAAGAGTGGAGTCATCTTGAATAATCACAATTTCCAGTACAAAGCATACCAAGGCCTGCTCGAGGGCAAGATCACACGGTTAGAGTACGACACGCTCGTCGAGAAAGTTGGGTTTCTCAGCAGAGTTGGTTCAACCTTGAAGGGATTGCTCTCGGGCGGCAAGGAATTTAAGAAGGGATATGATGACAAGAAGTACAAAGATCTCCTTGGTAAGGCGCAGGCTGACCTCAAAGACACTGTTACGCAGATACGAAAGTTTGCAGAAAAGGTCGGTGTCGAAGACGTAGAGGATTTGATTCAGCAGTCTGTTGCAGGTATTTTAGGTGCCGCGAACGTGCAACCTGCCGCAGTTGCTCGAGCTATCACTCCTGCCGCTGCGGGTGCTTCCGGTGGTGGTGACGGAGGTGGGGGAGCTACAACGAGAGGTACAGTCGCAGTTGATAATCCGGATGCAGCAGTTGACAAAGGTGCATCTGTGACCAAACCAGAACAGGCAGCTGCGAGTCTTGCTGTCGCTCAAGGAGCAGATGAAAAGAAGGTTGATGCAGCGGCTAAGAACCCCCAAAAGGTTTTGGATGACTTTGCAAAATACGTTTCCGGCAAGTCAAAAGTTGATATTGACGTTACGTCAAAAATTTTGAATCTTTTGTTGAAGAACGGGATGTTGAAATCAAACGTTAGTATCACTTCTGAATCTTTAAGAGCTTCAACACAGAGTCTTATTCTAGAACAGAACGGGGTTGTTTTGGGAGAAATCTCACACAGTGACGTCAGGAGAATGTTGAACCTGTTGAATGAGGCAAGTAAAAAAAAGCCCGCCGCTTCCGCAACACCCAAGACCGCAACACCCACGACCGTAGCTACCACGACGGCTGTGAAGGCTCCCACGGCCGGCAAGGGCCGCAGCAGTGGAAAAATGACCGCGCCGCCGCCGAAGGCCGCGAAGCCTGCGCCGCCGCCGAAAGCCGCGAAGCCTGCGCCGCCGCCGAAAGCCGCGAAGCCTGCGCCGCGCGCCGAACCGAAGAGCGCGCCGCCGCCGAAGGCAAAGCCAGCTGAATCCTCAAGTAAGCAGGTAAATGTTCCAGAGAATCTTAAGACAATTGTTAATAAGCTCGAAGGACAATTGAAAGAAAAAGGAGTTAATAAGACCAATTTGGTAGCAACTCTTAAGGTGATTGATGATTATTTTCTTGTGAAGGAAGGAAGAGTTACTCAAGAGGTTTTAGTAGAACGTTGGCAGCGACTTGCTGGTATTCTTTGATTCCTTGTTTTTGTTCTCCTGTGATTGTGAGTGCAGTGATCTTTTGGGTCACTGCGTTTTTATTTTAAAAAAAGGTTGTTAAATGTGAGGTAAGGTATTTACTTCTGTTGTCGCAGGACCGTATAATTGACGCAGCAACAGGAGAATTATGTCAGAAGAAAGAGAACAACGTAACGCAGTGTTTACCAATGTTGGTGTTGATCCACGCATTCCAACAACAACAGCAGCTGATCGAGCGCGGGCTGATTTTGGTCTTGATATTCCGGTTGAAGTCGTGCCGCTTCCTTCGATGGGTAGAGTGTATCCTGCCAATTCTTCTCTTCACGGGAGAGAGACAGTTGACATTCGAGCCATGACGGCGCGTGAAGAAGACATTTTGACAAGTCGAGCCCTGTTGAAAAAGGGAACTGTTATTACAGAGCTTATTAAGTCTTGCCTCACTGACAAGTCAATTAATACCAGTGAGCTTCTTGTTGGTGATCGAAATGCTCTGATGGTGGCAGTTAGAATCACGGGTTATGGTGCTGAGTATGAGGTTGAAGTTGATTGCACCGAGTGTGGATCCAAGACGCCTCACGTATTTAACCTTGGTGAGCTTCCGATTCGCAGGTTAGAGATTAATCCCGTTGAAGAAGGAATGAATCTTTTTGAGACTGTTTTGCCTGTGTGTAAAAAGACAGTTAGATTTAAGTTTTTGACGGGTCGCGATGAGGAAGAGATCAGTGCAACTTCAGAGAAGCAAAAGAAGTTAGCGTTGGGAACCGACACTGCTGTGACAACCAATTTGATGTATGCGATTGTTGCTGTGGATGGTGTCACTGATCGTGCAAAGTTGGCTAACTTTGTTAAGATGATGCCTGCACGTGATTCTCTTGCATTGCGTAATTTTATTCGTGACAATGAGCCTGGAATTATCTTGAAGCAGGAGGCAGCCTGCGAAAGTTGCGGACATACGGAGGACCTAGACATGCCACTAGGTGTGTCCTTTCTTTGGCCTTCCGTCAGACGCTAAAACGTTATTGATACTTGAACCCGCCTTTCTGCTCATGTATTACGGCGGGTTCACGTATGCTGAAACGTACATGATGCCGATCTCATACAAGAGATGGTTTTTGGAGCGTATTTCTAAAGAGTTGAAGTCAGGTTCTGAATCTGGAGAAAATGCGCCTTCAAGAGCAGCTCATGCTGACACAGCAGAAATGAGAGCGATGCAGGGCCGTGTTAGATCTCAAGTTCCTTCAAGAATGAGACGATTCACGTGATTGTCGTGTGGTCGTTCTTGAAATCTGTTGATACTTAAGTCCATGTTTTGTTTGGTAATCATGAGGAATTGTGGCTGATAATAAAGAAAAAGAATTATCAGCCCAATCTGCAGCTGCTACGCAACTTGTTGCTGCAATGATGCAGCTGAATGAAACGTTAAAACAAACGGCGGCATCATGGGCCTCTGTTTCAGGTGCTGTTCAACAAGTGACTGCTGAGGAACAGAAACATTCAGCAGCTGTTAGTGAAGCAATAAAAAAAGAGGAAGAGTTTAAGACAGTCACCGGCGAGGTGATGAAGTATATTGAAAACAAAGTAGAATCCGCGACTGGCGCTGTAAAAAAGTATTTTGAGCAGTTTAAAAATCAATCTGCTCCGTTGTTGGCCATAAAAGGATTGGCCAAAGGTTTTTCTGGATTTTTCTCTACGTTATCTAGCGGATTCACCATACTCTCAGGCGTCGTAGAAGGTCTTTTCAACATAGGCGTAGCAATTCTTAAAATTCCGCTCAAAATATTTGAGTCGTTTATTGACATGGCTGGTTCTGCCGGTAGCACTGAATTTGCTCAAGCTTTAGAAGATATTAGGAAAGAGTTTGGTGCCCTTAACGGACCGACTGCTTCTTCTATCGTTACGACGGCCAAAAATATGCAGGGCTTTACGGCCACTGGTTTGAGTGTTTATAGAGTTTTTGGTAATACAGCCGAAAGATTAAAAACTGTCGCTGAAGCTGCGGCTGGCATGGGTCCTGCGTTTGATCAGCTGATGGAAGATTTTAAGGGTGCAGAAGGTCAAGCGTTTGCTTATCAAAAAGGTTTAGGCTTGACCTGGGAACAGATGTCAATCATCACCCAAGGTGCCATGGCCATGGGTAAGAGCAGTGAGTCTGTCCTGCGTGACATGACCAAGATATCAAATGAATTAGGAGATGCTTTTGGAATTAATGCCAAGGTCATCTCCAAAGACATGGGCAAAGCCCTCCAAGACGTAGGTCACTTTGCCACGGCGACACAAAAACAATTGGGTCAAGCTGTCGTCTATTCTCGTAAATTGGGTCTAGAGCTGTCCAAAATTACCGGATTGATGGATGCCTTCGGAACATTTGAGGATTCTGCAAATGCTGTGTCTGACTTGACGCAGGCAATTGGAATCAATGTTGATGCTTTGAAATTGATGAATGCCGCGACGCCCGACGAACAATTGGATTTGTTACGTAAGTCAATGGCCGCCGCAGGCAAGAGCGCAGAAGATTTTAATAGATTCCAATTGAAAGCCGTTGCATCTACTTTACACCTTGATGAGGGCACTGCAAAGGCTGCTCTGTCAATGAAGAATCAGGGTAAAACACTCGAGGAAATCAAAAAATCAGGTGATAAAGCCGAAAAGAAAACGATGACCCAAGAAGAGGCAATGAGCAAACTTGCCGACTCTATTGAAAGATTGGTGAAAGCCGGCGAAGACATGAAGGGTGGTTTCTTTGCTACCTTCATGAAGGGATTTGGAATAGGGTTGCAACAGGCTCCTGAATTCCGCCAAGCTATTATGGCCGTCCGCCAGGCTTTATACGCTACATTCCAGGCTGGTATTAAATTCGGTAGAATGGTGATGGACACCTTTCCAGGCATCAAGAAAATGTTTTTAGGAATTGCTGAGGCATTCTCCGGACAACGTTTCAGGAATTTTTTTAATGAAATCACGCAGTATTTTAGAACTTTCTTCAAAGACCTGTCGTCAGGTAAACACTCGTTTCCCGAATTGATGAAACACTTGAAAGAAAGTTTTTTTAATTTCTTTAACAAGTCTTCACCGGGCGGGTCAAAATTTCTTGATGGATTAAAGGAAGCGATGAAAGCGATCAGCACTATCGTTGCTGAAGGAATAAAGTGGGCGGCCGGTGCTCTGGCCGACGGTTTGCAATACATTACCGATATTATGACAGGTAAGAAAAAGTTGGGCGACCTGGGTAGTGGTACGGAATTTTTATCGCAAGTTTTAGGACCTATTGCCGAGGCACTTGGACAGGCTGCTGAAAAATTGGGTCCGGTGCTCAAGGATTTCGTGCTTGCGTTGTGGGAAAAACTTCAGGAATTGTGGAACAGTGAAGATTTTGCACCCATAAGAAATGCCATCGTCGGTGGATCCATGTTAAAGATGTTCGGTCCGGCAGCGATCAACATTGGAGGAGGATTGATCGCTAAATTTTTTATGAGCGGAGCCAAAAAGGGAATCGAGCAAGCTGCTCCAAAGATTGCTGCTGATATGGCAACGGCCGGACAAAAGATTGCCGCCGACGCTCCCAAAGCACTCGAATCTGGCAAGGCTGCCATGTCAGCTGCTGTTCCCAATTCTTCGCAAACGGCCGCTTTAACGGCCGCAGGCAAAGCTCAAATTGATTGGTCAGGTGTCAAGAAATTCTTGGTAGGATTTGCAGGCGTGGTTGCCATAGGGCTAGTCGCCATGGGAATTGCAATTGCCGCGATAAGAACTTTCGATATTACAACCGATGAAATTTTAAAGGCGGGTCTGTTGATGCTAGCTATCGCTGTGACGATGGCACCATTTGTGCTCCTGACCAAATTTATTTCGTCAATCAAGATTGATGAAAAAACAATGAACAAAACTTTGCTTGCGATGGGAGTTGTTATGGCCGAAGGTCTGGTTGCCTTTGGATTCGCACTCTTGATGGTGAGCAAGACTGACATGGAGGGTGTTAAAAAGGCGGGAATTGCGTTGGGAATTATCGTTTTGACCATGGCATCTGTAGGTCTGTTGGTTCTTGAAATGGCTGGTATTGGTTATCTTGTCAAAAAAATGGAAGATAAAATCACAGCAGGTGCGGCTGCGATGGTTGCTACAATAGCAATCATGATTACCACAGCTACTGTGATAGGTGGAATTACAGCAGCAATGGGTGTGGAGGCAATGAAGGCAGGTGCTGAGTTACTGAGCGTTATATCTAATGTGTTCGTGAAAGTAGGTGAAATCCTGTTTGTTGCTGCTGGCGTTGGTGCTATGATTGTTGCAACTGAGGGGATCGGAGCAGGTTTAATGGCGGCAGGCATGGCAGCGTTAGTCTCAGGTGTTGGAATAATGACAACAACGGCAGTTGGAGTTATGGAGACCTTGTCAACTTTAAAGGAAGACCCGAACACGATTAAGCTGAAGGCACAGGCCTTTGAATCAGTGATGAATTCTATCACAAATCTGATGAACGCGATTGGCAATATCTTGGGAACTGTCAAATTTGATCCAACAGATTCTGAAGCCAAGGTCAAAGCCAAGTTTGGGGGTCTGAATCAATTCATAAAAACTTTGTTGGAGGGTGAAAATGGCAATGCGGGATTGATTGGTGTCGTTCGTTCCATCATCGAAGGTTTAAAATCTTTGAAACCGTCTGCGATTGAGACGGCAAAGGCAATCGGTGGTATTTTGTCAAGCATCGCTTCATTGATGGACGGCATGGGTAAAAGCATGCAATCGTTAAATGATGTCGTTAATGGCAGCGGGTTAGCTTCATTTTTGGCTTCGGGCGGTGAAAAAGCTTACAATTTAAATACTGTTCTTACTGGAGCCGGTGATTATATAAAAACCGTCACTGGAGCTGCTATCGGTTTAATAAAAGTTATAATTAATGCCTTGAGTGGTATTCCAACGTCTCAGCTTGGTAAATTAAAAGAGGGAGGTGAGGCGGTCGGTAGTTTGTTGGGAGCTGTTGCGAATTTATTGCATTCAGTTGCCCCCGATCTTTCTGCTTTAACAATGGAGACTCAATCCGGGGGTACAGTCGCAGGTATTCTTGACGTAGGAGAAAAAAGTAAATATCTTGACATGAGTGCATTAAAAGCAGTTGGTCAACAAATGGGAACGATGTTAGAAAATATTGGAAAATACTTGCCTACTTTAATTGATTCCATGGTTACAGCAATTAATAAAGTTAAATTAAAACCCGAAGACGTCAAAAAAGTAGAGGGTGTTGGACATCTGCTTGGTGCTGTCGGCAGCATTATGTCTGCAATTTCTAGTTCTATCAAACAAGCAAAGTCAACGACAACGACAGATGCAGGTTCAAAACACGAAGTGGGATTGGCAAGTGCTAGTGTATCCAAAACATCAAAGAACGTTCAAGAGATAGTGAGCGTAGCCCCCAAGTTGTCGGAAATCATAGATTCTATCAAAGATTCTTTACCCGATCTTATACGAAGAATAGTGACAGTTGTTGCTTCAATCAGTCTGCCTCCTGGGTTTAAGGAAAAAACTGAGGCGATGGTAAAGTTGTTTGAGGGTATTTCAGCATTGACTAGCATGTTAGGTAACATGCCACAAATGGGTGCTGAGGGTACTGGTGCTACAGTTGAGCTCGCTCTTCGCCCCTTAACAAATTCAATACATCTAGCTCAATGGTTTTTTAAAGGTCTTGCTGACAATAATGAAATTGGAAATTTAATTTCATGGATAGCAGTCGTCCAAGCACAAATTGCAAAAGGTTCAATTGCGGCCGTTAATTCTACGACAAGTTCATTAACAAAAATGTTTGATGGTATCAAAAATTTGTTTGAAAAATTGAAGGATTTTAAAGATTTATCAACGAGTGAAGGGAAAACTGATTTCTCTCCAATTCTCGCCGTGCTCGGTGCAGCTACAAGATTTTTACGATCTTTAGCCACCCCCGCCAGCGACACAGGTCTTGAAAATCTCAGTTCAGCTCTTAGCAAGGCAAATACAGCAGCTTCAAAAAACAATATGATTGAAAATGCTGCGAATTTGGGTCGCATTTTAAAGGCTGTTTTTATTGATGGAACTCTGTTTAAAGATGCGTTGCCCAAGATGCAAGGAATGTGGGACGCTGGTAAGAGTGCAGAAGTTGAGACGACAATTTCAACAGCAAAGATTTTGTTCACAAATTTATCAACGCAAGGCAATCCTTCTTCTCTTGTTGATTTGAGTCGTTTAATAACAAATGATTTGTCTGTTTCAGCGGCTTTTTTGGCAAAAGCAACCTTCCCGGACATGAGTTCACTTACAGAAGGTTTAATGACATTCGTAAAGCAATTTGAAAATTTAGGAACTATAATTAAAGATTCTGGTGTTGAGCCGACCCTCGAGGCTGTCAATAAGATTATTAATACCTTGAATGAGATGGATGTGGCAATGTCAAAAGCTGTTGACGTGAAATTCCCAGCCAGATTACAAGCGTTAGCGGGTGGAATAGGTTTAGGCAAAAAAATGACGGTACGTGTTGAGAGGGGAGAAGCAACGATCAATGTTGATCTTGCAGTTGTGATGGAAGTTGGCAAGGTCGAAAAAGTTTTGTTATCTGGTGAATCTGCGATCAGAAAACGTATAAATTATCTTTTTGATAATGCACAAAAAAAGACAGATGACAAAGCAAAAACAGTTGGACAAGACGTTACACAATATGATGGATTTAGTTGGAAGATTGGAGACGATGGTTCTGCTGGCAAAATGCCTCACAATTATTGATAAAAATTCATATGAAATCGCTTAAAGAACAATTTTTAGAAGATCCAAAATTTTTGAAGATACTTTCACAGGCACGTTCACCCGAAGAACGTCAAAAAATTCAATCTGTTGTGTCCAGTTTAATTGGACCACTGTGGTCATCAATGGAAGATCTTTTAAAAGACGTTGAAAACAATCCTGAAAAATTGGAACAAATTCGCGAAGATATGAATCAAATAATTTCCCAAAAATTTGAGAAGTAGTATTTAATTTTTGTAAGAGATTTGTCCAATGCCCCCACCCCCAGATTCCAAGATAAATTTAGATACCGGGGATCCGGGATTTGAAATCGATGGTGAAGAATACACATATGATATTGGTGATTCTCAAGATCCGCAGGTACCCGGACCTGGTAAACAGCGAAAAAAGACTATTGATGTAGATAAATCTTATAATGGTAATTCTGGTCCCAAAGATTTATCTAAAGGTACTCTTTTAACGTTGTCGCAGTACATGAGTAACCTTACAAATGGTACAAAGGGAACAGCAAAAAGACCTAATTCGTACCCAGTTGATTACAATTCTGCAATAGAAAAATTATCTCTTGAGACCAAAGGTTATCCAACAACGCTTTCGCCTACCACAAATTCTCAAAAATTTATCGATTCAGCATCTGCTCCTGGCTTAAATCCCTACGGTAAAAATTATTCATCAATTAGCGCAACACTAAAAAAGGGTGCTGCGAGCCCAAATAATATTAATGGAAATCTTCTATTACAAAATTTAACACCAACTCCTGTTTCGGATAATGAACCTGGATTCCCCATCGAGGGTAAAGTTGGCAGCAAAGATTCCGTTGTTCCTTATGTTTCTGCCATACTAAAAAGAAACAGATTTAAAAATGAAAATGTTTACAATTCCGGCCAAATGCGTGTGCGTGGAAGTTCATTTAATAATACTTTTGAATACGGCCGCTCCGGCGGCGGCGAATTAGTTAATTCTTCTATAATGAATATGGTTGGCGTTGAACTCTCTCGCCGTTCGAGCAATGAATTTTTTTCTAATGAATCAAACCAACATCCTAACAATATTGGTAACCAAATTGCTGACGGTCTCACACCCAGTTTTAATCAAATAGGGGTACCTCCAGCTACTAAATTTACAACAACATTATTGGAAGCACAGGATGTTTTAAACAAGCTTGCTCGTGATCATCAAGACATTACAACGCTCAAATTATCTGATGAAACATGGGGTGCACTGAACAATGTGCATGATACATTCGACGGATTTGACGCCGTAGGCATGGGAATTTTATCAAGTGTTTTAGTGTTTTCTATTGCTGCTATAATTACAAGCATAAGCCAAATTCTATCATTAATAGGCAGTAAAAACGCAATTTCTGCAAGATATGATAACCAGGGCTTGTATAAAAAAGGTTGGTCGCTTATCGATCTTTCACAAAGTTTTAATGGTTCAAAGGGCCTGTCTTACATGGGAATTAGTCCAACTAAGATATCTTATTCTGATGCCGTTTTTAATGGAATCATGATCTTTTTTAAAATTAATCCCGAAGATTTATTGAATACTAACAATTTTAAATACAGCGGATTTAATGTTGTAACTTCTAGGTCGATAGTTAGATCGTCAAAAACATTTTATGATTCTGCTAAAAATTTGTTTACTGTCGCCGGCATACCAAATTTGCTAAAAATAATTGATATTATAAAATCATCACGCATAATTTTAGCAATCAATACATTCGCGCAATTGGGCGATTTTAACCAGAATGATCGTAAATTTAATTTAGACAAGCAACCTGCTATAGGTTTTACTACGACCAAAAATAGAAAAGTTGCAAATTCACCAGGTTTGGCGTGGTCATCTGTAAGTACGCCAAGCGCATTCTTAATACCCAGTAATATTTTACCATTTTTGAGTCGAGCAAGTACAGATCCTGAAAATTCAATGAAAGGTGTTCACGCTGATCTTGGCGCGTTTTCTTACCAGACGCCAGAAAATAGGCTTTCCCAAAACGTAGTTGAACGTGTTGAAGAGCAGATGGATTCGGAATACATGCCTTTTTATTTTCACGATTTGCGAACAAATGAAATTATTTCATTTCACGCATTCCTGTCGTCATTGACAGATGGATTTACCGCAAGTTATGACAGTCATGAATCATTTGGAAGAGTAGAACCGGTAAGAACTTATAAAAGCGCTGAACGTAAGATAGGGATGTCATTTAGTATTGTTGCGACAGGACCCAAAGATTTTGACGAGATGTACAAAAAGATCAATAAATTGGTGACCCTTGTCTACCCCCAGTTTACTGCCGGTAAAAAACAACTCTTATCATCGGGTAATAAAACTTTCACCATGCCGTTCAGCCAAATGCCTGCAGGAAGTCCGTTGATTAGATTAAGGTTAGGCGATATCTTTAGGTCAAATTATACCAAATTTGCACTAACACGCCTTTTCGGCGCAGTGCGTGAGACAAAAGACGTACTAAACGGGGACAGAGAGGCAAAAAACAACGATAGTTTAAAAGCGTCAATTCTAGCAAATGAAATGAATGTCATAGATGCAGACCAAAATGTGCGCAAAGTTTTGGGTAATCCTGATACTGATGCTCTAGCAATAAAAAACTATACTGATGCTGTCAAGGAGCTAGCAAAGTCCCAAACCTCTTTCAAGAAATCACAACGTAAAATTGTTGATATCTCGTCAAGATTAGAACCAAAGCCGCTAAGAAATTCTACCTATGATTCACTTTTCCGCCCGATACCTGGAATTTCTTATGAGGGTAAAGATGCAGACAATAACAAGTTTACGCTGCGATCAGATCAATGGAGTTATTTGTACGATCACATCGGTTTTAAGCGTAAGCCAAATGGTAAATTTTTTATAGATGAAGGAAATACAGCCCCAGATGTGTTTGCATCCCTGAAAGAAGTTGGAGCCGTATTAGTTGAGTATAATATACCCATTAGTTTTTTAAATATAAAGGGTTATAATAACATAAGATCACAAAAAGATGACAGTTTTGTTGACCCAGGTGAGTGGACAGAATCGGGGATAGATTTAACCCAGAGAAATAATGCAATTGTAAGATATTTTGAAGAAACGAGTGGAAAGGGTCTTGCGGGATTCATAGAATCTATGAACTTTAGTTGGCTTGATGGAACCTGGAATACGACCAAGAATTTTGATTCTCGAGCACCAATGATTTGTAAAGTCGATATTACATTTGCTCCTGTCCACGATATTACTCCGGGATTGGATCACTATGGTTATAACAGAGCTCCTGTCTATCCTGTCGGTGCATACATGGCGCAAGTTGGACTTGGAAATGGTGGCGATGTTAGTGGCGACGGTGAAAATGTTAGTCCTGACGTGGTCGGAACCCCACAACTTTCAGATGAAGAAACTGCAATCGCCGCATCACCCGACGTGGTCGCCGCATCACCCGACGTGGTCGACATGGAGTATGACCCCGATGTGGTCGACATGGAGTACGACCCCGAAAATCCCGCCACTAATCCCAAATCCCCCCCTCTCCAAATTCATGAAACTCCCGGTTACAGAACAATCAAGGTTGGAAACACGAGGGTAGTAAAATTTGAACCTTATAAGTATAATCAAAGTGGAGAGCCAATTTCAGGAAACCCCGGAAATCCAGCCGCGATTGTTGCAGCATACAATCAATACAACCACACTAATCTTACTGTTGAAGATCTCTACAATGCAGACCCAAAAACGTCCGATAAAGTTTACAAGGATGCCCGTGCGTATTTTACCCGAACTGGTCAAATAACCAAAGGATTTCCAAAGTGATTTAATATGGCACACTCCAGGTACACAACAAACACTCCGGTATTAGGATCTAATCCCTATCGCGGAACTTCACGCACGGTTTCTATTATACGATCGGCGATTCTTACAGGTGATTTGAGTTATACTCAACGAATTGTGACCGGCGTAGAAAGACTGGACACCGCCGCTGGTCGTGAGTATGGTGACGGCAGATATTGGTGGATTCTTGCCGCAGCTTCAAATATAGGTTGGGGTTTACAGATTCCCCCTGGAACAATACTGTACATTCCCTCGTTGTCCGACGTTTTATTACTGGTGTCGTAACATGGATTTACCTGACAAAGAACTTGACAAAAAAATTCGATCAATTTTCTTGAACATGCACAACGGCATGTTCCCGAGCAATGTGAAATTATTTGAAAAATTCGTAGACGAAAACACGGAAGTCGCACCATGGAACGAAATTGATCCAGACAAATCTGTGTATACTGAAGAATTTCAGGGTTTTAAACTCGTAAAAATGATAAAACGTTTAATAATCATTGCCCCAGATCCTGATGATGTTCCTGCATTTAAAAACACAAGCTTTGGCTCTGGAAAAGGAAAACCCGCGCTCGCAAGATTTGATAAGGGTTTCATTAATCTTAGTGGTAATAAAAAAAATTATTTAATTTTTAATGTAAAAGATCAACTTGCATCAACACCTGATGATCGTGCAGCCTTTAACACAACTCAATTTATGAATCGAATGCCTTCAACACTGGTATCGTCAATGATGCCCTACGTTGACATAGAATTTGAATACGGCAATCCTCCCGGGTCTCTTAAGTCTGATTTTAAAAACAAGAATGAAAAACCGCCAGGTCTACTGAGATATCTACTCCAGGGTAACGAACTAGGATCTTTTGACAGATTGATATTACAAAACAGCACGATTTTCCCACCGACCGATTCAACTGCAAACATACGTAGTTATTCCGGAATGGAAACTTTTCTTAAGCCCGTGACTCTTGCAGATCCTAATTCATCTGGTCCTGATTCTTTGGATCCCTTTGCACCATTTTTATCTGTTGATTCTTTTACGGTTACCAATGTATCGCAGGGTTCAGGAACTGGTGATCTTCAACGCAAGCGAGGTTCTTTGAATATTACTTTACATGATCGCTCAAGATTACCAGAAATCGCCGATCTAGTAAGACCTGAATATATTTCTCAAATTAATGTATGGGTAACATACGGTTGGCGTTGTAATAAATACGGAACTGAGGGTGCTGTTTCTGAAAATGATGTTTATGAAAAATATTCTGATTTTATTAATGGCAATTTTTTAGTTAAAGACTGTTTCTATGTCAGCAATTCGTCTTTTTCTTTTGAGGGAAATGGCATTAAGATTTCTTTGACTCTGACTTGCAGAGGGGGAACGGAATCAGAATATCAATCAATTGATGTTGCCTTATTGGAAGACGCTCCTCTTCTTCGGTCGGAAGATTTAAGTAAAAATGGTGCAAAAGCGTCTCCAAATCTTCAAAGGATTCAAAACATTGCAACATTACTTGACAGGCTTCGAGCAGAAGAGAAGGGAATTTTAGATTCCCTTGAACGTTCAAAGAAAAATACGTCGATACTCGGATCTGATATCATTCATAACTTAGATGATTATCCAAATTATGCAGCTATTGACAAAAAAGAATTAAGTTCAAAACTCGAAGAGATTGAAAATAAATTAAAAGTAAGTCTTGGCGATGAGTTTAAGTCACAGGGTCAACAATTTATGAAAGATTTAAGGGAGTTGTTGCAACAAAATCAACAAAATAACAATAACTACACCAAAGAAACAGAATTATATGAAGGTCTTACTTCTAGGGTTCAAAAAGTTTTTAAGAAATTAAAAGAAAAAAATGATGTGTTCATGATTAGCGGTTGGGCTCAACAAACAGGTGCAGCATATGCAGTACCAGATAAAATCAAGGCAGCGGGTGTACCACTTACTCTTAATAATGCTAAAATACCTGTAAATAATTTTATGTCTTACGGACATATTTTTTCATCAATTGTCGTCGGTGCTGCACTAAAAACACCAAATGTGAGAGAAGTACAGGTGCTTTTTTATCCAATGAATCCAACATTTAAAAACAATGATCCTCATTATAAAGAACCACAAAATTTCAATATAAGTTCTTTCCCCTTGGAGACAGCTGTATTTCTTGACAAATACAGGCGTATGGAAATGCAAACTGGATTAAAAAACAACTTAAAAGTGGGCCACATTATCACGATATTAAAACAAATGGTAGAAGACCCCGCAGCAATACCTTATGATCTGCGTCAATATCTTGAACCTTACGATGCCGAACGCAAAGAAACGGACAAAAAAGACGGACCGTCTTGGCAGAAAACCCTCAATGCTGAAGGGAAACTGGCAAAAGCAAGGTACGAAGAGACAATCATAAAGCCTGAAATTAGTGTTGAAATTGAGAGTTATATGATTGACACTGGTGAAATCACGGGAGTTCTTAACAACGGATCTGTTGACTTGCTGACACACTTTGAAAAAACGGCGGCTGATTATCGAAGAACGGGTGATGGTCTTGGATTAGGATTAAGATTTATTGTTTCTGACAAAAGCAGGGGACGTTCTCAATTTAATGAAAAGGGTTTACTACAACAAATCAAACAGTCTAAATCAGAAGACAGAGGCAAGTTACTTGATCAAACATTAAATGAAATAAACAGTAGTTTAGAAAGACTAAAAATTTTATCCGGAGATCAAAACAACGGTTCCTCGGTCATAATGATGGACCCTCAACAGGTTTATAATGATAAAACAAAATCAACAGGCGCTCAATTAAACAAAGATCCCAGTGCAAGGGCAACAGTCTTAAGTGAATATGTCAAATTAATCTTGAATGGCGGAGTTTCTCAACATCCACCCATGGCAATTTTTAATTCTCCGTCAACTCGATTTGTCAAAGAATTGATATCAATGGGTTATCCAACGATTGTTTATGGTTCTCAAGGATCGGTGATTAAAACGATTTCAGGAGGTTCCAAGATTAATCCCCTGATCGGCGCGTCTAATATGTACGAAAGTACGACAAAACCGGGACAACCTCTGGCTTCGTCTGGAAAGAACGGCATACCCGTACAAGTTCAGCCTGGAGAAATTAATGTCACTTGTCTTGGGTGTCCCTTGGTTCGGTACGGACAATTTTTCTTTATTGACATGGGAACAAACACCCAAACCGATAACGTTTACATAGCCACAGGAGTTACACACAATTTTACACCCGGCGCTTTTGAGACCCAAATCAAGTTCTCACCATACAATAGATATAACGCATTGCAAGGTCCCAGAGAAATAATCGACTTGTTGGATCAGGTACAACAATATCAAAATTGAATTATCTTCAGTGTAAAAACAACATGAACACACAGATTTCTTGTTATATCATTTGAATTAATGTCTTTGATTCAAGACGTTTATCTGTGTCCCGATGTCACGGGTGTTCAGGGTTCAGGTTTGTTGATCTCCACAACGGGAACCTTCACACGTCTATCTCGGCGACCACCTGGAACGTGGTTTTTGCGGTCTGCCTTGCGACCCAACGATGATTCTCCAAACGTAAACACTGCGTTGCGTCTCGAGGCACGTGATTGTATCGCGGTGCCTTCGCCCAAATTTTCATCAACGCTGACTGGTATGCCACAAGGAACGTCACCACCGTGGCCCATGTTGATGCCGCGTCGTGAGTATCTGTCGTACATAAATTCAGTGATTGATTGTGTCAGAAGCAGTTTGAATCTCTCAGACAATTCATATTACTTGAATGCATGGTCTCAGGTGACTCATTTATTCACGTCAATGCAACGTTTGGTCGCTCCCAATCCGGTCATGTTTGATGATCAATCGTGTCACGAAGCGGCTTCATTTCGTCCTCGTGGAGGAAAGTGCGACACCATTTCCTACAACAGATTCGGAACACGTACTGGTCGCTTGACCACGTCGTCAGGTCCACAGATCTTGACACTCAGGAAGGACCACAGAAAATTCTTGAGGTCTCGTTGGGGGGATAATGGTCTGTTATTATCGCTGGATTTTTCTGCCCTGGAGGTGAGGCTCCTGATGTCAGATATGGCCGGAATTGTGGTACAACAGGATCCGTACCTGGACCTGTCTGGCGCACTGATGGGTGAGTTAAACAGAGAAAAATCCAAGCTTGCTCTGATCTCAACAGTGTACGGATCAACAACCCACGGCCTGTCACAATCCCTCGGTGTCTCTCTGACTGAGGCCAAACACATTCACTCGACAATTGCTGAACGGTGTGGGGTGGGAGACCTGCTAAAAAGACTGCGATCAGAACACAACAAAAATGGCTTCATCAGAAATCGGTATGGGCGCCGGATAGAAACCCCAGATCCAGGCGATGGCCAACTTCTTAACTCTTACTTGCAATCTACTGGTGTCGACGTAGCGCTGCTTGGCTTTTCTGAAATAATCCGTAGGCTTAATTCCGACCATGCCGTCCCCGTCGCCCTGCTACATGACGCCCTGATTCTGGACACGACCCAAGAGTTTGCAGATAAAATTAGTGTTTCGTTGTCGATCCCAGTCCCAGGATTCATCGGCAAGTTTCCAATAAAGGTAAGTGCGTTCAACACTTGAACTTTTCTATTTTAAGATAATAAAGTCGATCCATGAGTTTAACACCTGAACAAATTGAAGAGAATTGGAAGAAGTATTATGGTTTGTGCCAAAAAACTTTAGGAGACAGGTCAGCAGCCGCGACAGCAATGTTGGACGCCCTGGAAGACAGGTTGGCTGTTTGTCCTGCTTCTGGAAAGGTAGAATTCCACAATGCATTTTTAGGGGGATTGGTAGAACACTCTTTAAGGGTTCTGTCAAACGCTTTCACCCTGGTCAAAGCATTTGGGTGGGATGTACCAAAGGATTCTTTGGTAATTGGAGCACTTTTTCATGACCTCGGAAAAGTAGGTGATGATAAAGATGATTATTACGTAGCACAGGATTCTGATTGGCATCGTGAGAAATTGGGAGAGATGTACAAGCACAATAAAGAGATTCGTTACATGACAGTACCCGATCGTGGTGTCTGGTTGTGTCAGCACTACGGTCTTCGTCTCACTCATGATGAATATTTGGCTATCAAGCTTAATGACGGTTGGGTTCTGCAAGAGAACAAACAATATTGTCTCAAGGAACCAAAGCTCGCTCACGTCATTATGACTGCAGATTACATTGCTACGATGCAGGAGAAAGGACTTTTGTGATCCCTTGATACTTAGGGAACATGGACGTTAACACACTAAAAAATTACATTGTTGAGATTTTACAAGATATCGCTTTAGATGAAGCAATGGTGGTAGGAGGAGCTGGCGGAGTACCTCAAATACAAGGTTTTAGTGGACCTTTATCTGGTCCTCCACTACCAAAACTTGCATCTAAAACCAAAAAGCGTGCAAAATCAAAAAAGAAAAAGAAATCTCAATAAAACTTAAAAGATTATTGTGTGAAACACAACGCACCGTGAGGATTAGAATTTAATTACTGATCACAAATTACTTTGAGATCGTTTATTAAAAAGGAAAGAGGAAATTTATGGCTATTGATCTAGAGGCGATTCGTCGTAAGGTTGCAGAGCTCAACGGAACTGCAAATAAGAGAATGTCAAATGTCCAACTGTGGAAGCCCACAGTGGGAGAATATCGTGTTAGGTGTCTACCTTGGAAGAATACTCCAGAGGGCCAACCTTTCATGGAACGTTGGTTTTATTACATTGGAACCAATCCTGGAATTCTGGCACCAAATCAGTTTGGAAAGCCAGACCCCATCAATGATTTGATGAAAAAGTTGTATTCTACAGGTAAGCCCGCCGATCGTGAGCAGGCTAAAAAGTTGCAGGCAAAAATGCGTTGTTATGCTCCTGTCATTGTCAGGGGTGAAGAGGACAAAGGAGTTCAGGTCTGGTCATTCGGTAAACTTGTGTATCAGCGATTGCTAAGCTTCTTCATTGATTCTGAGATTGGCGACATTCTGTCGCCTACGGATGGATTTGATCTGGTTGTTAAGATGTCTCAGCCTCCTGGCAAGCAATTTATGGATACGACTGTTGACGCAGCTCGTAGATCTTCCAAATTGTCAGATACTTCTGAACAGGCGCAGAAGTGGTTGGATGGAATTCCAAATATTGATGACATGTATCGTCTTAAGTCAACAGAGGAGATCACATCAGTTCTCAATTCTTGGATCAATGGTGATTCTGCCCCAGAGGTTGTTTCCCCCGGTCCTGGAACGTCCAAGGGTTCGGTAAAGACAGATGCGTTAGATGATCTGGTTGCCGAGGTAAAGACGACAGCACCAAAGGTAAAGAAGGAAGACGGTAAGTCTAAGAAATCTTTAGATGAAGCATTTGATGATCTTATGAGCTAATTTAGTTTACAATAATCTGTGATCGCCGGGGCATAAATTAATTGATTAGCTCCGGCGATTTTTTATTTGTCACATGAACCCCTAATGCTGTAGGATAGCGAACATGGCACGCAAGTTAAACGAAATCACAACAACACAAACCAAATCTCCCGCTGATGATATTGCTTCACAACTCATCAAAGATTTAAATAAAACATTTGGAACCAGGGTTGCATATAACCTCAGTGAAGATGAAGCTCCCACGGTCGTGAAGCGTTGGATTGATACAGGCTCAATTCAACTTGATTATGCAATCAGAAACAGCACCGATGGTGGTTACCCAGAAGGAAGAATCATAGAAATTTCAGGCCTACCATCATCAGGAAAATCTCACCTCGCTTATCATGCAGCTGCAGTAACACAAAAGTTAGGTGGGTTAGTCGTCTATGTAGACACAGAAAATGCGACTCCTGTGCAGAAGCTGGCTAACATGGGGATTGATGTTGCGCATAGATTTGTTTATTGCGACACACACTGTACAGAAGAAGTTTTTGCTATCATTGAGTCGACGATTCTTAAAGCAAAACAAATCATTGATAAAAACGTTCCAATCTTGGTCATCTGGGACTCTGTGGCAGCGACTTCTCCCAAGGCCGAGTTGGAAGGCGAGTATGATCAGAATTCCATGGGTCTGCAGGCTCGAGTCATTTCAAAGGGCATGCGTAAAATTACGGGTGTCATCGGGCAGAATAACGTCACCCTGCTCTGTTTGAATCAAATTCGTGATAATATTGGAGTGATGCATGGAGATCCATTGACCACCCCTGGTGGCCGTGCGATTCCCTTTCATGCTTCAGTTAGAATTCGTTTGGGTTCTGGTAGTCCTGTCAAAGACAAGGCTGGCAATATCATTGGCATTCATACGACTGTGACGATTAAGAAAAATAAGGTCGCTGCACCCTTTCGTAAGTGTGAGTTTGATATTATCTTTGGGAAGGGTATTGTCGAGGATGAATATCTTTTTGATGAAGTCCGGTCACATTGCAAAGAATCAGGTCCTGTTAAACGAGGAGGCAAAGACATTAATATTTCCGGCGAAGGTGCATGGAAAGAGTTGGTTGTCACCGACACAAAAACGGGTGAAGTGTTGCTTGAAAAGAAATTTTATAAATCGGAATTTGGAGAAATGTTAAAGGATGACAAGTACAGGGAATACATAATGTCAGCAATTGATTCAGCACTCACTTTGGTCGGAGGTGAACCATCCGGTGAAGGCGACGGCGAAGGAGAAACAAGCGATGAGTAATTTGAATGAAGCAGCAAATCCTGTATGGGTCAAATATGTTGCATGTGAAGGTGTTACAGTCCCTAAGTATCAGACTTTAGGTTCCGCGGGGTGTGACTTGCATTCGACAGAAGAGTGTATCGTAAGAGCTAGCGATAGGAGAGTCGTCAACACCGGATTGAGACTGGAGTTACCTTCAGGTTACCAAGCTCAAGTTTGTTCCAGATCTGGTTTGGCAGCCAAATACGGGATCATGGTTCTAAATGCGCCTGGAATTATTGATCAAGACTTTACGGGGGAGATAAAAGTGATCTTGTTTAACTCAGGTAAGGAAGATTTTATTGTCAAAAAAGGCGATAGGATTGCACAACTTGTTTTCCTTCAAACATATCAGGCTATCTTTCAGAAGTCAGACGAACTACCCGAAACAACCAGAGGTCATGGTGGATTTGGTAGTACAGGCGTCTGATGACAATTGACAAATCAATTCTTATAATTGATGGATCAAACATGTTTATTAGGTGTTATAGCGCCTGCCCTGACATGTCATTACATGGTCACCAGGTCGGTGGAACGATAGGCTCTTTGAGGACATTACGTCGTCTTTTAAATGAATTGCAACCTTCAGCCTTGTATCTTGTTTGGGAGGGTGGAGGTTCGTCTCGACGAAAGAGTCTGTTTTCTGAGTACAAAGAAAATCGTCGACCTGAAAAGCTGAATAGATTCTACGAAGATGATATTCCAGATTCAGACGACAATCGTCAACATCAGCTTGTGACTCTGATTAATTTGGTTAGGTTTCTTCCAATTAGACAATTATATGTTTCTGACTGTGAGGGAGATGATGTCATTGCTTTTTTGTGCAGAGGACCACTACGAGGTTTAAATAAAGTTATTGCATCTTCTGATAAAGACATGTATCAACTTTTAGATCCTTTGACGAGGACATACTCCTTTCACAAGAAACGTTATGTTACAACTCAAGACGTGTTAGAAGAATTTAGAATATCTTGTGTCAATTTTTCTCTGGCCAAATCACTGTGTGGTGATCCGTCAGACAACATACCCGGTGTTGAGGGATTAGGTTTTAGGACAGTGGCAAAAAAATTCCCGTTTTTGGGATCAGATAATCCAATTATTTTACAAGATATTTTTGATTATTGTCACTCACGCGCAAAAGAATCTATCATTTATCGTCGAGTTTTGGAACACCGTGACGAGGTGGAAAGAAATTGGCGTTTAATTCACCTAGATGTTACATCGCTTGCTCCAGAGCAAATAAAACGTATTGAAACACAACTTAGTACATCAATACCCAAGGGGGATAGGATGTCACTAATTCGAGGTCTGGTTCAAGAGGGAATCGGAGATTTTGATGTTGAATCAATGTTCTACGCTTTTAACTGTCTAGAACGATAGGAAAATCATGTCAGAAATTACAGAATCTACAGGTCTTAACAAAGTCAACTTTGGAACCTATGGCAAACACTTTCAAGAGTGTGTCATGGCGGGTCTGCTCACAGACAATAGATGGGCAGAGCAAATGATGGAAGTATTTGATACAGAATATTTTGAACTCAAATACCTTCGATTCTTGGCCGAGAAGTACTTTGCTTATTCTCGCAAATACAAGGTTTTTCCTACCTTACAACTTCTTGCAACAATTATTAGAGAGGATCTAAAGACGGGATCAGACGCTCTTTTGCGTGATCAGATCATCGATTATTTGACTCGAATCAGAGCCAATCCGATGACCAACGACATGCAATATGCCAAAGAAAAATCTCTTGATTTTTGCAAGAAACAAGCCTTGAAGCATGCGTTGGAAACTGCAGTGGATCAGATGCAGGCAGAAAAATACGAGTCAATCGTTGAGACCATTCGTCGAGCAGTCTCTGTTGGAACAGTCCCCGCAGTTGGACATGATTTTTTGAATGACATGGAGGCACGGTTCACTCGACAAAAAAGAGACACCATTCCAACTGGATTGGCTGAACTTGACAAGAAAGAAATTTTTAACGGTGGTTCCGGTAAAGGAGAGCTGTACTGTGTGATTGGTTCAACCGGGGCAGGAAAGTGTAGTGTACGTGATACTTATATTCACGTCAGATACACAACAATCAAAATCAATGGAAAATCCTACAAGCCTTGGGACAAGATCAGAACCCAAAGAGGCGAAATTTTTGTAAGAGACATCGTCAAATCAGACGAGCTCCTGTAACAAATGTGTTTATTGTGATAGGACTTATGTTTCCCACAGCGGATTGGTAAGTCATCTAAGAAAGAAGCATGGACAAACTTATCGAGATTACAGGACACAAAATGGAATTTTGACAAAACGTCAGCAAAATCCTGCAAAAAACACAGTTAGAGAGAAAATGAAACAACGGCAGCAGGAATTATTTCAGCAAGGGCTCGCTGAAGGTTTATCTCCTATGAAGTGTTTAATTTGTGGTTTTGAGTCGATGTTTACGTTGATTAGTCATATTTCTATGAAACATCAAATTACTACCGATGTCTATAGGGAAAAATTTGGTATTGAAAAAATACAACAAATTTTGCCATCGCAGAGACAAGTTATAAGATCAATTGTAAAAGAAGCAATGAACAGGCCTGACGTCAAGGAGAGAGTTGCTTTGAAAAGGTCGTTTCCATCCGAGAAAAAGCATTGGCTTAATAAAGGTTTTACAGATGATGAGGCATCGAAAAAAGTCTCTGAATTTCAAAGAAGCATGGCTCTTCGAGCCGATGAGGAAACAAGAGCAAAATTATCGCAAAAGTCTCGTGGTAAAAATAATCCAATGTCAATTGAGTCAATCGCAAAAAGACACGGAGTTTCCCACGAAGAAGCGCGGCTTCTTACTCCGGCATGTGGTAGGTCTGGAGAATTACATCCAATGTGGGGGAAACGTCACACGCAAGAATCTTTGGAAAAGATTGCCTCATCTCGGCACCTCACAGATCCGACGTGGAGATCAAAACCAGAAATTCAGCTTGAGGAATGGTGTAAGTCTGTGTTCGGTGAATCTCAGGTGAAGGCAAACACAAAGATTAGCAGGTGGAATATTGACATCCTCATTCAGGAAAAAAAGTTAATTGTTGAATTGTTTGGAGATTTTTGGCACATGAATCCTGACAAATTTTTGGAAACTGACGTCAATAAAATCACCAATAAGGTAGCAAAAGAAATATGGCAGCACGATCTTAAAAAACTTGAATATCTGAAGACAAATGGTTACAATGTTTTAGTGGTGTGGGAACGTGACTGGAAGTTAAACCAGGAGCAGACAAAGGAAAGAATAAAAGATGCTTACAATCGAGTTTGACAGTGTGGAAGAACAGATTAAAATCGGTGATTTGTTTGACCAAATTGGATTTGAACAAACATCACGTCCCACCGACGATTCTGGTGACTCATTCATCAAGAACGATTGGTCAATTGAAGCGCTTTCACTGGATGGGTATTATCCTGTAGAAGGTTTTCGATGGACAAAACCGGAACGTAAGATGCAGATCGCTCACAGGAGCATCAACCCATTTATCTTGGAGGATCAAATTCCGACTCTCGACTGCTCACCAGAGCACCTGCTTTTAAAGAGGGTCTCTGAGACTGAGTTTCAATGGGTGGAAGCCAAGACGTTACTTGAAAATGATGTCATTGTTGGATCCTTTGGTTCTTTAAGAAAAGTTGTCTGTGCATTACCTCTCGATCAAGCTGATGAACGACTCTGTGATTTGCAGGTGTCAATTGCACACTCGTATATGACAAATGGTATCTTGTCTCATAACTCTCACTTTTTGACAATGATTGGGGCCAATGCCCTGCAGGACGGCCGCAATGTTTTGCATTACACCTTTGAATTATCTGAAACTTCTGTCGGAACCCGGTACGATTCCAACCTTTGTGATATAGATTCCAATGAGGTGATGGATCGTAAAGAAGAGGTCAAATCATCCTATGAGAAGATGAAGTTAGGTCGACTGTTCATTAAAGAATACCCAACTAATTCTGCATCCATTTTTACCCTTAGAGCTCACATTGAACGTTTGGATTTGAAAGGATTCAAACCCGATATTATCATTATTGACTATGCCGACATCATGAGATCAACACGCCAGTATGATTCTTTGAGACATGAGTTGAAATTGGTGTACGAAGAGTTACGTGCTATGGCAATGGAACTAGGAGTACCTGTTTGGACAGCGTCTCAATCAAACAAAGAAGGTGCCAATAGCGATGTTATTGATGTTACTAACATGAGCGAGGCATATGGCAAAGCGATGATTTGCGATGCTATCGTGACAATTTCTAGAAAGGCTCATGAGAAATCAACGGGATGGGGTCGATTATTTGTCGCTAAAAACCGTGCAGGCAGAGATGGATTAGTTTATCCAGTGCAGATTAACACGGCTCGGTCCAAGTTTACCATTGTGGGTAATGCGGGAAGCCCAGAACAAGTGTCTGCAGAAAATGACGCAGAAATGAAAAAAGCCTTACGAGATAAATGGAGAGAGTTACAAAGTGAAATGTCTTTTATTCCGTCAACAAAAGGCGAGTTACCTAGAACAGGAACAGATAGTTAAGAACCTCCGGAGTGTGATACAATGATTACATACACAAGAGATGAAGCATTTGCAACATCATTGAAGTATTTCAATGGTGACGAATTGGCAAGTTCCGTATTCATCGACAAATACGCATTAAAAGACTTGTCAGGAAAGCTCTTGGAACTGACTCCATCCGACATGCATCGTCGTTTGGCAAAGGAATTTGCTAGAGTCGAGAAGAAATATCCCAATCCGCTGTCTGAGAAGGAAATCTTTTGTTTGTTGGCAGATGTCAGCCATCTTGATGCGACCCAAATCGAGAAGATGTCTATCGATGAGTTGGCCGCCGAGTCTAGAGGATTGGGAGCCGTTATTCCCCAGGGGTCTCCCATGTCGGCGATTGGTAACGATTTTCAATACCAGTCTTTGTCCAATTGCTTTGTAATTCAGTCACCATACGATTCATACGCTGGCATCCTTAAGGCTGATCAAGAGCAAGCGCAGATCATGAAGCGCCGCGGCGGAGTTGGTTTTGACATCTCTACCATTCGACCAAAAGGTATCGTCACCGCCAATGCGGCTCGCACCACCGATGGCATCGGCGTATTCATGGAGAGGTTTTCCAATACGTGTCGAGAAGTTGCGCAAGGTGGAAGAAGGGGTGCTTTGATGCTTACCATCGATGTTCATCATCCCGAGATTCGCACCTTTATTAACATTAAACGTGACCTAAAGAAGGTTACTGGCGCCAACATCTCCATTCGCCTCTCCGATGAATTCATGCAGGCCGTGAAGGATGGGACCAAAGTTCAACTCAGGTTCCCAGTTGAAAAGGATGTCAAACACTCCATCGAAGAGATGGTAGACGCCAAGCAACTTTGGCACGAGATTATTGAGGCAGCGTGGGCTTCAGCAGAACCTGGTCTTCTTTTTTGGGATACCGTAAAAAAGCGAACACCCACCGAGGCTTATGAAGCGTACAAGTCGCAATCAACCAACCCGTGTGGTGAGATCGTTTTGTCTCCGTATGATAGTTGCCGATTGCTTCTCGTCAATCTCTATAAATTTGTAAAGAATCCATTTACATCGGCCGCTGCATATGACAGCAAGGGTCTCAAGGACGTTGTCGTAAAAGCTCAGCGGTTAATGGATGACCTCATCGACCTGGAGATTGAAGCGGTTGATAAGATCATAGAAAAGATCAAGAATGATCCTGAGCCAGAGGATGTCAAGAGATCCGAATTGGAGCTCTGGAACAAGATTAAATCGGTAGCTCTTGGTGGTCGTAGAACGGGTCTTGGCATTACGGCTCTTGGGGATGCCATTGCGGCCATGGGTTTTGTCTATGGTTCCAGCAAATCCATTGAAATGACAGAGTCTTTATATCGGGCATTGGCTCTTTCTGCTTACAAGTCGACAATCAAGATGGCTGAAGAGAGAGGGTCATTTCCTGCTTTTAAATATTCTTTGGAAAATAATCATCCATTCATTCAGCAGATTTTAGAGGCCGCTCCTGAGTTGAAAGAAGATTATTTGAAATTTGGTCGCCGTAATATTGCGCTGACAACAACAGCTCCGGCAGGTTCAGTTTCTGTTCTTACCCAGACAACCTCTGGTATTGAGCCTGCTTTCATGTTGTTCTACAAACGTCGCAAAAAGGTCAACAGCGAAGATCCTAATGCCAGAGTGGATTTTGTGGATCCCCTTGGCGATAAGTGGCAAGAATACACTGTCTACCATCACGCTTTTAAAGTCTGGATGGACGCCACCCATAAGACAGAGTTGGATGCCAAAGAATCGCCATACCATGGTGGAACAGCCAACGAGATTGATTGGCTAGCCAAGGTAGACCTTCAAGCCGTCGCTCAGCGATGGATCTGTCATTCGATCAGCAACACCACAAATATTCCAAATTCTACTTCCGTGGATGTGGTGAAAGAGATCTATATGCGTGGATGGGAGACTGGATGTAAGGGAGTTACAATTTATCGCGATGGTTGTCGAGCTGGCGTTCTCGTGGCCGACACCAAGAAAGAAGACAAGAAGGCTGATGTTGATGGTCAACCGGAGTCCATGGTAGAAAGTCATGCACCAAAGAGGCCAAAGGAATTGCCATGTGACATTCGCAGAATAAACGTGAAGGGTTCTGGGGGTCCAGAATCATATCTCGTTCTGGTTGGTAAGTTGGCCGATAAACCATATGAGATCTTCTGCGGTTTGTCACAACACGTGGAGGTTCCCAAGAAAGCAAAGGTTGGAACCCTTATTAAGAATGGTAAGCGTGATGGAGTCGCAACATATAATCTTAGAATTCCATTGGGTGACGATGATGAGTTAGTGTTCAAAGATGTTGTAGAGCTGTTTGCAAATCCAACCAACGGTGCTTTCACTCGATCTCTGTCACTATCTTTACGACATGGAATTCCTGTCCAATACATCGTAGAGCAGTTACAAAAGGACAAACAGTCAGACATGCAAAGTTTTTCAAGAGTTTTGGCCAGAGTCCTTAAGGAATATATTCCTGATGGGACCAAGTCAAACTCTGACAAAAAGTGTGATTCCTGTGGAGCTGATGGACTGATTTATAAAGAAGGTTGTGTGTCGTGCGTAAGTTGTGGTACAAGCAAATGCGGGTGATAAAATGAAATCTAAAAAAATATTAGGTGTAGACACATCAAAACTTTTAAAAGACTCACGACTTGATGAGAACATTTTGGGTCACATACCTGATTTTATGATTGAACAGGCGGTGGATTCATGCGTCAATCAGCTAGCTCAACATATGAAATCACATATCTTGAAAGACAGATCAAGAGATCCAGTTGAAAAAAGTGAAGCGATAAATTCAGCTCAACTTGTTCTTAAAGACATTAGAAATGAATTATTGGAAATGATTCAAGAAAAATTATTTGGGTTTACTCGCCGTTGACCAATCCTTAATACCTTGTTTAATATACACGTATGCCTTCACAGCCCAACAAGGTCGAGCTCATTGGTGTATACGGGTCCGATGAAACCCATGCTCTTTCAGCATGGACTTCTACTTCTAGAGATTTAAACGATGACAAGAAAACCAGGATTCCCCAACTATTAAAGATGTTGGCTGAGAATGAGCATCATTCTGTTTTTGAGAAGAGTTCCTTACACTTTCTTGTCACAACCGATGTTGCTTCACACATCCATCTCGTCAAACATCGCATTGGAGTTTCCGTCAACGCAGAGAGCGCCCGCTATAAAGAGTTGAAGGATGACAAGTATTATGTTCCTTACGATTGGGATTATGAGGAGCGTGAGAAGTACATCATGCATATGGAAGGATGTCTTCACAAGTATCACGAGGCTTTGAATAGCTTGGTGGAGAAGGGTGTATCAAGGAAGCGAGCCAAGGAGTCTGCTAGGTTTTATCTGCCGTACGGCAACCAGATCACTGCCGATGTTATGTTTAATTTCCGCAGTTTCTATCATTTCGTGAAGTTGAGGTATTCGGTCCACGCTCAGGCCGAGATCAGAAACATTGCGCAAGACATGTTGAAGTTGGTGCAAGAGACAAAGCAATTCGATCACACACTGACTGCCTTTGGATTGACTGAAGGTGGTGTGTTAAGAGGACCTTTTGCATGAGTAAGATAATCGTATTTGAAGGGCCGGATCGTTGTGGAAAGAAGACTCAGACCCACTTGCTCCGAGGTTATCTTGCTTCCAAGGCTTATCGTTCCGTGGTAGTAGAGGTTCCAGTCTATGGCAATCCGACGTACCACATCATCTATTGGATGCTTGGAAATGGCCTGGCAAAAAAGTTTCCTAAATTGTTCCAATGGTTCCAATATTTCAATAGAAAGATTTTTCAGGCCCTAACTCTGCCTTCTCTACTGAGGAACAACGATTATGTGATTTTGGATCGGTGGAGCTTGTCGACTGTGGTGTATGGGACGGCCGAGGGAGTAGACGCCGAATACTCTGAAATGCTAGCTGACAAGCTCGTATACCCAGACCACACAATATTGTTATTGGGCCAGTCTCACATGGGTCTTGCTGAAGATGTGTATGAGGCAGATAACTCTTTGCAAGAAAGAGTCAAACAGTTGTACAAAGACTGGGCTATTATGAATATGTCTGTGTCTTCGATTGTTGATTGTACACTTCCTCGTGAAGAGATTTCTCAAAAAGTAAATGCAGCTTTGCAGGCTTCAAATCTTCTGTAACACTTATATTCATAAATGAGGGTATAATTAGGATTGTGTATACAGCTCCTAAAAGGATTAGTGAAGGATCAAAGGTTGCCATTGTTGCACCTTCATCTCCAATTGTTACAAAGAGATTGGTCGAAGGATTAGACATAATCAAAGAGATTGGTTTAATACCGGTTTTAGGACCTTGTGTCCGTAGGCTACACTCTGATGGTATTCATGCTGCCCCTCTTGAAGAAAGAGTTGAAGAGCTTAATTGGGCTTTTGGTGATGATGAAATTGAGGCAGTAATCTGTGCGATTGGTGGAAATGGTAGTGCGGGTGTTCTTCCTTACCTCGATTATGATGTTATTCGTGACAGTAAAAAACCGTTGTTGGGTCGATCTGACATAACAGCATTAAATACGGGATTATTAACTCACGCAGGGTTGATCAGTATTTGTGGTCAAACACCAAGCATAAGAGTCGAGGATGGTCCTATTGCTGTGCAATTACAATCCGATTCGTTTATAAAAACGTTGACCATGATGATGTCAGATAACCCGTGGGAATCTGAACCATTTTCAGTTAATCCTTATTTGCCCCGGACCGTGTCTGAAGGTTCTGCTCGAGGATTTGTGATAGGTGGAAACATTGATACTTTTACTCGTTTAATTGGAACCCCCCATTTTCCTGACTGCGAAGGTGCGATTCTGTTCATAGAAGACGTTCATAAGAATGGTAGTTTGTTGGCAAGGGAATTTCTTCACATGAAACTGGCCGGAATTCTTGACGTAATTTCCGGTGTTGTTATTGGAGAATTTGTAGATTCTGACAAAAAACCTGACGCAAAGACGCCGGCAATTGATGATGTTATTCAAGAGTATTTTGTTGACGGTCCTCCTTGCGTATATGGGTACCCTTTCTCTCATGGTTCAATTGTTGCACCAGTGCCCATTGGTGCAGAGTGCGAAATGAATGCTGACACAGGTGAAGTAAGTTTTAACTTTGCCATGTCCTGATACAAATTGACATTTTGTTGTACCCTTTGATCCAGGAGATACTATGAGTTACAAAATTGCTGACAGTGTTTGGCACCGTGTCGTGCAGATTGTTCAAGAAGCCATGATAACCGGTGTAGATTGTGCAGACCTTATGAGACAGGTTAGAGTTCAGGTTGACTCAAATGATGAAACTACGCTCGTTTTGACAACTGAATATGAAGCTCAGGTTTTAAACATGCACAAGAAGTATCTTGAAGAGATCGAGTCTCTTAAAACACAGGTTGAAACTGCTGAAAATCAAAAGTTAATTCTTGAGAATTGAAAATGTTTGCAGTAGTCATTGTCTTAACACTAATCCTATTTTTTATTAGAATTGTTGTTGACATGGATGGAGATGACTGATGAACAAGTTGCAAGACATGTGGGATCAACAGAAAAGTTTTATGGATCTTCTTCGGGAACACCGAAATTTTCCTGCTTTTCCAGTTGATACGACGACAAAATCAGGACAAAAGATACTCAAAAGTATTACCCATGAATGTATGCATGAGCTTTTTGAAGCCAATCTTTTATTGAAGAATTCTAAAGAGCATCGGGCAACAAACATTTGTGAATTTGACAGAGAAAATTACGTTGAGGAACTAGCAGACGTTTTACACTATTTTTTTGAAATTGCAATTTTAAGTGGTATTTCTTTGGAAGAATTGTATTCAACTTATATGAAAAAGGGTGAAACAAATATTGTTCGCATAAAAGAAGGTTATTAAAAAAAGTGTATCATAGGCCTGTCCATTTTTGATAATGGATTTATCATAATCTTGTAACCGACGGTCAACCGTCAAATAAGGAGAATGATAATGTTTACCAGGTATTATGATACCACTTCTACACGTTTGCCTATGCTCGATTTGCTTGACGCTTTCAAGGTTTTTGACGATATTGAAAAACCCATTGTTCGTTCCACGTCAAATGTCATTGATGATTTTGGTGTGAAAGTTGAACTACCGGGTGTTAAAGTCTCAGATCTTGATATCAGCGTGGAAGGAAAAGTTCTTAAAGTGTCGGGTAAATCTCGACATGGTAAAGAGTTTTCATATACCTACACGTTGAAATCTACCGTTGATGAATCTGCAATCACTGCAAATTTCCAAGACGGTTTGCTTGACATTTCTCTTCCCAAGAAACAAGAATCTGTTGCACGCAAGATTCAAATTAATACTTAAAAGTTGATCAAAACATCATAAGCCCAGAGACAAAAATTCTCTGGGCTTATTTTTTGTCTATGTGTAAATTTCAATTATATATTGATGGATCATATGACTCCCGAGCAAGACAAACATCTTTGTGAAAAGTATCCCAAGATATTCAAAAATCGAAATGGTTCCATCCAAGAAACCTGCATGGCCTGGGGCTTCGAGTGTGGCTCAGGATGGTTTGATATCATTGATGTGCTTTGCGAAGCCATTCAGGACCACGTTGATGGAAAGACAAAACATCTTTCACCGGCAGAACAAGAGACTTTTCAAGTCGTTGCCAATCAAGTGAAAGAGAAATTTGGTGGGTTACGCTTTTATTGTTCGGGTGATGATGATCAGATTCAGGGAATGGTTGATATGGCAGAGCGAATGTCATACAAGACATGTGAAATGTGTGGACAACCTGGATCGGAAAGAAATTCTGGGTGGGTTGTTGTGCGTTGCGATGCATGTTATAAGAAAAAACCATGAAAATTGTGTGGTGCACCGACATTCATCTTGATTTTATCGATGATTCAACGATCGAAAAAGGCGACCCAAAGTTACAAAGCTTTGCTAAATTGATATTGGGACATGCGCCCGATGCTGTCATGATTACTGGCGACATATCAATATCACCTCAGTTAGAGCATCACCTTAACACTCTAGAAAATCTTTTACAGATTCCAATATTATATGTTCTTGGCAATCATGATTTTTATCATGGGTCAATTAAAGATGTACGTGATCTTGTGGTGAGACTCAATCATTCATCAAAATACTTGAAATGGGTGGGAGGGTTTGACTGTGTTAGATTGACACCAAATGTTGCGATGGTCGGTCATGATTGTTGGTATGATGCCCTCAATGGATCTTGGCAATCATCTAGATCGTCCATGTCTGATTGGCAATTGATCAGTGAATTTAACACTTTGCGTAACATAGATTCAATCATTAATGTTGCTCGAGAGCTTGCGAAAGAGTCCGCAAATCACCTTGAAGCATCGTTGAACAGCGTAGCCAGAGATTTTAAAACCGTGATGATTGTCACCCACGTTCCACCCTTCATAGAAGCCTGTTTGCAAGAAGGCAAATGCACCATTCCGAGTAATTTGCCATGGTATACGTGCTTAACTGTGGGAAATCTTATTAAACGAATCGCGTCTAGTTATCCACAGACAACCTTTGAGGTGTATAGTGGACATACTCATGGTTTTGGTACGGCAAGATTGGCTCATAATTTAACTGCTTACGTTGGCAGATCAAGATATGGTAATCCTTCCGTTCAAGGAATTATTAGTCTAAAGTAGGCTGATATTTATTAGTGGATTTCAATAATGAAAACATTGATGCTTGACTCAACGTGGCGTCCCATCAATTTCGTGAAACAGCACAGAGCTGTCATTATGTTGCTTGCTGGGAAAGTGGAATTGATTACAGCTTGGGACGGTGAGGCAATCACTTCTCCGTCTTACAGTATGGAAGTTCCTGCTGTGATTCGTTTGAAACACTATGTGGGTGGTCGATTTGGACGTCCGAGGTTTAGAAGAAAAATTTTATTTACCCGTGATTCATGGTCTTGTCAATACTGTGCTGCAAAATTAGGTTGGAAGAATATTACAATTGATCACGTGATTCCTAGATGTTCTGGTGGTAAAACTACATGGGAAAATTGCGTTGCTGCATGCTGGTCATGTAATGAAAAGAAAGGCAAAAAATCATTAAAAGAGGCGGGAATGAAATTACTGTCTCAACCCAAAGAACCAAAACCACAACATTTCTGGAATCTATATGATCACATAGATCATGACAGATGGCACCCAGAGTGGTCTGTGTTTTTAAAGACCGATCCAATCACAGTTGATGTTTTAAAAGATTATTTAGAAAATCCTTGATCATAAAATCTTTATAAAATACAACTGAAAGACTATTTAGTACCTAGGAGTCTCACATGAGTCTTAAAGTTAGCCAATTACAAGAAATAGCGACTGGTATTAAGAAACAACAAACTTTGCTTGAAACTCTTAAGTCCGAAGTTTCTCACGTTTTGGGCCAACACATCTCTATTTCGCAAGGTTTAGAAGAGGCCTGTTACCAAGTCAATGATATCCTTGACGCCATGAAAATTAAGGGTGATTTAACAGAGGTTCAATTTAAGACGTCCCTAGGCAAGAAATTGTTAGAATCACAATCGTCTGAGGCTCGAAGACTTGCTACTAGAACTTTGCCACGAAATTTAATCACGAATCTTCGTTTTGATTCAGACAGATCTGTCAGAATTGAGGCCTGTCGCAGGCTTCCCAAAGATCTAGTTTTTGAAGTCGCAGAAAATTATCCACGCGATTTTGAGCTAAAGTATATTGCCGAACAGAAAAAGAAAGAAGCAGACTCTCACCTTCACATGTATGATGAGAAGAGATTAGGTTCTGCCGCAAAACCCGAATTTCAATCAGAACTTAGTGATGTCTGGTATCGTGATATCGCAGCTAAATTTTTGCAAGATTATGGAACAAACATTGAGTACCAATGGGAAGAAATTCTGATCAATCGTTTTGTCGCGAGCTTAAAAGATTCAACAAGAGTTTTGGTCGACAAACAACGTCTTTATGATTCTTTGATGGAACTCATTAAAGAAAAAGAAGATAATGCGCTTCTCAAGGATGAGCAAAAGCACATTAGAAAATTAGTCAAGATGCGTGAAAACCGTGAAATTGAAGACGTTTCAGATACTTTCAATTCTCTTTTGCGATCAGAAGCATCACAAGCGCAGTTTGTTTCAATGGTCAACGAGGCATTCAAAGTAAAAAAATCTTCACTGCCACCTGGAATTAGAAAATATGCATCGTCTCCAGAAAACGTCCAACTCCCAACTAAGGCGACAATTCCAGGAGGGAAAATAACCTCTTTGGTCGAAAGAGTTCTTGATACCTATGTTTCCAAATGGAATGAATATCAAGCTCTAAAGGGTGAACCTATCAAAATTTCTTGGTATGAAGATCCCTCTGGAGAAGGTAAGGTTGGATTTAGCGCGGAGCTACGATAAAATGGGATACTACGATAACATGAAGGTGTCACGCCCCACCCTGGCTTTGGTAGAAGCGATGTTGGCGTCTTCAAATGAACCTTATTTTCAGCTTCATGTAGTGCTTTCTTTTTTGAGATATCTTTACTTGTTGCACCAGACAAATCACTGGACTGCGAGCGGTGATCCTTATTACGGAGATCACCTTCTTTTTGAAAGATTATATACTGCAACTGTTGAAGAAATTGACGCTATAGGAGAAAAGGCTGTTGGATTAGGATCTCCACATCTGGTTAATTTAGACAGTCAATTAAAATCAGTTATGCTTATACAAGAGTCAAATCATCGCCACTATGTCATCCCGCGACCTGATGAGTTAGTCGATTCATCGTTGGTTGCTGAGGCTACGTTTCTTTGTTCCATGAAGTTAATTTGCGATTCGCTGAAATCTGACGGTCTCATGACGCACGGCCTAGATAATTTACTAGCCGGCATAGAAGACAAACACGAGGGTTCCCTCTATTTGCTAAAGCAAAGAGCACAATCAACTTTCATGGTTTGAAGAACCAAAATATAAAGTAGTAAAAACTGAAGCCCCTGAGGTTATTTTCTCAGGGGCTTCTTATATTCAACAATTCAATTCTTTTTTGAAGGCCACTTGCCAGTAGCCTGTTTTATTCTTTTTGCTACAAGACCTTCTGGGCTTTTGACTTTAATACCCTTGTCTTTTACCTTTTTTACTTTTCCTGCAAAAGTTTTTGCATCTAAACCTTTTAGGAAATTTTTTGCTGATTGTTTCTCTCCGGTTTTTTTGCTGTTTTCTTCTTTTTACCTTCGGAAAGTGCGTGCGAGTATCCACAATTTTCGCAAACATCTTCATACATGGTACCGCCACATTCTGAACAACCAACACCTTCAGAATAACCACATTCATCACAAACATCTTCATCCATCATTCCACCACATTCAGGGCAACCTAATGCATTATTATATCCACAAATCTGGCAATCATCACCCAATAATTGGGTTCCACACTCTGGACACCCACCCATACACGCCTGGCAAGTACCGCAGTTACAAACTTCAACCGCAGGCATTTCTAATTCAGCTCGTACATCTGGAACACCGTTAAAAGTAGGCATATCTCCTGCGTGAGATCCCCAGGTTGCTATCATTTCACGTAATGCATTTTTCATGTGAATTAATTATCCTGTACTTTAAGACAAATCTGAATAAGTTATAAAAAACTAATGCGTCATATACTCATCACAGGTTCAGCTGGATTTTTAGGCAGCCATCTTGTTTTGCACCATGTTTCGCAGGGTGATCGAGTTTATGGGGTTGACAACTATTCTTCATCAAAACCCTTGTCGCCACATCACAGAAAAATTATCAAAGAATGTGGCGACAAATATCTCTTCTCTGTCGCTGATATTTCAAATCCAGAATTTCCAAGATTGTTCAAGGACATTTCTCTGGATGTCATTTATAATTTTGCATGCCCTGCGTCTCCACCACGTTATCAAAACATTCCCATTGAAACAATGATGACTTGTGTTGCTGGAACACGAAACGTTTTAGCAACTGCTCGACACAAGACAACAGTTGTTCACGCATCAACTTCGGAAGTTTACGGAGATCCTCAGGTTTCGCCCCAGACAGAAACTTATCGTGGTCAGGTCAATTCCTATGGTCCTAGATCTTGTTACGACGAAGGAAAACGTGCGGCAGAAGCACTGTGTTATGATTACCGTCACAAACACGGAATTGATGCAAGACTTGTCAGAATTTTTAATACCTACGGTCCACATATGGACATTGAAGATGGTCGAGTGGTCACCAATTTTATTGGCCAAGCGTTGAGAGGCGAATCATTGACAATTTATGGTGACGGCTTACAAACACGTTCCTTTTGTTACGTTGACGATTTAATTCGAGGAATTACTGCACTGGCACAACTACCAGAAAATCCCGGAACCCCTGTTAACGTAGGAAATCCAAATGAATTTACAATAGAGGAATTGGCTCTGAAGATACAAAAAATTTTTGGATCTAAAATTGAAAATCGTCCTTTACCGGTGGATGATCCCATGCAACGTAGGCCTGATATTTCAGTCGCTAAAAAGTTATTCAATTGGGAACCGGTCGTTCAATTAGACGAAGGCCTATATAAGACTATAGAATATTTCAAAAGTATCAACGTTTAATATGTCAGAACTTATAATCTCCTTGCTTCTTTATTTGACTGCGCTTTTGGTAGGTTTCCTAATTGGAAGAACCACAGCACCAGTTACTGGTTCAAGAACGCAAAACAGTGAATCAGAAGTTTCAAATATCGACGCAAAAGGTTCTTTCTTTAAACCTGAAAAACGTGAAAAAAAAGTTGTGAAAATAGATGATTCTACTTTTGTCACCAACGTATCCTCAGATTCGTTAGAGAAAAAAGGAAATGATCTAGGGACTGAGTCATCAGTAGAAGATGACGTAGGATCGTCAGTATCTAAACTTGCACAATTAAAGAAAAAATAAATTCGAAGGAAACAGGAGAAAAAACATGGCTAAAGGTCTCGACGTCGGAACATCATTCATCGTCCTCGCATCCGAGGGCGTCAAAGGTAAAGTCAACTATAAAGATTTTAGAGATGCATTCTATGTCATCAAACCAACAACGCCCATCGCAACCAAAATGATTGAAAAAGGTCTTACCGGAAAAGTCTTCGTCAAAGACGCTGACGGATCCTTCATCATCCTCGGCAAAGACGCTATTGAAAAAGCAGTTGAACGTAACGATTCCGCAAAACGTCCTATGTTTAAAGGAGTCGTTTCGTCCAAGGAAAAGGACGCTCGCCGTATCCTCACTTACATCCTTAAAGAAGTTGTTGGTACCCCTTCAGAACCGGGAGAAAAATTGGTGTTCTGTGTTCCAGCACAACCAGTCGATCAGGAAGACGATGATTTTGATGTCGGTTATCACGAGGACGTCATTGTTAAACTTCTTTCGGAAGTTGGTTATTCAGCCCGAGCCATCAACGAGGCCGAAGCACTTTGCTACTCAGAACTTGATAAAGACGATTATACTGGTGTCGCTCTTTCGTGGGGTGCAGGTATGGTCAACGTTTGTGTAATGCTCAACGGTGAACCAGTCGTCACCTTCTCCACAACAAAGTCGGGTGATTGGGTCGATCGCATGGCCTCCGTCGCCACTGGTGAACCTGACTCTATCGTCCAGGCTGAGAAAGAAAATGGAGACTTCACCGTCGGTGAGCCCAACGAAAATCAAGTCCTCTCTGCCGTGGCTTCATACTACGATCGTCTTATTGATTATACCACGAAGCAGTTGACAGCCGCGATGGACGGTCACAAATCAATTCCCAAATTCAATGATCCTTTGCCAGTCATCGTAGCCGGTGGTACCTCGAAGCCCAAGGGATTTGTGGATCTATTCTCCAAGAAATTAGAGGCAAATGGTTTCCCGTTGCCAGTCAAGGAAGTCCGTCACGCCGCCGATCCGCTACATGCCGTGGCTCGTGGTTGTCTCATCGCCGCCCAGGTCATGTAATCAAACTTGAAAATAACTTAGCTTAGGTCAAAAGGCTCCTGGTGACGGGAGCCTTTTTATTTGTGATTTTTTGACTAACGACGTCGAGATCCCATCGGCAAAGAAGTTTTTGCAGATGAATCCCATTTTGTTCCGCTACCCATTGCACCGGGTCCACCTCCAAATGACGTAAAAGTGGATCCACCAAAGTCGGAACCAAAACCTGAACCTCCACCACCCATACCTGCAAACGGATTTTTTCCGTGTGGGTTACTGGTGATTCCTCTGACTTGTTTAATCGGTTGCAACGGTCTGTATAGAAAACCGTAACTTTCTAATTCTTTAATGACAAGCTTCACTTTCTGAGGATCTGATGCCGAGATTTTGTTTTTATATTTTCCGAGACTTGATTTCATCATATTTCGTGCAATCGCATGAGCCTCTGCTGTTGAAAAAGCTGTCTCATCATTTTCTAACTTAAATTCTGCAAGAGATTCTGTGGATTGGTATTCAGGTTCATCGACAATTTCTTCGACCTGTTGTTCAACGTTTGCATCTAAGGTTTCTCTTATCAGGCAACGTAGTAAAGATTTTAAATTCATGCCAGATAACTATGGTGAAATTTATGTTGTGTAATGTTACACTTTAAGTTGTTAATATGGTGTTAAATGTCTACCAAAATTCCTTCTAGATTTGTTGGCTTACACTGTCACTCAGGCCGCAGTGCCTTTGACGGGATGGGTTCTCCTAACCAACACATTGACTTTGTTCTTAAGAACGGAATGGATGCGTGGTCACTCACAGATCATGGACACATGAATGGATTTGCTGAGGCTTTTCTTTACGGAGAAAAATTGAAGAAGGCTGGCAAAAATTTTAAGCTAATTCCTGGTTGTGAAATTTACGTTCATCCTGATCTCGCCCAATGGCAGAAGGACAAGCTACAACAAGAAGAATTGGCAAAAGCTGCAAAAGCTGCAAAGGTCGCAGCAAAGAAAGCCAAGGAAGGAATTAAGACAAATATTGATCGTGTTGGAGACGAGGATGATGAAACTGTTTCTATAGAAACCAACAACGCACTAACAGTTGAAAATGAAGATGAGACAAAATCTGGAAAAGCTTTCAATCCAGTCAATCGACGTCATCATCTCGTCGTCCTTCCAAAGACGACCAGGGCACTTCAAAAAATCTTTCATCTCGTTTCCAGGGGTTATCTGGAAGGTTTTTATCGATTTCCTAGAATTGACCTGAAGATGCTTAAGGAGGCATCAAATGGTGAGAATGACATTCTAATTTCCAGCGCATGTCTTGGTGGTGCACTATCATATGAAGTATTGTCACAATTGCGTTATGTTTCATTTGACAAGATGGACGCAAGATTGTTGGATGATCCGTCCTTGATGGACAAGGTTCTCGCATCAATTTCAAATACGTATGACAAGTATGCTGACGCCGTAGGCCCACACAACGTGATGTTGGAATTACAGTTCAATCGACTTCCAGCCCAAGACGTTGTCAACCGGGCATTGATTGAATTTGCTCGTCGAAATTCGTTGACCAAACAGCTTGTCGTCACGGCTGACTCTCACTATGCAGGTCCTGACCTCTGGTATCACAGGGAGATGTACAAGAAGTTGGGGTATCTCAACTATTCAGAGTACGGTCCAGATTCCCTTCCTAAGACAAAGGACTCAATCAAGGCCGACCTTTATCCGAAGAATGCATCCCAAATCTGGGACGAGTATCTTGACGCTAAAAAGAGACAGGATTTTTACGCTGATTGTGATGACATCGTGTGTGATGCTGTCGAACGCACTCACGACATTGCCCACAGCGTGATCAGCGACATTAACTTTGACACCAACTATCGTTATCCAAGCAGCATCATTCCGAAGGGCAAGACGCCTCTACAACAATTAGTACAATTGTGTAAGGCTGGCATGAAGAAACGTGGCCTGGACGAAAAAGAAGAGTACATCGAACGCATTAAATTTGAGCTTGGTGTCATCAAGAAGATGGACAACGCTGCGTACTTCGTTACACTTGCTAGGGCACTTGAACTTGCTCGGTCTGTGTGTTTGCTTGGAGTCGCTCGCGGTTCTTCAGGAGGCTCTTTGGTCGCGTATGTTCTGGAAATTACTGACCTTGATCCCATCAAGTATGAATGTCGCTTCGATCGTTTTCTCAACCCGTATCGTGTCGGCGCACCAGATATTGACGTCGACGTCGGCGACCGCGACAAGGTGTTGGATGTCCTCCGAAAGGAATTTGGTTACAACAATGTTGTTCCAATTTCAAACTACAACCTCTTCAAGGTGAAGTCTCTCGTCAAGGACGTCTCTAAATTCTATGGTATTCCTTTTGAGGAGGTCAATGAGGCGACGAAGACGGTCGAACAGGACGTAAGAAAAGCGACTATGAAACATGGTGACGATAAGAACCTCTTTGTCCTCACATTTGACGATGCGTTGAAGTACAGCCCATCATTCAAGGCTTTCATTGACAAACATCCGCACGTAGCAGAATCAATCAACATCCTGTTTAAGGAACAACGCTCACTTGGACGCCATGCGGGTGGAGTCGTCATTCTGGATGATGCACCAAAGATGATGCCTCTCATCACAAACGCTGGTGAACCTCAGACACCGTGGGTTGAGGGTGTTGGTCAAAAGACTTTGGAACCTCTTGGGTACATTAAGTACGACCTCCTGGGTCTGGAGACCATGAGATTAATTCAACGAACGATTGAATTGATTCTCCAACGTAAGTGCGGAAAAAAATATCCAACCTTCTTGGATGTTAAGGAATGGTATGACAAGAACCTTCATCCTGATGTCAACGACTACAACGATCAAAAAGTGTATGAGTACGTGTACCATGACGGAAGATTTGCAGGTGTATTCCAATTGACTTCATCAGGTGCTCAACGCTTGTTTAAGGCTGCAAAGCCTAGATCAATTGTTGACATTGCTGTGTTGACGTCAATTTATCGTCCTGGCCCACTTGCAGCAAACGTCGATAAATTGTATCTTAAGGCACGGCAAGGCGAGAAATTTGAGTGGGGTCATCCACTGTTTGAAAAAGTTCTTGGCAAGACAGACAACCTACTAATTTTCCAAGAGTCAGTCATGGACCTTGCCGAACATGTCGCTGGATTTCCAAAGGAACAGTGTGACAACGTTCGTCGAGCAATCATGAAACGCGACCTTTCAAAGGGTGACTCTGCAAAAGCAGAAGCAAAAAGGATGGAAGACGATTTTGTCAATGGTGCTGTCAACAACGGAGTTCCTGAGGAGACTGCTAGAAAAGCTTACCAACAAATTCTTTGGTTCGCTGGTTACGGTTTCAACAGGGCCCATGCAGTTGCATATGCAATTGACTCATACATGTGTGCATGGTTGTTGACTTACTTTGAGGAGGAATGGTTGTGTGCATACCTCGAATCAATGTCAAACAATCCTGATGACAAGGCCAAGGCATTCGGCGAGATTCGTGAAATAGGATATCAGCTTGTTCCGATTGACATCAACCACGCCACAAAGACCTGGACAATTTTGCAAGGAAGAAAATTCATGCCAAGCCTCCTGTCCGTCAAGGGTGTAGGTGAAGCAGCGATTGAAGAGTTGGTTGCAAACAGACCTTATCAGAACATTGAGGAATTTTTGTGGAATGACGACGGAACCTGGAAGCATTCAAAATTTAACAAGAGATCACTAGAATCTCTGATCAAAATAGGTGCTTTTGGTTCTCTTGATGTAGTTGGCTGTGGAAAATTATTCTCCAGCTACAAGCAAATGCACCATATCTTGGTCGAAAAGAATGATCAAGTGAAGAAGACTTCCAAGAAGGATCCACACCTGGGACGCAAGAATTTTTATGAAATGTTGCGAAACACCAGCGACACGGTCGAGTGGAATTCACCTGAAAGGGCAGAGAACTACGTAGAATGTTTTGGTTCAGCTGATGTAACGGCGCTTGTTGATCCACAAATTTTGACCAAGTTTTCTGAGAAGGGCGTGAGACCCATTGAAGAGATTGAGGTCGGTGAGAAAGACATCTGTTGGTTCTGCGTCCAGGATGTGACGCCTAAAAAGACAAAGAACGGAAAGTCTTATTTGCTGGTCAGTGCAGTTGGGTTAAGCGGCAAGGCACAAAGGTTGAATGTCTGGGGTTGGGACAATGTAAGAACTTTTAATGCTTATACATTATGTCTTGCCGAAGTAGAAAGAAACGATTTTGGACATTCCACAACCATGTGGAAATTGAAAGAACTTAACACGGAGAATTGAAATGACGAACTTTCCAGAGAGTATTCCAGATAGAGAACGGTACATTTTTGACCAAGTGGTTGCAGGCAATTTTGAAGCTGTGTGGGTTCCGTTGGAATATGATGCAGGTGGAAATAAGGTGAAGCTTAATGTGATGGCTGATGCATTGAAGATTGGAGGAGTTAGGGTGAACGTGTCAGCCACTTTGCAGCAGAGGTTGGCAGATGTTTTTCATGCGTCATTGTTGACTACGCAGGTCGCTGATTTGATGTATGTTAATGCTACTCACAGAATTGATCCGTCGCCTGTGATGATAACGTTGTCAGTTAAGTCAATGATTGATCACAGTGCTCGGGTAGATTCCATGGTTGGAACTTATACGGGTGGTATTGTTGCTCCTCCGGGTAAACACTGGGTTCTTGACAAGAAGCTAGATTATTCTCCAAGCAAGGCATGTAATTATGGTTGGCATTTTCTTGGGACAAATTTTAAAGGCATTCGTGGGTATTCTAGCACCTCATTTGTGAAGCAAATCAAGGGAAAGCCAATCAGCGTGATTCAGCCAAATGCGACGGCTCATGATTCGCACCATTCAGATTATTCTCAAGTGTGTCAATTGGTTTCTCAAGTTTGCTGGATTGATGGGCAAGAGATGAAGTTTTCAGATGTGTTACAAAGCAAGTTATTGTGTCACACCGTCACGCACCTGGGACCGTTGGTAAATGTAAGACAACCTGGGGTTGTCCCTATTATCGGGATTAGTGTGAATATTCCGGTTGTGTAGTTAAACAAATGGCAAATTTTGAGGTAGTTTTTAAACACTTGAGGCAAAATGTCAAAGAAACTTAAAGAGTATAATGCTGATTACGAAAGAAACACTTATGATTCAGATTATTATGAAAATCACGTGAAGTATTATCAGAAAGGGATTCCACATTTTGTCTCATTTTTGAATGAGAATTTGAAGTTTGATTCTCTCTGTGATTTAGGTTGTGGTACAGGTGCTTTTAGTGCACCTCTTCAGGTTGACAAGGACGTTTTGGGAATCGATTTTTCTGTAGGTTCTGAGAAAGTGACCTTTCTTGATCCCAAGAATTTTAGGTTGGGAGACTTGACTCAGCCTCTTAATCTAGGAAGATCATTTGACGTGGTGATGTCTTTAGAGGTTTGGGAACATTTACTACCACAATGTGAAGCGGCTTATTTGAACAATGTTTTTGCCTTGCATCCCAAGACTCTGATTATTAGTTGTGCTCCTCCTGGTCAGTGGGGTCGTCATCATTACACGCCAAGAAATGGTGAAGAGGTTGTGCAAATTATTGAATCAAGAGGTTATAAGTTAAATCAGGCTTTGACAGATAAATTTAGAGTAATTCCTAAATTGGCGTCATTCTATCGTAAGAATACTTTTATTTTTGACAAAGTTTGAAAGGAAAGGAAAGGTTGATGTCTTCTCACCAGACAATCGTTTTTTTGATTGGTCCCGATCGTTGTGGTAAGTCTAATATTGCCAAAGAATTATCTAAAAGGACGCAAATTCCTTATTTTAAACCTTCTGAGGAGAAGTTAACGTTCATAAACAATCAATCAAAATTTTTTATGGACATACGGTATGCAGATCCCAGAATGGTTGATTTTTTGAAACAGACAAGTCACAGTGTAGTTTTTGACAGGGGTTACCCCTGCGAGTGGGTTTACAGCAGATTTTTTAATCGTGAGACAGACTTGGCTGCAATTCAACACGTTGATAGTATGCACTCTAGCATGGGAACCAAGCTGGTGATAACTTATCGTTCACATTATGATAATGTAGTTGACGATCTCGATCCTAAATTAACGGGCGCCAAGTTATCTCAGCTTGAAAATTTGTATCGTGATTTTGCTAAATGGTCACAGTGTCAGTCTATGTTTTTAAATGTTGATTCTGAAGACCTGAATGATCAGGTTAATAAAGTCATTGAATTTTTGCAAGGTGGTGACAAATGACTTACGAATATGCGTGTAAGTGTTGTAATCACACCTTCGAAGAAGAACAATCCATTAAGGATGAACCTCTTAGCACCTGTCCTAAGTGTCAAGTCACAGGAGTATTGCGAAGGTTAATCAGTAGCGGCAATTTCATTCTCAAAGGAGGAGGATGGGCTGCCGATAACTACTCCGGGAAGTCTTCCTGATTTGTCTACAGAAATGATCTTACCTGCCACATTTTTGCTTGTTCTGGCTGCAGGATGGGCGGGTTTAAAAAGATAGTGAGCTTCTTCTTCATCTTTGCTACCAAAGATTGATTTGACGTCGCCTGTTTCACTGTTAAAAATTACGTTATATCCACCCTTTGATAGCGTGAGAGGGGCCTTAAGTTTGGAAAGGAAGTCATAGCGTGGAGCACTTTTCATGGCGGAGTCAAACCAAACGTCCAATACGAAATTGGAGACACTGACGGGAGTGTTGTTTACTGTAATTTCGTAGCAATCGTTTTCTACAGGATCACAGACTTCTACGGCAACGAAAGTTACATCTCCTCGGTTTGCCCACATGTTGACATAGGGATTGTAGAATGTTTCTAAGATTTCATGTGATAAAACGACAGAGATTGATTTTGCACCGTTCATGATCGTGCCGCCGTGGTCTAACACCGGAGAAACGAAAACTCTGCCCCAAACATTTCCATTGGGGTCTTGTGTGTGATATCCCAGGGCACCTGCATGATCAGCGTTATCGAATATTCCAATAGTAAAACCGTCGTCACCTCCAACTTTCACGTCCCAGGGTAATCTTTCGAAGAGAGGAGCTGCGTCTCTTGTCAACTGAACTTTACAAGCTTCTACCATAAGAGATAAATCAGTGTCACTAACTTTGTTAGAGTGATTAACGATATTGAAGGTTCGCATAATCTTAAGTATCTTAAATTTATAAATGATTTTTTAGGTGTAGAGAATTTGTTTTGTGGAGTATGATAATTGTATGACACGTTTATTGATTCAAACGCAACTTTCAAATTATGACACCTCGGGTCGTTTCATTCTGGAAGCTGATTCAGGGTGGCAGATGACTATGGGCCGTGTTCGACAAATGTTGAAACTTGTGCCAGATTTGTCAATTGATGTCATGGGTCCGACAGAGTCACAATTGATTACGGTACCTCAAAAACTAAATGCCGATCTTTTTCAACAGTATGAAGGACGATTGAGGTATGTGCCTCATCACATTTTGCCAAATGCCCTGGCCACGCGGTTTGATTTTGATTTTAATGGTGTTGGTCGTGCGCTGGATTTAAACGTGAACAACAAATATGACTGTGTTTATGTGAATGACCCGATGCAACTACGAAATCTCAAGGTTTTATTTCACTTAAAGGGTGGATATCAACCTAAATTTTTTGTTCATTCACACTTTATTGACAACCCTGAATGTCCCAAATTTCCGACAGACACTTCTCTTTGGTTAGGTCAATGTGAAGCTGCCATGCGCGCAGATTATAATTTTTGGCAGTGTGAATCATCGATGAACGTTTTCTTTGATTCATTTGCGCGAGTTTTTAACAATGATTCACTTGCCATGGTGAAGGCAAAGTCATCACCATGGGATGATGGTTATTCTTTGGATGAGATTAATTCTCGTATTGATGTAAAAAATTGTCGTTTTGATTTAAACGATTTCAAGCAATTGACTGCAGGAAAGGTTGTCATCTTTGTTCCCAACAGAATCGGGGGAAAAGGAAAATCAAGTGATTATACGAATTGTGGCAAATTTATGTTTGAAATACTCCCAGTTCTTCGTAGATTGAGGCAGGATTTTGTGGTGATTGCCGGAAATCCAAATCAAAAGTTTTCAAATCAGGAGTTGGTTGAGACGTGCGGTAAAAATGGTTATTTGTCTTTGGTCCCTGATGCATTGACAAGAGATGAGTTTAAACTTGTCGTGAAGAACAGTGATATTGCCGTTGGTCTTTATGATCAAGACAGTTATGGTGGGACAGTAGCACGAGAGTGTGTTGATTTGGGATGTTTACCTTTGTGGATTGACAATTATGAGTATTCGGCAATTGCCAAAGATGCCGGGTATGATATGCTTGCTAAATCCGATTTTTCTGACATTGTTGATACAACTGATAGATTAATTGACATTGTTCGATCACTTGGCCTATACAAGTCAAAATTTGTTGAAAAGATTCGCAAGGTTGTTAGAGCAAGATGTTCCTACGAAGAGACAACACCCTTTGCACTGGAAAAAATGGGTTTATTGGTTTAATTTGTCAACAATAAAGGAATTTATGAAAGTACTTGTGACAGGTGCAGCTGGTTTTATTGGAAGTAATTTATCAAAACGTTGCGTAGAAGAGGGTTGGGATGTGACTGGCATTGATGATTTATCCAATGGTCACATACAATTTGTGCCGAAGGGTGTCGAGCTTTTACAGTCAGATTTTAGTAGTGATAACGTGAAATCTCGGCTTGAAAAGCAATCCTATGATGTTGTATTACATCTTGCTGCTTGCCCCCGGGTAAGTTATTCCGTAGAACATCCGTTTGAAACAAACGATATTAATGTGACAAAGACTTTAAAGTTGATGAATTATTGTCGTGGCAACGTGAGTCGTTTTGTTTTTGCTTCTTCTTCGGCTATTTATGGTAACGTAGAAGAACTTCCCACAAAGGAAACGTGTCACAAAAATCCTCAATCTCCTTATGCTTTACAAAAATTGATCATTGAAGGTTATCTTAAGTTGTATAATGATTTATATGGTATGGATTCTGCGTGTCTTCGATTTTTTAATGTTTTTGGTTCAAATCAACTTGGTGATTCTCCTTATGCAACCGCAGTTTCTGCATGGCTTAATGCAGTAAATCGTGGTCAATCAATGAGATCAGACGGCGATGGGTCTCAGACCCGAGACATGTGTCATGTTGATAATGTTGTAGAAGCGTGCATTTTGGCTGCAAAAACACCAGTCAAGTTGAATGCAGAACCTTTTAACGTTGCCTGTGGTGAGAGAACGTCTAATAAAGACATTTTAAAATATTTGTTGTCCAGATATCCTGAGGCAAAGTATCATGATTCTCCTTGGAGGCCCGGGGATGTCATGCATACACAGGCGGACATAACAAAAATTCACGATGTTTTAGGATATAAACCCCTTGTTTCTTTTTGGGACGGTCTAGAATCGACCATAGAATGGTACGAAGAAAATTGGGAATTGGTTAGTGGTATGAAACTTCGGACTTGACATGAAGAATTTTTCTAATTTCACAGAAGCTTATCGAGAGCTGCTTCAAGATGTCTATACCAATCCAGATTTTGAATCTGCACCGCGAGGTCAGAAAATTAGGGAAAAATTAGGTTTTACTTTTAAGTTGACAAACCCTCGTAATCGATTACCATATCTTTTGGGTAGAGACTACAGCGCTGCTTATTTTATTGCAGAATCATTGTGGTATCTTTCAGGGAGTGATTCGACAGACTGGATTGCAAACTACAGTGGTTTTTGGCGTAATATTTCTGATGATGGTGTTACAGCAAACAGCGCTTATGGTGCAAGAATTTTTAAATCACATCCAAGAATTGCCCAAGGAATTAAACCCCAATGGTCACAATGGGATTACGTAATTGATGAATTGTGCTCAGATAATGATTCTAGGCGAGCGGTAATTCACATTAGGTCGCCACAAGACTCAATTTTGGCACACAAGGATGTTCCCTGTACTTTAACTCTGCAGTTTTTTCTACGTAATGATAAGGTACACATGGTCACTTCAATGAGATCTTCTGATCTCATCTTGGGAATTGCATATGATGTACCTGCTTTTACTTTGTTTCAGGAATTATTGGCTCTACAACTTTCAAAACGTTTAAACAAACCTATTGGATTGGGTGATTACACACATATCAGTAATTCTCTTCACATTTATGAACGTCACTTTGAAATGGTTGAGCAAATTTTAAATTCTCATTTGTCTTCAAACATTTTAGAAATGCCAGATTTACCGTCTGATGCTGTTCCTCTTGGATCACTTTTAAGTTTGGAATCAAAGATAAGAAAAGCCCCTGTTGAGGATTTAAAAACTATTTTATCAGCTTCAACTGAGCTAGGACAATATTGGGGTGATTGGTTAATTTTACTTGCTTCACATCGTGCAGGCAAATTAAATTCTTCTAAAGAACAAAATTTGTTGTTACAAAGCACAAATTTTGAAGGATATAGATTTTTTAACAAGTGAGGTTTGCCATGAATCCTGAATTTATTATTTTTTGCGGTCCCATGTTTTCAACTAAAACAAGCATGTTACTTCTTATGCTTGAAAAATACAAGCATCAAAAGAAAAGATGCGTTGTTTTTAAGCCAATGATTGATGATCGATACTCTAAAGATAAAGTTGTTTCACACGGAGGAGCTTCGATATCCTCAGTTGTTGTTTCGTCCGGAAGTGATGTTTTAAAGCATTTGTCGGAGCTTAATGATCAGCCTCAAGTAGTTGCAATAGATGAAGCATTCATGATACCCGGGATTGCCGAGGTCGCAAATTACCTTTATCGTTTGGGTATTACGATTGTTGTTTCAACCCTGGATATGTCTGCGAATGGAAAGCCCTTTGAAGAACCCCAATTGATGATGCCTTGGGCAACTCAAATTCATAAGTTAGCTTCTGTTTGTACAGTTTGTGGTGCAAATGCTCATTACACTCACAAAAAAGTGGATGGTGGCAATGAAATTGAGGTTGGGAGTCATGAAATTTATGAACCAAGGTGCTTTTTTCACCACGCAATTGTGAACAATAAACCTAATTTACACCATGAGTAGACCTACTTGGCCTGAAACCTGGATGACAATTGCACGCTCAATTGCCGAGCGCTCTTATGATCCACGTCTGAAAGTTGGTACAATCATTGTTACCGAGGATAACACACAGATGTTATCAATGGGATATAATGGGAATTACAAAGGTGGTCCACATGAACCTGAGTCTTTTGAGCTGGGAAGCAGCGGGTTTATTCATAGTGAAATTAATGCTTTATTAAAGTGCGATTATCACCACCCATTGAAAAAGCATATGTATATCACGCATTCACCGTGTCGATCTTGTGCCAAGTGCATTATCAATGGTGGAATACGAAGAGTAGTTTATGATGTACAATATCGTGATTTATCTGGAATAGAGTTATTAAGAGACGTAGGTGTCGAAATATATAGTCTGTCTGAGGCAATACTTATTGCAGGTTTACCATGAAGAAGATGAACGAAATTACAGACCACCAGGCTCTCCTCGCAGAATGGAATGATTATGTTGCCGAGCTCTCGGAGAAACACGGCGATAAAAAGAAAAAGAAAAAGAAAAAAGACATTCACATTAAACCAGATCAGGTTGATCCAAACATAGAGGGACTGCGAGTCCAAAAAGACAGAGAAGAAGCCACAGTAGCTGACGTGGATCCTGAAAAAAATGTTGTTACATTAACAGGACCCCAGAACGACATCGAAACGATGAGTACAACAAAATTCAGTAGAAAATATAAGCTTGGTTGAAAGGTACTAAGATGAACAAGAAAATTTCAGTTGATGTCGATTCGGTTGTAAAAAGTGTCATAAAACAGTCACTCGGGGAATCAAAGCGTTTTCAAGAAACACAGGAAAAAGTTCTTGTAGAGTCTTATGTTGCTGAACCTAAAAAGTTTAAGCAGATTTCTGATTCTGTTTCTCAAAAAACAAAAGACGCTCACTATTCTGAACTTTATTTGAAATACGTTGAATCCTTTAACAAAGTAAGTTCAGAATTAGATGCTGTCGATTTATCAGAAGCAAATGTTCGACACTCAAAATATCGTTCATTAAAAATAGATGAAACTTATAATTTGAATGCAATTTGGTTGCATGAATTGTATTTTTCAAATTGTTTTGATCCAAATTCTGAAGTCTACATGGATTCCATGCCGTACATTAGACTACAACGTGATTTTGGAACGTTTGAAGACTGGCAACATGATTTCATGGCATGTGCCCTTTCTTCTCAAGAGGGATGGGCAATTTGCGGTTACAATATGTTTCTTAAAAAGTTCGTCAATACCTTTGTTGATTTACACAGCAATTCTATGATGGCAGGTTTATATCCTGTTGTTGTTGTAGATATGTGGAGTCATGCTTACTATAAAGACTACTTGACAGACAAAAAGAGTTATTTGATGGCTCAAATGAAAGAGTTGAATTGGAAAGTGATTGAAGAGAGATTCCTAAAAGTTGAAAAAATCTCGGAAGCCTTAAGGTGATAAAATGAGACGTGAAGATTTTAGGAAGATGTTCAGAGACTTCATTAATGAAGTTGAAGGACCGAAAAAGCCAGGTAAATCCAACTCTGAGAACAATGATTCTTTAGATGTTCAGGTTGATCGTCTATTAACAACGTATGAGAATGAAGCAAAGAATCTGAAAAAAGAGGGCAGAGATTTTAGAAGCCTTGTCAAGAGATTGATTATTGAAGCAGACGAAGATAAAGAAAAAGATGACGCTGCCCAATCATCACCCAAATTAGGTGTGGAAGATCTTGATGTAGAATCTTTCACAACATCAGTCGTTAGATTGATTGACAATTACGAAAATTTATTAGAGATTCGCAACACTTTAATTCGTCGTGCTAGATCATTTTTAGAGAAGGGTTATTCTCCTGACGTAGTAAACCAATTTATGACTATCTTAGACGAAGATTTTGACATCAAGCTTGACATGTCAGATGTAGACAAAAAGTTTGCAATCACAGCCCCAGCTGCTGATCGTGCTGGTCAAAATCCAGGGAGCTGAATTTGAACGAATCAATTATCAGTCCTTCGCTTCGACAAGATCTTTTTCAAGATAAAAAAGACATACACATTAAATTAGACAAAGAAGTTCATATAGCCCTTCGAACATTGTGTTTGCAGAAGGGAATTACCATGCAAAATGTGTTTTGTGAATTTGCTCGTCTCTTGGTGACTGGTGACAAACGAGCATCTGCGTTGACAGATGCATTTATACTCAGAAAATTAAATTTACCGAAGCGTTCAAAACAGTATAAAAGAAAAAAGATGATGAATCTCAGCGAACCAGACAAAGAATCATTATATGATTTGATTGGTGCAGATCAACAATTTTTAAAGGATGGTTCACCATGAATTTTTTGATACGTTCGCTAAATCAATTGCTGGATCGCACGGTCACCGTGGTTACTTTAAAGAAGCAACTTGAAAAGTTATCTCACGATGTGAATGAACTTAATTTTGCAGTATCAGCTTTGGCCCAGGTTATCAACAGTCATTCAGGAATCATTCGTGAATCAGCACTAAGTAAATCGTCAAAAAGCGTTTCAGGGGTTAACACTGATTTACCTGACATTAATCCCGAAAAGAATGGCAAACCTAACTGATGTTTGACTACAGAAAATACTTGACCTTATCAAATCTTTCTATCGTTTTAAACGTAGTTTTAGGTATTGCTCTGTACTGTACTTATAAGATTGCTTCAGTCAAACCCGACCTGTCAAAGGTAGGTGATGACAGTGTTCTGATCCAACAAATGGCGGACCGCAATCAAAAAAGTATTGATGAACTTGACGTAAAGCTCCAGGCTACCGAATTACAACGCCAAAAAAACTTAGAAGAATACAGGTCAACTACACAAAAGATCCTTGATTCCTATGCAACTCGAATCAAAGATCTTGAAAAGAAGCGAACAGAAACTGTTAAAAAAATCTCTGATCAATATAAAGGAAATTTACCCGGGCTAGCACAAGAATTTTCTAGTGCCACTGGAATACAATTGAAAGATAAACCATGAAGCATCGAACAGTTGTGTCATTGTTTTTAATTTGTTCATTTGTTTCACAGATAATTTATGCCGATGAAGTACCTTCCACACCACCTCCACCAACACAAATTTCTCCTTCTTATTTAAGTCCTTTAAAATTGGGTGAGCCCGCACCTTTTGATGGATTATTACTGTCAGAATCAGCAGCCGCAGAAATTATTGCTGATAGAAAATTGTTTCCAGAAAAAATAATCATCGAAACAAATAAAGTTCGTGATTCCGAACGTAACAATTGCAAATTGCAACTTGGCGAAGCAAAGACGACCTGTGATCAAACACGAGCAATTGATATTGCCAAAATTCAAGAAAAAGATTCTGAAGTTCAGGCTTTAAATAAAAAAATCGGTGATTTAGACAAACAAATTTTAGAGCAGGGTAATACAGAGAAGAATTTGCCCAAATACGCTGCAGTGGGATTTTTGACTGGAATAGCAACGACGTTACTTACCGTGTATGCAATTTCTAGCATAACTCACTAAAGTTACATACATATCTGCATTGGTGGTGAACTTTATGGAAAATGATCCTAATGTATTGACTGATAATGTTGCAAAAGTTATGTCTGTCGACAGTTCAGATCCCGTGATTCCAAAATCATCATGGTTGTGGCTCAAGGATTCCAAAGGTGTGCCGTCCGTTACATTGACCTTTGCAACAGTCGCTTTTGCAGTGACGACGACAGCATACATTTTATCAATGTTTGAATCTATCGGTCGTTTTAATGTTAGGACATTTGATGTAGGCGCATGTGGTTCTTATTTTGGAACTGTAATGGCTTTGTACTGGGGTCGTCGCTGGACGGAAGCGAAATACAACAATCAGGGTTAATATGAAAAAAAGATTTATTTCGCTTAAGGAATCAGTGTTGGGACAGAGTGATAACAACTCTATTGTCAACGTTAATCCCGTTGTAGATCCGTCAGCTGCCCTTACTGATCCGATGGATACAAAATTTGTTCCCAAAAATGATTTAGAACTAAGCGCTGCGCTTGCCGCGGCGGCACAGTCAACCAAACTTTCACCAGAAGAAGCATTTGAAAAAGTTGAAGCAGCACTTAAAGATGACAATGACGAGGGAGACATGAAGACAGAAAAAAGTTTAGAAGAGGCAATCAGACAACAGGTTCGTTCAATTATAAAGGAAGTTACTCTCAGTCAGCTTCCCCCGTCTTTAAGACAAGATTATCTTGATGCTGGTGCTCCTGCTACAGGTCAAATTCCACCCGAGGTTTTGGCAAAAGTGCAGGCACGCCCAGAGACTACAAGATTAGGCTCAAAACAAAGGGCAGAAATGTCTGCCGCTCAAAAATGGGCGCAGCCAGTATCAGGAGATGTGCCTGCTGTAACAAAAGTTCCTGCGTCAGGAACTGCCGCTGGACAACAAAAATTTGAAAAAGATCCATCTTTACTCACAAAGCTCGATAAGATGCTCCCTGAAATTCAAGTGTCAAAAAAGACAGGCGAGGAACTTTCAAAAGTTGCTGAAAAAATAGCGAGCGTCATAGAACCTCTTCACACTGCTACACTTAAAAAGATAGCAAGCATGTTAAAAAAGGTTGTAGACGACTATAACAAAGGAATTTCTCCAGATGCCAAATTCAATTTGAAGGACATGAAGTCAGACTTTGACCTTGCAGAACAATATGCAGACTTCCTAGAATATGTGGGAGGCGAAGATTCTCCAGTTTCAGAAGAAGACTTCAATCTGTTACAACCTGCCCTGGAATCATTACATACTGCGATGATGGATCCATATCAACTTTTGTGGCAAAATGAAAAACTCTCACAAATGAAAGTAGCTGATCAAGCACTTCGCGGTTGGATAAATAATGCTGCAAGAGAGATCAAAGACGAGCCATCGTTGCAGAGCGGTGCAGGCGGGAGATCAAGAATTAATCTGAGTCAAGATTTCTTTTTTAAGATTCTTAAACAACATTTATCTTCTTTAAAGGTTGATGATCAAACAACCTCGGAGATGGCAGAAGAATTAATGAAGGCATTTAAAGATGAGTCTCCTGCTAACATGACCAATATCATGTCACAAAAGTTGATACAAACTGCATTTTTAAACCTCTGGGATAAAGAATTTGTCGAACCCTTTGGCATATCAGACCTTTTCGTAGAAAAAGAAACCGGAAGGCATGCTCAGATGACTCGAGGATTTGCTGATCTCGCGGCTGCGTCCCTTAAAAAGGGAAAAGGTTCACAAGTAGGAAAGTCGGCTGAATATTTGAAAGAACTAGTTTCTAACGTTTTAGAAGCAATGAGAAGTGATTCCGAGGATGAAGATGAATTTTACGCGATTCAAAGAGGCGACCTATCACCTACACAAATTAAACTTGCCAAGGAGCTTGCTAGTTCGATGGATCAAAATCAATTGACGCAAATGATACAAGAAAATCCTGCTTTTGAGGAAGAGATTTTTGGACCTGATGATATTATTGCTGTAATTCGAAATTTGGATGTTTAAGCAAGCATGACAATTGGCAATTTTAATAAATTATTGATGTTGAATAATCTGTTGATAGAACAAGTGAATAATTCTACAATACAACCGATGGTCCCCGTCAAGCCAGTCCAGGCTCCGATAAAAGCTGTCAGAGCCTGGAAAGAGCACGAAGGATCTTTGTTCAAGGAATACATGTTTCTTTCTATTGATGAGAGAAACAGGTTTGTGAATAATCTCCTTTCTTACGAAGAAGAAAAAGGTCATAATGCAAAGATGTTGATAAATCATCTTAACGTAAGAATTGCTGTTACGACAAAAGATCTTAACAAGGTGACTGAATTAGATAAAGAGTATTCGAGAGCTGCAGATTTAATTTTTAAGGAAATTAAAGGATGATTGTTGCCGACGAACCACGAATTTTGATGAGTGATTCTCTTAAAGATTCATTCGACGATGAGCAAGAATTTGACAACAAAACCATTGGAACAGTTGCTTTCATGGCATCTGATAACTCTTCGCATCTCCTTTCAATTTTCAGAGAGATTGAAAGAAAAAAATCATCTATAAAATTTACCGTAGATTGTAGGTGTTCAGATGCCTATTCAATACTCAATAGGATGGAAGATATTTCGTATGATTTGGTTGTCATTGAGTATTCTGAAAATTTTTATAAAATTGATTTAAAAGAAAAAAAACTTTCTAAATTTAAAATGAAATCTATTAATAACGAAGACCAAACTTGTGTTTGTGAAATTAAGTTTGTATCAAAAATCCAACAAGTACCATAGATATAGTTGTAACGATATGTCACAGACCTTCAATTTTGATAAATTCATGGATGATTTGCTCATCAAAGAAGCCGAACACCGCGAAAAGAACAAGCAACTTGAAAATGCGGCAGAAACCCCTCAGAGAGAATACATACGTCGATATAGTGAAACGCCGCATAACAGGATGAAGGTTAAACCATGACAAAGTTTAAGACAATTGATGACATCAATCGTTTTTTATTGATCTGTGAAGCAGGTGAAAATGAGCCTGTCAACAGTGACAAACAAGTCATGAAGAAGGGTGAAGTTACAGCTGAAAAGATAATAGACAAATTAAATACGATTCGATCTGGCAAGTCATTTAGGGATGCAGAGATCAAATCATCTTTACAAGAATACATTGATTCTCTTAAAAAACCAGAAAAAATTGCCCTGTTTGCTTTCCTTAAAGGAATCGCTCAAATTGTGACCGGCGAAATTATGGGTGATGCCGCCGTAGAGCCTTCAGACCCAGCTCCGGCAATTTCCATGAAAAAAACGACCGTCAAAAAAGTAATTAAACCAACGATCATTAATAAGAGAGCCTCAGAAAAAGGTGAAGAAGATACGTCTCCACCTGCTCCAATTAAACCCAAAAAATGATACCTTTTGTAAGGTGTGAATTATTATTGGCGCATGCTAAAAAAAATCACTTTGTCTGACGGTTCTGTTTTAGAAGTTGACATGACTGATCGTTTGTTGACACACATTGCCCAACGCAACGGCGTAGAAGAGGCAAGAGTTAGTGATGTGATGGTAAAAGATTTCTTGTTAGGAGCCATGAAACAGGCTTCAGATAAAAACGTAGAGATTGTCGATAAACTACCGTAATATCAGGATATCTATTTACCATGAATAAACCAACATCGAAACGCCTATTACGGGAGTATGTACGTAACTTATTGTCAGAAGACGGCGGTGATTATGGTGGTGGCGGTGATTATGGTGGAGGTGGATCATTTGGCTCACACGGTTACATGACGTTCGTATCATCGAGCGAATTGTTTAAAGCTTTCACCGGACCCATCAAAAACGCAATGGGCGTGATTGGTTCAGAGCTTGGAAAACTTGTTTCTCTTGCAAAATTTACAGCAAAAGCTGTCGTCGGCAGCCTCGCAGATATTGTTCCTGGGTTTAAAGCAGATTGGAAAAAAAATTACAAAGAATATTACACCGAAGTTGATCAAATTCAAAAGTCACATCAATCATTTTATGATGGTCTTGAATTAGGCACAGATTATCACATGGCTGCATTTTTGCTAAATCCCGGTTTATATTTAACGGCAGGAGTATTTGGAAAACTTATTGGTGGCGTAAAAGAAGTAGAAAAAAATGTTTCTATTAACAATTCAAGGGTACATACGGGTAACTTGATCAGTGAAAGTGTTGAAACAGAGATAGAAGAGATAAAGAAGCTCATTCAACCAGCTGGCAAAAGTGCCGGTGAACAAATTAAGACAGATATCATTGGATTAATGAATTTAATAAAAATTTCACCTGATGAATTTGCAAAAAAATATGGTTCATCCTTAGACGGTAAAACAAAACAAATTATCAAGACACTTGAAGACGCAGAAGAGGCGGAAAAAGCAAAAAAGAAAAATGGGACGCAAGATGAAACCTCTACACAATCTAAGGCAACGCCTCAACAAATGACTGGTGAGTTTGAGAATAAAAAAGGCGAAATACTTGCGGGAGCAAAAAAAGATTTTATAAAAATAGCTGTAGATGAAATGTTAAAAAGAATTCAACCTATTTTAACTGCAGATGAAGAAATGCGAAAGCCACTTGGTCTTGGACCCTCAAAAACTGTTATAGAAATAAAAAAAGGGATCGAGAACCTTAAAAAGGCTATCGGTACCAAATAAATTATCTAAACAAACTATCATGATAGTTGAATAATACTGTCATGGCAAAAAACTCAGCTAAAAATTATAATGTTGATCTGATGCAACCTGATGAGATTAATGCTCTCAAGACAGTTGTGAAAGAGTTTATTGGACGTTTGGAGAACGTTGATAATGAAATTGAATTGCTCAAGGAAGATCGCAAAGCACTGATCGAAGAGTACAAAGGAAAGCTAGATTTAAAAACGTTGACTGCAGCTTTGAAAGTGATTAAAATTCAATCCAGTGTTGCCCACAGAGACACTTACGATCTCTTTCTAGAAGCCCTGGGAGAAGAATAAAGTGACTACTAAAAAAAGTAAAGCAGTTGTTGAAAAGACTTCTCCTAAAAAAACAAAAAAATCAGCAAGCAAAACCCCTGAAGTCAAATATCCACTAGAACTTAGTGTAGGAGAGATCACATTTATTCGCGATCTTTTATCAATGATGTTGCCTCCTGACGGAGAGTTCACAGTAGCTTCAGTTCTGTCTCAAGTTACCGAGGCTACAGAACATGAAAAAACATTGTGGACAAAAATTTGGGATGCTTGCGTAGCAACTGGGGTACCTGTTGGTGAGGATGCTCCTGATTATCTTGTTGCTCAAACGATGAGTCTTGGTGTTTATCAAGTGTCTAAACAGGAGGAATAATGGAATATTCAGTTGGACAAATATTGTATGTTGTCATGAAAAATGACAATAAAGTTGTTCCAATGCAGGTGTGTGAAGAAATTACACGAAAAACGCTGGAAGGATTAAAAATAGATTATGTTGTCAAGGTTGGGTCTGAAGACAAGGGATCTACACTGACTGTAGCTCAGATTGAAGGCGATATTTTTGACAGTCCCGAACAGGCAATTCAGGTCTTGACAGACAAGGCACATTCTTCTATCGTTCGTTTGGTAAATCTTGCTCAAGAAAAAGCAAAGATCTGGTATGAAATGAGACCTGCCAAAATTGAAAGGGTTGCGTTAGAATCAGAAGATGAAGTGATGCACATTAATCAGCAACCTACGGGAGCTATAAAAGTCAGGTTATCTGACGGGACAATGGCAAACGTTAAACTTCCAGCAGAATCTGTTTAAACTCATATTTAACCTGAGATGAAGTTACTTCGGCAATATCTCAGAGAATTTTTTGGAGCATTTTCGGGTGGTGGGCAACAACACGTTCAATCTGATTTAATGGATCGAGATGTCCAAGTTATCAGCCAGAATACAGGAACACTTGGAACGCCTCAAAAAAAATTAACTCGTGCTGCCTGTGTGGTTATAAAGGGATCAGGAAAAAAATTTCTAGGTGTCTCTAGAAAGCACGATTATACTGATTTTGGATTTCCAGGAGGTCACATTGAATCTGGAGAACTACCAGAACAAGCAGCTGCCCGAGAATTGGAAGAAGAAACAGGTTTACAGGCACACGGTTTACAACACCTTGTCACGGTTGACACCAACGATGGAGGAAGTTGCGTAGTATTCTTGTGTCAAGCGTCTGGAAAAATCCATACCAAAGAAGAAGGGATCGTGAAGTGGGTCACAGCTGATGATTTATTAAACGGATCATTTGGCAAACAAAATGCGATTGTTCTTCAACAATTAAATAGTCTGTACAATCCCAAGACAATAGGTTAAAATAATTTGTAGTGGTTAAAAACCGGATTCCTCTTCGTAGTCCTTTTGGATTAATTCAAGAGGACATGTGGCCCAATGAATGGATGATTTTGGTGTGTTGTATGATGTTGAATTGTACAACACGCAAACAAGTAGAAAAAATAATGCCATCATTTCTACAATCATGTTCAACACCTGATGCATTATTAAACTGTGATCAGAATAAATTAATTACAATAATTTCTCCATTGGGTTTTGGAAACAGAAGAGCTTCTAATCTTATTAAGATGACTCACCATTATCTTAATCTTTCCTGGACACACGCAAATCAATTGCCGGGCATCGGACAATACGCATCAACAGCTTGGGAAATATTTTGTAAAGGGATTATAAGAGACGTTGAACCTCAAGATGGTGCGCTAAAACTATATTGGAAATGGTACAGGAGACATTATGATCAAAAGAAAATCGTTAGTGCAAGAGAAACCGATCAAGTCGCAGCCTAATATCCTCACCAAAAAGGTTAAAAAAAGCCTAAAGATTGATGCACTTCCTGATGCAATTGTAGACGGCAAATTTGTGGGCCAAATTGGTACAGAGTTGATTACTCTTCGCTACAGAGACGGAAAAGAAAAATCTGCCCTTGTGACAGTAAAACAAATTGATACCGATGGATTGGTTCATTCTTGGGATGAAACTTTACATCAATGGTTTCTTTTTTCACTAAAAGAACCACCCAAGGTTCTCAAAATTTCTCAATAAGAGGGCCTACTTGTGGTAGGTAGGCCCCTTTATCTTTACTTCTTAAATTTGTTCAAGAATTTTATTAGTTCGTCGTGATGAATGAAAAATCCAACATTTGGAGCTTGTTTTGTGATCCAAGAGCAGATACCAACCAAGTGGCCCTCTGCATCAAATGCTCCACCACCTGAATTACCCATCCAGGCAGGAGATGAAACCTGCAATACTTTTGCAGATATGTCGTGGTCCCCGGCCGATGGACCTTCCATCACTCGGGTTGAAGAGA
>Ga0214919_10000066_pt1 | contig 161796 bp, 148 predicted proteins | sample LL1503_MetaG_FD_177994 | JGI IMG/M metagenome (GOLD analysis project Ga0214919, IMG submission 177994) | Freshwater microbial communities from Lake Lanier, Atlanta, Georgia, United States - LL-1503 | ecosystem: Environmental > Aquatic > Freshwater > Lake | place: USA: Georgia | collected...
TAACGCTCGCCGGAATAGTAACAGTTGTGAGTTTTGTGCAAAGATCAAAGGCCCCGGCGTTAATTGTTGTAACATTCGCCGGAATAGTAATAGATGCGAGACTTGAGCAACCCCAAAATGCATTGAGGCCAATCGTTGTTAGTTGACTACTCGGAGCAAAAGTAACAGTTGCGAGAGATGAGCAACCCCCAAATGCATCGTCACCAATGCTTGCAACACCCGCCGGGATATTAATAGACCTGAGGGCGGGGCAATTATTAAAAGACTTAATGCCAATCGTTGTAACACCCGCCGGAATAGTAATAGTTGAGAGTCTTATGCAACCAACAAATGCTTCGTTACCAATCGTTGTTAGTTTACTACCATTCGCAAAATTTACAGTTGTGAGCGTATTGCAATTTACAAATGCCGCATTAATGGTTTGAACATTCGCCGGAATAGTAATAGATGCGAGAGATGAGCAATTAAAAAATGCATTGAGGCCAATCGTTGTAACGCTCGCCGGAATAGTAATAGAATTTAGATTTCCACAGTTATTAAAAACTCTTTCGCCAATCGTAGTTAGATTACTACTCTGAGAAAAAGTAACAGTTGCGAGCCTTGTACAACCTTGAAAGGCACGATTTCCAATACTTGTAACGCTCGCCGGAATATTAATAGATTTGAGATTTGTAAAACCTAAAAATGTTTCATCGCCAATGATTGTAACAGTTTCCGGAATACTAACACTTTCTACTGTATTATTTGGAAAGGTATTTTTTGTGGTGCTAGTTGCTGTAGGTTTTATAATATTTGTTGTTGGATAAAATGCATTTTCCGCAACAATTATTTCTGTATTCGGAATAGTAATAGTTGTAAGAGCGGAGCAGTTCAAAAATGCCTCTTCTCCAATAGTTCTAACGCTATTCGGAATAGTAATTGTCGCGAGTTTTGTGCAACCGGAAAATGCTTCACGAAAAATCGTAGTTAGTTGACTATTATCCGAAAAAGTGACACTTGTAAGAGATTCACAATTTTCAAATGCGGCATAGCCAATTGTTGTAACACTATCAGGAATATTAATACTTGTAAAAGCATTGCATGAAGTAAATGCATGAATTTCAATGTTTTTAACACCATTCGGAATAGTAATTGTCGCGAGTTTTGTGCAAAAGTAAAATGTTGCTCCAGCAATCTCAGTTAGTTGACTACCCTCGGCAAAAGTGACACTTGTAAGAGATGCACACTCTTGAAATATGCCACCACCTTCAAATTTTGTAACGCCATTCGGAATAGTAATAGTTGTAAGAGCTGCGCATTTGTAAAATGCGTAATATTTAATGCTTGTAACGCTATTCGGAATAGTAATAGATGCGAGATTTTCACATCCGTAAAAAGCATTTTCGTCAATCGTAGTTAGTTGACTACCCTCAGCAAAAGTAACAGTTTTGAGGTTTTTGCAATCTTTAAATGCGCTTTTACCAATGCTTGTAACTGTGTCCGGAATAACAATAGATGTGATTAATTCTTTAACATTAACAAAAGCTTTATCACCAATGCTTACAACACCATTAGGAATAGTGACTTCGTTATCATTTATTCCAGGCGCAATATAATAGGTTATTTTTGTTCCTCTAAACGCATCAACGCCAATGCTTTTAACGCTAGCAGGAATAGTAATAGATGAAAGAGACGCGCAATTAAAAAATGCTAAAGGTTCAATTTTTTCAACGCCGTCCGGAATAGTATAAGTAGTTTGTGTAATACCGCCGGGACATTTTAACAAGATTGTTTTGTTTTTATTAAATAATACTCCAAGCGCGTCGCTAGAATAATCTTTATTATTGCTTTCAACAGTAATAGTTTGCAATTTGGGGCAATTATAAAATGCAAAAGGTTCAATTCTTGTAACATTCATTGGAATAGTATAACTATTTGTGGTGTTGCCGCGAGGATATTGTATCAATATTTTTTTATCCTTGGTAAATAATACTCCGCGTGTATCGCTAGAATACATGGCATTATTATTATTAACATTAATAGTTATTAGGTTGGCGCAATCAATAAACGCCAGATAGTTAATTTTAGTAACATTTTGTGGAATAGTGTAACTAGTTAATTTATTTCCACCAGGATAATGGACCAAAGTGCTTTTCGTTACCTTGGGTGTAAACAACACTCCATAATTATCTGTACAATAAGCGATGTTATCGTTATCAACGGTAAAATTTTCGAGACTGGTGCATTTTAAAAAGGAATTTACCTCAATGACATTAACATTCTTAGGAATATTAATAGTTTTAAGAGACGCGCAACCGGCAAATGCCCCGGAGAGAATACTGATTACACTCGTTGGAATAGTAATTGTGGAAAGAGCCTTACATTCTAAAAATGCCGATTCGCTAATTGTTTCTAGTTGACTATCCGTGTTAAAAGTAACTTTTAAAAGAGCAATACAATTAATAAAAGTTGATACTTCAATGGTTTTAACATTATCCGGAATATTAATATTCTTGAGCGCCGAACATCCAGAAAATGCGCCTCCACCAATTCTTTCAACGGTATTTGGAATAGTAATACTGTTAAGAGCTGTGCAATCGGCAAATGCACTTTCGCCAATTGTTTTTAGTACACTATCATTATCAATCTTAATCGTGCGAAGTTTTTTACAGTTAAAAAAGGCATTTGCACCAATACTGGTTACAGATTTTGGAATAGTAATTGTTGTGAGGGTTTTGCAATCAGAAAATGCACTTTCGCCAATTGTTTCTAGTAGACTACCATTATTAAAAGTAATTGTCGCGAGGTTTTCACAAGAACTAAATGCACTCGTGCCAATTTCAGTTACAGTATTTGGAATAATAATAGATCCGAGATTTGTGCAACCCATAAATGTTTCTTCATATATCCTTGTTAGGTGGAAAGCGGTATCATCGGCAGCGGTATCATCGGCAGCGGTATTATCGGGATTATTATTGATCGCAAATGTGAAATTTGTGAGACCTATACACTCTGAAAATGCATTCAAGCCAATATCGGTTACATTCTTTGGAATAGAAATAGTACCGAGTTTTTTACATCCTTTAAATGCGGCATATCCAATGCCTTCAACGCTTTCTGGAATAGTAATAGTTTCAAGAGCTGTGCAATTTGAAAATGCCGATTTACCAATCAATAGAAGATTATCTGGCATTTTAACATTTGTGAGAGATGTACACCCTTCAAATGTGTAGTCAAAAATATTTTCAATGTTAGGTTGAATGATAATAGATTCTAAACTTGTGCAATTCGCAAACGCTCCCTTGGCGATATCAGAAATATCGTCTGAAATAATATATTCAGTTTTTGTATTTCCAATAGGATATTGTACCAAAATAGTATAAGTGGTAGTATCTTCCCCTTGGATAGCTTCACCCACAAAGATGGTGCCACTAGTATTATACGCTTCACTAGTTGTTTTAAATAATACTCCGTTTGAAACTTTATAAAATTGATTGTTGGCAGAAACTGTAAACGCAGTTATCTTTTCGCAACGTGAAAACGCGTAATCGCCAATCTCTTTAACAGATTCTGGAATATTAATAGACGTCAGAGACTTGCAGCCATAAAATGCAGAAATTCCAATGTGTGTAACGCTTGACGGAATAGTAATTGTTTCTAGAGTGGTGCAACCTATAAATGCATTCTCACCAATGGTTGTAACACTATCCGGAATATCATATACCGTTTCTGTTTTACCAATAGGATATTGTATCAAAGTTGTTTTATCCTTGTTAAACAATACTCCGTAATCATCACTAGAATAGTTTTCATTGTCTGGATCAACAGTAATATTTGTCAACATTTTACAATCATCAAATAATCCAACTCCAATGCTTGTAACACTGGAAGGGATCTCAATAGATTTGAGTGCTTCGCAACCCATAAATGCTTTATCCATTATTTTTTTAACGCTTTTTGAAATTCTAATTTCCTCTAACATTTTACAATATGAAAATGCCTGTACACCAATCTCAATATTTTGTTCGTTATTAGGAATGTAAATGTTCTCTAGTTTTTCGCATTTTGAAAATGCAAGCTCGTCAATTTTAGTAATTGAGGTCGGAAGGTTAATTTCTTTGAGTTCCAAACAATTTGAAAATGCTTGAGAGCCAATTATTTCAACGGTATCCGGAATAACAATAGATTCAAATTGTGAACCTGAAAAGCGATCCGTACCTTTGGGAGTAGCATAATAAACATTATGAAATACAACAAGATTTGAAAGAATCCCGACAGGATTAACACCATTGTTAATAGGAACTATATTACTAGAAATCGTTTCAATTGATGGAGATTCGTTCCCTATGATAGTAACCGGACCAGTTGCAGGAACATATGTGACGGTATTATCAGCATTAGTAATAGTAGTATATGTAATGGCAAATTCTGAAATTATAAGATTCTTTAATTTGTTAAAAAAATCGGGCATCGTGTTAACAATGCTAGCATAACCTCTTTCCGAAATAGTAATGGATGCAATTTTATCGCATCCAAGAAATGCAGTTTGGCTAATCGTTCTAATATTAATACTATCAATACTATCAAGGATAACAATAGATTCAAGATTTATACAATTTTCAAATGCTCTATCGCGAATTTGCTCAACCTTTTTAGGAATAAGAACATTAATAAGTGAGTTGCAACCAGAAAATGCTGAATTACCAATCATAGTTAGACTGTTATCACGATAATATTCAATTTTATCAAGAGTTATACAATTTTTAAATGCTTCTGCGCCAATACTTTCAACAGTTTTAGGAATTTTTATAGATGTAAGTTTTTCACAACTCACAAATATTTCATCTGGAATAGCTGTAATATTTTTAGGAATATTAATAGAAACAAGGGATCTGCAATTTTTAAATGCACCAACACCAATTTTTGTAGCAGTGGCATTTTCAGCACCAATATCAACATACTCTAACATCGTGCAATTTAAAAATGCATTATTACCAATAGTATTAACATTGTTCAGAATATTAATGGAGGTAAGATTTGCACATCCTTCAAACGCATTATCACCAACAGATGTTATATAGCTAGAACCATCGTCTAAAATACTAATAGTTTCGAGTCTTGTGCACATTGAAAATGTATTATTACTAATCGTTATAAGACTCTCTGGAATAGTGATAGAAGTTAGGTTTGAGCAACCCGCAAATGCAAAAACACCAACTACAGCAACACCGTCTGGAATAGTGACAGAACCAAGGTTCGTACAACCAGCAAATGCTCCATCGCCTATTGTCTCAATAAAATTATCTTCACTATTGGGAAATTGAGTGTCAGGAATATTATAGTTAATTATATTTTTCCCAATAGGATATCGTATCAAATTATTTTTATAATCAATTAATACGCCGTCCATGCTAAAATAGGATGTATTTTTTGTATTAACAGTAATATTTTCAAGAGTTTTACATCCGTCAAATGCGCTATGGCGAATACTATTAACGCTTTTAGGAATATAAATTTTTTTTATCTTTACGCAATTTTTAAATGCAAAGTCGCCAATTGTTGTTAGTTTACTATTATTATCCGAAAGAGAGATAGTAATGAGCCCTTCACAACCTTCAAACGCGGATTTTCCAATTGTAACAACTGAGTTAGGAACAAGAATGCTTGTTATATCTGTAGTTGAATTACTTGGGAGGTTTTTAAACGCATTATCACTAATAGAAGACACAGTCCATTTGTTATTGACTGGGTCAATTACTGAAACTGGAATATTAATTGCTGTATTTTTTATATTCGTAGTAGTGTTTCTACCTATACAACTAACTAATTTTTTTTTCTCGTCTGTAATAATAAAATTTAACTTACTTTTACTATCGTAAATAACGGTACTTTTGGGGGTGGAGAGCGCCATAGTTATAAATAATGTAGACAAAATAAAATATGCAACTTTTTAAATCTTTTTCAAATTATAAATTCAACGCGTTATTATTTTGTTTAAACTTTTTAGGTAAATAGCGATAAGTTTTGATTAAACAATCCTAAATCTTCAACATCATTCACATCGAGCCTATTAAAATCTTCCGGTTTTCTAATTAAATAATTGTCCGCATCTCCTCGCTTGCATTTTACTTCATTCCAAAAATTTCTTGATTGACAATTATAATGATTCATAATAAAATATTCTTTGTCCAGTAAAATAAACTTTTCTAGTTCATCTTTTTTATTAAGAAATGTGGCATGGTGAATATTCAAACTAGTAAATTCAAAATCACTGTTTATAAAATATTTACGATTTCCTATTGGCGTAGAAGTTGGCTGTTGTATAGAGCGTTTTGTAAAGCTTTGAACCAGAGATTTAGGTTGTTTAACACAACCATTGGATCCGTATAAACTGTGTTCTACTTGTATTTGACCAATGCCACTGCACACATCTAGTATTTTTGTAATGTCAATCTCCTTAGGAGACCACATAAATTCATCCATATCAACCAATAATAACCATTTTGATTCTTTTATTCGGGGAAGAACATAATGATTATAAATATCTTTTTGTCTACCCAAATAATAATCCCATCTTGTGTTAAATAAAGTAACCACTCCTTTTTCAATATATGGATTCAAAATATCTAAAAAATTGTCATCGCTATTATCGTTGATTAAATAAAAATGATCAACCCCATGAAAAATATAATGTTCAATCCACTCTTTCATGCAATGCGTTTCATTTTTAAAAATTGAAAAAACTGAAAGTTTATGCATTATACATGTTATTTCTTTGCAAATTTTTTTTGCACGCTAAACGCAAAACAATTGCGGATTATTTATTTTAAATTTAATTTTGATCTTTAAGGTTCTCATCCAAACAATGCATTCATATTTCTAACCTCAGGTTTATCCAACTCCTCATAGAACAATTTTTTGATTTGTTCATCGTCTCGCAATCTAACCGAATAAGTCTGTTGAATATTGCTTCTTCCAATTCGCCCAAGAGCCTGAACCATTTTTTCTTGAGTCAAGGTCAAATCTTTACTCAAGTAACCATGACAAAATTGATAGTTTGTTCCATAAATATAATCGCTTGATGCAATAATCATATACAGCTTCTGATGGTCTGCCAGTTTCTTCATAATCTCAGTGTAAGTAATGTCTGGGTGATTCGTAAACACACCAATTCCCATCAATAACAAAATCTTCCAACTGTCTGCGACATTTTTCAACATCATAATCTCCACGATAGTTTGCTCATCTATATCACTGGTAAACGCAGAGCTCGCATTAAGTGCTTCGGCCCATTTTTTCAAATGAAGCGTCTTATTTGGAACAAAAGTTTCATTTAATTCTGCGGGTTTAATCATAGATCGCAATGTATCAAGGTCCGAATTTATCTTTGCCACCTCCTTGTTGTTCTCATTTGACCCAAAATCCTTCTTCTTACCGTCGTCTTTCTTAGAATAATTTTTTCCTCCATACTTTGCCCCTCCATCAGTTTCTAGAACCTTTGTACTATTCTTTTCTTCCAAACATTCCAACTGCTTCTCCAAGTCCCCAATTTTTTCGTTAACGCGATTATTAAATTCAATCTTTTCTAAAATTGCTTCCATAGCCTTTGCGGGAATGTTCGCTTGTTGAATGCAAAACCTAGCAATCTTTTCAACATCCTCCGCTAGAAATATCGTAGGACCATCCGTCAATGTGTATGCATCTTTTGTTGAAACGTAGATGGCACAATTTCCTACATCTTTTTCAACACTAGATGCATAAACATTTGACGGCAAAACTTGTTCACTCATCATTTTTGAAAGAGGTTTCCCGGAATTCGTTGAAGAAATAGATGCAGAATATGTTCCAGGACCAACACTAGAAACCTTTTTCAGTACATTTCCCTTTTCATCAACATGGTCGTTTGACAAAATGCGCTTTTTTCTATTAATTGTAAGCGTAAGATAAATAGATCCCCAAGTCCCAGATTTAATCCTTCCAAGCAACTTCAAATAATGCAATTTAATATTTTGCATATTCACATCATCCAATGACGCAAAGTTTCTGTCAATCTTTGAACTCGTTGTTGTAAATAAACTATTCTTTTCAATAAATATTATAAACTTGACAACCTCTTCCAAATCAAAATACCTCAACAGTGTCAAATTTTTCTCACAATGTCCAACAATTTCTTTTATTGTGTCATAACATTCACTTAGAAAGTGGGGCAATACAATATGACCATTCTTGCTAATAATTGGGATTGATTTCTTACAATCATGACTAACAATATTGTGCACTTGAGCTCCAGGAAATTTCTCATTAAAATGGCGAACCGTATTTGGTAACTCGTGTAGCTTTGGCAAAGTTGCAGATGACAATATAACATTTGGAATCAAATTTTCCGTCCAATTTTTATTAATAGATGCGTGCAAATCATGAGACTCGCGGTCCATTGTGATTGTTGGTTCATCCCAATAAGTAACCAGATTCTCAGCTGGATTGAATGCCAACATATAGTACATTGCACACAAATATGACCTAACATCACAGATCATAATTTCAACCTTATTGCCGATGCTGTTGTCTACCTTTCCGATTCCGCCAGATTTTCTATTCTTCTTGTATTCCTTTGCCGCGAAATAATGAAGACGAATATCATCTGCGCTTGAACAACCAAATGCAAATGCAATTTTCTTTCCAACTGAAATTGCAGCCTTTGCCAATGCAAGCCCGACATGCCTTGCGGCGCATACAAAGATAACGCGATATTGCTGAGAAATTCCTAGTGGGGTCAATGTTTTGCCGGTTCCAGTTGGCGCAATATACAAAACCAGCTTTGGTGCCGGAGTTGGAATAGACGTATCTCGGATAAATACGGTTTCCGTAACGTCATCATCATCATCAGAGAGATCCTTGTCCATTTCAATTCGGAAATTTGCGAGCCTCTGTTTAAAATGCGGATTCTTCATAACCGTGAAAATTTCCTTTTGATGTTCATATAACATCATATCCGCATTCTTCAACAAGAGTTCATTCTTTTCAATATAAGTAACGGCATTTTCAATCATATAAACCATGTCAATCTCCTCTTCAAACTCTGTCAAAATGTTGTTGACAATGTTTTTCACATGTCGGTTCACATTTGTAATAGTGTTCTTATTTAGCTTATAAAGCGTGAAATAATGAAGAAGCCAATTCTTATTTGTTGCAGATTTATTTTTTAAGAGTTTTTCAACTGTTTCTAACAAAAGACACTCGTAAACCGGTGGAATTTTTCCGACTTCATTTCTTTCAAGACGAATCATATCAGCCTTTTTAATCTTTGGAACGCCACTAACAGAATTGTTCAAACTATTTACTGGACAAATGCACGATGCTTTCACCTTTTTAACAGTTTCATCAAAGTATTTTACAAACAAATAATCTTCCATTTCTGAGTTATTTTCAACTTTTAAAAACGACAACAACGAAATTGCCGGATTATATTTAATATTAACATTTTCTGTGCCAGAAATAATAAGCTGCAAAACAGCTTTCTCTGATTCGCTTACAGGAACCTCAATAGATTCCCATTCTGATTTGTTTAGCTTTCTTTGAGTAAGATCCATGTCTAATACTTCTTGTTATTTAATATGATTAGCTCTTTATATTTTCGTTTCAATTTTTATTTTGATTTTGATTTTGATTTGGAATAAAAATTGAATTTCTAAAATAGGTAAAAAAGAATACAATAATTATAACAATGGCACAATATGTTAACAACATGGAGACAATCTTTGTTTCTATTGAGGGAAACATTGGTTCTGGAAAATCCACTTTATTAGCTAATTTAAAAGACCACTTTAAGAATGACGGTAGAGTAGTATTCTTGAAAGAACCTGTTGATGAATGGGAAAAAATCCAGGATTCTCAAGGAAATACCATGTTACAAAAATTCTATGGAGATCAATGTGCGTACGCTTTCTCATTTCAAATGATGGCATATATTTCTAGGTTGGCCGAGTTTAAAAAGGCTGTTAAGGAAAACCCAGAAGCAACCATTTTCATCACAGAACGCAGTTTAGACACAGACAAGTATGTATTCGCGCAAATGTTGTTTGACGATAATAAGATTGAAGATGTCAATTACCAAATTTACACTAGATGGTTTGATGTATTTGCAAATGAATTCCAGATAAACAATGTTATTTATGTAAAAACTGACCCAGACATTTGTCACAATAGAATTTTGAAACGCTCTAGAACTGGTGAGGACAGCATCCCGCTTGAATACTTGAAAAACTGCCACGAGTATCACGAAAACATGATAACAAAAAGCATTACCGCTCCTTGTCTGCAACTAGATGGAAATGTTGATATTTATGAAACTGTAGAAACTGTTCAACAATGGATTAATCAAATTAAACATTTCTTACAAGTATAAATTACAAGTATAAAAATTATAACAATTTAAATGTTAAATATTGTTTTCTATAATAACAAAAGGAAATGTCTCACAATATTGATAAAATTTTTTACATAAATCTTGACAAGCGAACCGATAGACGATATGAAATAGAACAAGAATTAAATAACATGGAGCTTCCATACGAAAGATTTCCGGCGGTATATCATAAACAAGGAAATGTGGGGTGTGGTTATTCACATTTGTCTGTTTTAAAATTGGCAAGAGATAGAGGGTATAAAAATGTTTTAATATTTGAAGACGATTTTACATTCTTAGTATCAAAACCAGAGCTTGAGAGTTATTTGGAATTGATTTTTAACAACATTAAAAACTTTGATGTCTGTTTTTTATCATATAATTGCGATAGTTTTCAAGATATTCCTGGCCACTCTTTTGTAAAAAGAGTTTTAGACTCGCAAACTGCATCTGGTTATATAGTAAATGAAAAATGTTATTCAAAATTAATTCATTTATACGAACAAACTATACCATTGTTAGAGCAAACTGATTATCATTGGATATATGCAACAGATATTACATGGAAAGAATTCCAAAAACAAGATATGTGGGTTTGTTTTGATAAAAGACTTGGGAAACAAAGAGCAAGTTATAGCGATAATGTCGGCGCATTTACCGACCATGGAGTTTAGTGCCGTCTTTTATTATTTGTCTTATTTTTTCGCACTTTTGTTGCTTTGGTTTTTATAGACTTTTGGGTTTTTCTGGCGTTTCTTTTATTTTTCCTTGTTTTTTTTATTGTTTTTTTAATTATTTTTTTTATTGTTTTTTTACCACCTTTTGTTGCAAAGTCTATTAGCTCTTTAATTTTATTCTTATCATCTTCGGTATAAGGATGACGATAAGGTGTCATATTTTTATTCCAATCCCACATATGTTTAAGTTCCCCATAAGTATATTCTTTTCCATCACTTAACTTTATTCTCGCAGCGTCTTGCGTTGTTGGGCCTTGAGTCATTACATTTGTTCCTCTTTTAGATGGAGGTATTTCAAACCCACTTGCTGGACGCTTTGAACGCGTTCTACTGGCAACGCCCGTTGGACCAACATCAACTTGTGCATTTGCATTGCGCTTATGCTGATCATAATACTCATTCATATGACCACACTCCTCTGTCATCCATTCCATAAAAGGTTCAAGTGTAGCGCGATATTGCTCAAATGTGCCATCGTCTCCGTGGTCCGTATTTATTTCATTGCATATATCTATAAAAGAGTTATAATACCCAATGTACCCAAGGTGTTCGTGTTCACTTAAGTAAGTATCATGCATGTAATTTAGATACTCTCTTAAAAATGGAGTATAATCTTGAACAAAATAAATAAAATCATAGGTAGATATAGTATTTGGATCTTCATAATCTTGTTCAGGAAGAAAAGGTGGTCTTTCTTGGTCTGCCATCATCTTATAATATGCAAAGCAAATAATTTTTGTTTGATAATCTAAATGTTTGGGTCCAATTCTATTATCATTGGATAATGGTCTGAATTATATGTTCCGCAAAACTCTTCGTATCCCTGATATATATATGCCTTTTTAATTTTATCGTTTAGAAATGGTGTTATAAGAATATGGTCAATGAGAGAAAATTCAGTAGGCGTTGAAACACAATTGTTGTTTTTATCCCACCAATCAGAAAAACGCAAGGCCTTGGGTATTTTTTCTGAGGCTGTGTTCAAGTCATATTTTCCAGCATATGTTCCAAATTTGCCTTTCATGATATCTAATACATGTGACTTGGGTTTATTATTATTTGAATCCATTACCTCTGCATCAAAATCGTTGAAATCTCCTAGAACCATGATTTCATAGCCTTTGCTAAAATACTGGAAAATGGTGTTCTGGAGAACTTGCGCCTGGGCTTCTCTCTGAGCGCATCTTGCAGAATCTGTTGGGAAGGCAACCAAATGTGCTCCCACAAATAACACGTTATGACCATATAACTTGAACTCGGTAAAATAATGCTTACTAACACCAGTTAGAGTTGTTTGTCCTGTATAACCGCATTTGGAGCCACTAATAGGGTAACTTATTTTTTCTTCTGTTCTAAAGAGATTTACATTGGGGTCAACACGAGTTATCATCCCTACATTTTGCCCAGTTGCCGAGTCAGTGCCTTTTTTTAAGTAGGGTTTATATCCACTGTTCTCTCCTAGGTTAGCTACCAATTGGTTCAATTCGTCACATCCTTCTACCTCACAGAAATTAACAATATCTGGGTTCAAATCCGTGATAATTTTTGACACATAATTTAGATGAATTTTAGCCTCGCTCTCATTTTTCCAACTGCATCCATCTCCTGGACAATTTGATGCTCCAAAATAATCAATGAATAACCATTCTACATTATATTGCATTATCTTGAATGTTGATTCTCCTGTTGGGACTCTATTTGCTGGACTCAATGGAACAGCAGGACATTCAGTGTCTGATTTTCTTAATGCAAACAACCCAACAACGAGAGAAATGAGTATTTCTTTAAATTGCATATTTAATATATTATGTTATTAATAATCACAAGGATAATTATATTCTATTTACACTTTCATTTTACATTTATTATTTATGTTAATTTTTTATATAAAGTTTGTTTAAGGTATATATAAAAATGAGCTTGTTTGAAATAGTAGATAATTCAAGAACCGACAAAAATACTATTCATTCATATTTGCCACTCTATCAAAATTTGTTGATGAGCAAAAAAGAAACTGCTAAAAATGTGTTAGAAGTGGGAATAGGATATTTGGCAGTTTCAAATGGTGGAAGTATAAAATTGTGGCATGATTATTTTAAAAATGCAACCGTTTATGCTTTAGATAATTGTCCTTTAGAATCAGTATGGGACGAAATTAAAAATAAAGAAAGAATTATATTGTATACATCAGTTGATGCATATAACGAAGACTTTTTTATTTCCAATTTTTTAAACAAGAATTTAAAATTTGATTTTATGTTAGATGATGGACCGCATACATTAGAAAGCATGAAACAATTTATTAAATTATATTCTCAAATAATGACGGACGATGGTATATTAATAATTGAGGATGTTCAATCGTGGGATTGGATTAATATACTTAAAGATGAAGTTCCAGAACACTTAAAACAATTTATTAATATATACGATTTAAGACAAAATAAAAATCGCTACGACGACATTGTTTTTACAATAGACAAATCTAATATCAAAATATAAATTAGCTATGTCCACCGATCATCAGAAGCCAGTGGGCTTCCAGACCCAAAATAAATTAGCGTTAAAATTATTAATTTAATATAAAATAATAAATTTCATTAGCAAAATAATAATGAGCAAAATAATAATGAGCAAAATAATAATAAGCAAAATAATAATAAGCAAAATAATAATGAGATTTATATTATTTCTATAAAAGTGTTTTCAGGAGGGACAGGTGGGGGTATGGAAACCCTTCGGGTTTCTGAAAACCTGAGTTCCCTGCTAGTTAAATGTGATCCATCTCATAAAAATTGATATATAAAATATAAATAGAATATATATCAATTCACATGTTCTCTCCTGTTATCAAACTTCCGCAAGCAATAGCTATAACAAAAAATCAAGAAACTCAAGATAATTATGTTTTATTCTTTGATGGGTGTTGTAAAGGCAACCCTGGTCCTGGCGGCGCTGGAGCCGTAATTTATAATAATGGAATAGAACTTTGGGCAGATTGTGTCTTTGTAGGTAAAAAGATAACTAATAATATCGCAGAGTATACAGGGTTAATTATCGGGTTAAAGCAATCAGCAAAACTTGGAATAAAAAATATTGCAGTTAATGGTGACAGTCAACTCGTTATAAAACAAATGAATGGTATTTACAAAGTAACTTCTGAAAACTTGGTTGAATTATATAAAACGGCAAAACAATTAGAAAAATCATTTGACAGCATTTCATACAACCATGTTTACAGAAAGGATAACAAACGCGCCGACGAATTAAGTAATCAAGGCTTGCTTAAAATTCAATAAAATAACACCATTAATATTAGAGAGACTAAAAAATAACTTAGATATAATAAAATGATACTTTTATAAAATGTTTGACAAGATACAAATTTTAAAATATAAGGGTTATACACCGGACACAATATTAGACATTGGTGCGTATCATGGAAACTGGACTAATTCTATGATGCAAATATATCCAAACAGCAATTATTACTTATTTGAAGCTATTGATTATGGCGAGTTGCATCAATTTAATGACATAAATAATGTAACGGTTTACAACACATTGTTAAATGATAAAGAAGAAGATGTAAATTGGTATCAAATGAAAAACACAGGAGATTCAATGTTTAGAGAAAAAACTCACTATTTTTCAAACTGTGAGATAATTAAACGCAAATCAACAGATTTAAACACTCACATTTTAAAAGATAATATTTTACAAGGCGCGCACAATATACTTATTAAAATTGATTGTCAAGGCGCAGAAATTCCAATATTAAAAGGCGCGACATCTATATTAAATAAAACTGCGTTTATAATTTTAGAAATTCCTTTTTTTGGGCAATATAATGATGGAGTGCCAACTTTTTTAGAGCACATTCAATTTATGAACAGCATTGGATTTGTTCCATATGATATGTTAGAAAGCCATTATATTAATGGATTCAACATGCAACTAGATGTGATGTTTATAAATAAGACGCATCCATTTAATAATATTGTTAATGAAGCATTACTTTAATTTATTATTTTATCTTTATTGCACCGGTGGGTGTAATAAAGATGACTATTTTGGAATGATTGTTAATTTTCAATTAACGATATATTTAATCTTGTTGGAGGCTTGTATTTTAAAAAGTCAAGTTGTTTTATAGTAGTTGGAAATTCTTCGTAACCGTATATATCTTGCAACATAAGCCATTCAAACATGCCTCCCACATAAATAAACACATTAGAAAACCCCAGTTTTATAAGTTGGTCATATTTTTTATATATCTTATCATCGCTTGAATTGCGACCATATATAACTATTCTTATTCTTTTACTTGAATACATATGATGATTTATTATTGTTTCTTCTTTACTAGCGGGAACAGTATTTAAAATTAGACAACCCTGCTCCAAATCAGATAATGTGTTTATCAACAAGTATATTTCTGGATTTTTTATAGCTGTTTGCATATCTTCAAAATTTATTTTTTGCATAGACTGAGAAATTCCCATTATTTGATTTTATTTCTTTATGTTTATATTCAAATTATAATATTGTTTTTGTTTCTCTCTTTTCATCGTTTTTATTAATAAAAAAATTGACTATTTTAAACTCACGAGTTATTATTTTAAAAATCATGCCAGGAACGAGACTAACTTTAAAGGAAAGAAAGGAAAAAGATAAAGAAAAACTTAAAGACCTTTATAATAATTATGTCTCTTCTAGAAAAAAAGTCAACACATTAGAGAAAAGGAAAACAGCAACTATATGTTTTAATGGCTCTTACGATGAATTGGTAGAACTAATGGAAATTAAAAAACAAACTCTGAAGGAAATAGAAAAAGACTTAGTTAAAGAACGCGGAAATATGTATTGGTTTTGGAACAAATATAAATATTTAAAACACGCGGTTGATATGCAAACTACGGTAGACAATACAAAGGAAGAAATAAAAGAAATGAAAAAGGAAGAATCGGCACTTACAAAAGCTAATAAAAAATTAGCCGAGGGATTTGACATAAATATGCTAGATAGATTGCCTATAGAACTTGTTGATATAATTGAAAGTTTTATCCCATATGAAGTAAGAAATGTGTTGATTGAAGATAGAAAGCCATTTAAATTATTTAAAAATCTAACAACACCCACTATTAAGTCATTTCTTATGAACATTTGTTATACAGCAGAATACTTCTCGCTTTTATCTGAAGAAGAAAAACAATCATACATTTACAAGCCAGAAAATAATCCTCATGATTATCTTCCAAACCTACAAAACCTACATTATGGCCATTTTGCATGGAATCCAGATTGGCTTCAATATAATAAAAAAAAAGACATAGAAACTCGCATAAAATACATTTTCCATATATTCAAATTGCGTTGCCCAAAGGGTGCTTATAAATTAATGAGAATGTTTCTCGTTCTCATTAAGCCAGATAAAAAATATAATAAATATGATGGTAGTTGGACTCGTCTAACCAGTATTCCTGTTTAGACGAAGCATGGTTAATGGTTATGGTTAATTAAAATTAACAACAATTTCTACCTTTTCTTTTTTTATGCTTTTAGTTGCAGAAATTGACAACTCTTCTCTCTTCTTTCTAGTTTTATTATTCGCATTTTCAATAATTTGCTCTTTTCGTTTGCTTGTGCTATTTCTGCTATTCATGTCTTTCTCTATTGTATCATAATTATCCTCTATATATTTAATTACCTTGTTTTCAAGAGTCCATTTAAAAAAATTCAATTGACCAATTGTAGTTTCTATGTGAGATCCGCCCTTATAAGGAATGCTTATTCTATCCCAACGACAAAATGGGTCAAATCGTTTTTTACTATAAGCCTTTAATTTTAGTTTATAATCCACATAAACCTTAAATCGTGTTGTCATTCCATGAACATCTTCATACGAATAAAGCGTGTAATATTTCTTGGCATAATTTGTTGCAAACCAATCAACGATTCGTAAAGAAATTTTAGATTCTCCTGTTATTATTTTTAGCATACTATTCAAATTGTCCTCATTTTTATAAAATTCCATTAAATTGGTCAACAATAAATCATTTTGCGTTGTATAACTACTTGATGCCATTATTTAAATAATTTGAAGTCTTTTTAAATACTTATCTTTAAAAAATTAATTTATAAAAAATAATATTGTTGTATTGTATAATGGATTTGTCAAAGCTTTGCACTCCTGCCATGTTATATTTGGTACTTGCCGCTATCAGCATTGTTGTCGGCGTTTTCCAAAAGTTCCAATTTTTCTCTCTTTTAGTTAAAGTCGTTTTTGTAGCGGCTTGGACTTGGTTCTTAAACTTGTTGTGTTCTAAGGGATACAAGGCCATCTCTTGGTTCCTAGTATTATTGCCATTCTTGATTATGCTCGGAGTATTTGCAATGGCTATGGAAATTTTCAAGTCTGCAAGCGCCTCACAAATGCCCCCCGCCGTTCAACAACCTAAGAACCAGCCCGCGAACACTTATTAAATTTATAAATTACTATTTTTCATTAAATTTCTCTCGTTCTAATGAAGTGCTGACTGGTTTTAAAAAATTTTCTTGAACCATAACATCTTCAAGATAATTTCTTTGCATAAATGGATTCATGCCAATTTGACCAACCATTTCTCTCTCCGCCATTCTATTATAGGTGTCCTCTCTCTTATTCATTGGTTTTTCTGGATTCACAAAGACCTGTTGTTCTTCTAAACTCCAAACATCATTTTCTGATAGTAGAGCTTGTTGAAATGCTAAATTAGCCATTTTACTTGGGTCTTCATCCTCATAATCAATTTGACTTTGGTTTTGGTTTTGTTGGCCGCGTCGCGGTTGCCTTGGAGATTTCTCATATTTCTCTCCATTCGTCCATTTCCATTCTATCCAATCATTCCATTTTACCTTTTTTTTATCCATTGAGGATTCCATTATAATATTTTATTAATATTATAATGCGTAGCGTTTAACTTTTAACTATAGTTAATTGTTTAGTAAATAAAAATGCGTCTTTGCTCGTTCGTCTTCTTTTTAAGTTGCAATCTAAACAAGAAATTAAAACATTATCCGTATTGTGTCCTATATCATTGTTTATTCTATCCAATGTCCATTGCTTTGTTTCTCTGACAAGATCATATAATATATATGTTTTTTCGTTGCAATAGTGACATTTCAATTCACAATCATATAGTTTGTCTATTACTTCTTTTGTTTTAATAAATAAGGTTTCATCATATCTCTTTTTTATAATGTCTTGGTGCTTATAACTATTTAATTTTACTTCTAATTGAGATAATGCTTGTCTATATTCAGGACTATCTACATTTTGGTGAAGCATTTTCAATATATCATCTTGATTATCTATTAAAAAAGATTCTGCGGGAAGTCCCATTTTTTCGGCGATTTTTCTAGTTTTAACCTCTTTATGCTCTTTCTTTAATTTTTTTATTAAATATCTATTGTTTGTTCCTGAAATCTCAACCTTCTTTTCATTCTCCATATTTAATAACCAACTAAAATTTTATATTTATTTCTTATTTTATTTCTTTCTTATTTTATTTTTTATTTATTATTTATTATAGCTTCGTCCACGAGTCTTCTTGTATTGTTTTTTATTTTGCCCTTTATTTTTTCTTCTAGTTTGTCTTCTAGTTCGTCTTCTAGTTCGTCTTCTAGTTTTTCGTCCGCCAGTTTTTACTCCTGTAAATTTATCTAAAATTTTATTTTTTTTATCTCTCAATAGAGCGCAAACGGTTCCCACAATATTTCCTTTTTCATCTATATCTAAACTATTTCTTCCGACATTTTTAAACGCGTCGTTGCATTTGAACTGAGTGTCTTGTAAATCATCTACTAATTGGGAACAACTATCTTCATCACAACAATTTTGTTTTAATAAATAATTTGCAGTCTTTAATATATTTTTCTTTTTATAAGATTGGTAACAAGACATTTTATATTATTATGAGATAATATATGTAGGGTCAAAAAAATAATATCTATATATAAAAAACTGAATTAAACTTAAAACGATATAGTATAGTATATGGCAACGCCTTCTACAAACACCTCTGAAGAGTGTATTGAATTAAAAAATATCAAATACAAAACCATGTTGTTAAATGGCACTCCTGTTAAAGAAACTAAATCCTCAAGTGACTTAACAAACTTGGAAAAATTCTTGGAAGATGATAAGATAAATATTCAAAATGAACCGTGGAGTAAACTAGATAAGACTATAAAGACGAAAAAAATGATGACTTATGCTGAAGAATATGTCAAGAAGAATAATTTGACATCCGACGAAGAGTCTGCATTGAGAGCATTTTTGAGGGATTGTTTGGACAGAAAGCGCCTGCAAAGGGTTAAAGATGTGGAGTATGATAAAACCACAGGAGAAGTTAAGGACATTCCTTCTCTCATATTTAACAAGACAACTAGTCATTTTACGCTAAAAAATCTGGATAAACAACGAGTTTCTACTTTGAAAAGTTTGCCACCAAAAAAAGCTAAGGGAACTATAAAAAATACCAAAGCTAATGACGAGTCTGAATCAGATAATGATAATTGAGAACAATATAAACGCAAAACAATATAATATATTAGAGATATATTATGTTGCTTGAAGATTTAGAAGACTTGGAGGACATTTTAGACGACATAACAGGTACCGAAAGTGAATCAGACAAGGTCTTCTCTGCAGAAGAAGAAACGGATATAGTTGATACCTGTGTTCAACTTATGACGGATTATGTTGATGAAACCCCAACAGCCGTTTCTGAACCGGATTTTCATGACACAATGATTGAAAATGTGAAAGAAGTTATGTTTATGAATTACGACAACTTTTTTCAAACAAACGCAGATATTGAAGACGAGTTAGAAGACCTTATTGATATTGCCGCGGATATGTTTTATTTGCATATTATGCCAAGACGTTCTTATAATGATACATTTGAAAAGAAACTATCTGAAAAAGAGAGAAAGCGAGTTATTGAGAGGCTTGAAGTATTAGCAGATGTTCCGCAAGCAACGCAGAGGACTAAAGAATGGTATGAAACTAGACACAAACTTATTACTGCGAGTAATGCGTATAAGGCGTTTGAACAAGATAGCGCAAGAAATCAGTTAATTTATGAGAAGTGTCAACCACTTAAATATGACGAAATGGAAGACCCGGAGGATTTTGAAAAGACCGCAAAATTTGAATTAGTGAATACAGAAACTCCTATGCATTGGGGTCAAAAGTATGAGCCAGTTTCTGTAATGTATTACGAAAACTTGTTTTCAACAGAAATTTCGGAATATGGGTGCATTCAACACGAAACATACAAATTTTTGGGAGCTTCTCCTGACGGAATTGTTAGCAACCCAAATATGCCGCGATTTGGTAGAATGCTTGAGATTAAAAATATAGTGAATCGTGACATTGATGGTATTCCAAAGAAGGAATACTGGATTCAGATGCAACTGCAAATGGAAACATGTGATTTAAATGAATGCGATTTTTTGGAGTGTAGGTTTATTGAATACCCAGGATACACAGACTTTGTTAACGATGGAACCTTTTTGAAATCAGCAAAGGATGAACTAAAGGGCGTTATTATGTATTTTTCAACTCCTGAAGGTAAGCCGAATTATGTTTATAAACCATTATTAATTGATGTTGATGAGTTTGAGTCATGGGAGGAGGAGCAGCAGGAAAAATATAAGAATCTTGGTATGTCGTGGATTAAGAATATTTACTGGCGTTTGGAAGAAGTTAGTTGCGTTCTTGTTTTAAGAAATAGAAAGTGGTTCCAAGACAATATTCAGACTCTTTCAGATGTTTGGGATACTATTTTGAAAGAACGCCTCACTGGTTGTCAGCATAGAGCTCCAAATAAGCGTGTCAAGAAGGAGCTGCCAGTAGAGGAATCCGTTTGTTTGTTGAATCTTGACAAGCTTACTGGAAAAGTTACTTTGACTTCAACTGGAAAGACGAGTAGATCAAATTCAATAGTAGACGGCCCGTTTTTTAAGGTAAGAACAGAATCCATGGATGAGACAAAAAATAATATAACCAAAAATGATACTTAAAGCCGACCGCCCTCTTTCTTTAAGTTACTTTTAGAATAATATATATTTCTGGGAATTTATTCGAGTCCAAAAGTGTTTGCGAAAGTTAAAAATGGACAAAAAAAATGTCCAATTTCTGAAAACCCAATGATTTTTGTGAAACAGGATTTTCCAAAATGGGTTTTATACCATAATGCTTTCATCGCCAATTTTTTCATTTAAAATGTGTTATGATAAAATTTAAGTACTTTTTGGAAAAGAATTTAGGAACTTTTTATATTTAGGAACTATATACTAATGTCCACTAAAAATTTAAGTTCCAAAAGTTCCAAAATTTATGAATGTTTAGATTGTGACTATAGAACGAGTAGAAAAAGTCAATATGATCGTCATATATTGACATCAAAACATTTAATCCTAATAAATCCTAAAAAAGAGCCAAAATTCCTAACCCAAAAAGTTCCTGAGCATTTCGCATGTAGTTGTGGAAAATCATATAAGCATCAGTCATCTTTATGCGCTCATAAGAAAAAATGCAGCAGTAAAGAAGATATTTCAAATGCTATTACAGAAACGCTTCAACAACCGGAATCTGTTTTTACCCTTCTATTAAATCAAAACATGGAATTGATCAAACAGAATCAAGAATTTAAGGATCTAATCATTGAACAAAATAACAAAATGATAGAAATGGCAAAAGAGGCAAAAACTATAAATAATACAACAACCAATAATAATACAAACAATAACTTCAATCTACAATTTTTCTTGAACGAACAATGCAAGGACGCACTCAATATTATGGATTTTATTAATCAACTCCAGTTAAATACAGCCGATTTGGATATGGTTGGTCGCGTAGGATACTCTGAAGGCATTTCAAAACTTTTTATTAGAGGACTTAAGGAGCTTGATGTGTTTAAAAGACCGATTCATTGCAGCGACTTGAAGAGAGAAGTGTTGTATGTAAAGGACAAAGATGCTTGGGAAAAAGACAATGATGAAAAGAAGAAAATGAAAAATGCTATAAAATACATTGCTGCCAAGAATTTCAAACAAATTCACAAATGGCAAGAAGAAAACCCTGATTCAAATCACTATGACTCCAAAAAAAATGACGATTACAATCAAATCATATTAAATTCCATGGGTGGGGCAACTGCAGAAGAAGATGAAAATAACTATAATAAAATAATAAGGAATGTTGCAAAAGAATCCGTTATTGACAAAGAAGGAAACGCGCAATACACCGACTAAAAAGAAAAATGAGACAAAACAAATTAAAAATAACCTGCTTAATTTTATATAATGAGGATTAAATTAAGTGAAAAATATCAAACTGAAAGAGAAGATATTTGTAATAAACTAATAAATATACTTAAATTGGATGATAATAACTCTTTTTTGTTATGTAATTTAGATGAAGATGTGGAAAAACAAAATCAAATCATGGAAATGAAAGAAGAAATACAAAAATATTTTGCGTGTTCTACCATATCATCGTTTAAACCTAATTTTGAATGTAAAAGACCATATTTGAACAGCGTTAGGAGTATATTACGACAACAAAAATATAATTTTATTGGAAATGATTATACAATAAAAATAAACAATGTTCCAAAAAAAACGATTAGATATATAATATTTAGGGAAAATAAATAATTGCGGTAAAATATTTAAAAATAAATATTTAGGTAATATATAGAATGGTGAGAAAGAAGAAACATCAGGACAATCCTGATAAATACAGATGCTTCAAAGTTCCTATTACTGCTATTTTACATAAGGATAACACTATTGCTGAAAGGAATATGAGGACTTTACAAGATGCTATTTCACGAGCAAACAAAATCACTTCTAATTCCTATTTGTTATTACGATTATGGGTTTTACAAAAATATCATAATGATATTGTTATTCCTGAAATTACTACAGACACAATTTCTATGGCGATGAAATCTATAATGAAACCATCTTCTGGTCCAAAACCAAAAGGAAATAATCAACTTTTATTACAAGAGTTTCAAAATCTATATAACTTTTCATTAGAGGATGGTAAAAACTTATCTGCTATATTAGATTATTATGCTACTACTATGCTAACATCTATTACAAATAACATTAAAATACACTTTTTTGACTATGTAAATCGGTTCATCAACTCTTATTTCAAGGCAATTTACAAGGATGAAATTACTAATAAGGTATTCAAGAAACAACTTTTCAAAGAACTTCGTGTTGTAAAAAATGATATACTGAATAATACTTTGTTATGTGATGAAAAATACCATATATGGATAAATGAAACCAGATACAAAATCGTTCCAAAAGAGTATGATACCAGTTATTACTACGATGTGTCTTGCGAACCATACAAGTATCTAAAACATATGATTTTTATGTGTTTAGAACTGGAAAAATTAGAAGCAAAGGCATTCCAATTTTTTCCAATTCAAACCAACGCTATTCCAAGACATATTCAAGTAGATACAAAGGCAATGGTTGAATTATTTGTAGATACAGAACACGATGAAAAACTACTCAAAATATGTAAGTTTCCTGAAAAAGATGGTAAAATAATGAAAGCAGTATCTAACAATCTAATGTATTGTCTGGAAGAAAACAAGGAGTTTATCTGGGATTATTTATGGGATGTGAAACAAACACGCAAAAATTATCAGTTTGATTATACGATTATTACAGATGGATATGCGACCTCTTTGCGATTTCTTCATAAAGATTTTGTGGAGGAAGAACAACAAAAGAAAGATAAGAAAAAGGCTGGAAAGAAAGCATTACAAGGTCTTAGCAAAGAAGAAAAAGAAAACCGCAAAGAAGAAAAGAAACAACAACAAAAAGAACAAATGAAATTATTACGAAAGCAACGCAAAGAAAATCCACCAAAGAAAAAAGAAACAACCGAAGATTTACCAGAGTTTCCGTATATTGATGAATTACCAATGGAAGCATTAAAGGGAAAGCATATTTTTATTGACCCTGGAAAGCGTAGTTTATTTACCATGATGGATGATAAAGGGAAGTTTTGTTCTTATACAAATGGTATGCGTATCAAAGAAACAAAGCGATTGAAATATCATAGACTACTAAAAAATTACAAGGATAAAATACACATTACGGAAACCGAAGAAACCCTCAATAAATATAACTCTAAAAGTTGTAATGTGGATAAGTTCAAAGAATATATCACAAAAAAGATGGAAGTAAATGATATAATACTTCCATTATACCAAGATATTCAATTTCGTAAATACAAATGGTATGCTTTTATCAATAAGAAACGAAGTGAAGATAATATGTTGAATATGATTGAGAAAAAGTATAGTAAAGACCATACGATTATCATAGGAGACTGGAGTATAGGGAAGCAAATGAGAAACTTTATATCTACTCCAAACTTATCATTGAAACGAAAATTAAAGGAGCGTTTCAAAGTATATAACATAGATGAGTTTAGAACATCGTGTTTATCATACAAAACAAAAGACCTTTGTAAAAATCTGTATTTGCTTGATAAAAAAGGCGAAGACAGAAAAATCCACTCCATCCTAACATATCAAATGGAAAACAACAGGAAAGGGTGTATAAACCGAGATAAGAACGGTTGTAAAAATATTCGTTATGTTTTCAACTACTATAAGAAAACAGGTAAAAGACCTGAAAGATTTAGGAGAGAATACAAACTGGAAAGAATAGCATCAACCACCGAAACGAAAGTGGAGGTTGTCAAGTGTGCTAATGCCTGAAAAGGTGCTTTTACACCACAAAAACAAAAAGAAATAGACGATAATTTTATTTTTATGATAATTTTGTCTCATTTTTCTTTTTAGTCGGTGTAATATATAAATTAATATGCTTGCAATTCTGGTCCGAGTGCAGGCCCAGGAATCAAGTTAGAGTTTGTAAGATAATAACCAACGCGAACTGCGTCGGGTCTGACATTGGGTGCAGGAGGTAAAGGCTTAGAAATATTTGATTTCAACTGATTGTCCTTATATAACGCTCCGCAAAAATCTGCTGTTACGCAAGTTCCATCATCAGGGTTTCGCCTATATTTCAAATTGTTTGTAATTTGTGTATAAGACCCAACACCAAAACTTGGATAATGCCACCAAATATCATTGTAGTTGTTTTTATTAACATTCTTTCTTCCAGTAAAAGGAAAACTGTCAGTTAAAATGGGCACGTCTTCTGATTTAGGATATTTTCCTGGGTTTGCTAAATTATAGTTGCTGTAACCCTCAAATCTACTAGTATCAATGAAAAATGTTGATAATATAACTATCATTAAAAAGGTAAATAAAAGAACAATTTCTTTGTTGTTTGTAATTTTGTTAACTATATCTGTAAAACTCATTTATATATTATATATTATATATTTAAAATATATTATTTATTTTATTGACCATAAATACTTTCCTGTATAAATTATTGTGTAGAAGTGACTTAGAATTTAAATGTAATATTATAATAATTGAATGGACGGTATTGAAATGCGCGTTACGAAGAGAAATGGATACTTAGAAGACATTTCATTTGATAAAATTTTAACTAGAGTAAAAAAGCTCGGACAAGAAGCAAATATCCAAATTAACTATTCTTCTTTGGTTATGAAAGTGATTGACCAGTTGTATGATAAGATTCCTACAACAAAGATTGATGAATTGACAGCTGAACAATGTGCTGTTATGTCAACACAACATCCCGATTATGGCGTTTTGGCCGGACGCATTGTTGTATCAAATCATCAGAAGAATACCCAGGCGTCTTTTAATCAAATAGTGGAAGAGCTGTATAATTTTAAGGATGTTCATGGACTTCATAGCCCCCTAGTTAGCAGAGATTTATACATTATTTCTCGCGAGATGGCTAATTATATTGAACCGATGTTTGACTTTTCGCGAGATTATTTGATTGATTATTTTGGATTTAAAACGCTGGAGCGCGCTTACCTGTTTAAACTTGGAGATAAGATTCTTGAGCGCCCACAGCACATGTGGATGCGCGTTGCCATTGGAATCCACGGAAACAACATGGATGCTGTAAAGGAGACTTATGATTTAATGTCGCAGAAGTATTTTACACACGCTACACCGACTCTTTTTAATGCTGGAACGCCAAGACCACAATTGAGCTCTTGTTATTTGATTGCAATGGAAGAAGACAGTTTAGACGGAATTTACAATACGCTTAAGGATTGCGCGAATATTTCCAAGTGGGCTGGTGGAATTGGGCTGCATATTCATAATATTCGCGGAAGCAATTCATTAATCAGAGGAACAAATGGAAAATCAACTGGAATTGTTCCTATGTTGAAGGTGTTCAATGATACTGCGCGATTTATTAACCAGGGTGGTAAGCGTAATGGTTCATTCGCCATTTATTTGGAACCATGGCACCCGGATGTGGAGGATTTCTTGGAGATGAAAAAGAATCATGGAGATGAGGAAATGAAGGCTCGCGATTTGTTTTACGCATTATGGGTTCCAGACTTGTTCATGGAACGCGTTAAAGAAAACGGAAAATGGTCGCTCTTTTGTCCGAATGAATGTCCTGGTCTAGCAGATGTGTATGGTGAATCTTTTAAGGAACTATATGAAAAGTACGAATCGTCGCCAAATGTTCGCAAGTCCATAAATGCTCGTGACTTGTGGTTTAAGATTTTGGATGCACAGATGGAGACTGGAACGCCTTACCTACTTTATAAAGATGCTTGTAACAATAAGTCAAATCAAAAGAATCTTGGAACAATTAAGAGCAGCAATTTGTGTTGCGAGATAGTTGAATACTCAGACGATAATGAAACAGCTGTCTGCAACTTGGCGTCAATTGCTCTACCAACTTTTGTAAACCAGGAGACTAAGCAGTTTGACTATGATAAGCTTCACGCAGTTACCAAGGTTGTAACTAGCAACTTGAATAAAGTTATTGATATTAACTTTTATCCAACTGAGAAGACTAGACGCAGCAATTTGCTTCATAGGCCGATTGGTATTGGAGTTCAAGGACTTGCTGATGCATTTATTATGATGGATATTGCATTTCATAGCGATGAAGCAAAGGAAGTAAATAAGTTAATTTTTGAGACCATTTATCACGCCGCACTAGAACGCAGTAATGAGATGGCAATTACAGTAAAAAAACAGACACATCTCAGTTCCGATAGTTCTAGAATTGTTTCAGAATTGTCATTGAAATATAGTCTAAGTGCTGAACACTGTGGAGCCTACGCGTCGTTTGAAGGGTCACCAGCTAGCCAAGGAGTTTTGCAATTTGATATGTGGGGAGTTACACCTTCATACAGGTATGATTGGACCGCACTAAAAACATCCATTATGAAGTACGGAATTCGCAATTCGCTTCTTCTTGCGCCAATGCCTACCGCGAGTACTTCACAAATTCTGGGTTATAATGAGTGCTTTGAGCCTCTTACAAGCAATATTTATAGTCGCAGGACATTAGCTGGCGAGTTTGTTGTTGCAAACAATTATTTGATGCGCGAACTTATTGAATTGGGTATTTGGAATGACAAGATTAAAAACAATATTATTGCGAATAAGGGTAGTATTCAACAACTGACGATGATACCCGAACATATCCGAAACAAATACAAAATTGTTTGGGAAATGCCAATGAAACATTTGATTGATATGTCAGCAGATAGAGGTGCGTTTATTTGTCAAAGTCAGAGTTTGAATTTGTGGCTGGAAGACCCGAATTACAACACGTTAACATCTATGCATTTCTATTCATGGAAGCAAGGGTTGAAGACTGGTATTTATTATTTGAGAAGAAAGGCAAAGCATCAAGCGCAACAATTTACAGTAGAACCAGAAAAAAATGAGCAAGAACCCAAGGTAGATAGTCCTGAACATGATATTTGCGAAATGTGTTCTGCATAAGGTTAATAACAAGGAAACTGGGTTCCATTCTAGTTTCTTTTTTTATTAGAACGGTTATTGCGTCGTTTTTTATGTTTTGTGCCACCAAATTTTGGTTTACCACTTTTTCTTCTAGTGTAAAGTGGAACAAGTTGTTTATTTGCATCACGTATAACATTTCCTTTTTCATCCCGCTTATATTGATTGCGCATAGCAATTAAAGTATTTTCTTCAGAGCCCTGCGTTCTTTCAAGTCTATCAACGAGTGCCGGATCTGGCATTTTAAACCTTTCCACCCATTCATCTAAAGTTACAGGATTTTCTACACCCTTTTCATCTATAAGAGGTGGAACTTCTAAGTTGTCTGTTAAACCTGGATGCCTTGTCATAATGTTGTTGCGATGATGTAATAAAAACTCAAGTTGCATAACCATTTGATTGTGTTTATCCTTAGTATAAGAATTTGGAGCGGCTGAAAACCCGACATTATCAAAAAACCCTTCAAGAGCTTGGTTTATAACATCAAGCATTTCTTGAGGAGTAGCTTTTTGACTCTGGTCAACACAACAATAATGTCCATTTTCATATTTAATGTATTGGTCTGGTTTGCAACCATATTTTACAGTATCATTAGAATTGTATTCATTCAAGTATACAGATAGTGGTAAAAGATCTTTTCTTTTTTTATAAGTCGCTGTGTCTCCAGTATTGGGGTTTACTCTTGTTTTTTCTTCATATACTGCAAATTTTGGTTTAGGTCCTGGATTACAAAATGATTCTTTTTTTGTGCTAGTAGAAAAAGAAACGGCATTTGATTGTCTCCAACGACCATGTGTCTCTCTATCTAAATCACCGGAACTTGAATTTTGTCGTGGTTTTGTTGAAGATAATTTATTTCCCATTTGTTTAATATATATATTATTATATAATATTGCAACAATATAAAAATTTATAATAATTGTCGTTATATCTTTTAGTTTTAATAAGAATCATAACCACCATCGTAATCGCTTCCATAATAACCTCCTCCATCAATTGTGTATCCAACACCAATTCCATTCTCATCATTTTCTAATTCATTTTCTCTACGAAACAACTCGTCGTAGTAGTCATTCACCTCATTAATATCAATGTCTGGATATCTTTCTTCAAATGACAATTCTTCAGTTGAAAATCCATGACTATTATTAATGGCTTTAAAAGAATCCATAAAATCCTTGTCGCCAATATCATCGGGGAAAACATCTTTCAAATAAGTATCAAAGATGCTGAACCCATCCACATCGCGATTGTAATCACATTCTCTTCCAATGTCTATAAATCCATAACCGCGTTCACCATTATATACATAATTCGCGCAATTGGCACAGTATCCTAGAAACACTCCATTCCATGAACCATAATACACACAGTTTCCACACTCCTTGGGTCCTGTTGTTGGCAAATGGTTCTGAGCCCATTCCTCTGGAAAAGTCCCGCAATATAATTCCTCGTCATACGAGTAATAAGCTGGTTTACCATTGCGGTAATGATAAATAATTTCTTTGGGATTGAATTGAGCCATGTCTACAATAAGAGTTAAAAAATATTTTCTCATTATAATCATTTCAATTTTTTTCTAATTAATTTTCTAATACTTCTTGCAAATTCCAAAAGTTTTTCTGTGCCACGGAGTGATTCCATATTCTTTAATTCCTTCCAAGTGTTTTTTTGCACCGTAACCCTTATTACTATCAATTTTATATCTTTCCGAAAGCTCAGGATGTTCGGCACACAATTCTTCAATATATGCATCTCTTGCAACTTTTGCCAAAATAGATGCTGCGGCAATGCAAGAGTATTTATTATCGCCTCCTTCAATGCAAACATGTTTTAAAACTTCCAACTTTTTTCTTTTATTGTTGTATTCTGTATAAGAATTAAAATAATTTCCATCAATTAATAATTGAATAAATTCTGTCTTAAATGATGTTTTGTTTAATATTTCTTTAATGCATTTATGCATAGATTTTTGTGTGGCTTGTAAAATATTTATATCGTCAATAGTTTTCTCATCTTCATAGGTTACAAACCAAGCAATCGCATTTTGTTTAATATACTCAGCAGCCTCTTGAATTTTTTGTTTAGAGTGGAATTTTTTACTATCTTTCATTTTTGAATGATCAAAAGTGTCATCTTTAGGTAAAATGACGGCAGCGGTATAAACTCTTCCAAAAAGTGGTCCGCGACCGACTTCATCAACGCCGATTTCGTGAATGCGCGGGTCTTCAAAATAGTATTTTAACAAAGGCTCTGCTTTAATTCTTGGAGCGCGCTGTTTTTTAACGGGATCAGATTCTACATGTTCTAAAGTAACTGATTCATCATCGTCGTCTGACATGTCTTTTATATTATGGTTATAAGAACATTTATTAAGATTATAAACAAATCAATTTTTTGTTTTTGTTTTGTTTTGTTTTGTTTTGTTTTGTTTTGTTTTGTTTTGTTTTGTTTTTGTTTTAAATTTTTTCACTATATAAATTATACGAATGAATATAATGAAAAATGGTGCATTGTTTCTTTTGATTATTTTGATATTAGGATTAATTCTAGTGCCCTTTTTAGGAGGCAATATTAAAGAAGGTTATGAAAACCAAGCAACACAATATGTGGATAAAGTGACTTTGGCATCTGGTGTTACTAATGCTGGAAGCAACGGCTATGATAATTATGACCACTACAGTAAATCTTCCGCCCCTACCGTATTTTATGGTCCAAACGGAAGTAAAGCAAATGTAATGAAGGATGCTTCTGAATTTTATATTATTATTACGGGTGCAAATGGAGAGACAAGTTCATATTCTACAAAAATACCAGCGACCTCAAAAACTACAACCTCTGACGCAAAATCAAATGCATCAACCGACCCAAAAAAAACTGCCGGATCATCAGAAAGCATTAGTAGTTTAATGAAGCAATTTAACAATACTACATTTTATGGACCCAGCGGTGGTTCTGCTAGATTCTTTTCTGGAAATGATGGTCAATATGCCATTGAGGCGACAAAAGCTAATGGTGATACGACAATTTACACCGCTACAAATACATACACATATAATTACGGAGGACAATCCTCTTCTTATTCAGCGTCTCCTTTTGATTCATCCAAACCTAGTTCAACCGCCACAGATTCTACATCATCTTCATCTTCATCTTCATCTTCAAACTCAGCAAATAGTTCAGGAAAATATGATAGCTCATTGCCTCAGGGAATACCTAAGAGCATGATTCCTCGTGGACAAGAAGATTTGTATATATTAAAATCTGAGATTGTTCCTCCAGTGTGTCCTGCATGCCCTGTGGCATCTGCTTGCCCCACAACGGGTAAGAAGGAAAAATGCCCACCATGCCCAGCTTGCGCAAGATGCCCAGAACCCAGTTTTGAATGCAAAAAGGTTCCTAACTATAAATCTAGCTCTGCTGGAAACAATGGTTCATCAACTGGCTATGGTAGTTATGATGCCACAGGAAGTTTTAACTCTTCTACCGGGGGCGCTAGTTATTTGCCCGTTCCCGTTCTAAGCGATTTCTCAACATTTGGAATGTAACCAATAATAATAACACCAATAATAATGATATCACTTATTTAGTGAAATAATTATTTTTTAGCCTCGTGTCTTAACGCATTTTTTATCCATTTGAAAAGTTGCTCCCTTTTCTTCTTGTGGGACAATTTTTATAATACATTTGGATTTCTTTCCATACAGCGGTTCAGTGCATCCTTTCTCTTTATCCTTTTTATTTTTTCTAGTGTTATTTAATTTTGCAAATTTGAAAAGCTTAGGTTTTTCATCTGTGCATCTAGCTCTAAAATGCTCATATCTCTCTCTCACATCGCAAAAAGATAAATTGGATTTCTTATGAAGCATCTTATTAACCAACTCGTGAAGATCATACACATAACGAGAGAAAGTTTCCCTATTTTTCATATTAGCCATTGTGAGTGGCAATTGTTTAAAATTAGTTACCAAGTTCATGCGACAATATTTACAGGGTAAAACATATTTTAAACTTAATACAAAATTGCGATATTGGTTCTTCTGATCAACAGTAGGTTCTACTGGGTAGTTGAAACTCATAGTGTGAAGAAAATGCCATAAACTAGGTCCCCAAACGGTTGTAAGCATTCCATCACCACTCTTATATTCTTCTTTTGAATAAACTCTTTTTGTTTTATTATGTTTATTTGATTTGTTGCTTTTGTTGTTTTTACGCGTTGATGACATATTCTTACATTAAATGTATATAAAAATATTTTTATTTTTTATTTTTATTTTTATTTTTATTTTTAAGACAATTCTAGCATCAATTTATCAATAGCCTGTTTTGAATATAATCCGGAATTTGTTGATGTTTTAACCATAAGAGCTGAATGAACGGTTTGTTGTTTTCTCTCTTTTTTAACTTTAATACTCATTATTTTTGAATAGAACAATTGATCATTCTTAAAGTCACTTCTTTTAATATCCACAAGCAGTCCGTCACTATTTCTAAATATCATTGTCTATATTATAGTTATTCTTTTGGACTCTTTATTTCGTTTAAACAGTAATTTATTCTTATTCAATATATATAATACACAATGAGTAAAAGCGTTCGTTTTAACGGAGTTCCATCGTTAACCGCAAGCACGGGTGGGTCTGCGTCTGGAATGTTTTCTGGGATGAGAAACTCGTTTACATCATTAAGTTGGAGAACGATTGGTATTGTGGTTCTTGTCATAATTTTAGCAGTAATTGGATACATCATGTATAAAAGTTATATTGAACCTGCGATGAATCCTAGCTATAAAGCTAATCGCGAACAATCTCCTGTTGGGAGTGCGGCATCCGCCAATTCAAATGGAAAAGAAGCAGAGATAATGTTATTTTATACAGATTGGTGCCCACATTGCAAAACAGCAAAACCGGAATGGGAACAAGTAAAGGCCGAATACAATGGAAAGCAAATTCACGGATACACAATTATCTTTACAGAAGTAAATTGCACAAATGATTCACCTGATGTGGAGAAGATGATGAACACCTATAAAGTGGAGGGATACCCTACAATTAAATTATTAAAGGACAATCAAATCATAGATTATGACGCTAAACCAAGCAAGGCAACATTAACTCAGTTCTTGAACACCGTCGTCTAAAACAACCGCATCAACTTGTTCAATCAACTGTTCGGGTAACAAGCGTTTTTCTAAAAGGTATGTTTTGCCCGATTCAATCCCAGTATCAATCAATCGTTGCCTCTCTTCTTTTGAATACAATGCTAGTTGAATATTGGATAAAGTCATTAAATCGGCGTCATAAATAAGTTCATTTGGAATTTCTTTTTCTTCAAACTTTGACGCTACGCTATTAACAAGCCGACTTATAAAATTCATGACATACTCTAATATAGTAGATCCGTTTTTTACTATATTTTCGTCTTTTTTTGTGTATTTGTTTCTCAAGGCAAATATTTCGTCTATATTTTCTGCGCGCAAAATGCAATGATTTATCGGATAATTGCAAACAACACCTCCATCAACATAACATTTATCTTCAATACAAACCGGCGAAATTAATATAGGTATAGCAGAAGACATTTGAACAGCGGTTAGAAGTTGTAAATCTGGATGGGTTAAATGCGATATATCTTCAAGTTTAAAAGCGTTTATGTCAAGAGAGAATAAATGAATTTCTATGTTTGAAAGTTCAAAAAATTCCTTCATAGTAATTTCCATAGATATGTCTTTTGCTTTGAAAAAAGGTTTATAAAATATTTCTGCGACATTTTTATCAAATATGCCTTTTTTAGAATAAGCTTCAAAAATTTGATTAACGCTAACTTGAAACGCATCATTCCAAGGGCGTTTGACAATATAGTCATTTATAGTTTCCCAATCAAATTTAAGGCACAGCAAAACAGATATAATTGCTCCCGCAGAAGTAGCATAAATGCTTTCAATTTCGTTTATGTTCCAATATCCCTTTTGTTCAAGATACTGTAATGCTCCCAGAGCTTTAATCCCAGTTGGCCCTCCTCCTGGTATAACGAGATGTTTAATGGTCATAATTTGTGATATATTAAATATATTGAATACTTTTTAAATGCTTTTTATATGTTTGGACATTTACATTCAGCTATTTCCAGCGATACTCTAAAATAAATCATTGTAACAATTATTAATATAAAATAATAAATTTCATTAGCAAAATACGATTGAGATTTACAATTTTTCTAAAAATAACATTTTAAGGAGGGGTCGCAGGGGTATGGAAACCCTTCGGGTTTCTGAAAACCTGGGTTCCCTGTTATTTGCATTTAAGTTACTTTCTTTTTTTCTAGTAAATAATAAAACAGAGAATGGCAAATATTTTTACTCTAGAGAATGTTGCAGATTTCTCAGAAAAGTTGAATATAGATGAATTATACGAGAGAAAACGCCAACACGATTTAAATCAATTAGCACTGTATAATAAGTTATTGAATCGCATTCATATTAGAATTAAAACAACAGCAAGACAAAAAACAGACGAACAATTTTGCTGGTTTATAGTTCCAGAAATTATGATAGGGGTTCCAAAATATGATCAAGGAGCTTGCATAGCTTATTTAGTAGATAAATTGAAAGAAAATGGTTTTATGGTTCGTTATATACATCCAAATACTCTTATGATTTCATGGAAACATTTTGTTCCGTCTTATGTTAGAAATGAATTAAAGAAAAAAACAGGCATAATTATTGATGAAAATGGAAATCGGGTTGGTGAAGGAGAGAACAAGACAATAACGAATGGCGACCAACCAATGTCACTTGAACAAATGATGTTTAAAAATAAAGACCCATCGCAAGCAAATTCAGCAAAAGCGCAAAATCAAAAGAAATATACACCAATTGCATCGTATAAGCCACAAGGAAATCTTGTTTATAACGATGATTTGTTGAATACATTAGGAGATAAATTTAGCTGATGTAAAGTTTTGTTTTCGGATAATTTTATCAACCATTGTGTTTAGAATTATCTCAATAATATATAGATGACAAACGAAACAAAAAAAAACATTAAAACCCATAAAAACAAAGAAAAAATACATAAAAAAACAAGAAAGAACTGCAAACAAGAGTTCTCGTTTCATAGTTTTGAGAAGGAATATGAAGAAAATCAAAAAATAAAGTTGCGAAAAATGCATAAGAACAAAAATAAGAAAACAAAAAAGAGAAAAAACAAGCATGCTAGATTTGGAACAAATAGATTGGCTGAAGTCATGACTGGAATGGATGTTGAAAAAGAGCTAATAGAATTATTCAAAAAACCATTTTCGCCAACAACTGTCACCCCCCGCAGCGATTTTTACACATATATTAATTACATTTGGCTAACGGACACAAAAAAGAAAGCATTTCTTGCACCCAAAGATCAGAGATATTATGTTCAGATTGACGATTTTAGAGTAACGCAAGATAAGGTATACCGAGATTTAATTGCAATTATAGAAGAGTATATTAAAACCCACAGCGACAAAAAGGCAAAACTAATTAAAAATATGTATACCTCTTTATTAAACCTTAATCCGAAAACAACTAGAAATCACATTTCAAAAGTTCCTTTAAAGCACAAAGAGTTTGTAGACAATGATGATTTGTGGAGATATATGGCACACATTAACCACAATGAAATGGTGCGATGGGCGTGTCCAATTCACTGGAAGGTGATGGCCGATGATAAAAATGCAAAAATATTTCGTAATTATATTTCTTTGCCGGAACTGTCATTATATGACGCAGAGCTTTATTTAGACGACAATACAGGGAAAACCCCCGAGTTTATTAAGTATAGAAAAGATGTTCAAAAGAAATATGTTGAATATGTTGACACGATTTTTGATGCTTGTCTAGGAAAAAAACACGGGCTAAGCGGAAAGGATGTTTTTGAAGTAGAAAAAGATTTATTAAATGCTATGGGATGTGACACTGTTAAAAATGACTCGCCAGATTTTTATAATGTAGTTAAGACAGATGAATCGTTTGAAAAATATGGTTTTAATTGGTATCAATTTGCAAAATATCTTGGATATAAAAAGATACCAGATTTTTTCATATGCGACAGTTTAAATTACTTAAAATGTGTATGCACTCTTATAAAGGACAATTGGAAGTCTCAAAAATGGAAGAGTTACTGGTTATATATTTATTTTAGACAAATGATAAGGTTTGACAAAAAATTGGTTTATATTCATTACAACTTTAATGGAAGATATTTGCATGGAATACCAGGACACTTTCCTTGGGATTTATATCCAGTGTTTGGCATGTCTATAACTTTTAATACATTTTTAACGAACCAATTTGTAGAGAAATTCAAAAAGGATGCCGTCATTAATTATGTGCAAAGCATGGGGAATGATTTAATAACGGTATTTAAGAGAATAATATCTAGAAATACATGGTTGTCTCCAAAAACAAAGGCGTACGCATTATTAAAATTAAAAACCATGAATTTGAGCATTGCTGCACCAAAGAATATGAGAGAGGACCCATTGTTAGACTATAAAGCAGACGACCCTTGGGGAAACTTATTAAAGAAGTGTAATTGGAGGACATATAAATATATATCTCTTGAGGGCGATGAAGTTGTTGATATACCTCAAATAAGCTGGAATGCCTTCAAACTAATAGGTCAACAAGCTTATATAGTGAATGCAATGTACACACCAACTCAAAACTCTATTTATATTCCTTTAGGATATTTGCAAAAACCATTTGTGGATTTAGATGAGCGAGGAATAGAGTATAACTTGTCACACATTGGCTTTACTTTAGCTCATGAAATGTCGCACGCGTTAGATGACATGGGTAGTAAGTATGATTATAAGGGAAATTTACACAACTGGTGGACTCCTGAAGATAAGAAAAAGTTTAGAGCAATTCAAGAAGATATTATTAAGCAATATGAAACATTTGCATCTTATGATAAAATAAAGTTTGATGCAGCTCCAAGTATAGGAGAAGATTTAGCGGACATTTCTGCGATGGCGATCTGCACAGAGTATTTAAGAGACTTTCAAGATTATAACGATGATATTATACCAATTCGTTCATTATCTTTCCAAGCATTTTACTGCTATTTTGCGATGCAGCAAAGACAACATATTTATAAAGAGGCGGTTGAGGCGCAATTAAAAACCAACCCTCATCCTCCAGATAAATATAGAGCAAATGTTCCATTATCTCGTTTAGAATTATTTAGGAGTTTGTATAATATTCAAAAGGGGGATAAAATGTACTGGCCATCAACCAATACTGTTTGGTAAAATTGGGGAGGGTGCAATTGTATTTAGAAAAATAAAAATTCTAGAGTTTTTCTCTAAAAAAATTTTTTTTGTGAGGTATATATATAAATGGCAAAAACCCAACGTCGTCATCACCGCAAGGGCGGTCAAGCTAAGGCTATGGCCTCTCGTTCTGCTGCTCGCGCCGCTTCCCGCGCTGCGTCTGCTGCCCGCTCCGCCTCCGCTGCTGCTTCCCGCGCGGCCTCCGCTTCCCGCTCTGCTTCTGCTTCCCGTTCCGCCGCCGCCGCCCGCAGCGCCTCTGCCGCCGCTTCCCGTGCCGCCGCCGCCGCCCGCATGGCCTCCGCTGCCGCTTCCCGCTCCGCTGCCGCTAGCCGCGCTTAAATATAACTTCATTTAGCGAAGTTGTTGTCTGATATTATTTATTATTTTGTAATAAATAATACATCATATACATCATATACATCATATATCATAACGATTTATACAGTAACAACAGGAATTTTGTCGCTTTGTTGTTTGTACGGAGAAATAAGTTTCTCCCGCTCCTTCTCAAGTTGTTCAATGTGTTTTTGAGTTGTATTGAAAATTTGACTTTCAACAATGGCTTCATATATCTTAACACCTTCTACAAAATCTGTTTCGCATTTTAAATATAATTCAATTATGAGTTTTCTAGTTTCACCAACCAATTCTTGAAGTCCAGGCTCAGTTAAATCGGGGTTAACGCGAATTACTTCTTTGTCTGTTACTGGATCCAAGACATAAACAAAAATTTTATTAACTATAGACAACAACTCGTCTTGTCTTACATTAACTGATTGAATCATGTCCTTCAAATTATCTGCATACTTTAAGAATAATTCATCCTTATATCCACCTTTAACACCAATTCCATTTTTGCCAGATTTACAAAACTTTTTATTACTGTAATCTCTCAATTTAATGTCGCTGAATTTTTTAACATCTGGTGGCATGTCTGTATTATCAGTAAATGCCAAGTAAAAACGACGGAGGTCTTCTTGAAATTGTTTTTCGGTTTCAGTTGTCATACCCATAAATTTTCCAGTTTTAAAGTCGTAATCTCCGTCAAAATATAAATCAATTAATTCATTTATCCCTGGTTCATCGTCAAGGTAATTGGTCTCTCCATTTTTATCTAAATTAACAGTGCAAATATCTGGGTTTATTTCAGAAACTTCAACCTCTTTTTCTTCATCCACAGAGTAGCCTTCGTCTTCAGATTCGCTTTTGCCCTTAAGAGCATTTATTCTCTCGCTGCACAAGTTGATTTTGGAAACTTGTGTGGCAACGCCAGAGGGTATTTCTGATTTTTGCATAAGGCTCTTTTTAACTGTATTACCAAAAACATCCTTGTAAACATATTCAGGATTAATTGTAGTTACAATAGCGGCGAATACATGGGCAATTTTAATATAAAATTTTGCAATGTCAATGCAATATTCTTTTTTGGAGGGTATATTTAAGTTTTCAATATCAGATTTTTTAAAGTAAACAAGTTTTTCAGAACCAGACTCAACTCGTTGGGCTAACTGTTGAACTTCTAAATCACTAAAATACTTATTAATAATATCAGCTGTTAAGACAACTAATTCGTCGCAATATTTTTTTTCATGCAATTGGCTTAAACTCTTGAAATCCATAGTCAAAATATAATAACTTGCAATAAAATCAAGACTGTCACTAAGAGTAATTACTTTTTCTTCTCCGCCACCCGATTGAATATTTGAATATAATGATATGCTATTTCCCATATACTAAGAATATAAAATATATAAGAAACAAATGTTTAATATTTAAAATGAAATGAAATAAAATTGATATAAAAATATCTCTTGAATAAGAAAAGCAAAAGAATGAGCAAAGAACAAAGTAAAAAGAGAAAAGACCATCAACCAATAAATAAAGCTGAATTGTGGAATATATTTGACTCTGAGGTTGTAAAGCCCACGCAACCTTTAGAATGCATTTATAGGGCTTGTGGCGATAGGGAAAAGTGTGACCATTGTGATTATAATTTAGCATTCTCGGATGAAGGATTTTTGACATGCACAAATAGGAAGTGTGGAATCATTTACAAGGACATTGTTGACCAGAGTGCAGAATGGCGATATTATGGAGCTGAGGATAATCACGGCAATGATCCTACAAGATGTGGTATGCCGATTAATCCATTGTTGCAGGAATCATCGTTTGGTTGCAAAGTGTTGTGTTGCGGCTCAACATCATACGAGATGCGAAAAATAAGGCGTTACACTGAGTGGCAGTCCATGCCTTATAAGGAAAAGTCACAATACGACGAGTTTCAACGAATTACTATTATGGCTCAGAATTCTGGAATGCCAAAACTTATTATTGATGACGCTATTAGGTATCATAAGAAGATTTCAGAATATGAGCTTACTTTTAGGGGAGATAATCGCGATGGAATTTTAGCGGCGTCTATTTATATCTCGTGTAGGATTAATAATTATCCAAGAACCGCAAAGGAAATTGCAACAATCTTTCATTTGGATGTGACAAGTGCCACCAGAGGTTGCAAGAATGCCCAGTTAATTATTAATAACTTGGAGAAGGATATGGAGAACAATGAAAAGACTGCATTTTGCCGGACAAAACCAGAGGCATTTATTGAGCGCTATTGTTCAAAGCTAAATATTAATTCAGAGCTTACAAAGTTGAGCCAGTTTATTTCCATGAAGATTGAAAAACATGGACTAATGCCGGAGAACACACCACATTCAATTGCAGCGGGAGTTGTTTATTTCATTGCACAGACATGTAATTTGAACATTACGAAGCGCGATGTAAAGAATGTGAGTGAGATTAGTGAGGTTACTATTAACAAGTGTTTTAAAAAGATAGAGAAAATCAAGGATGACATGGTTCCTGCAGTTATTTTAAAGAAGTATGCGTCTGTTTGTTAAAATTTCCATACATTGGCAAATAAACTAAGAATAATTGGCGATAAACCAATACCAAATATTGGTAAAATTAATTTAATTTTTCTTATATCCTTTTTTGCTTTGTGGAATTCATCAAATGTGTAATGTCTACCATATTGGCCACATTTAGATTCCATCTCTCTACAAGAATCCGCAAAGTCATAAGCTATTTCTCCTGAAACTAAATTAGCTTTGCCGAATTTTTTGCATTTAGAAAATCTAGTAGAATAAAGTGAATCCTGGATAAAATGTTTGCATGTAACACACTTTGGATAATATGAATTTTTTATAGTTTCTGGAAGTAATATACGACAACCTCTATAAACAGTTGTTCCAGTCAATAAGGGAGACGTTCTTTTCATGACACCAATGTATAATAATATTAGACAACTGTTTAATATTGTTTAACAATTACAACAGTTGTGTTTGAGTTATAAAAAATTAATTATCATTATATATAAATAATGCATCCAGAAATTAAAGAAATAGCAAACTCCTTTACAAATACGAGATTAAAAAAAATAGTAAATGTTTATCAAACAGATTATAAAAATATGAAATCACCAGGATTAGGTGATTTTTTAAGAGGGTGTTTTTGTTTAATGCAGGTATGCAGATTAATAAATGTTGAATTTGACATAGATATATCGCAACATCCTTTGTCAAAATATATTGAAAATCCAACAAGGGTTGAAGGTGTTGATTATAATAATATACACGCTTATATGGAACACAATAGAAGGAATGGTAAAAATAACTATGAAACAGTTGCATCAAACATAAACCCTTCGTTTTTGAGAAATATAATTAATTATTTTAATTCGCAAAATTGTGAAACTTTAGGGTTATTTTCAAACGCATTTCCATCTTTTAATATATATTCTCAAATAGGGAAGGAATTAATAAAATCTAGATTGAGACCAAATGAATATATGAGAAATTATGTTGATTTTACTTTAAATCAAATAGGATTGTCAAAAAAAGGGTATGGAGTAATTCACATAAGATCTGGAGATAAATATCTTGTAAATGGTGAAGTGATGAGCGAATCTTTTATGACTTGGATTGACAATATAATAAAACATTATACTTTTCCAGATAGAAGATATCTTATTATTAGTGATTGCAATATAATAAAAAAATATTTAAAATCTCATTCAAATTTTTATATATACGTTAGAGCGATAGAACATTTGGGAGGAGAAGCTTTAAAATCTATAGAAACAAATGGAATAATGAATACTATGTTAGATTTTTTTTTGATGGAACATAGCAACGCGATATTGTCTTTATCAGTTTACGATCACGTGAGTGGATTTAGCAAATATTCTAGCATTTTAAATGACATTCCTTTTAAATATATTAAATTGTAATTTGGCGTTAATATCTAAAATATAATATATAAAATAGTTTATATATTATGGTAAAGTATCATTTTATAACCTTTGCTACACCAGATCACATGTCGTTTGCAGAAGCAAATGTTAAAAGTGCATTAGAAACTGGTGGTTTTGACACCGCAAAAATATATACAATGGACGACATAGATGATTGTTACAGACTAAAAAACGCGCATTTTTTTAAACACAAAAGATTGGCAGGATATGCTGTTTGGAAACCGTACATAATTTTAAAAAGATTGTTGGAAATAGATGAAGAAGATATATTATGTTACAATGATAGCAAATATATTTGGTTAACAAATGTTAGAACTCTAGAAAAAGATATTTTAACTGGGAGAAATATTGGTGTATATTCTAATAAACCGAATAGCGGTAGATATATTGAAAAACAATTAACAAAATATGATGCATTTTTGTTAATGAATATTCCAAACAATGAATTTGGGGAAAGAGCTAAAAACTCAAATCAGGTTTGGTCTGGGTTTGTTTTATTAAGAAAATCATTTAACCCAATAAGGTTTATTGGGGAATGGTTAACATATAATCAAGACTTTAGAATCGCGTCTGATTCTCCGAGCGTATTTGGCACAAATGACCCGATTTTTCATGAAAATAGACACGATCAAACAATTTTGAGTTTGTTGTGCAAAAAATGGGGAATTCCTATGCATTTTCTTGACAAAAACTATATGATAGATGTGAGAAACCCTATGTAATGTAATAATTTTTCAGTAAATAGTGTTTTATATAATGTTATAATAAATTATAATGGCAACTTGTATATTTAGTGAAGCTGATGTGTTATTATTTCTATAAAAAATTAATTTATAGAAATAGTAACATATCAGCAAGCACGTTAATATTGATATTTTATATAAAAAGGTTTAACAGCGCGGTAAAGTATTTAAAAACATTTAAATGTAATATATAATGATTTCTATTTATGAACCAGACATTAGTAAATACAACAGATCTGCTATAAATGCTGTAGAAAGCGGATGGATTTCAAATCACGGCGAGTATATTGAAAAAGCTGCGCAAAAAATAAAAGAAGTTTTAAATTGCAATTTTGCAATCTTGATGGCAAATGGCACTTGTGCAACACATTGTTTATTTTTGGCTATTAAATTTAAACATCCGGAAATAAAAAAAATATATGTCCCAAACAATGCTTACGTTGCTGCTTGGAATACTGCGTTAATGGTGTATTCAATAGAACAAGTGGAAGTTATAAAAATGGATATGAAAACTTGGAATATTAACACGGATGAAGAGTATATTAAAACATTAGATTCTAATTCAGCTGTTCTTATAGTTCATAATTTAGGAAATATTGTAAATGTTCCTAGATTAAAAAGTCTAAGACCTGATTTAATTTTTGTAGAGGATAATTGTGAAGGTTTGTTTGGAAAATATAATGGAATTTATTCAGGAACTAGTAGCGACACTTTATGCTCTTCTGCATCTTTTTATGGAAATAAAATAATTACAACTGGAGAAGGTGGTGTTTTTTTAACGCAACACAATGATATTTATGAACATATTAAAAGGGTTTATTCGCAAGGAATGTCAGAAACAAAATATTTGCACGATGTTCACGCTTATAATTATAGAATGACAAACATTCAGGCGGCGTTTTTATACGACCAATTAACAGACATTAATAACATTCTTGAAAATAAAAAACGCATTTTTTTCAACTATGAACGACTCTTGGATGAATTAATAAAGATGAATAAGGTTGCGTTATTTGAGAAGGAAGAAAACACAGAATGCGCAAACTGGATTTTTGCAATTCGAATAATTGGAAATTCAAAAACTATAGAAGAAACCACAGTTTTTTTTAGAGACAATGGCATTGATATAAGACCTTTTTTTTATCCAATTAATAAACACACTCATTTGTCAAGTATAGAAAATAAAGATTCCTCTTCAGAAACGCTGAATCAACAAATAATTATGATACCTTCATCTTCAAAAATTGCAATTGAAGAACAAGAAAAGGTTGTGGACATTATATATAAATTTACTTCTTTGTTGAAGTCATCTGAAGAAGATTTAATTAATGACACAAACATTTATTATAGAAACGTATTAAAAGATGGCGTATTTAGTTTAATAGATGATAATTTTAAATTTGAATTAGACAATCACTATTACAAAATAATGCGGATAAACATTAATAAATTTATAAAAGAAACGATAAAAAATCATGAAAATGAAATAATTTTGGAAGTCGGACCAAAAAATAATGAAAATGAAAGAATAAAATCAAAAAATAATATATTAGAAACGGTTGATATAATAGAAGACAATAATACTACTTATGTTGCAGATTTAACGGTTGAAAATGATTTACCAAAAGATTATTTTGATGCAATTTATTGTTTAGAAGTTTTGGAACACACTTATGAGCCTTGGGAAATATTGAAACAATTATATAAACTCTTAAAAAAGAATGGTTGTTTATATTTATCTCTACCTTTTCAATTCAGGATTCATGGACCCATTCCAGATTGTTATAGAATTAGCGAGTTTGGATTAAAATATTTATTGGAAAAAAACAATTTTACAATATTGCATTTTCAGGCTACTATAGATAAAAATCGTCCGGCGTTTCCGCTGCATTACACTATAGTATGCAAAAAATGAATATATAGTTTTATAAACTAATATAAATATTTATTATTAGTTTATATTAAATGAATAACATTAATGTTTTAATTTTTCCTTCCGGTTCAGGAGTTTCAAAAGAAATTTTTGATTCTTTAAAATATATTAGATGGATAACTTTATTTGGAATAGATTCAGATGAAAATAATTTTTCTCATTATCAATTTGAAAATTTTACATTGGGTGCACCATTTATAAAAGATGAAGAAGATACTGTTAAATTTCTTAAAAATATAATATCTATAAATAACATTACTTGTATTTATCCAGCGTTTGATAGTATTATAGTATTTCTTAAAAAACATGAAAATGATTTAGGTGTAAAAATCATTTCATCTCCAATTGAGACGTGCAATGTTTGTTTCTCAAAAAAACAAACTTATGAATTATTTGAAAACGATCTATTAGTTCCAAAATTATTACACTTTAATGAAATAAAAAACTATCCTATATTCTTAAAACCTGAATGCGGTTATGGCTCAAGAGATGCTTTTAAAATTAACAATAAAACGGAACTGGATTTTTATAGTTCAACTGTTAAAAACAATATTATTTGTGAATACTTGCCAGGAGAAGAATACACAGTTGATTGTTTTAGTTCAGATAAACATGGATTAATATATTGTGAAGCTAGACAGCGCGCAAAAACAGTTAATGGTTTAAGCGTATTAACAAAACATGTAAATTTACCAGAAGTAAAAAGCATCGGAGAAAAAATTTCAAAAAAACTAAGGTTTGTCGGTTCTTGGTTTTTTCAGTTAAAATATAATAACAACAATGAATTAACCTTACTTGAAATCGCACCTAGAATACCAGGTGCAGCATGTCTTCATAGGAATCAAGGTGCAAATTTTCCTTTATTATCTATATACGAACATTTCGGAATTTATATAGACAATGTACTAACAAATAATTACAATGTATCCTGTTATAAATGCTATGAAAATAGATTTAACATTTCAATTAGTTATACCACAGTTTATGTTGATTTAGACGATACAATTATTATTAAAAATAAAGTAAATACAAAGCTTTTACAGTATTTATATCATGCAAAGAATTTGAAAAAAGATTTAATTTTAATAACGCGAAACAAAAATCCACAACAATGTTTAGAAGATTACTATATAAGTGTCAATTTATTTAATAAAATAATAATTGTTGATAAAGACGAAAGGAAATCAAAATATATTAACGTTACAGATTCAATATTTATAGATGACTCTTATCAAGAACGCATTGATGTCTATAGTGTTAATAAAATAAATGTATTTAATTGTGATATGATTGAATGTTTGTTTGATGAAAAACTATAAGAGTTTATTAAGCATTTCGTCGTTTACTTCAAATATTAAATTAATATCATTTTTGTCAAAAGAAGAATTTTTAAATTCATATTTTTTGTTTGAATTTATTTTAGAACATTCTATATTAATAAACACAATTGTTGGATCACAATAAAACGCACCTTTCAATGATGAGTTTTCTCTATGTTTAATAACTATTTCATCATAGAAAAACGAAAAATACTTAATAGGTCTTATAAAATCCTCAACGTTGATAATATTGTCTGCTATTTCTATTAACAATCTATTAACTTTATAACTTTTTTGTTCTTTTAACAATGATTTTGCAGCATAATTAATTTTATTTTTAACTCTGAACCTTATGTCATTATATTCAACGCATTCTTTGCAGACCTTTAAATATTCTTCATTGCTAATATCTCCGTCTCTTAAAACGTCCATCATATTCCATATTATCAAGTTTACTTTCTTCATTGACTGATATAAATCATTGTATTTTACTAAGAATTCCTTTAAATTTTCATATAATAAATCGTATTCTTTTTGAACATCACTGCGTCTATGGTCTTTAATTTTATCCAATTTAATATCTAAAATGGTTAATTTGTCTATTGCTTCACCCAAAGAAACTGGCAAATAAATTAAATCATTTTTTTCGGTTGTCATTTGCTTATAAATTCTAATTATAAAATATTTTAATAAATTATAACGCAAAAATGAGATATTACGGACAGTTTAATCCACAAGTTGACGAGGTTTTACACAAACGATATTTTCCAAATAAATTTAAGGGAGTTTCAATTGAATGTGGGGCATTTGATGGTTTAAATGATAGCTGTACAAAGTTTTTTGAAGAGAATTTTGATTGGAAAACAATTAATATTGAACCAGGGCCTCTTATATTTAGGAATTTAGAAAAAAATAGACCAAATTCAATTAATTTAGAACTTGCATTGTCAAATAAAGAAGAAATTGCTATATTTAAAAACTATAAACATCCAACCTTAGGGTATAATTGGGGAAATGGATCAATAAATCATACAAATGAACATTTAAAAGAATTAGATAACATGTGTGGTAAAAATAACTGTATTGAAGTGCAAGTTAATTGCAAAACATATTCACAAATTATTAAAGAGTTAAATATAGAAAACTTAGATTTGTTTGTATTAGACGTTGAAGGGAATGAGTTAAATGTAATTGATGGTATGATAGGATGCAATGTTTTACCCGATGTTTTTGTAATTGAACACGGTCACAGAAATGTTGAAACTTTTGTAGACTATTTAAAAAAATTAGATGTTGAATATAAATTAGATCACGTTTCTTTCGTTAATAGTTTTTTTATAAAAGTTAAATAAAACTATCTTATTAATATAAATTATAACAAATATTATGTCAAACGTCTTCACACAATTAATAAACGATTCAAAATTTGAGTTTAACAATATTGCTACACCACAAAGCATAATTTCATTAAATTGTCATAGCATTCAAACAGGTATTGGTGATATATTATTTGCTTCTACACTTGTTAGAAATAAATTAATTAAAACGCCATTATTTATAAATATAAGAGTTTATACAGATAATCCATACCAGTTAACTGACACTTATAATTCTTTTTGTTTTAAAATTAAATTGTTGGAGAGATTGTTTGATTCTCAAGAAATTACATTTTATAGTCATTCGGATATGTATTATAGCGATTGGCCTAAACATTTAAAAAGCATAACTAATTTTTCTGCTTTAAATAAAAGTTTTGACTTAACCAATCTGATTCCTGATGACTACATTATATTTCACACAAAATGCCGTTTTACAAGTGATTTTAACTATGAAGGATTAAAACATAATATGAAGATATTTTGCAAAAATTTTAAAACTAACAACACTATTATAATTTTGGGCGAAAGACAAATGCCTAGCAATTATGAAACAACAGTACATAAAATTACAACTATTTATGAAGAACTTTTGGAACTTAATAATAATAATAATCGCGTATTAGATTTATCAATTGATAATGTATACGATAATTTAAATTTTGAAAATTTCTGTAAAGATATGTCTATTATACACAATGCAAAAACAAATATATTGGTTGGTCACGGAGGGCAATTTTGTAATTCCATTCTGTTTGGAAAAAACGCAATATCCTATTTAACGGAAGGTATATTAGGCGGATTCCCATTAGACATTTATGAATTAGAAAAAAATGACAAATACATTTTTTTTGATTTGTTTAAATTTTTTAATAAAATAAAAGAGGATTGTTCGTTTTGCGAAGAATAAATGTCAAATTAGCCTCTAGGCTTCCAGACCCCAAAATAGATTTTTTTAACTCATCACTACAATATTTATTCCTAAAGCATAAATCTCATTAGCATATTTAGAATGAGATTTATAATTTTTCTAAAATAACATTTTAATGAGGGTTTAGCAAAGCAAAAGGGATTTCAGATTTCTTATGAGATTAGTTCTCTGCTATGTTAATTTATTGTTTAACTATTTCCCAATCTTTAAATTTTTCATGATAATTAACTAACCCTTCACAATAACTAGTGTGTATAACCTTTTTTTGAACTTTTTTTAAATCAAGATATGGCATAAGACAAGAAAATGAACTATCACTTATGTGAATTTCTGTTGCGTTTTCAATCAACATGCAGTAATCAAATAAATTGTCTGATAAAAAATCTTGTGACCACAAATCGTTAAATTCTCCACCAATATTAGAATAATAATTAAAATTTGGATGAAAAATTGGATAGTCGCTAATAACATTTACGTCCGCTCTTTCACAAATATGTTTATATTTTACATTTCGGTGATCATGTAAAAATATATACTTTTTGCCGTATTTTTCAACAACTTTATTGTATAAATCATCTTCTTTACTGTTTCTATTAATGTCATTATATTCATATCTTAAGCTGTATGGCAAATTTATGTTATCGTAAAATTTACTCCAAAAATAACCAGGAACTTCGTGAAAATTGTTAATATGACTTCCGCATGAATATAAATCATAATTTTTTATGTTTGCTTTATATAATTCAATCAAATGATTAGGAACAATGCAATTATTATAATCTTCGTTTAAAATAATATGAATATGAATATTGTTGAATTGCTGATACATTTGTTTAACAGTGTATCTATTTCTATATAAACAAAAAATATAAACATCTTTATATATTTTTTGTAGATGTCTTACTGCACCATACATAGTAAAATTGTCTCCAGTGCTCAAATGGAATAAAAAAATGCAAGCTTTATTTAAAGACATTCTATAATATAACGCCCCATTATTTTTATATTATTATTGCATTTAATAGTAGAAATAAAAATACTTTTATTATTAAATGACTCATGTGGCATCTACAAATCCGCCTAAGCGAGTTTTTATTATTACTTATAAAGGCCGCAGCTGTGTACATCGGTCATCAGAAGCCATCGGGCTTCCAGACCCAAAATAAATCAGCGTAACAATTATTAATATAAAATAATAATTTTCATTAGCAAAATAATAATGAGATTTATATTATTTCTATAAAAGTGTTTTCAGGAGGGGCAAGCGGGGGTACGGAAACCCTTCGGGTTTCTGAAAACCTGGGTTCCCTGCTATGGTAAAAATAACGACCAAAAGCATAACATTTGATGAAACATGCAGACTTCACAATATAACAACTATTCAGTATTTGCAAATAGACACGGAAGGTTTTGATAGCGAAATAATAAAGATGATAGATTTATCAAAATATACAATTACAAATATAAGGTTTGAAAAATGGAATTTTAACCCCGAATGTTTTACAAAACACAATAACGATTTATCTAATGAATTGGGAATGAATTGTGTGAATTCTGTTATAAATAAATTAAAAATGCACAGTTATTCTATAAATGAGATTAACGATTCGGATGGAAATGATTATGTTGCGGTTCTTAATCAATAAAAATAATTTATATCTATTTATATATGTAAATTCAGTTATAAATTATTATTTTAAATACTTAATTGTTGCCGTTTGAGAATAAACATGTTCCTCACACGTATTGCAGCATTGACCAATTGTTTTTAAATATTCGCTGTCGCCATGAACAACGTGTTGATACTCTGCGTCTTTAATTACATGAAACTCTAAATTTGAAAATTGACGAAATGCCAATAAATTAAAATACTGCACGTCGCATGCTGATATATTTTTTAAAAGGTTAACGTCATATGTTATGTTGTCTGTAATATTTTTAGTTAAAATGTAATTTCCAAGATTCATTAATGTAGAAAATACATTCTCGTTTTCATAATTTTCAATAGTGTTTCTTGTAATAACGGCGTTTTCAAAATGTTTAAAATTAAAGTTAGGTTTTGCAAACGACGGCGACAACAACAATGGTTTTTCCGATAAGTGTAAGTTATTATCTAAAATGTATTTTTTCATTTTAATAAAATAGTCTATATTGCAAAAGTTGTCAGAATCTATTAATGCAATAAAATTTTTGCTAGAATAACTACAAACTTTAAGTTTATTTAAAAATACTCCTAACACATTTTCATTTTTGTATACTCTAAGATTAGGATTATTATTTCCATATTTTTCTAAAATTTTATAATAATCGTTTCCGTTTTCATCACTAATTACAATTTCGTCAATCACACCGTCGTTCAAAAATTGTAAATATTTTTCGATATACTCATTTAAAAATCCATCAAACCTATTTAATGTTGGTATGCAAAGCGATAGTTTAATAGACTTCCATTTGTGTTCTTCTGCAATATATTGCGACATGTAGTCTAACTCAAACATATGTTTTATTTTTTCATATTCTAACCACATATTATTGTACTTTTCTTCATCAACGTTGAGCAACATTGTTTCCAACTCATTAATTTTAGATACATGGATTGAAATGCAAATTTTGGAATAATCAATGAGTTCTTTATAAGGGAGCCATTCTATATCATCCCAAATATAAACGGGAATTGACCCCAGTTTATATATTTCAAAAAAACGGAAACTACTGCGACCATACCCACGAGGTGCTAAAGAAAATTTTGAGTTAACGGTTAACTCTATAAAAGAATCTTGATTATTTTTTGGAATATCTGTAGACCATCCATTTTTAACGTTCATTGTAAAATTTTGGTTAGAAGACAATTGTTCAACAATGGTTTGACGAACATTGTGTGTTATGGTTCCTACAAAAGAACATAACACGTTTTTTTCATTATAGCTTTTTTTTGGAGTATTTAAAAGAGTATTATTCTTATCTTCGTATATTAGTGGGATTGGAATGTTTCCACTACAAGCTCCATAAACAATTGTATTATTTGGTAAATTCAACAATGGACCATCATCATATTGAACTACTGTAAAATAACCATTTTCACAAGGATTATTATCAACAAAGTTATTTAATCTGTCTTGCATATAATTTTTTTTATCTTGAAACCAGCCCTCTATTTGAAAGTTTGTCCACAAGGCGGGTATGTATAATCTACCATTTTTATCATACTTTAAATCTTTTTCTTGAGTGTAATTCAAAAAATGTTCTTCTAAATAATAACCATTTTTGAACGGTGGATAAGTAACGCCGTTTTTAACATAAAATAGTTCATCGTTGACTAAATTTGCCATTTTTATATTTTGATAAAAATATATTATAAACCAAACACATTATTTATATGAATGCATTTAATAATAGAAATTAAAATAATTTTATTATTAAATGAGTGATACCACATCTACAAATCCGCCTAAGCGAGTTTTTATTGTCCCGTACAGAGACCGCATTCAGCAAAAGTTCTTTTTTTGCAAGCAAATGGAATTTATCCTTGAAGGGCAAGACGACTATGAAATTCTATTTGTTCATCAATGCGACGCCAGAAATTTTAATCGTGGAGCCATGAAGAATATAGGTTTTTTAGCAATCAAAGAGAAATACCCGGATTCATACAAAGACATTTCTTTCATATTCAATGATGTAGACACATTGCCATTTCACAAATTGTTTGATTATGAAACAACTGAAGGAGTTGTAAAACATTATTACGGATTTGAAACAGCTCTAGGAGGAATTGTTGTTATAAAAGGCTCCGATTTTGAGCTCATCAACGGTTATCCAAATTATTGGGGTTGGGGTATGGAAGATGCCTGTTTGCAAAAAAGATGTTTCGCATATGGAATTCAAATTGACCGCAGCAATTTTTACACGATTGGCAGTCCTGAAATTCTTCAATTATTTGATGGCGTCTCTCGTCTTGTTTCAAGAAAAGACCCACAAAGAATGAAAACCGATAATGGACAAGATGGATTAAGAACCATTCACAAGCTTCTTTTTACGACGGATAGAGAATCATTAAATCCTGATGATAATAAATACACGGTTGAAAGCGAGAGAACATTTGTAGTTAATGTTACTTCATTTATGACAATGGTGAGATTTGAAGCAGACTCCTATCATGAGTATGATTTGAGGGAACCCGTAAGTAAGGTTGTTTTTCCAGACCGAGAATCAACAACAAAAACTCACATTGGTCCAGAAGAATGGAGAAATATTCCATATAATCCAGTGGCTGATGAGAGAGTATTGATGATTCAACAACAGCGAGCAATGGCTCAGAGGCCTCAAGCTCAAATGCAAGCTCAAAGAATGATGCCACCACAATCTCCAACAACAATTTTCTCCCCACAATATGCTAGAATGATTGGAGCTAGACCTAGAGCGACAGGTAGTGCAAATATTGGTTTAGGTGGAGTTCGTCGTTAAAAATAAACAAAATAATTTTTGTAAAATTCTAGACCGGTTTGAGGAAGTTCATCTTCAACGAATTTTTCATTATTATTTATTATTCCCACATTTTGTATGGGTAAACTAAACAAAGTTTGCCACAATATAAAACCATTTGCAATTTTTGGAAATAGTGTTTCAATATATTTATTTCTATGTTCATTTGATATTTCTGTAAAACAATAATTTGAAATTAAAAATAAATCTGTTTTGTCTACATCAGACCCATAATTATAAGCAGAATGAATTGAATAATCAATCTGAATTATATCTTTATGCATTTCTAAGTATTTTTTTATTAATTCACATATCTTTGGCAAATCTATAAGACAATAGGCGTCAATATTTATGTCTAGTAATTTTGAGAAATAACAAATTGCTAAGAATAACCCACCATAACCGCAACCAACCTCTACTACATTTTTGCATGTATTTTTATTTTTATAGTGTTGCAAAATTATCAAAGAATGAAAAACATATCTCAATGATGTTGGACTACAACTTAATGTTTGACCATCTGAAAAATTAAATTCATATTTTTTTGGACTTCCGTATTTATCATTGATTGCAACGTATTCTAAAATATTAGCAAAGGATATTCTAGGAAATTTATGTTTAATACATTTAATATACTCGTTTCCTTGTTCAAAGCTTACATGTTCTAATATATCGTTATAATTAGGATTTGATTTAAAATTAACATTCTCTAGGTTATCATTTTCAAGCACGCTCTTTATAAAAGATTCATAACTTTCATACATTTAACATATAATACTCTAAATTCTTTAATATTTTATTGCAAAGTAAATATATTTAATTTACCGCGAATGTTCAATAACTTTTTCTCTCTTCATCCTAATGGATAAAAGTCAAATTGTTAAGGGCCTAAAGGATGTAACCTTCCCAGAAGTTCTAAAAGACTGGGTTGAAATCAATGCAAAATCCCCAGAAGAAATTGAGAATTTAAATGGTAGAAGTCGTCTCGGATGCAATTTAATAGATTATTATTTTTTTGAACAGCGTATAGAAACAATAGGAAATAAAGGTATAAATTTCTTTCAGTTTGTTAATGATATAGAAGATTACAAGAAAAAGAAATATATTCAAACATTGCTCACTTATTGCGACAATCATAATCGCTATAAAGATAGCATCATTAAGAAATACTATTACTGTTATGGGTTGTGTTTTGGACGCATAAACGCTTTTAAAATAACAAATGCTTTGCAAATTTATAACAGGTATCCACCAAGTATTGCAGTAATGGATCCATTTTGTGGTTTTGGTGGACGACTTGTGGGTGCAATGATGAAGAATATAAATTATATCGGCATTGATTTAAACAAGGATTTAGAACCAGGTTATCAGAGCCTACTCAAAGATTTTAGAGAGAAAACTACTTCAAAAATAGATATATTATTCCAGGATTCAAATACAATAGATTACTCTGCATATAAAAACAAATACGACATGGTTTTTACTTCACCTCCTTATGAAAACATTGAAATTTATAAAAATATGGAGAGAAAAAGTATTCAAGAATGGACAACATTTTATAAGGAAGTATTTCAAAAGCTTTGGGATAATTTACAGCCCAGCGGAACATATATTATTAATATAAATGAAAGCATTTATATGAAGATATTAGAACCATTATTTGGCCCCTCCACGGAGTCCATCTTATTGAAAAAGTCAAGTAAGAATGATTATAAAGAATACATTTATATTTGGAAGAAAATAAATTAAATACAGTAAAATATATAATTATATATTATTTTTATTTAGAAATGGAAATGGAACTTTTAAATAATAAAAACGACGACAACTCCTTAACTAGTATTTCAGATATAAAACATGCGGTTTATATAAATTTAGACCACAGAACAGATAGGAAAACGCATGTTGAACAACAACTAGCATCAATTGGAATTGCATCTCCAACCCGGTTTAATGCAATTAAATTGCCAAATGGTGCAATTGGTTGCAGTATGAGTCACTTGAAATGTTTGCAAATGGCAAAAGAACAAGGATGGCCGCATTTATTATTGTGTGAAGACGATATTGAATTCTTAGAACCAACAATATTTGTAAATCAGTTAAATGGATTTTTAAAAAATCGTGAAGACAACTCATATTGGGATGTAGTTTTAATTGCAGGCAATAATACACCACCTTATGGAATAGGTAATGATTATTCTGTTCGTGTGTTTCAATGTCAAACAACAACTGGTTATTTAGTTAAGCAACATTATTATGATACACTTATATCAAATTTTAAAGAAGGAATTGAAAAATTAATGAGAGATCCTCAAAATCATCGTTTTTACGCAATTGATAAATATTGGTTTAAGCTTCAACAACAGGATTATTGGTTTTTAATAACTCCTTTAACAGTTGTTCAGAGAGAAGATTACAGTGACATTGAGAAACGACAAACAAATTACAAAAGAGCTATGATAGATTTAGATAAAGAAAGTTATTTTAGACGAGTTTCTAAGTAAAGAAATTGCGCATAAATATAATAACATTAAAAAAAGGGGTGTATTTGTCTCATCAACAACCTTTGATATTTCATTCTCAGAATAATCATTATTTTTTAACTTAAATAGGTTAAATGATATTGGACTACAGATAACTGCTAACAACAAACCAAAAACAGAATCAGTAATATACATTAATGCGAGAGAATTTGACATAATGTTTAAGTTTGTAATGATACTCGCACAAAGTAGCGAAAACTTTTTTCCAAAGATAACTGGAATCGTACATATTTTGTTTGCTTTATCGCCATCATAATCTCTAATATCAAGCAAAATTTCATTAGACAAAGAACCATAAAACACTAGGCTCATAGCAATTGACAAAATACCAAAGTTTTTATTTTCAATAACAATAAGGTTTTGCGAGGAAGTTGTTCCAGAAAAAAACAATGTCAAAGAGACGATCCAGGCACATGCGATGTTTTTAAAAAGTGGAACTCGTTTTAAAAATGGAGTGTATATACCTGTAAGAAAAATAATAAAATTTATAATTAATTGCTGCATTGTGGGAAGAAAACGAAGGCTCAAAGACTCTGCTGATCCAATTAACAAAACATAAAGTAATATCGCTTCATATATTTTAACCCTTCCCGAAGCAATTGGTCTTCCAGGATTGTTAATCCGATCAATTTTAACATCATAAATATCGTTTATAACCATGCTACTAGAGAGAATAAGTATTGTAGATACGGTTGAAGTAATAAATTTTTTAGAATGAATCAAATTGTATATTGATGGATTCATTATAAACCCGCCGGCACCGCATAAAAAAACGGTTGGTAATATGCTTTTTGGGCGAATGAGCCGTCTGAATTCTTTAAGTTTGTTTTTAAATGATATATTTTTTGAAGACTTCTCTGATAGACTATTGTTTTCTTTACCATTTCCCAAGCGCAAATCCCTCTTATGATTATAATTAATTTTTAAAGAAGCAATACTTATAATGCTTGAAAACCCCCAAAGCAAATGAACTATGAAAAATAATCTCATTATATTAACAATTTAAAATACTTTTATGTAGTTTTACTAACACACAAATAATAAAAAGAACTTAAAATTTAATTATTAATATAACTAATATGTCACTGTTATCAAAACTAGTTCATTTTGTTTTACTAACGACAAAAAAATATGGCATAGATGAATCGCATGGTTTGTCTCACAGCATGAATGTGTTGCAATATTCTAATAAAATATATGAAAATGAAATTGAAAATTATCCTATTCTAAAAAATCAAGAAAAGTTAATATATGTCTCTGCGGTTCTACATGATATGTGTGACAAAAAGTATGTTGATGAAACTTCTGGTTTAAAAGAAATAGAAGAGTTTTTACAATCGGAAAATGCATTAACTCCTACTGAAATAAACATGTCAAAACAAATCATGGCGACAATGTCTTATTCAAAAGTAAAACAATATGGATACCCAATTATGGGAGGATATCAAAAAGCGTATCATATTGTCAGAGAGGCCGATTTATTAACGGCATATGACTTTGATCGTTGCATGATTTATCAAATGAATAAGAATGGTGGAAATTTAGAAGATGCTTTTAAAAATGCAAACGAGTTGTTTGAAAATCGTGTTTTAAGACACAATGATGATGGTTTGTTTTTATTTGATTATTCAAAGAAAGAATCGTTGGTTTTGCACCAAATTGCATTACAAAGAATAAATAGTTGGAAAAGACTTTTAATTCGTCCTGGATTTTAACTATATATATTGAATATCTTTCCAGTTTATAGTTTTTCCACTAATAGGATGGTCTATATATTTTGTTTTATTATTCTCTATTAAATTATTGACATAATCTATATCAACCAAATCTGGGTGAACGTACCAATCTTCGTAAGGATTTCCATCACAATTTATATCTTCAAATACACAAATATATCCTCTACTTTTAAATATATCTCGCGATTGTAATCGGGTATTATCAAAATTAGTATGATATATGTCGTGTTCAAATGTTACAGTTGCAAATTTATATTTATCAAATATCTCAATGTTTAATTTTTGTAAAGTTCTTATTGTAGAACCATTGTTGGCTTCTAAATCTATTTGTAGATAATCAAATGTTAAAGGCATATTGTTTGTTTCAAATAAAAATTTGTAATCTATTGTTGTTGCATCATTTATTACATGAATGCTATTTGAACGTTGTTCTTTATATAAAGGTAAATATTTTGATTCATATTCAATCATTATTCCTTTCCAATTATAACTAGTTTCCAACAAATAAGTATTATTAATATTTATTGGATGATTAGAACCTATTTCTAAAAAATATCCATTAGTTTTTTCTTTAAGAACATTCAATACAAATTTATCCTGATTTGCTTGTCCCAAATACATTATGCATTATATATAAAAATATGTTTTATTATGAAATTTTTGTAAATTATATATTATTGTCTTGTTATAATATATAATGCCAATTAGAAAAACGCGCATAAATCGCAAAAAAACGCGTCGTGTAAGGAAATCTCGTACCATGCGAAAAATGAAAGGAGGCTGAGGTCCACCTAAGGCTCAAGATGCCCCGCCAGCGGTACCTTCTCTCCCCAACTTGCCATAAACCAATAATTGTCAGTTGCGTTTTATGTATATTGTATTATGTTTTGTTTTCTGGAATGACCGGTCGTATCATTTTCAAATGAAAAGGCGTGACTGCGAAAATAGAAATTATGACATAATAGTATTAAGTTCCATGTCTTTAAAATACTCGTCGCTTTGAAGATGAATCATAACTTTTTTGAATATAGGGTTCAAATTTAGACCAATAGAATAATCTTCCAAATACTCTTTCTCAATATTTTCTCTCTTTGAAACAAGATTAGTAACTGATTCTGGGGAGAGAAAATAGAAACGACCGCTGCAATATTCAGTCTTTTGTATTATCATATCCTGTGGCAGCTCAGGATGAATGTGAAAATACTGCGATAAATAAGGGAGTTGAACATCAACAACTTGTCCTCCATAATGAGCCTTCATCTTTGTGGGCTTTCTTACGAGCTTATCTATTAACATATCAAAAAATCCTGAATCCTGCAAAATTTGGTCATCGTCAGTTTTAAACACATATTTGAACTTAAAAGTTGTTCTCACTGCGTGCAATGCGGCAATAACTTTTTTTGGCAATGAATTGTAATCATCCAAAGTTTTTACCCATAAAATTCTTTCTTCGTTATCAAATAAATATGGAACAGACAAATCGGGGTCTCCAATAACGTGATAATAAGAAAGACAATCTGGAATATTTTGCAGCCATCCCGCCTTTTGCACGAGGGCTTTTTCTCTATATCTCACGCAATTCATAACTAATAGAATATAATCTTGTTCTAGTCTCGCGTCACTCATTTATATTATAATTTTTATAATATAAATTACTTTTAACTTATTTATCTCTCATAATTTAAATTGGGCTGTTTCATAAAATACAGTTCCATGATATTCATTTCCTTCGTAATCGCGCACATTATTGTTTCCATTCCATAATATACTGTTATTCATAACTTGGTCTCTATTGGGATTTTTTGTATAATAATAAACCGCGATAGATTCTCTGCATCTATTATCTGGACAATTTAATATTTTTGGATGCCCATGTAAACTTATACTTGATGTATTAAACATTACACATCTATTTAATATGGGCAATATTCTATAACTTAAAGTTGCATTACTATGATTACATAACCACAGTTCACCTTCATACTCGTCTTTCCAATCTGGATTTAAATATATCAATAAATTTATTCTTCTATCTATAAGTCCATATTTTTCATGATATAAAATGTTAAAATCTGTGTGAACGCCCAAATAACCACCCTTGTGTATTCTATGAACACCAGCACCAAACAATCTTGTATCGTTTCTTATTATTCCAGAAATGCCAGCGCATTTTTCAACATAATCAATAAATGTATCACTAACTAGCTCTTCAAATAGTTTTTGAACATTGGGTCCAAAGTTAAAAGAGAATGCAAATTTATTGAATTCATTAAAATTATAAGGATTTGTGAATTTATTATCTGCATTTTCAGATTTCAATTTGTTCACCTCATCTAAAATTAGTTTTGCCTTTTCAGGTTTCAAAAAATTGTCTATGTATGTAAACGGAAATGGATGCGAAAATTTATAACCTTTTATTAAATCACTTTTTGAAGATTCACTTATAAACGAAGAAGAAACAGAATCAGAATTCATAGTTTATTTTATAACTGCTTTTAGATTTTATATTATTTTTACACCTTTTAACATTTCAAACGCCGATTTTACGGCATAAAAAATATTTAAAAAATGTAAAATCAACAGGCGTGCTTACTCTTACGAGGTTGTTTCTTAACGCCGATTGTCTTACTTAACCCTGCATTTTTGTTTCCACATGTGAAAGACGATGCTTGAAACTGAAACTCTACTGGTCTTGTTTGGTTATGTATCCAACATTCAGTTAAGTTCAGTATATTTATTGCAGAATTCTTATCCCTTGTTCTAAATACGATATTTTTGTTTTCGCAACTCACGCAGTTAGAACAAGTGAATAATCTGTAAATTTCTCCTCCATTTTTATCTTTGTAATGTTTCAAATCTTTTCTACATTCACAGCATTTTTGAGATGTATAAAATTCATTAATAGTTATTGTATCATACTTTTTATGAATTAGTTTCCTTAATCCTTTATTCATTGTCGGCATTGTATATTTCATTTGTGAAGACCTACTCCAATTTCCATAACCAATAAGTATATTTTCTCCAAATGTTTCCTTTATTTTATTCAAAAATGTATCAATACTTTTCTTACCATAACTATATTGACGAAATTTCATTTTTCTCCAAACTTCTTTCTTGTAAAAATCGGTAGTTTCTTTATTTAACTTATATTTTTCTACAAGATACATTTTAAATTTATCATAATTAACTGATTTGCTATTTTGTATTGATAATCTTGTTTCTTTTTCTATAATTTTGTGTTTCTTCTTTTCTTGTAATAATATTCTTTGGTTTCGTTTTCCATAACTTTCTATTTTTCTTTGTGATGCAGTATATTCTAATTTTTTTCCTTTTTTATCAATCATATACACTAATGAATGCTTACCAGGGTCGCAACCAACTATATTTCTGTCTTTCAATGTATCTAATTGTTCTTTGGATAAATCTTCTATGGTATGAAAATCTTGTTCTTGTAAAACAGGAACTCTTGAACCCCATTTTTTATCTTTCAAATCTTTTCTTATAAATAATAAACAACAACTAATACCATCAGTTTGAATTTGGTTATGAAACTGATAATGTTTATTCTTGAAAATTCTATTTTTCATATCCAAGAAATTACACCATACTTCATTTTGGTTCTCTTTTACGCTACTTAATAATTCACCTTTTTTGGTTTTATTTCCATCTTTGTCTTTTTCAGGACAAAACAAATTTATAATAGAAGCAGTATCTAAAATAATATGTTTTGGAATAATATTGTTTCTTAATGGTAATGGTTGAAATAATTTACTTTCTTGTTTTTCTAATATAGAGTTCATATACAACATTCCTTTCAAATATTCAAATGGTCTAACCTTAATATCATAGTGAATTGACTTTTTAATTTCAGTAGGTAAAATATTAGGAAGATGTATATTTTTCCAATCGTCAAAAATTATATCAGTTTCTTCTAACGACAAACATTTATTTTTGAATTGAAATAATATTGACTTATCTTCTGTTATTTGATTTGTAGTTTTGTTAATAAATCGTAAAAAGTGTTGGATAAAATGTTCTTGAATATTGTTATGTAAAGAAGTATGTATTTGTGTTGCTAAATATGGTAATAAAAAGGTTGTATTTTTCAAATTAGTTTTTTCGTGGTTCAGTAAAGGTTGGTATTCCGTTTTATAAAATGCATCTAAAACTTCTAAAAGTTCTGTATCTTTTCCTTTCTTTCCTCTATTATCACGACTTCCTAATGTTTTGATACAATACAAAATAAATGTTTCATCTATGTTTGGTAATGGTTGATTTTTGGTATATTTGTCTAAAACATACAAACGAATAAATTGATATGTATGAATAACCAAATCATTCATTTCAAAAACCAAATGGTTTATTACTGGTTGTGTTGTATCACGATTTAATAAAATCGTTTTTAGTGGAATTTTGAAAGTTTTGTAAGCGGATTTTTCATTATTCCTAAATTCTTTGAAATCCTCCTTTTTCTTTTTCTTAACTTTCATTTTATATATATTATAAATATTTTATTTTTAAGTTATTTTAACGCAAAAGATTTAAATATAATTTATTTATAATTAGTATATTTATAAATAAATGGAAATACATAATGAAGCAGAAATGAAATATAATTGTGAAGTATGTAATTATAAATGTATATATCCAGCACACTGGAAACAACATATAGAAAGTGAAAAACATAAAAATAATGGAAAAAGAAAAACGAGAAGTGATAAGGTATTAGAACCAAAATGTAAGCATTGTGATTATAAGACAAATAATTTAACTTGTATGAAGGTTCATTGTTTAACACAACATTCAAATAACGAAGAAAGAAAAAAAGAATTTAAATATTATTGTGATAAATGTGATTTTGGAACATATGCAGAAATATTATTTACACGACATTGTGAAACAAAGAAACATTTATCTTAAATAATATCCTCTAATGTGTTTTGATGCATAACACGAATTAGCATAATGACCTTCTCTACCGCATCTAAAACATATAACATCATTATCGTATTCTTCTTCATCATCTTCACTTTCATTATCTTCATTATTATATTTACAATTCTTTTCATGATATTCACATTTCTTTTCATCAATAAATTCTTTATCGCAATATTCGCAACATCAAATTATTTCTTCTTTGCATTCTTTACAATCTTTCGCAAAATGTCCTGATTTTCCACAATTAAAACATTTATCATTTGTTCCATTTTTCATTTGTGTTAAATGGGTTTTAGTTGATTGTTCTAATTCTACTGAAACAAATGAACCACCTCTAACATTATCTATCCCATATTTATCCATAAACATTCTAGTATATTTATCTTCATCATAATCATCGCAATTTGGTATTAATTCTATCATTTTTATTGGTTTATATAGTTTAGTCCATGCTGAACCATTTGAATTAAAATGACTATCTAACCTAAAAGAAGGATTAATAGTTTTACCGACATAAAATTTACCTTTTTCTAATTGTAGAATATAAATATATACCATTTGTAAAGTGTATAATTAATTTATTTTATAATATTTATTTCAATTTTATAATTAAATATTATATATGCCTACTCATAAAAGTAATGATTATAAATTAACAGCAGTTCAATATTATTTAGTTGAAGATAAAACACAAGAAGAGGTTTGTAAAATTTTCAAATGTTCTCCAAGAAGTTTAATGCGTTGGGTTAATCAATACAAAAAAGAAGGAAATGTAGATATTCATTATAGAAAACCAGTTGCTTATAAAGTTAAAAAAGAATATGTTAAATTTTTAGTAGATGAAATAAATAAAAATAAAACAATCACATTACAAGAATTACACCAAAAACTAAAAGATAAATATAAAAATGCGGATATAAGCACTATGCAACTTTTTAGGGTTGTTCGTGATAATAATATTACTTTGAAACTTACAAGAATTAGACACGAACCTCTAAAACGATTTGGAAAAGATATTGATATAAACTCAAAAATAAAAGAATTTTATGATGAAGTGAAAAAATACAAAATAGAAGATATTATTTGTATTGACGAGACCTCAATAAAGTCATTACAAAAACGAAATCATTGTTATAGTAATAAAGGTAAGAGATGTGTAATAAAAACACAATCACAAGAAGTATTCAAAAAATATACTGGAATATTTGCTATTTATGTAAATGGTGTAATACATTGGGATTTATATGAAAAAGGTGGAATAAATACAGATAGGTTAATTGATTTTTTAGAACATAACATAACGAGTAAATTAAGGAATAAATTAATTATTTTAGATAATGCTTCATCACACAGAAACGAAAGAATAAAAGCATTGGTAAATAAACATAATAATATTTTATATGCTGTTCCCTATCAGCATTTCACTAATTCCATAGAAAATTATTTTAGTATGCTGAAATCAAGATTACAAAAGTTAGATGGGTTAAAATATGAAAACCTAAAAGAAAATATCCAAAAAGTAATAAGTGAAATACCGAAAGAAAAATATGAAAATATATTTAAGGGTGCTTACGAACGACCAGGAAAATATGTTTCAAAGAATAAAACAAGAAAAGTAAAGAAAATATACAAATAATTATTTATAAAAAGGTTTATAAATAATCGGCGTTTGAAATGTTAAAAGGTGTAATTAGTAGTTAGTAGTTATTTTTGTCCACGTTTCGGGAAATAAATCATTCAAATTGTTATGAGGTATTGCTGGGCCAAACCAGATGTCTGGATAACAAATTATTTTATCCTCGTGCGAATTAAAATAAGCCCCCCACCAACTGAATGTACTATTTGCAATTATGTTATGCCGACACAGACTCATCATTAAAAGCTGTTCCCAATCAACAATTCCGTGGTCTATCTTAACAAACCTACAATCAGGGAATTGGTTTTGAAGCCCATCTATAATGATTTGAACATCTCCATCGTCTTCTTTTTCGCAAAAGTATAAAACCTTTAATTTTCCATTATTCGTTGAAGCTGATATATGTTGAATGCTATTTCTATAGTATTCATATTTCATAATAGGATGACAATGTTGTAAATGTTTATAATCCCCTAAACGAAAATGCAGGCTAACTAAATTATCATAATTGTGATTATATTTGTTTCTAATTGCAGATTTTTGATCTTCCAATCTTATTAATCTAGATAAAGTATTCCAATGTTGTTCAAAATATTTATAACTTTGAAAATATCCAAATAAAGAAGTATTCTCATTCTGCGAAGGTTCTGGCAATTCTTCATAATGAAACCCGGTTTCTTTTATATAAAATAGTTGTGGTCTAGAATGCGTTGTAAAATTTTTCAAAGAACCAAAAAAATTATTCCAATAAGTAGGTCTATCTCCTACGACATTTGTGTATAAAAAAGAAAATGATTGTTTATGTTTAATTGCATAAGAAATAGTTGTAAATATTTGAAACAACTGATTGCCTAACCCACCCATTAATTCGCAACTTATCATTTCTTTTATTATATATTCATTTTTATTTATGTTGTTTTTTTGTTTTCTCTATTTGTTATTTTCTTTTATTGTTTTCTCTTTGGTAAAATTATTCACTACTAAAGTAGGCGCCCTTACCCATCCCAAAGTCAGTTAAACGAGTGATGGCCTCATTGTTCTTTTGAGTAATTTCCTTGATCAAATCTTTAATGGAAATCATACCGATAAATTCCTCATTCTTATCATCAATTACAAGCAAATGGCGAATGTCCTTGAACATCATCTTATTCATGCAAGTTGTCAAAGAATCATCCTTAGTTGCAATAATCGTATTTGGACCATAAGTGCAAATCTCCTTCACCTTTACAATTTCGCTATTCTTTCGCAATGACGCAACCTTAGTAATAAAATCTCGCTCAGAACAAACTCCAACTACCTTATTGTTACTATCAGTAACAGCAAGACAACCAATATTAAATGCGGTAAAACGATTTACAGCTTCCTGAACTGGACTATCTTCATTAATCTTGAAATCAATCTTATGATAACAACTCTTCTTAAAAACTTCCATTGCGGAAACTGGTGTGATAATAGACGAAAACTTGCGAGAAAATGTTCTGGACAACATTATACATCTTTATTATAATGTTGTTTTAAGTTTGTTTAATAAATATTTTTTCGTGCGTCATCGTTTTCCAAAATTAAATACAAACTAAAAGTCAGCAGCAAAATCAAATACATCATCGGCCTTTGTCTTTTCGGCCAATGCATAACTGTCAACACGCTTCTCAAAGAAATTAGTCTTGGACTCTAAAGAAATGAGTTCCATAAAATCAAATGGATTGGCGACATTATAAATCTTATCATAACCAAGCTGCAAACATAATCTATCTGCAACAAACTGAATATATTGCGTCATGAGTGCAGAATTCATTCCAATCAAACGGCATGGAAGAGCATCGCAAATGAATTCTGTTTCAATTTCAACTGCTTCTTTGATTATTTCGTGAATTCTAGCTTTTGTCATTTTCTTTTGAAGTTTGTTGTATAATAGAACAGCAAACTCGGTGTGAAGTGCTTCATCCCGCGAAATCAATTCGTTTGAAAATGTGAGTCCTGGCATTAATCCTCGTTTTTTCAACCAGTAAATGCTGCAAAATGCACCAGAGAAAAAGATACCTTCAACACAAGCAAACGCCACCAACCGCGTGGCAAAACTACTGCGATTATCGTGCATCCATTTTTGCGCCCAATCCGCCTTCTTTTTAATGCAAGGAAAATGTTCTATTGCGTGAAACAACTTGGTTTTTTCCTCAGAGTTTTTGATGTAAGACTCAATCAAAAGTGAGTAAGTCTCCGAGTGAATATTCTCGATAGCAATTTGAAATCCGTAAAACGCTCTAGCCTCAGAAAGTTGAACATCGTTCATGAATCGTGCAGCCAAGTTCTCCAAAACAATTCCATCACTTGCGGCAAAAAATGCCAAAATCATGGAAATGAAATATTTTTCGTCTTTTTCAAGAGCATCCCAATGTGTTTGGTCTTTTGATAAGTCAATTTCTTCGGCTCGCCAAAAACAATCCACTTGTTTTTTATACATTTTCCATATATCTTGGTCTTGAATTGGAAACATTACAAATCTATTATCGTCAGGCGCGAGTAGTGGCTCTAAATTGTTCTTGGACATCCTAAATAATATATAGTGAAGATTTTATATTTTAATCGTTAAGTCTTTGTTTTAGTTTTTAGTTTTTGATTTTAAGTTTTTTAAGTTTTTTTGTAAAAATAAAATACATTTATAGTGTAAGTATGCAAGTGTATGAAATAAACTTGGCTGATAGAGACAATTATTTAACGCAAATAGAGAATCAAATACAAGCAAAACGAAATCTACTGCTTGAAAAGAGAAAAACTTTAGAAAGCACTGTTAGCCAAAATCAATTTTTAGAGGGTGTAAAGAATGACTATCAAAGATATCACAATTATATTATTAAACAAAATGAGGACCAAATGCGAGCAATGAATATATTAAACCAATATTTGGGAGATATTATGGTTAGTGGAAAATTGACCGAAAAAGATATTAATAACACTAGACATGAACAAAACAGTATATTGAAAGAGATGGATAATATAAAAAGTAATTTAGATGAAATTATTAAACAATAAAATTATTAAACAATAAATGATACATCCAAAATAAATAATTTATATGCGTAATATATATAAATTATGGCACAACAACCACCACAAGATTGCATTCCCCCAGAAAGATTACAACAAGTGCAACAGTTTGTTCAAAGAATAGGCGATTTGAACAATAGAATTGGGGCTGAACGACAAGCAAATGAAACTTTTAGAGACGCGATTAGACAAAGAATTGCCTCGTTACAAGGAAAACTTGTGCAAATCTCTCCAAAAATTGACGGACTTAATCAACAAATTGTAGCATTAACTGGTCAAAGAGATCAATCACTTCAAGAAAGAGACCAGGCGCGAAATGAATTACAAGCGGTTCAAGGACAATTTCAACAACTAACTCAGGAAAGAGATGCTGCAATGGCTCAAGTTGCTCAATTAACACAACAAATTGCTGATTCACAGGGTCAAAGTCAACAATTACAGCAAGCTCTTCAAACGGCTCAGCAAGCTTTGAATGCGTGTGAAGCTAAAATGGCAAATTGCACAGAGCAAATAAATGCTCTTCTTGCGCAACTAGATCAAATTGACGCTGCAATTACCGCAAATGATGCTAGCATAACTCAATTGCATGATACCGCCGGAGCAAGTTATCAAGAAATTCAACAAGCCTTACAACAATTAGAGGCTGACTTGGATGCGGCTTTGGCTGCTGCTCCTGCTAATCCTCCCACTAATCCTCCCACTAATCCTCCAGCTCCTCCCGCTAATCCTCCTCCTGGTCCAAATGGAGCTCAAGGAGTGCGCACACGAATAAATCCTGAAGAAAATGCCCGCGGAGAATATGATGCAAACTTCCCACCTTTAGACGAAAATGCGGCTCGCGCTTTGCCTAGAAACAAACAACGGTCAATAATTATGGGAAACACGCGTCCAGGTGAAGTGAGGCATCCCAGACCTTGGAGGGGAGGAAAAACAAGAAAAGCCACAAAAAATAGAAAAGTTAAAAAATCTAGAAAAGTTAAAAATGCAAAAAAAACTCAACGAGGTGGATATCGCGCGGTTTATCCCAGAAGATACACGCGAAAAACGACATCTTCCGCTTAAACTAACTCCAAAACATTCCATGTATAGATGGTAAATAGTTGCAATCATTTGGCCATTTACCATGTACTTCTCTGAACTGTAAAGAACCGAGTTGCTTCCTTCTGTTTATTACGCGATTTTTTTCATTATAAACGCGACGCCAACATCTTTGAATCAATCTTAACCAGATGGTTTTTAAAACTGCTACACATTCGCCGCTTGGAAGATAAATAACTTGACCAATATGAGGTTGAATATAATCGCTCCGAGATATAATCCGGTGATAATTTCTTATGATATTATGCTTTCTTGCGATGTGTCTAGTATAATTTATATAATAAGCACTCTGCAACTCAACTATATCACATATATGAGGTTCATCAACATTGAGATGATCGAATAAATCTCCATCATCTTCGTTTTCACTATCATAATCGCAGTCATCAAATATACTTTTATTCCGAGAAACATGTGTGCATAAATAGTGTCCTTCAACATATTTATCACTGTCTCCATGATAACCGTGTATGTTTCTGTTAAATATTTCGCAAACAACTAAATTAAACTTATTTCTCTGAAGTCGCTGTAATTCTCTCAAATCTATTATTTCCATTCTTCTTTTTATTAATATTAATTTAATAATTGTCGTTTTATTTTGTTGTTACTCAATAAATAATAAATTATCTGTTTATCAATTTTTTTTGACAGAATATATATATAATGAAGCTTCCAAGTTCTCTCGCAAAATTGTTAGAAAATAAGTATGTTTTATACATTGTTTTCTTTTTAGCAGTCGCTAATCTTTTTGGTTATATGGTTATGGGAAATTATAAAGCAATTGCTTTGTTTGTTTTAGTAGGATATTTAGTGTATACTTTTAACAAGAACATGACAATCGTTTTATTAGTACCGCTTATTTTAGCGAGCCTTTTTACATCTGGTTTTATCAAAGAAGGACTTGAAAATGCATCAGACGATTCTAAATCAAAAGATAATTCTAAAGCAACAGATGCTAGTGGAAACCAAATTCCCTCTACAACGGATGCAAGTGGAAATGGTGTAAAGGTTGACTCTTCTAATGGCGCGGCAATAACTGCTGTTGCGGATAAAGCCAATAATGATGTCCCTAAGGCAAATGAGAAATTTTCAAACCCATATGACAAGAGAGGAAGCAGATTAGATTATGCAGCCACAGTTGAAGATGCTTACGGGGATTTAAACAAGATTTTGGGTGGAGATGGAATCAAGAATTTAACAGCGGATACTCAAAAATTAATGAATCAACAATTACAGTTGGCAGAGGCGATGAAAAGTATGACTCCATTGTTAGAACAAGCCAAGGGCCTAATTGGTGGTTTTGACATGAAGAATTTCGGAAATATTACTGAAATGGCTAAGCAATTTCAGGCGTCTGGTTAAAAAGACCCAAAGATCTTAGATATAACAAATAATAAATAACAAATAACAAATAATAAATAATATAATAAAATTTATTATTTGTTTAATATATAAAATATATATGGGAAAACGACAAAATAAAAAAACTACAAGAAAACACAATACAAGAAGAAAAATTAAAGGTGGATTAAAACAGAAAAATCAAGCATTAACTAGTTGGCAATGCGTTTATAAAATGATTTCTAACCCCGGCGCGCGTTTAAGCAAAATTGCATTTAGTTCATTAAAAGGATTTATTTTTAGATTAGATGTTCCACAAATTCCTGAAAATTCAGAATTTTTTGGTTTAAATAATTCCGGGACTGATTTTACAAAGCCAATATATAGCTTAATTTTTAAATTTGCAATAATAGGAGAGGACGCCGATGATTCTGAATTGCCAAATTTAGTAATTCCTGGAGATAAAACATATAACGGAACTCCTTTGCCTGATGGTCGCAATAAAGAAACTGAAGATTTAACTAGTTTTAAGATAGAAGCAGATATACAACAAAAAATATATACTGCAACAGTTACTCCAACAGCAAACCCTATTAGCTTGGCAGTTGTTGATTTCTCAACATTTAATACAATAGATATAGAAGATGAATCTGCATCAGAAACATTATTAAGAACACTGTTAACTAAAAGTGATAGTGATACAGCTACTCGTATGTTAAATTACTTAATAACAAACGTAACGCCTGGAAGAACTCTTGGATTAATGACAATGGAATTGGCAAACCCAGAATTTAGAGAACTTAATAGTGTAACTGATGACGCCGCTTATTATGCAGATTGTAAGTATGGGTTGGCTCAGCTGTTTGTTTTATTTGCAAAATTAAAAACAATCAATTATGATTGTCACATGGGAAATATATTAGGAAGTACATTGCCTCCTGTTGCGGGGGGTGGGTCTGATGAAAGAGCCGTTTTAATTGATTTTGGTAGAACAATAAACTTGACTAAACCAAGACTTTTTCCATCACACGCCGGAGAAATTATGGAAAAATACAATGTTTTTAGCGGTTCAAATTTTCAAAAGGACCTTTCAGAAATAATTGGTTATAGAATAACAGATTTTTATGTTAGCAGAGATACCCCGGAAGCTGTGGTTATAGATAGAATGCAAAAGGTTATAAAGTTCATATCATACTTAGACTATGCAACAAATACCACATATTTTAACATGGATCCAGCAATAGGTTTTGATAGACCACAATTAATAGCATTATTGGATTATATATATGGAGATGGTGTTATTAGTCGCGGATGGATTGCTACTAACAAAGAGACAATTCGCAAAAGTTTTGAAATGAATCATCACGCCAGAGGAATTTATGCGAGTTTAATACCATTAATAAGATCAATAACAGAAGCTCCATTGGGAGTAGCAAATCGTTTAAGTTCTTCGGCAATTCAAGGTATGATGGATTCTGGTAGAATATTTTCAGTTAAACCCAGAGTATCATATGATAGAAGTAATGTTGCCGATTGGATTGTAGTTGAAGAACCTCAGGTTTCTTCTTTTGTTACAACTCGTTCAAAGGCTGCAGCCGTGCCTATTGCTGAAAAGTATGCGATACCAACAAGATCTAGAGCTGGAGACTTTTCTGGAGGAAAATCAAGAAGACAAACAAAACAAACAAAACAAAAAAAACATAAAACTAACAAAACACGGAGATATTAAGACCCGAAAAGAAAAATAACAATAAAGGTTTTTGACATATATATTGTGTTATAATATATACAATATATATCAATGAGCAAAAAATGTCCACCTGGAGTAATATGTCTAGAAAATATGACAATGGTATTTTTAGTGGTAATAATAGGCGTTGTTTTATATTTTGTGTTTAAAAGCATCAACCAAGACACAAAACGAGAGAATATTATAATAAAACAAGAACAAAGGTCAGCAATGCGTGATCCAAATGAAAGCTATTTTGGTTTTTTTACAAGACCAAATTATGGTTACAACAATTTACCAAACGATGTTCTCATGAATCCATATGTTCCTCCTTTAAGCGACGAGAGATATTTAGTTCCAAATTTTACTTATAGGCCTCCAGGAACAATTCCTATTAATATTTCTACGAATGTTGGCGCAGTTGACACTAATTATCGTCAAATGGGTCTTTTAACACCACTTAACGGTTCAGGAAAAATATTGCCATTAATGGGTCGTCCGTTATTCACAAATCGCAACAAATGGCAGTACTACACAATGAGCGATCAAAACAATAGCGTGAAACTTCCTATTGTTAGAAGCGGGAGAAGCTGCACCAATGAATATGGGTGCGACGAATTGTATAATAGTGATACTGTGTATGTTGAGGGTTATAACCAAGCGTTTAAAATAACAATATATGACAGCGACACCATAAAATACATACCTTTCATATAATTTTCTAAGCTTGAACCAACGCTTCATTTGCATTTGCAACAGCATTAAAAGAATCTCTATTTAAATCCGCAGCAGCTGCAGAAGTACCAAGATTTATTTTTTTTGCAATCTTGTCTGATATGTATTCAGCCAACTTATCAAGTGATTCTGCGACTATGGATATGTCATTTCCGACTGTTTGTTGTGGTTGACTGGGTTCAGCAGAGAGTTCTGTTTCTTCAGCAACGGGTTCTTCTTTTATGGCATCTGCATCTTCTGAGCCAATTTCAGAAGCTGTATCCGATTCATTTTCTGAGACAGGTGTGGCATCAGGAGCAGCAGAACTATCTTCACCCATTTCTTCTTTTGCGAGGGAGGAAACATCAGACCCGACTTCAGAAACGATTCCTGGACCTTCTCCCGAATCAGGTGGAGGGGTAATTTCTTCGGCAGGTTCATCAACTACATCGGTTGCACCAACTACATCGGTTGCACCAACTACATCGGTTGTAGGAGTTTCAACTACATCGGTTGTAGGAGTTTCAACTACATCTGTTGTAGGAGTTTCAACTACATCTGTTGTAGGAGTTTCAACTACATCGGTTGTAGGAGTTTCAACTACATCGGTTGCACCAACTACATCGGTTGTAGGAGTTTCAACTACATCTGTTGCACCAACTACATCGGTTGTAGGAGTTTCAACTACATCGGTTGTAGGAGGAACAACTACATCGGTTGTAGTGAGGGCTTCATCAGGTTTAGTAGACTCAATAACTTTGGAGTCCTTTTCTGTAGATTTAGATTCCTGTCCACCTTTGTACTTTTTTAAACTGGTATTATGTAGATTTAAAGCCCGTCTCTTTCTAAATGTTTTGGTTTTGCTGCCTTTTCCCGTTTTCTTAAATCGCTTTGCGCTTTGATTTTTCTTGTTTCGGATTTTTGATAATTTTCCTTTAGTTAATTTCATTCTTATATATTCATCTGATTATTTTTTATTTATATTGTTATATTAATGAGCAATAAAACACAACAAACACCCATGAATATATCTCCACAAAATGTAGCAGGAAATTGCACTTATAAATGCGATTTAAAATTTAACTACCCAGTTAAAAGTTGCACGGCAACTAACGCTGGAAATTATTTAAACATTTCTTGCAGTGATTCAGCTTCGCCTGTTACATTCAATAATACTAAATATAATATAGCGGCTTGTTATTTATACAGCCCTTCACTCCAATTGTATAACAATCAACAGACTAACGGCGAGTTGATGTTAATGCACAATCCTGTAGCTGGTGGTAAAACTTTATATGTCTGCATACCTCTTGCAACGAATGGCACTTCTGGAAATGCTGCAAACACAATATCCCAGATTATAGAAGCTGTATCCAAAGGTGCACCATCTCAAGGGGGTAGCGTTAATCAAGGCATTACTGATTTCACATTAAATGATTTTATTCCTTTGAAAGAATTTTATAGTTATGAAACTCAAAATGCTTATTTTGTTGCCTTTGGAATACAAAACGCGATTTATATCTCTCAAAAAAGCTTGGATTCTCTTCAAAAATTAATTAAACCTTTTGGTGGAATGCCGTTTCCTAGTGGACCTAAATTATTCGTTAATAAAAAGGGACCAATTAAAGGCGATGCCATTACTAGTAATGACATTTACATAGATTGTCAACCTACAAATTCGTCTGAAGAAGAAACAAACGAAGTTGTAAATGTCAAAGCAAATACTAATTATGATGTTGGAACTTCAATGGCTAATATACTTTATAATCCAGTTTTTTTGCTTATTTTATTTGCTATTGTTTTTATTATTCTGATTGTTGGCATAAATAAAGGATTGAAATATCTAACAGGAGGACTCGGAGGAAGCGTTGGAGGAGATGTAGGAATGTCATCTTCAAGAAGGTAATTCAAATTAGTCTTCTCTAATATACAACGCATCACCCCATCCATGAGGAGTCATAATTGTAACGGCTCTTTTGAAGTTACGCTCTTCTAAAAATGCGTCAATTTCATGAATTAACCCACAGTTTTTATACAATTCTTTTTCATTAACCTCAAGATACAAAACCTTTGCATATTTTATGCTATTTATTGATCCCTTTAATGCCATTAATTCAGCTCCTTGAATGTCAAAATTCCAAAAATTATACTTTGAACAGTCAATGTTATTCTTATCAAAAAAGGTATCAACAGTTATACTCTTTTCTGAAACCTTGTCTATATATGTAACCCAAGGATGCTCAATTGAATGAGTGCCAAATTCTAATACACTTGAAGATTGCCCGTTATTTGAAATGTTAAATTCAATATCTTCATCATCTTTATCAGAAATTACAGCCTTGTATACATTTGGTATTCCTTTATTCTTTGCATAATCAACTGATGACGACATTGCATCTATCCATATAACATCATCATTTGTTAAACCTAGGCTATTATAAAATGGCAATTCTTCACATTCATGTGCACCAATGTGAAAAGCTCCTGTAATTTGAATATTTTTCTCTGACAAGATTTTCAAAACTTCCTCACCTACTATCAACATTTTGTATATTTACTATTACTATTTTTATTTTTATGTTGTTTTTAAAAATAAAAATATAATACTTTATACCACGTGGTATTTAGACAACTCCCATGTAATCAATTGGGGCGGCGTCATATGTATCATCTAAAACTGGAGAGAAAGATGATGGGGTTGCATCATCTGGAACCTTCATAGGCGCCATCTTCTTAACAACTTCTTGCTCTAAAGTGTAAGGAAACTGGTTCATGGCATTGAGGTTAGACTCCTTTTTAACTTCAGTTGGAACATAGTGGTCAAGTGCATATGTTCCGGTTGACATTGATGACTTTCTGATTAAATCAAAAGCCACAATAAAACCAAGAACACCTAAAATAGGATTCGCATAAGAAAACAAAATTAAAGCAACAACAACAACGACTATTTTTCCGTAAATTGTGTCAACAATATTAGCGACTGAATCTGGGGTTTTATATCCTGAAATTAAATAAACAATGAACAATATAGCTAACACAACTTGTCCAGAGTTTTCCTTTTTAAATAAATCTGAAAAACTATCCATATATCATAATAGTAGATTTTATTCTTATTGTCTTAGTAAAAAATCCCGTTAATAACATTTCTGAAATCATATAAAAATTGATTACTAAATAATAACAACCACAATTATGCAAAATATGGAAAAAACAGAAAAAACGCTAAACACTTATCTTGGCCAAAAAGGTTACACTATCTTTAAAAAAGATTTATCAACAGAACAACAACATTCTATTAGAACTGAGCTAATTGCTAAACCTTATACACCAGGAACTCCGGGCGGTGGAAATCAATCTAATACATTTCCTGTATATCGCGAATCAAGTCAAAAGTTTTATATCCCGAGATATTACGGTGAGGAAAAATTCGGTCCAGCTTTAGAAAGTCGCATTCCTGAAGGTGTTGATATTGATGTAAAGTTTGCTGGAGAATTACGCGATAATCAGAAGCCTGTTGTAAAAACATATTTGGAACATATTCAACGCCGCGGTAACACTGGTGGTGGTCTTTTGGAACTTCCTTGCGCTTTTGGCAAGACCTGTTTAGCTTTGTATTTATTGTCACAATTGAAAAAAAAGACACTTATTATTGTTCATAAGGAATTTCTTTTGAATCAGTGGATTGAACGCATTCAACAGTTTCTCCCGATTGCACGCGTCGGTAAGATACAAGGACAGATTGTAGACATTGAAGACAAAGATATTGTTATCGGTATGTTGCAATCACTTTCCATGAAAGATTATCACGAAGCCACTTTTCAGAGCTTTGGACTCACAATTATTGACGAGGTTCACCATATTTCAAGCGAAGTGTTTTCGTGCGCTCTTTTCAAACTCGTTACAAAATACACTTTAGGATTGTCTGCTACCATGAATCGCAAAGATGGTACTACAAAAATATTCAAAATGTTTTTGGGCGAAGTTGTATTTAAAGGAAAACGCGACGAGGAACACTCTGTTGTTGTTAGAGCCATTGAATATACAAGCAATGATGAAGATTTCAAAACCGTTGCTACTGATTTTCGCGGAAATGTACAATACAGTACCATGATTTCCAAGTTGTGTGCATTTAATCATAGAAGTGAATTTATATTGCGCGTCATTGAAGACATGTTGAAGGAAAATCCTGCGCAACAAATTATGATTCTTGCTCACAATCGGATTCTACTTACCTATTTTCATGACGCAATTAAATCTAGGAATATTGCAAGCGTTGGATACTATGTCGGCGGAATGAAAGAAGCAGCACTTAAAGAAAGCGAATCTAAGAAAGTTATTGTAGCGTCATATGCTCTCGCTGCGGAGGGTTTGGACATAAAGTCCCTTACCACGCTTATTATGGCAACTCCGAAAACAGACATTGAACAATCTGTTGGTCGCATTTTGAGAGAAAAACATGGAAATCCAGTCGTAGTTGATATTATTGATGAACATGACCCATTTAAGAATCAATGGGCAAAACGAAAAACATTTTATAAGAAACAAAACTATAAAATAATTCAAACGACAAATGCGGAATACGATCCGGATATTCGTTTTTGGAAACATGTCCCAACATCAAACAAAAAAGAAAAGCCTTGCCCAAAATCGGATGAGGCGCTTTTAGAAACATGCTTTATCAAGCTTCCGAAAAAATAATTATAACAAAATTCCAACCATTCGTGCCTGATCTGGAGTTATTTGTGCTGTGGAATTAAATAACAAAAAATAATTGCTGTTAAGTTTTATTCGGTCTGCACAGGAATCAATGTTGCATATTAAATTTAATTGAGGATCTATATAATAAATAACACCATCTTGCGCCCTCGCAATTATAAAAATGTGTGCAGGACCAGCAAATTCACTTGATCTCCAATACCAAGGAGACGGAGGAATTGGAATGCCATCCACACCTAACGGTTCTCCTATTTCTGGAACAGGAACATCGGGTACTTCTTCATCTTGAACCATTGCACCTGGGTTTGTGTCATAACCAGCAAATACAGCGTGACCTGGTATCAATCTTTCACGAATCATTTTTAAAAATACATCAAAATTTTTACTTGATTTAAAATCAAAGTTATGATTTTTTATGAGAATAAAAATTTTCTCAATAGATTCTTTGCTAAAACCTGTACTTCCAGCTGAAGAAACCCTCATTATATTCGCATTTAATGAATCTATTAATCCAGCTAATTGTAACGCATTAATAAAACAATCTGCTGGTTTTGGAACTGCGCGCTTAAACTCTGTTATAAAATTGTCTTGAATTGGAAACTGTGCTAATATATTACATGGCGGCAATCCAAATTGTTCGCCAATTCCACCCCTTAACTTGGATGGCGATTTTTTTACGCTTTTTCTTTTTCTTGAATTTTTTGATTTTTTATTTATTCTTGTTTTTGTTTTTGGCATATAATATAATATAATAAAAGAAAGTATTTTATATTATATTTTGTTTTACATCTGGAAACCCTTATTTGTGTTGTAGTTGTAATTGTCAACACAGTTATTTGTGGGTTGATAAGGAACAGGATTAGCTAAAGCAGACAAATTGGCTGAAAGTTGTCCGCCAGTTGAGTATGATGGCGTGTAAGGAACATTGCTCATGTATTGAGAATATCCTCCGCGTTGCCTCTTGGTGCCTCTGTGTCTGCGGCTCACTGTTTTCTTTGTCTTTTTATGGTGTCTCTTGCTCTTTCCCAATTTAATAATTTTTGCAAGTCTGCGTTTAATGCTTCCTAAAGTCGTTTTTCTGCTTTTTCCACCCTTCATCTTCTTATACTTATTAGCAATATTTTTAATTTTTCTGCGCAATGTTTTTGACTTGGATCCGCCCTTTAACGCACTTGCCGCAGCAGCTTGGGCATTATTTGAAACGCCGCTTAACCCCCATTGACGATTTGTCTCATTAGAACCAAACCCTCTGGGGTCATTTGAATTGGTAACATTTACATATTTTGGGTCAATATTTCCCAGTGGGTCAGGAACATTTTTAAAAGGAAATGGTGACCATGGAGAACTAACAGACATTGATGCCATGCTTAATATATAACAATATTATATATTAATCTAAAAAGCAATCAACAGATATTTAATTTTTTCTTTTGTTTTTTCTCGTCTTTTTTGTCTTCTTACTTTGTTTTCTATATTTACCACCTTTTCTTGATGATATAGCTGGAAGAACTGAGCCTCTTTCAAGAGTAGGCAAAGGTTTCAACGCAGTTTGACTTGCAGCCAATTCACGCATTTGTCTTAATTCATTTGCTCTATCCATTGGAGTAACTGAAGTCATGCGGGATTCCATTGGTTCCGGCTCATCTTCAACTGCAGTAGCGCGAGAACCTCTTATTCCAGATAGACGACCTCTTAATCCAAGGCCTCTGCGAACAACCGTTGGTTCTCTTTGAGGAGAATTTGGGGGAACTGGAGGCACAAAATCGGGGTCTAGTGACATTAAAAATCCTCGTTCAGCTTCTCTAGGATCGATTTTAACAGTTTTTCCTTCTCTTGTATATACAACGGTTGGTCCTGGAGCAAAATTAAAAACTGTTCTTGGGGGTGTCAAATCATTTGCTGGAACTATTTTACCACTTTTTAATATTAAATCTCCTTGATATATTTGTCCGTTTGAATAAGTATACTGACTGGCTAAATCTCCTTCACCCTTTCTCCCTTTTTCTGTCCAACTTGGGAGAACTAAGCCATTCTTCATATGAACAGAACTAACTACATCTCCATTTCCGTACAATATTATAAAATATCCATCCTCTTTATCATTTTTCCAATCTCCCTCTTTTATAAATCTTGGGAGCCCAGTTTTTTCATCTGTTTCAAAACTAGTTAGCATTCCAGTGCCACTCATTATTGGTTTATAATTCCATACATAATATTTTCCAATGTACATACCCTTTCCTGGTATCTTTATTGGGGTTCTGGCAAAAAAAGAGGATCCGTAGACATTGTCGGTTGTTGTGTAATAATTCTCTTGAGCTGCAAAAATATCATTTTTAGCCTGTTGTAAATATTGGTCATAATGTATTCCACCACCTTGTTGTTTTCGGCTTTTTTGCAATTTTTGTTGCACTTTTCGTTGCATTTTTTTTCTAAAAGTAGTTTTTCTTGAACGCGCCATTATATATAAATATAGAGATAAATCTAGAGAAAATTATATATAATACATATTATTTGTTTTTACAAGCAGAAATTCTTCTGAGGAATTAATGTGAATGGATTGGAATGTGTGGAACCAAGTGTGTATTTCTTTCCCAATAAAGTAAAACCATCAAAACCAAACTCCACTTGCAACAATAATGATAATGCAGAGTTGGGACAACTGTCTGGCCCAATGTCTAGACGACGACTTTGAATCTCTGGAATAACCAAAGAACTATTTGCACCAAGGCCCCACAATGGCAATCCGTTATCAAGAAGAGGAGGCTCAACATATGTATAGAGCAATTCCGCCGTTCCGTTCAATGGTATGCGGCTTCTTGGTTTTAATGTAAAAGTGCCATGATGCCAAGCCATTTTGCTATATTCATTTGAGTCATGTATAACCAAAAAGAAATTTTTGCCAAGGTATCTCAAAATCTCTGGCAGCTTTATTCTATATTCTCCAGAATTGTTAATATTATTTGCAAGTTGATATGCCTCATTTCCTTCTTTGGAAACAATAATAATACTCACTTTTGGTGACACTTTATCTTCACCCATACCATCTGTTCCAGGACGGTGTCTAAAATACTTCATCTTATTTTTATCCCACTTGATCGTAATTACTTGGTCAATTGGAACAACAGAACCATCTCGTGGATATTGGAACACAGATGAACCTTGCCTACGTGAAAGCTTGACTTTCTTATCAGAATGAAATCTATCCAAACGAGCTGAACTATGAACTGAAAAATGTTGTTTGGGCGAGTCAGAGCCCCGTTGCATTAATGTTGTATCGTAAGGGACGGTCCAATCAACAGTTAAAAACCCTTTTCCAGTGTTACTTGACTTAAAATTGTGTTTCGCAATTGGAATCCCGGAATCTTTTACAGAATGATGAAGATTAAAATATAATTCATGCTCTTCATTTGGGTTGAATCCTTCATATCTTACTTTAAATCTAATTTTGTCACCTGGATGTTTCGCGTTTGTTTCGGAGTCAAGTAGAATGCGCGATTCATCTTCAGAAAAATCCAATAAAATTTTATATGCAGTTAAAGATTGTTGACCCTTCTTAACAAACTGCGCAGTGGCGGTTAAAATGGAAGAAAAATCAATGGTAGCTCCAACATTCACCACTGGAATTGAACCTCCAAAACTAAATTCAATTCTTGCTGAAAGAGAGACAATAGCAGAAAGTGACATGGAAGAAACCTTGAACCCGCTTATGGAATATACAGGCTTTAATTGATTAGAATTTGTTAATTCGTGCTTTGCTGACCACCTAGATTTTGAATACATAATGGAATCCTCTTCATAAAGAGTGTATCCCGAAGAAAATCTTGCCTCGCCCTTGGCGCTTCCTGAACCTTTGATTGTAGCCCAAGCCCCGCCAAATTTAATATCCAATGAGAGACCGGCAACAATCGGAATAGAACTTGACTTTCCAGGTCCAGCCAAATTCAAATACTTTGCTGCAGAAAATGTTGGGTCTTTAATGAGAATACCAATGTTAAATCCAGCGCCACCACCGTCTTTGGCTTCAAATGCAAATGTAGACATTTGTCCTCCAAAGATGTTAAAAACAGCCAATACACTGGCGCCAACAAAAGAATAACAATTAGTGCAAGTTGCACCGTTTCCCAAGACAATATTTTGTCTTATAGCAGTTGTTCCTGACACATGATTATAGTTAATTGAACCAGGAACTGTTGCTGCTGTATACAAACATTCATTGCCCTTAACATCCAATGCATAACTATAGTCAAATGGAACACCTTTAATTGTTGTAGAGTCTTCGCCGGTTTTATGAATGGTCGCCATTTTTGAAGTAACTTTATCATCAGAACACAAGAGCAATGGTGCATCTGGATCAATAAAAGCATCTGAGTCTCCTCTTAGATTTCTCTCTTTTTGTCCATCATTGGGGACATACACTCTATCGTATGGAAAATGAACGGTTGTTTCAATATGAGTATCCATAATCTGAAGTGGATGAACAACAGATGTTAAAACATGTTTGCAACCATCTCCTAATTTCTTAACGCTTACAACTTGGCGAGAGAAAATGAATCCACCTTTGGACCCTTGATTGGAATGTAATGCAACATCAATATGATTTGAAGAATTAGTTCCAATATAATAATCACCGTTGCGAACCGAGTGAGAATTGCAATCAATTATTGACACCGGGTTAATTTCATGTATTTTCTTAGCAAGTGAATTGTCGTCTAGTGAGAAATAATTGTTCCCAGGAAACAAAGTAGCCTTGACGGTAGTAATGTGAAAAGCTTGCGTTGAAAGACTTTCATAATCAAGTTTATCCTCATCCAACCTTTCTTTAAGTTCAGTTTTCTCAAAATACTTTTTCCCGGCATGAACAGCGTCAAAAAGTTCTCTAGTGTGTAAATATGAATCTACATTTCCATTTTCTCTTTGCAACTTGTGCAATCCTTCTATGTCCAACGGATATCTCTGAGGTTCTGCACTTACAAAAAACACAGCAAAGATTGATGTTAATAAAATCGCCGCTAACATCTTATATACTTTTTATAAATATATTTATATTGTCTGTAAATATATTTATTTCTTTATTTTTGCATTCCTACCTTCTCTCATAATATGACAACTCTTTCTTTGTAATGATTTTATCTCCCTTTTGCGCCAACCTTATCGGAGCCCACTTTTTAAACTTGTTGTTCCAAACACAAACCATGTTGTATGACTTGTTTAAAAATACAAATTTGTCCGGCCTATCATCTTCAAATTCATCTTCGTCGTCGCTTTCTTCCAATGCATCCAAATTTGCATTTTCTTTAATATTTCTGAATAACTTGTTCATCATAACGCTTGTTTTGTAATCGGGAATATATGCGACATCAAATATATTTTCTGTGCTATCTTTGTTAATTTGTGGGTCATAATAATGCAAATGATAAATATCGTTTTGAATATCTGGTGTTATTTTGAAAACTATTTCTCTCTTCAAATCATTCTTAGGGCCAGAAATTTGTTGACACTGTGTTGAAGTAGTACCGCCAAAATGGTTCTGTTTCGTATACTCCATGTTATATATTCTTGAATCTCCAGCAGCAGTATTTCTGAATTGAATATATTTTATTTTATAAGGCAACAGCTCAATGGTCCCAACAACATTTTGAAACAAGTTGCTAATTAATGGCAAACCAAAAATAACAGAGCTTTCAAAAAAATACTTTTGTTTTATCTCTCCAGAATAAATTGTCTTAAAAATATCTAGTTTCTCGGAGAACATTTTTTTAGATACATCTACGCCTTTATAATAATAAATATCCTCCGTGCAAAAATATCTCGCATTTTTATATTTGAATGTGGTGCCATAAAATACTGTTCCGTAAGACAATTGACCGTGAAAACAGGTATTTACTATTTCAATTCTACATATCTGTTTGTTTTCTGTTATTTCAAGAAGAATGCAGACATTTTGAGTTTTAAATGTAGTAAACCATGCAAAATGTTTGCGGCCTTCTGGAATGGCCAGCACAAAATCTGAACTATAAACTTTCTTATGCACCAATGTTTCATAAGAAAGTTCTACATTTGGAAAATGCTTTAAAAGCAACGATTGATCCGTTTCTGATAACCTCATTATCTCTAACATATAACATTATAATAGCTTTATATCTATTTTATAGACTTATTAGATTAAACCTAATAAGTAGAAAAATTTGGAGAAGAGAATGAGTCCAATGCAGATATACTTGTTGCACCAATATCTACAGACACTTCATTGCTTGCTTTGCTCTTCAAAAAGTTTTTTAATTCTTCCTTCATAGATTTTGCTTCTGGAATTTCAGGTTTTACTGAAATTGTTGGTAACAAACTATCTGTATAATCTCTTGAAGAAATTGTATTGTAAATATTCTCATACTTTTGTACCGGAGCATTCACTAAATCTTTCACTTTTGGAACTGTCAGAGTACTTTTAAAAAATAATATTAAATGATGGACAAGAAATATCAATATAATGGAAATGATAGTAATTTGAAGTGTCCAAAACAACATATAATATTACGATATTACTTTAACATGGATAAAAACACATTAAGTTCTTTTTTTACCAAAACATTATCAAAACTTTCACTTGCTAAAAAATAAAAATTAGTTGGAGTAAAATTAAAATACTTATCAGAATTGGCTTTGTTATCTCCAATTTTATGATTGTTGTTGTCATTCTCATAAAGGCCCTCAACAACAAATCTTAAAAATGACTTTTTTCCAATTGATTCTTGCCCATAGTACATTTTTACAACATCTATATTTACATGATCATATGGTATATGAGAAAATACAAGTTCGCGTTCAAAATAACTTGAATCAAATAACAATTCAAAACCTTCAAAACTCTGCGAAACTACATCTTTATCAATTGGTTTTAATTTCCATAATTTATTAGACTCTATAACAAATAAACCATCTGGAGAAACTAGTTCAATTGTAATTTCTTGATTCCTAAAATAGTTATCTAGCTTTACAAACTTCTTTTTAAGAAGCAGCGGGTCGTAATCCTTTATAAATATTTTAGTGGTAGCCATCACTATTGTTCCTAAATATTTATAATATAAACTATTTAAACCCATTCAATATGATTTATTATACTTGGCATGTCGCAAAATATATCTGTCATAATTGTTGAAAAAGGTGGTTCTTTGAAATCTCTAACAATTAAAGATTACAAAGAAGAGGATTTATATAAGAAATGTGGATTCAAGAAACCCGACGGTTTTTCCAAACAGACGGAATGGGGAATTAAATTGGAAGGAAAAAAGTTTGTAGTCGCTTTGTTTGCAAAGACAGAGGGAAAGGCAAATACTGAAAATAAATATGATTTTCCTCCTCCGGTGGATACAACTCTATTTTTTGGAAGTTGTGTGCTTGTGTCCAGCGTTAAAAAGGATGACGGTTCATTTGGAATTGTTTCGCTGTCGGTGGAACAATGGGGTAAGATGTATGAAAAATTGTTTGGAGGATTTGAAGATTTGAATGCAACTTGTGCAGAGGATGAAGCTGAAGAAGACGAGCTTGATAATATTCCTGCGTCTAAGAAGACCAAGCAAGGATATTTGAAAGACGGGTTTGTGGTTGACAGCGATAGTGATGAAAAGGATGATTATGAATCTGACGACTCAATTGGAGATGAGGATGAGACAGAAGATTCCGATGAACAAGATGGTCAAGAAGAAGCTCTGGAGATTGAGGATATTGGTTCAGAATTAAGCGAGGAGGAATATGACTCAAGCAGCGAAGATGAACAAGAAGAATAAATTGGATTAAATTTGGCACCATAATTTTTCACCAATGGTAACTTCGGTAAGGTGGTTGTAAATAAAAATTGATTAAGATATAAACATAATAATTGTTAATATCTTATACTATGGCAATGCGGAAGATTGAAAACCCCGACAATTTCAGAAATAACATTCGTGCAAAACTTCAAGACTTGCTTGATAGCGAAAAAAAGGCAATTAATCTTGAGAAGGGTATTTATAATTATGCATTGAAGGAAGCAACAAATCGCAAGGTTGTCAAAAAGTGGGATAACCCATATTATACACAAATTTACTTGGATAGGTTGCGTAGCATTTATATCAACCTTTCCGAAGGCGTCGTTGCCGGCAATTCTACACTTCTAAATCATGTAAAGGATGGAACAGTTTCTGTCAAGAATCTAGCATTTATGACGCATCAAGAAATGCAGCCTGAAAAGTGGGATCCTTTGATTCAAGCCAAAATTAAGAAAGATAAGTCAAAGTATGACACACAACAAGAAGCAATGACGGATACATTCAAATGTCGCAAGTGTCATTCAAATAAGTGTTCTTATTACCAGATGCAGACTAGGTCTGCTGATGAGCCTATGACTACCTTTGTAACTTGTCTTGACTGCGCTAATAGATGGAAGTGTTAAAATAAGAAACGATATAAAAATAAAGTCTTGTTATAAAATATAATGAATCTTGTGAAAGCATTATATTTTTTGTTTGCAACCGCAACAGCCTTTGGACCTGCAACAGTTCCTGAATTAGATGTTGAAAAATATACTGGGCGTTGGTATCAGGTTTTGGGCGCGCCAACTAATGAAATCTTTCAAGGTTACGGCACATGTTTAACTGCGGATTATGGCATATTGTCAAATGGAAGCGTAAGTGTTGTAAACTCACAACTAGATAAGAATGGAAATTTAGAACAGATTGAAGGTCACGCTTATTACAAGAATGCAAGCGACCCCGGTAAGCTTACAGTATATTTACAAGGAACACCGTTTGATGGACCATATTGGGTTGTCAAGTTGGGTGAAGTAAAAAATGACCAATATCAATATAGCATAATTACAGTTCCTTCGCAGATTTCTTTATGGGTCATTGCGAGGGATGTTCAAGATTTTTATAATGAATACGCAAAGTCAGTGACAAGTTACTTGGATTCTCAGAAATACCATTATGAAACTATTGTTCAAGATGCAAATTGCAAATATGCACCAGTATTATAATAAATGGCGTTTACATATTTATTTTTTATCAATTGTTACTTCTTTTGCTACATTCCTTATGATTTTATTGTAATTACTTTCATCCTCCTCTTCAGTTGCACCGCCCATAGAGTTTAATACTATTTGATTATAATCCGTATTTTTTTTAGAATCGTGATCATTTGAATCGGGATTTTCTTCTTGCCATTCATGAATTTGCTTAAAATTCTTTGCGGCAATGTATTTTATTGCATTTTTCATCTTCTTTTTTTCATCATTGTCTTTTTCCCAAGAATCCTTGTCCTTTACATATAATACTTCTCTCTTCAAGTCACTGCAATGAATTGGTCGTTTAAAAACATCCAATTCTTTGAGACCTCTAATAAATAGTTTTGAAATTCCTTCGGAATACCCAACCCGCCCAACCATGTCCAAATCGGATGTTTTTAATTGAAGCTGATTAATAAAATCCATAATGTTGAGGGCATCTTTACATTGTTCGTTCAAGAAGAATTGTAAGTTGAAATTATTTGTGTTATTGTTGGTGTTATTATTTGTAATATTATTAGTGGTTTGACCTTTTTCCGCAAGTTCTATTAGTTTTTTATTTTGCTCAATTAACATTTCTTTCAATTCCTTATTTTCTTTAAGTTGTTCATGAAACAACTCGGTAATAATTGCTAATTGATTTGGGTCTGAAGTTGCTGTAAATTCAACAATTGAGTCTGTAATTGGAATTTCATTTTCTTCTTGAAAAGAACATAATTTCTTATGCCGCCACAGTCCTTGACGGTGTTTATATTCCTTACCACATTCACATGTAAATATTGTTTCGGCGAATTCTGCGACTTTTGTGTAATCATTTGTCATCATTTTGTTCTTTTTTTGATGTTTACTAGACAATAAATGTTTATTAAAATCACTCTGTTTAAAGCATGTATAGTCACATAAATTACATGTTATAGATTTGGCGAATTTTGGCGAATTTTTGTAACCCATATGTCTCCTAAATATGGGACAGAAAAAATCTCTAAGCATTTTTCCCAAAAAATACTAAAAAATTATGCTAATAAATTTTCAATAAAAAAAATGGTATTGTGAGCATTCTGGTCTAAAACGAGTTTTGGAAAATCTTATTTCAATAAAATCCTGGCACTTTTGAAAATTGGACATTTTTTTTGTCCATTTTTGACTTTTGCAAACACTTTTGGACATTCGAAATTTCCCGAAAATAGATATTATTCATTAAGTAACTTAAAGAACGCACGCGGCCTGCTTTAAATTGGTTTTGAAATATATATTATTTTCGCGAATACTCCGAGAGAAAAGAGTGAAAAATTAATTTACACATAAATTGTATGATTAAATTAATGGACTTTAACCCGGGCGACAAAATATATAAACGCAAAAATGGCGTTGCAGATAAATCCAAGGTTTATGAAATAGAAAGTATAAAAGAAGAAAATGAAGGAAATTGGCATGACGGTTATAATACAATTTGGGTTGCTTCTTTGGTAGGAGAAGATGAGCTATTCATTATAAAATTTGCTATTTGGGGAGAGATAACAGAAATTTATGCTGAAAAATTTGAATAAAGTATATTATTAATCATTGTAACCCATCCGTTTTTACTATATACATTTTTTTTATACCATTCTACACAAGATTTTGACATTAATTCCCATTGTTCTTTTGTAATATTTTTTAATTTATTTTTAATATCTTCTGGATTATTTGCTGTAATAAAATGAACATTTTCAACCGGAGGGTCAGCATAAGAAAATATAACACACTCATTTGTTATAATTGGAATAGTTCCAAGTGCCATTAATTCTATTTCACGATGACATTTTTTACCATACCCCCTCAAACACAACCCATATTTTGAAGTCATCAATTTTAATAAATATTCTTCATTTGAAAAAATATGTGTGCCACCTTGAGTGCAATAAAAAAATTCAATAGCGCTTTTCCAATCAATGTTAGTATTTCTATATTTTTCTTGAACGCTATTTTCATAATTGCCAATAAATATTGTTTCTATGTTTCTATTTTCATACGACAATATTTCATTTGTTTCAATTAAATTCTCTAATACTGTCGGTCTTCTAGGCCAGTAAATCCATGGCTGAACAATTGTGTTTTTATAAAGATTTCTCAGTTCTGCTCCTTCAACTATTGTATCGCAATTTCCAAGAAAAATTAATGAAGCATCTTCAACTTCATCATTAATCCACATGAGTGTATCCCTATCATATGTTAGCAAGTTGGGTTCTAACCAACACTGAGTTGTATTATCTTCAATAACAACAACATCATTGTTATTTTTTGCAATTAAATGAACAAGTTCTCTGTAAGAATCGTTAATGTGGTGATATATTCCATCCATTGGTTGTTTTGGAATTTTTAATACCCATTTATTATTAATTACGCGATATATAATTGCTAAAATTTTATACATTTTTGCATTTTTAAAATGTGATATTAATAAACTATTAAATTCTTCTAATTCAGAATTATTAAAATTCGCGTGAATAAATTTTAAAGGCTTACTTTTATAATAAACTTTATCATTGGGAACTGATGTTAAATAACTTTTTATTTTATCTTTACCATCTTCTGAACAATACAACCTCCAACACTGCAAATTGTAATTTTCGTCAAATTCAAAATATTTATATTTTTTAGCCAAGTCTTCAATTGATGCCTGGTCAAAGTATCTAGAAGTTTTTGTGAATTCATTCCAATCGTCGGGCACTGATTTATTATTTGTCCATAACATCCCCCCGTTATAATATCCCGTTTCTTTAACTTTAAAATCATTTATAAATTGTGGTGAAAGTCCAAGTTCTGCAAATTTATTAACATTTTCAATTGTGTCTGTAATTATTATATCCGAGTCTAAAAACAATGTATCCAATTCAAATTCCAGAGTTTTTTTAATAATATTTGCTTTATTCATTTGAAATTTGCTCCATATATTGTTATGAACCATGTACGTTCTATCAAAATTATCATATTCGTCTAATTCTATAAACCATATAATTTTGACTTTTGGTTTTGGAGTAATGTTATCAATAATGTATTTTGTTTTAGAATCTGCTAATATATATATTTTTTCATTTTTGTGATAAATTGATAGAGACAATAATAACCCGACCAATTCATGCGCACAAACGCTTGTGCACATTGTAGAAAAACTACTTGGTTTTGAATTTAATTCTATTTTTTTTGGAGGAACATACCAACAAGACTTAAACAACGCATCATTATCGTTAAGAGGATGCAATCCAACCCAGTCTTCAATATTCCACGTTCTAAGACTTGATTCGTGAAGATGGACTATTTTTATTTGTTTGCATGGATTATATGCTGTAAAATTTAACTCAATAAACGCGCTAATTATTCGCGTTTCAATTCCAACCAAATTTTGATGAAATTCTGTAAATTTATAAGTTATAATTGATTCATCAATAAATTCAGAATTAAAAATATAGCAATCGTGACTACCAAAATATCTATCAATAAGCGGACAAGACATATCATGTTCGTGTCTGGTTAAAGAATAAACCCATTTATTTTTATATAAAGCTTTCAATAATGGTTCTTCATAACTTGATATATATATGTCAGCATTTGTAATCATACATAGCTTCCCCTTGACATTTTTAAGAATATATCTAAAAAAATCTGAATATAATGGTTTTTTATAAACTTCAATAATAATTATTTTGTCAGTGTGTTTTGTTAAAGATATCAAAATATTTAATGCTTGAATATCATCTATAAAGAGGTGAATCTTTTCAATAATAGGTGATTCTATGTTTTTTAACAACGCTGTTTGTAGTTCTTTATTTCTCTCTTTATTTTTTGTATAGTAGAATGTAGAAATAATATTTATCATTATTTATATTGTATAACATATTTTTAAATAAGAAATGAATATTATTTTATATTGATTGATATAAATAAAACCATTGGCACGTAAAAAGAAAAAGTAGTTTTCATACATATCAATATAAAAAATAAATATAACAATTATTATGGATTTTTTGCGCGGTGACAAAATACACAAAATTATCAATGGAAATGTTGACAAATCCATAATTTACGAAATTGAAAGTGTAAGAGAAGAAAATGATGGTAACTGGCACGATGGTTACATTACCACTTGGACTGCGTCATTATTGGGAGAAAAACAAAAATTCTTATTAGGACTTAAAATTTGGGGTTCAATGCCAGAATTTTACGCAGAAAAAGTGGAATAAAACTCAGAAACGAAGGTAAGAAATACTCAGTTGCAAAAAAAAAATCATAAATGGTATTATTAAAAACAAATGACAGTATTTTTTTATATATTTTAAGAGTTGTTGGAACGCGTATCTTCTTTCTAAGCGGCAAATTCTTTTGAGTCTGTTAGCAACATCGTCGTCCTTATTTATATACTCGGTTAATATTTGGTCAGGAAATTTGGGGTCCACTTTTCGTAAAAACATGGTATAACGATTCTTCTCCAGAAAGTCGTTAATAAATAATAAATCTTTTTTATCACCTTCTTTAAAAACATGGGGACTAGTTGCGCTAGTCATTCTAGACCAATCTGCGGCATGCGTTACACATTGTTTAACTTCTTTGAGTTTATTTACAGCGTATAACATAATTGCAAAAATACTTTCGTTCGCAACATCTCCGCTGCATATCAAGGTATAAATATTTGTATTTACTCTAGAATATGTAATACAGCTGTATGCATCTTCTCTCTTCATTACAAACCAAGGGTCGTTCGCCAAACGGGATTCTTCTTTTAACATCTTTAGATTTGCCCTATTGCAGAACTGAACATTCCACCAGGCTTTTCGCCAGTTCATAATAGTTTTTGAATAATTCTCAAAGAACAGTTCGCGGAATTTTAAAGGAGATATAATTGGAACACATGAATCAGTTAAAAAACAAAACCATTGATTTTTTAAATCATGAATCATTGCAAAAGACATTAATGCTAAATAAGCTGGGACGACATGCATATAATTTGTCTCAACTATACACTTTGGATGAATTGCATGTTTCCTAATCCACTCTGATTTAATATCAGAATAATTCTTATAATGAAAATATACATTAATAATGTCTTTATTTGGTTCAATCCAATCTAACCAGATTTTTTCTTTATTTACTATGTGTGAATAACTAATAATAAAACATAATGCGACTTTCATTTTACTAAAATTATTATATGTATATTAAAAAAATACATATAACAAACGATTTCTAAGGTATCAAGATATAAACGGCGTCAATATATAAAGCCAATAACATTGGGAATTGCCAAGCATTAAACATACGTTTTTTTTCATCATCTTCAAAAAATACAGCTCTAATAAAAATATAAAAACTCAAAATCAATGTAATGAGTAAAGACATTTTAAATACTAATGCAAAATCAGCGTGTTTCATATGTTTATATTTGTATATTATTTTATATTTTATTTTATTTTTATTTTTATATTTTATTTTATATAAAGTGCGTTAAATGTTGTGCAAAGCCTGACCTGTAGTAAATGAAAGCCTTTGCCTATTTTTCTGACTTCCAATTGGAGAGACAATTTGCGAGTTGCGAGAAGATATTCTTCCCGAAACATGTGGAGTAAATACAGTATTTTGGTTGAAGGATGGCCGATGGCTTTTATTGTAAAAATGGTGAATATCTTCTTTCAGATTGATTGGCGGATGATTAATTACATTTTCATTCAGATGTTGCGTTTGTTGGTTTTTACTGGAGTAATGTCTTGTCCAAATTTGATATGGTGATAATTTTTCTTTAGAACTCTTTCTAGAAGCAAATATGCAAGCAGAAATAACTATTATAACTAAAATAACGCAACCAACGCCAACACCAACTGTTGTGCTTGAAACGCCAGTTTGAGAATTAGACGCACTAGTTATAGAAGACACGCCGGTAGCAGTTGTCGGATTCAAAGTTGTTATAGATTCCCGCGTTGGAATCTCAGTTGGGTTCAAACTTGATCTAAAACTTGGAGTAATAGTTGGTTGAACGCTTGGAATTTGCGTGGTTGGAATTTGTGTGGATGGTCTTTGCGTCGGAGACACCTGCTGAGTAACTGCTTTTAATGAAGTTGGTAAAATACTTGGCCGAGGCGTAGATACAGATGTTGGTGGAGATGTTGCTATTTTAAACATTGTCACGCTTGGAACCCATGTTGGTGGTATATTGCTCGGAATTGTTGGTGTACTAGAAAATACTGCCCAACTAAGTCCATTTCCGGGAATCATCGTTGGTGGTCCAGCAATTGTTGTTGGATGAACAGTCGGCGCTCCACTTGGTCTCGCAGTTGGAGATCTACTTGGTACGGGAGTTGGTCTCACGGTTGGAGATCTACTTGGTACGGGAGTTGGTCTAGCAGTTGGCGCTGGAGTTGGACCAAGTGATTGTCTTCTAGTGGGTGTTCTAGTGGGTGTTTTAGTGGGTGTTTTAGTCGGTCTATTTGTTTTAACCATTATAGATTTTCTAGTAGTACTCATGCTAGATGGTAATGCAGTTACATCATTTGTTAAAATAGATGCGGATGGTCTTCTGGTTCGCCTTACTCTTCTTCTAGATGGTTTAGGCGTGGGAATTCCATCATCTGTTACAACAAAAGTTTGAGATGGTGTTCTAGTAGGTGTTCTAATTGGAATTTTAGTTTTTCTTACTCTTATTCTAGATGGTTTTATGGTAGGGTTATTATCGTCAGTAGAAATTTGAGTTGGTCTTATAGTTTGTCTTGAATCATCTGTTGAAGGAGGACGAGTTTTAATTGATTTTGCTTTAGGTTTAGGATTGCTTTTAATAACTGGACTAGGTTTTGATGTAGAATCATCATTTGAAATTGGAGAATTTGTGGCGTCATCATTTGAAATAGGCATCCCTGAACGAGGTGCAGACTTTGTTCTAGTTGGTCGCCTTTTTGTTAATGAGGTTGATGTTGGTTTTGGTTTTGGTTTTGTTTTTGAATTTTTAGTTTGCCCCCTCAAATTAGTAGGTCTTCTTTTCAAACTTGATTGGTTACAATTTCCTCTATTTCCACCAATATTATTTTTTAACCAATCTCTTCCTTTATTTACTGGATTTTTTACAACATTGTTAGTAACATTGTTTACTTTATTTGCAATGTCGTCAAAAATATTAGAGCATGGAGTCGGAGGCTTAGAAGAATCACCGTTTGAACTTGGTGGTTTACTTCTTAAATTTTTAACTCCTCTTGGAGATCGTGTCCTTTTTCCTAAAGACTTTGTTTTTTTTGTACTAGTCTTAGACAGTTTTGTTTTTGTTACATTTTTAGAAGGTTTACTTGCGGTGCGCTTGACTCTTTTTCTAAGGTTATTTTGAGAAATTGCGGCAGGTTTTGTCTTTTTAACAAGTCCTCCAGCAGAACCAATTCTAGATTTAAACTTTGGCTTAGGTTTAGCGCCTTTTTTCTTTCCATTGCAAAAATTGCTTAATCCATTCCTTAAACATTGAAGCCCTTTTTTTATGGCAAGTTGTTTTGCTTTTGCTGCAGCAATCTGCATAAGACCGGCAGTGCCACCAGTTTTTGCAATAGCGGCAACTTTTAAACCAACTTTTGCTATTTTTACAATTCTTTTTAATTTTTTGCGAAACAATATTCGGTTTACCGGGTCGGAAGAAACAATGAAACTATTGTTTGAAGTTTGTATAATATATTTAGCCGTATTGTGATTATACGAGTTTTGTTGTTGTGCAAGATATGTATATCCATCACCAGGACATAATTTTCCAGACGGACAAGGTAAACATTTGTGCTCGCCAGTATCTGTGATTCCACAGTATGCTCTAATTGGACATTTACCAAATGTAGAATCAGAACAAATAGACTGTTGGAGATAACCGATAGATTGGTGAAACAACAAAGCAGATAAGAGCGCTTTGATTAGCATTTAGTGTGCTATATACTATACAATTAGAATAAAATATTTAAGCGATTAAAATATAAATATATCAATAAAAGTGAAATAAAAAAATAGTACCAAATAATATTAAATAGAAATGAGGGCGTTACTAATAATGTCAATCATATCAAGACTTTTAAACAAAAGTTGCGCATCAAAAGTTGTTGGAATAAAAAGCGCAATGCCAACAATAATGAAACCTCAAATGCGCGCCGAAATTGATACAGAACAGTGCATTATAAATATAAGAACAAACAAATGGATATGCAACGATAATACATTATATTTAAAAGAAAATGCATACATAAAAGATAAAAAGTTAATATCCATCTCTCCTGGAGGATTTAAAGGGTTTTATATGTTAGGAACATGTGCATTCATTAAAGAAAGCTATATCTTAGATGATTATATTTATTCAGGAGCTTCGGCGGGTGCGTGGAATTCTCTCTTTATGACATATAAAAAGGATCCAATAGAACTAGCTTATGAATTATTGGATGACAAATTGAACAATGCTGTATCTATTATTGATTTAGAATACATGATAAAGTATAAAATACTGAATAAGTTCAAGGCAGACGATTTTGACTTGAAAAAATTGTTTGTTGGAGTAACTAGTTTTGATTATATGAAAATAAAAACGCATATCTTCTCAGATTTTGACACATTAGATGATGCCGTTAATAGTTGCATAGCAAGTTCACATATACCATACATAACTGGAAATAGTTTTTCAAATAAATATCAAAATTTAAACGCATTTGATGGAGGTTTTAGTAAATATCCGTATTTGAATGTAATAAAGCCATCTTTGCACATAACACCGAGTATGTGGAAGGATGTGAAAGATTTTAATTTCTGCGAAGACCATGATGTTAATGCTAGAAAATACATTGAAAAGTTGTTGAAAATGCCAATGCAAGTATCAGATTATACTACATTATTTTCAAGAAGCAAATATAACTTTGTTGAATTGTATGACAAAGGTTATAATGATGCAAAAAATAACAGGGATATTTTAGATAAAATGTTTCATCAAAACAAAATAGAATAGAATAAAAACAGACATATTTTATATTTATTTCAATATAAATATAAAATTAAAAGCTATAATCATGCAAGAAGTTCAACGAGAACACTTGATTCCCGGAAAAGAGTATTATTTACAATCTTTTGAAGAGTCATGTTTGCCTCCACATAAGCCATACAAAATGATTGCGCGATTTAATAAGTTGACTCCATCGGAGAGAGATTTTCTGTGGGCGTGCTTTTCCAATTTTAGAAATATTAAATGTAAGAATAAAAAGAATTATGGCTATAATGTAGAGTTAAATCTTTGTTGGAGATTCTATGAAATTTCTAGCAATGCCGTCCAAAAAAATATGGAAAAACGAGCATATAATATGGTTCTCCTTCAAATTGTTAACGATAAATATTTTACACCGATAGATGTTATATAAATCTTTAAAAAGACACAATTTCCAAGTCCTTAAGATTCCAATATTCACAACCTCCACCAGGAGTTGGACGTCTGATAATAAACGGAATCCTTTTTTGCATGAGCTCCAACTCTGCAATTAAATAACCGTCAATAACATTCTCCGGAACCTTGACAAACGCTTTTGCGCCTGAGTTGATTTGCTTTGCTCGTTGGCCAATTACGCGAGTGCGTTCATATTTAGTCAAGAAAGGAATAGTTTTGTGGAGGTCATCAATAACATTGTTTGCTGCATCGCGAATAACTTGAGTCAAAACAGAAATCTCGTCATAATTGTTAACCGCGCACTCTGGATGAAAATCAAGAATGTAATTTTTATTGATTTCAGCATTAAATTTTTGCAGATATGGAGTCTGATAATCATCGTCGTCTTCATCGTCACTATTTTCCATTGACCCGCCAACTAAAGCAGATTTCTTAGGCTTCTGTGGTTTCTCATGATCTTCAATGTCCTCTTCATCAGAGTCATCAACAACTTCATCTTCATCATCTTCTTCAAGATCTTCGTCTGCATCGGCTTCTGTTTCGCTTTTGTCGTCTGCATCAGCTTCTGCTTCGCTTTTGTCGTCTTCTTCTTCGGTATTTTCATTTTCAGATTGCTCTTCCTCTTCCTCATCAGAAGAATACAAAGGTTCATCCTCTTTATCCATGCTTGCTATATTAACTAAAGATACTTTTATATTTGTTAAATCAATTTTTATTTTGTTTGGTTATTAAATCAACAAAATAAAAAACTTCAAAAGTTCCTGCAAATGATTAATAATTAATAATTAATAATTAATTTTTACAATAAATATTATTTTGCCTCATCAGTCTTCCAAACAGTGTCGCAAGTTGAACACAGATAAACATATTTCATATTAACATCGTCATAACGAATGTAAATAATTTCCCGAGGTTTATTGTGCGTATTTGTTTCGCAATCTTCGTTGGGGCAAAGAACCTTGCTAACGCGGGGTAATGTTGGGTCCAATTTTGTGTATTTGTTTATAATATGTGAAAACTTTTGTTCTCCTTGAGAAAGTTGAATCTTTGAAACGGAAACATTATCAACATTTAAACTCGTGTCTTCATTGCCACAATTTCTACAATAGTATACCAACTTATTAGGGTTTTCGCCATCAATGCGAATATAATACATATTTTGACATGAACTGCAGAAATGCATGATTGAGTGTATATTATTACTTTACATTATTTATTTATGTCAATTTTTATTTTAATCATTAATAGTAAATTAAAATAAAACTCAAAACTCGCTTCACGGTGCTGCATTTTTGACAATAGCATCTTTATATCTAACCAATAAATCTGGATAATTCAATTTAACATTCATATTATACATGCTAGTACCAACTTGAAATTCAGTTGGACATTCATTTGCCTTTTTTTCTAAATATTGAACAATTGCATCACTATGCTTTAAAAAGTTTTCTTTGACAATTGGATAGAAAAAGTTGAACTGCTCTGGATAAATTCCAATCGTTTTATTTATCATTTTAAGAATGGCAATGTCAATGTTTTTATACTCTATAATTTTTTCATAAGTTGTGAAATCGGGATGATTTTTTGTTACACCTGGTTCATTTAAAAGTGGATCTTTACACAAAAGCGTGCATAAAGTCAGCAATAAAGTTGAAATAGTTTGACAAGAAGTCCATTGTTCTCCACGCCAGGTGTTTAAAATAGAGACGCAAACCTTTCCATTTGTGTATAAATTTGGATTAAACCGAATATTTTCCCCATTCGTGCAATAAATGACATGTGGTGGACTATGTGGATAATTCGGTGGATATTTAATCTCAAAAAAATAAAAACCACCGAAATATGGAGTGTCAGATGGACCAATAATCAGCGCATATCCTTTCAAAATATCTTCGTCGTCGTGCATGTAATATATTCCATTTTCGCTTAGTGGATTTTTTATTACTTGCTTTACATCACGCAAAAGACGATTTATAGTATCTTTTGTAATAACTTTTATTGTTTCGGATGACATGGTTATTCTATTAACTATGATTATGCGTTTATATCTATTTTGGCGTTAAACAATTAGACGCGTTTAAATCATAATAATTATTGTTTATTTACAAAAGATAAAAAAAAATGAAATAGAAAAATGTTGATATATTATAACAACAAAGAAATGGATTCGCACCAATCTAATTTTAAAGACTTAACAGAATTTCTTGCAAAGCATAATGCAAGTTCCGAGAAAAGAGAGGGCGTTAACATTTCATTAACGCACACTAGAATACCTAGTAAAGAGCTCGGTATATATGGCGGTTCTTACATTATTCCAAAAGAAGATGAGCCTACTTTTTGGAAGCTTTATTATGAAGCAGTGTTTGTTCAAAGAAAAATGGAATATTTGACAGAAAAACAATTGGAAACGGGATGCCCAATTCTGCTTGATTTTGACTTCAGATATAGTTATGATGTAGACAAGCGACAACATACAAAGGACCATATCGTAGATATTGTTGCGGGGGTCTATTTGGAACTACTTAAGGAATTCTTCATTTTCGAGGAAAATAAGACATTTCCAATTTATGTTTTTGAAAAACCAGATGTAAATAGGTTAGCCGATAAATCTTTGACAAAAGATGGAATTCATATTATTATCGGTGTAAAAATGGAACATTCTTTGCAGATGCTTTTGCGTAAGAAAGTTTTGGAAAAGATTGGTGAATATTGGGACCTTCCATTGTTAAACGGTTGGGAGTCTGTTTTGGACGATGGTATCAGCAAAGGTGTTACGAATTGGCAAGTATTTGGTTCAAGAAAGCCTGGCAATATGGCTTATGAATTGACTTATTATTATGTTATTAACTATGATCCGTCGGACGGCGAGCTTATGATGGATGAAAAAGATGTTAAAAAAGATTTTGATATGTCAAAGGATTTGCATAAGCTATCGGCTAGATACACAGACCACCCATCGTTTGAATTGAACCCAAAAATAAAAGACGAGTATGAAAAAATAAAAGCTCAGCCAAAACCCAAGCGACCGACAACATCAACAAAGATCCTTTTAAAGGTTGAAGACGACGCCGACTCAGACGAAGTTCCGGTAATTAGTCTTAGCGACATTACAAACGCCACAATTTTGAAACGAGCTGTGGAGAATATGTTGAATGAGTTGTCGTTAAATGAATATCATGTAAAAGAAGTGCATGAATACACTCAAATTTTGCCAGAGAAATATTATGAGCCAGGATCACATTTGCTAAATACAAAGGTTGCATTTGCACTAAAACACACAGACGATCGTCTCTTCTTGTCGTGGATAATGTTGAGAAGCAAAGCAAGTGATTTTGATTATTCTACAATCCCAGATTTGCATTTAAGATGGAAGAAAGATTTCAAAGAAAAACCAGACGGCGTTACAAAACGTTCCATTTTGTATTGGGCAAAACAAGATGCTCAAGAGGCTTATCTTAAAGTGAAACAAAACACGGTTCAGCATTTCCTTGACGAAACCCTAGTTACACCAACAGATTATGATTTTGCCATGGTTCTATTTCAAATGTTCAAAGATAAATATGTTTGTACAAGCGTTGCAAATAGGACATGGTATGTATACAGAAATCATCATTGGGAGAGGGATTTGGGAAATTCGCTAAGACTTGCAATTTCGCGAGAAATGTACAATTTGTATCAAGCTAAACAGCAATCGTATGTTGTTGAAATGCAACATTTTGATCCAACTGATGAGCGTTATGAAGAATCCAAGAAAAAAATAAGACAAGTAACAGAGCTATCTAACAAGCTGAAGAAGACAAATGACAAAAGCAACATCTTCAAGGAGGCTTCGGAAATCTTCTATGACAAGGAGTTTGTCAGCAAGATGGATGAGAACAGATACTTGATGTGCTTCTCAAATGGTGTGGTTGACATTAAGAACAAGATTTTCCGCGATGGTTATCCTCAGGATTACATTACAAAGACTACTGGAATTCGTTACAAGCCATTTGATCCATTGGTTGACGCAGTCATTGCGGCTCAAATCTTGACCTTTATGGAGCAATTATTCCCAGATAAGGAACTAAACAGATACATGTGGGACCATCTTGCATCGGTTCTTATTGGTGAGAACATCAACCAAACTTTCAATATTTACCGCGGAAATGGTTCAAACGGAAAGTCTCTTCTCACTGATTTGATGAACCTCACTATTGGAGAATATGCGGGAACCGTACCAATTACGCTTGTTACGGAGAAGCGCGTGAGTGTCGGAGGAACATCATCGGAGGTAATGCAATTGAAGGGTGTGCGTTATGCAGTTATGCAAGAGCCCTCAAAGGATGCAAGAATCAACGAGGGTATGTTGAAGCAATTGACTGGCGATTCAACGATGCAAGCTCGTGCGTTGTATTGCGAATCTGAGAAGTTTAATATTCAGTTTCAGTTGGTTGTATGCACAAACACGCTATTTGAGATTGTGAGCAATGATGATGGAACATGGAGACGAATTCGCATTGTTGAGTTCATGTCCAAGTTTGTGAATCCTGAAGATCCTGTGATTGATGATACTCCTTATCAGTTCCCCAAGGACCCAATTTTGAAGGAGAAGCTACCTACTTGGGCTCCAGTGTTTGCAAGCATGTTAGTGAAACGAGCATTTGAGAATCAAGGAATTGTAAAGAATTGTGATATTGTCATGTCTGCATCCAACAAGTATCGCCAAGGACAAGACCACATTGCTGGATTTGTAGCCGAAAGAATTGTGCGAAAGGACGGACAGAAGATTAAGCGTGAGACCTTGACGGCTCAGTTCAAGTCTTGGTTTGAGGCCACACAAGGTTCAAAGAAGGCCCCCAAGGGTGTTGAGTTGTTTGAGTACATGGATAAGAAATTTGGAAAGGGACGAAAGGATGGTTGGTTGAATGTTGAGTTGTTGTATGATGACGGTGATGAAATGGAACAACTTGATGATGATTCAGCATAACAAGTATTCAAAATAAAAACAAACAAATAATAAAAACAAATAACAAAAAGAAAACAAATAACAAAAATAAAATAAATAAAAAGAACGCAAAATATACAAATAATTTTTATTTTTTTGTATATTTTATAGTTTTACTCTTGTGTATATTTTACACTATTGTTGTGTAAGCATTTTTTGGAAATAAGCTAAGAAATCTTAGAAATCCTTCGTATAATAATGAAATAACAAAAACTATAACAAATGGGTATATTATAAACGCAACCAATATAAAAAACTTTGTTAAAAAACTATAATTGCTTCCAGCTAAAATCATGCCAAAGACATAGACAACAATAAGAAATATGTATATCCATTTTAATAATATATACCAATTGTTTAAATTATCTAGTCCCTGTCCTTCGTAAAAAGATTTTCTATCACTTGTAACTGTGTCTGTACTTATGGCATCTATTTTCCCTTGTAAAACGCTATTTTCAATTAAATACTTTTTATACAGATCAATTGAGTTAACATATGTAGCGTTTAATTCGTTGTATGTTTTTGTCAAAGCTAACAATTTATCAGACGCGCTTGAAAATGTTGAGCTTGCGCTAGATGTTAAATCTTTTGCCTCGGAAGATACCTGTCCGGAAAGATATCTATTATATCCATTAGCTCCTTGTGTATAAGTATAGTACTCTTTTGCTGCGGCATCTAATTTTGCTGGGGCCGCATTTACGTTGGCCTGTGCATCTAAAAACTTTTGTTTTAGTTCTTCAGAATATCTTGCTTTTTGACAATCAGGACCACATGTTAATTGTGCGGCCGAGTTAGATATCATGTCATTAATTTGTGATATTGCGAGTTGACCTTCTGGCATTGTTGTTATATTATATTATTATTAAAAACTAATATAATATACGGACTAAATTTAAATTCAAAATTAAAAAATTTTAACTACAGGTTTGATAATTCGTCGTAAACAGAAGCGACGCTTTGACTAGCGCGCGATTGTGCAGCTGAAGAAAAATCTGTATAACTTCCGCCAAGAAAATCTAACGAGCCAATCCCTGGCACAGTTGAAGCATTAGACGATGAAACGCTTTGTGCTTTTGTTGGATTATATGGATTGACTCCAGTTGGCAATTTGTCATTAGGTATGCATTTGTTAGTTGGTGATGGAACATATGTATAACCAGTGTCACAACATTCTTGCGCGACGCATGTTAAACCAATACCCTTCCACGGGTCAATCCAGCCAGATGTGTCATCCGTGTTAACCTCAGGATTTTCTGGCGGCTCTTTTCCCCAAACATATTCTTGATAGTTCATATTGTCATGTGACATTGCTTCCAAAATTTTTGTCCAAATAACAACAACAGCGATAACTAGAATAATTATAAATAAAAATACATAAACGGAGTGAGGTAAAATATTAGCATTTGCTAAAAGAGCCAAAATAATAATTGGAATGCAAAAGAAAACAATGGTTTTCATTATTTCTGTGTGAGTTGCATATTTTTCCCCATAATACGCGTTAATTTCAACAAGTCTTAATTTATTATTTTTTTCTTCTTCAATAATCTTCAAGCGTTTCTTAGATTCGTTTAATTGGTTTTCAACAACATCAATAGCATTTATTTGGTGACCAATTATATTTCCAACGCTAGAAACAGTTCCTCTATAGTACTGTTGCGCATTGTTCAATGTTTTAAATAAACTATCTCGCATACTAGATACATTATTAATTTGATCAACAAGCTTGGTCTGCTGGTCTTGCGTAAGTGATTTGTTTGCTATACCGGCTTCTAAAGTTTTAAATAAATCAGTTTCTATACTTTGAAGATTTTGAATATCTGCAACAATTTCAGTAGTTTGGTCTTCTAATTGATTTGGCATTATATATAGAATATATTAAGATAATATATATAATTTTTCTGTTATTTATGTACTGGTTCGTTTAATTACTTGTAAAGCTATAATAAGAATCACTATTGTTACACCAGACCACAATATGTAGTTAAAATTTTGCTGAGCTGTGACTATTTTTCTATCTTCCATAATAGTATCGTAGTTATTAATGTCTGTGTTTGTATATTGAGTGAATTTAGAATTGTATATAGCATGCTTTGCCAACATAGAATTCAAAGTTTCTTTGTTGAGTCCCATCTGTTTAATAACCACGTCATCTAGAGTTTCTAAATATTTAATTAATGAAACAATATTTGCAGACATTGCATTTAGTTGATCTCCTAATTCAGCCACGCTAGCTTTATCTGCTTGAATTGCGCTTGATAGCCCACACTTTGTAGAAGGAGTCATCATATTTGAAGATTTCTTTTGATTTTGCCAAACATTACTATCAACGGACACATAATCTTTGCTACAACTTTCATTAGAATTAACAATGGATGGAACTCCATTAACCATTTGAATCATAGGTTTTGGATATTCGGTTAATAGCCCAGTGTTGTCAACATAACCCATTTTTCCCAAATTTTCATAATATCCTTTTGATGTAACTTTGTAAATAGCATTAACATCAACATTTCCATAATTTTTGTTATCTGAAAATTTATCTGTAGGGTTAGATATACCATATTTGGTTGATTCGGATAAACTATTGCTTACAAAACATTTGGAACTTCCCTGGCTACCACCCTGCAATGCAAAATATTTATTTCCTCTCGTAATTGCTGCTTGTTGACAAGATGCGGCTGTTGCGTTACTTGCAACAAGATTCATTGATGGAGACGATTCATTGTCTTTATAGCAACCAATAAATGTATTATTGTCACTCGCTTGAACTTGATAAATTGCGTTTGCCCAGCCTCCGCCAACAACTTTTCCTTGTCCATTTACAGATCTACTACCACTTTGTCCATATTTAGTTGCCTGAGAAAAATCATTACTTAAAGAACATTGTGCGTACCCGTTATTTCCACCACTATACCATTGAAGTCCGAAAAATTTGAATCCACCATTTTTTGCAGCTTGTTTACATGTATCATATGTATAAGTTCGGCTTCCACCATTTGCAAATGTTGGCATAGCACGATTGGGATTGTCTCCGTAATTTCCAACAAATTCTGTGTCGGGAACCTGATAGAGCGCATTTGTAGATTTTCCTCCATATAAAAATCCATCACTTCCTTGCTGACAATTAGAACCGGCGGAACCATATTTTTCAGCCGAACTTAAATCATTTGTTAATGCACATGAAGCTTTTTGAGTAGTAGAATTTGAATTGCTTAATGCAAAAAATTGTTTACCATTATTTATAGCTGCTAGTTGACATTCATCGTATGTATATTGACCACTCATTTTAGGATTTATTGCAGGAGATCCCACATTATCTTTATACGCGCCAACATATTCGGAACTTGGGTTACTTGTAACTTGGCTTACAAAAATATTTTTATTTTCTATTGATCCTGATGCAGCCGTTTGATTATTCTTAATAAAATTTTTAGTAGTAGTCATTAATTGCGCTTTAGCAGTTTTATATCTTTCTAAAGTACTCGCAAAATTTGTTTGATATTGGTTAAGTATCATCGCATAATCTTGAACATTTGCTGCTGTATTTTCTAATCGCGTTGACCGAGATATTGCGTTTGAATTTGTTTCAAATCCTTCCATTAGATTTTTAATATCCTTTTCTTGACTTTGAACTATTTTGCTTTGATATTTTTTAAATCTTTCGCCTTGTTTTAAAGTTTCTGATATATAGTTTTCAGTGTTGCTTGTCATTAATATAAATAAATACTAAAATATTTATAGTAAATGTAATTTGCGCATTAAATAGAAGGAATAAGTTTGGCTTTCATCATTAATACTAAAAATATCAATGAAATCCATATTGCATATGCGGCAGGATTATTTAGATGAAGTGTAGCGATTATGATACAAATTATAATAGTTGACCACAAAATAATGCTAAAAACATCTCCCCTTGCTTCTGGAAAAAATAAAAATTTGCTAGTTAATATTAATGCTACTATCATGATAATTAACCACATGTAATATCTTGCATTATTTTTATCAACATTTAATGTTTGATTGTTATAATTTTGTTCTATATCATTAAATTCGTTCAACAAATTTTTTATCTTTGCTTGTTCTGTTAGCAATTCTGCATTGTTTTTAATTAAAACTGTATTATTTGTTACTAGACTTGAATCATTTTCATTTACTGACGGTTTTATTCGTCTATTAATAGAGATCATTTCCTCGTTAATGGATATTAGTTGTGCGTTTATTTTTTCTAAATTATCCAATTGTTCTTTTGATTTTGTAACAATTGCAATATCACTTGACGCGCTAGAAGAAATGGGACCATCTCCTTTTCTTAATTTGCACACTCCAGAAATTGAATTAAATGTTGCACCAGTGCACTCTTTATTTGAACTACATAACGCTTGACATTGAGAAGAAGTGCTATTTGTATTATCAGAAACGCTAGCCGTTCCCATGAATGATTTTCCAGGTAGAACAACATAACTGTTTGAATTGGGTTGTGATTTCATTGTTGTAATATATGATGCAAACGCTGATTCATACTCTGTTAATTTTGTATTATATTGAACCTCTAATGTTTTTAATTGTAAAATATCCGAATTAAGGTTTACGGCAGTCGTCATTATTTATATATAATAATAAAAGAAAACAATGAGTTTTATATCTATTGTCTGATATATATTGTCTGATATATATTGTCTGATATATATTGTCTGTTATCTATTATCTATTCATAAAATAATTCACTAAATACGTTGACAATAAGCCAAGACATATTCCAGAAAAAATGGTTACATCTAAAATGAAATGCGCGTCGCTGTTAACATGGTTCATCCTAGTTAACTCGCGATTTATGTTTTTTTTTAATTTATAATTTGTATCCTTGTTATACCTATCTTGTATTTTTCTTATAGATTTTTTTAAGCTTTCATTTGCATATTTCATTAAAGCAGTATTTTTTAAATTTTTATTTCCAATAATTAAACTTGGGTTATAAGAATATTTTGAATGATAAGCTTTATGCATTCTGTAAAAGGCGTCATACATTTTCTATTTTAATGCGAATAGAAAAAGTATTATAAAGTTTTCGGCATTTGTTGTGTGTTTTTTGAATATACCTTAAAGACTGTGTAAAAAAGAAGACAAATTCCAACAAATAATGTAATATTGTAAATATATTTTTCTGTGTAAAGAGTCTTTGATTGTAATGCAAGTAAGCCAGAACCATTTGAATCTGCGCTTACTGCAACTAATTCTTTGGTCAATTTGGCATTTTTTTCCTTTTCGGTCGTTAATTTATTGTTTAAACTAGAAATTAGTTTGTTTAATTCTCCTATATTTTTTTCAACATCATTTGTTGATATAAATAATTCTGCCTGCAATGATTCAATTATTCCTTTTGAATTAATATAAATTTGTTTATATTCCGTGTAATCTGGATGCAGTTTATAGTTTAAATATGAACTAGAAAAATCATCTAAAGCGGAGTAAAATTTTTGTGTGTTAGTTTGCAATTTAGTTAAAACAGAATCTTCATATGTTGACATTATATATACGGTTAGACAAAATTAATAAGTAGTTACACACAAATTCTGTAATAATATGCACTTATAGCAGTTTTGCTAGGACGAATAATTTCGCAAACTTGTCCAGGACGAATTCCAATAATCTGTGCAACTGGATCAAATCTTGAAATATCTGGAAACTGTGTGTCATCCATGATATTGTATTTTGTTTTAATTACTTCAACCTCATCTTTGGATAAAACTCTATGAGGTGGAACTAAAACATGGTCCAAAATGTTGAATTGTAGTCGTTTAATGCTTTGCACAACAATCAAAATTTCATCTTGCTCCCAAATATGCTTGAGCAAATTTGTAAGTGTTTCATTTAAATCATCCTTAGTAATAATCATTAAAGTGTCGTCTTTTGTTAAAATTTCTTCTAAATTAAATAAGTCGTCAATCATTTCTTGAACATTTTGAGGTCTCAATGTTTTTGCTAAATAATATCTAATGTAAATCTTATTCTTACGCTTTGTGTTCGGGTCTTCAACACTCTTTTCTAAAAGCATGTCAAGTTGCTTGTTTTGCAGCATTGTATTAACTTCATTCACGCTAAAATTTTCATATTCTTCAACATTGTAGTTTTGCTTTTTCATCAATTCTAAAATAGTTTTTCTAGATTTATATACTGATGAAACTACACCACTTGAGTTCTGTGTCGCCATTATATTTATAGTATACATTAACATTTTCATTCTAATTCAATTTTTTTATTTATTTGTAAAATGCCTGTTTATAATTTACAATACAAATTATAAACGCGCTTTTATAAGAATTAAAGCATTATTTGTTTTACACCGTCTGATGACCCAGTATCAAAACTGACCGATTTTGTTTCTGATCCTGAACTACCGGATGAAGAGGAAGAGGAATCCGTTGATGATTCTAATAATGATTCAGATTCAGATTCAGGTTTTTCTTCTTCTACTCTTAAAATTGATGTAATTTGTTCGGTTGATGAACTTCCACCCAGTTGTGGTTTTGTTTGAAGATCAGATTTAACTTCTTCTTTTTCTTCTCCCTCTTTATTTTTCTTAGCTCTTTGTTCTGCAGCCATCTTCATTAACATTATTTTGTCTCTCTCTGGCAAAGCATCAAATTCTGTTTTTACCTCTTCGTTTGCAATTTTAATTCCTTCAATAGCAGCTGCAAGAGGAGGTTCATCTGGTGAATGTGGGTCAAAACGAGGGAGTGCTTCTTCTGGAGTATGTGGCGAATAGTTTGCGTCATTATCATTAGGTTCATATGCTGGACTAGCATTCGGGTCATATGCGGGACTTCCATCTGCGTAAGGAATACTGCTATCTGACTCTGATGTGGGTGTTCTCGTGCGGACCATTTTCTCACGCTGTTGTTCAGTAATCTTACCTCTATATTTATTATACAAATTAGGAAGGTCTTTGTAATTTCCAGTTTTTAATAATTTGCTTATGTTGTCAGAGTAAGACATGTTCATAACTTGGTCAATATTATCTTCTGTTATAATTCGCATTTGAATATTCATTGTTTGTAATTCATGCATTAACAATTTCAAAGCATAAGGCACACGAACAATGCTGAAATCTCTTCCAAATCTGCTAATATTTTGAATATTAAGTTTTCCATCAAGTGTTGCATTAAATTTAATCGGGCCATCGGCAAATGGGCTCAAAAATAGATTCAATGATTCATTGTATATGGCTATTCCACCCGTTTTATTGCAGACTGCCATATAATATTCATCACCACGAATCATAAAAGATTCATTTAAAAATGCAGAGGCGCCGTGAGCTAATATACCGTCGCGTTCCATTTCTCCGATGCGAAGACCACCATCATTCGCGCGGCCTTGAACCGGTTGTCTTGTAAGCATTGTGTTAGGACCTCTGGCACGATAGTTAATCTTATCCTTTACCATGTGTTTCAAACGCATGTAATAAGTTGGACCAATATAAATGTCCGAGTATATTTGTTCTCCAGTCATACCATTATACAATACTTGATTTCCAGAGGAGTGAAATCCAGCATTTACCAACATAGATCCATATACTTTTGTGTGGGGACCTTTTGTTTGAAATGCAGTGCAATCACCAAATCCACCATACGCCGTGCACGCTTTTCCAAACAATGATTCAACCAATTGACCAATCGTCATACGAGATGGAAGAGCGTGAGGGTTAATAATTAAATCTGGTTTTATACCATCGCTAGTAAAGGGCATGTCTTCTTCTGGAATAATTAATCCAAGTGTTCCCTTTTGTCCAGCGCGACTCGCCATTTTATCACCAATCGCAGGGATTCTCTCTTCACGAATTCGGACTTTGGCAATACGCGTGCCCTCCTCGCCTTCTGTAATAAATGATTTATCTACAAACCCAAGTTGACCCTTCTTTGGGAAAACAGAAGAATCAATAACCACATCTGAATCAAGAGAATTTGAAGTTACTTTTCCAATAACAACCATTTTATCATTTAAAGGGGTGTCTTCTTTTATTAATCCATATTTATCAAGATGACTGTAATCAAATCCGGCTTTTAATCCAGTGACATTTTTGGACTGAACATCAGCAAAATAAGAGTTTGTCATTGAACCAGATATTTTAGAGCTTTCCTCTCTTGCTTCATACATAGAATAATAAGTTGTTCTGAAAATTCCACGAGCCACAGAGCCCGCATTAATCAAAATCGCGTCTTCTACGTTATAACCCGTATATGACATAATTGCAACAATTGCATTAACACCATATGGCATTTCCTCGTTGTTAATGTATTCCAAATACTTGGACTTGAGCAAAGGAATTTGACCAGAATTTAAGATAACACCCATTTTATCAATACGGGATTGAAAGTTTGAATGATAAACGGAAACCGCTTGTTTACTTTGACCACATGAGAAAGAATTGCGAGGAAGTGGATTATTTTCAGGATAGATGATTAGATTTCCCATTACACCTAAGATGAGAGAAGGATCAATTTCAACATGTGTATAATATTTGTTCTTTTTTAAATCGTCTTTATTTGTTGCAATAAAGAGTCCTTCTTCTTCAGAAGTGTCCACATATTCAATGGCCGATTTATCTTTCTCAAATTCTTTTTCAATGGATTCTAGATTTTTTAAATCAGGATACAGTTCGTCAATGTCATAAATAATATTTCTTTTGATACTGAATTTTTCAACAGCTTTTTTATGAAATCCGCTAACAGCTTGCTCCCATGTATAATTATTACTATTAATTAAGTCAATAATTTCAGGTCTGTCATAACTAATTTTATTAGTTTTTGAGTCAATATAATAAATGGGTCTGCTAAGTCTTCCAGAATCGGTGTAAATAAAAATTTCATTATTTTCATAATTAAAAGACACGCTTGTAAATGCAGGAATAAGACCGTTTCTCCTGAACATTTTAATTGTTGCTACAGTTTCAATTGGATTATCAATAGCACCAATCCAAACGCCATTTACAAAAATTTTGGTTGAATTTCCAAGAAGTTTGGGTGTGCATTCTTGTAAAATGCGCATGGTTGTTTTAGCTCTCATCCATTTAATCATTGGTACAGATGATGCTCCACTTGTTACAAAAGTGCTAATAGCCATATGTTTGTGTAAGCCAATATTGCCACCATCGGGTGTGTCAACAGGATCAATATAACCCCATTGACTAGAGTGTAATAACCGAGGCCCAACAACCTTTGCGCTTGCATCTAATGGAAGATTAAACTTGCGAAGTTGAGAGATAAAAGTATTCCAAGACAACCGGTTTAAATCTTGTACGACACCAACCCGTTTTGTATGTTCTTCAGAACCCCAGTTTCCTTTAAATGCTTTTCTAAAACCAGTTTCAATAAGTCTCTCTTTGAAAAAAAGACCAACATTGTTATCAATCAACTTGAGGAACGCTTCACCTTCATATTTTCCCTTGTGAAAGTAGTGTTCTTTATCAATCTTCAATGAAATATCTCTCTTTTGAATCAAATAATATTCTCTGAAAAGGTCATAAATGAGAGAACCGGAAAGTTCAACGCGTTTAAAGCGAAAGTTGTCGCGGTCTGTAGGTTTATCTTCTTTTGTAAATACTCTCAACATGCGATTTACCATATAGCCAACATAATAAGCCTTCTCTAAAAAGTTTTGTTCGCCAATATGAGGCAAAAAATAATTCATTAAGATATCCAAGGTACCAGTAATCGTTCTGCGTTTTGTAAAAGATGCAATGTATCTGAGTGCAGTTTCCTGGTTGAATATTTTATTTGCATCATGAACAGATGGTATAAATAAATCAATGTAAGATTCATTTTTTTCCAAATCTAACAAACAAGTTTCAATAATGCTTTTATCTGATACGATGCCTAATGCTCTCATTAAAATAAATAGAGGAACGGGTTTTCTAACATTTGGAACTAGAACAACAATTTGGTTATTTGATAAGGTTGTGCTTGGTGCGACAATTTTAACAGCCATAGTGCGAACTGGTTTTGATGCGTCTTCTGAAACGGACCTTATCTCAGCAGAGTGGCTATACGTTTCGTCTGGTTTATTTGCACGAATATAAAGCATGTTATCTGCGAATTTTTCTTGGCAAACAATGGATTTTTCTTTGCCATCAATAATAAAATAGCCACCATAGTCATTTCTGCACTCACCCATGTTAAACCTGACATCCTTTGCTAATGATTTTAAAATGCACAACTTTGATTGAAGCATAATAGGAAAGCGACCTAGATATATTTGCTCCAATGTATCCGTCTTTTCCTTTTTCTCTCCTCCTTCATAATATATAAACTCAATTTCAACATCATAATGAATGGTTATTCCATAAGTCATATTTCTCAACCTGGCGTCATTGGGATACATATAATGAGCATTGTTGTCGTCGTATATTATGGGTTTTCCAAAGTATATTTTTTTCCCTTCTTTTCCACCTAAATATAATAAACATTGATTGCGAGCCTCTTCTCCTTTTTTTTCGGCATCTTCTTCTCTCTCAATAAATCTGATTGGATTGTTTTCGCGAAAAACTCGGTTGATTCCATTATCAAAAAAGTCATTATAAGATTCTAAATGATGTGCAACTAAGTTGTATGGGTTATCTTTAAAATATTTGTCAATTAGTTTCCATGATATTGATTCCATCGTCATCGTATATAATATATAAATAGTCTTATTTTTTTATAATATTATTTGCAATAATAAATAGTATTATTTTGGTCAGTGGCTATTTTTTCTATTTTGATGTTTTACAAATAAATTTATTTATTTTTATCTTTTATCTTTTATCTCTTTGCGAGAGTGATGTAAATATATTTATAATATATAATATATAATGAATGATCAACATTTTGTATTTAGATGTATGAATGGTTTTGGAAATAGATTATGTAATATAATGAATATGTTTTACATTCATGATAAATATCCACAATCAAAAATATATCTAGATTGGAGAAAAAATAATCATTGCAATATAGGTATAGAAGATATAATTGATATAACGCAATATAAATGGTTATTATCATCGGATGAATATTACGATAATATTTTTCCAGAATATAGAAATATAGAATTATGGGCGTCGACTGATGTAAATGAAAGAACTAGATGGGATAAAAATGATGAATGGAAAAATCATAAATGTATAGTGTCTGTATCATTCAATATATTTGAATTTGTTACCAAAAAATATTGCATAAATATATTTAATTCGTTCATATTTAAACCAGCTATTCATGAGATAGTCAATGATAAAATCCAAAAATATGGAATTGACAAAAATATAATACATTTTAGAAATGGAGATCTATTAAAAATATTGGAAATGAATGGTTATAAAAATGAAATTGATAAAATAAATAAAAAAATAGATATTGTAAAAAATAAAAATGAAATAATGGAATACAATAAATTAGACGTAGATAGAAAATATAATGATGTATTAGAGTCCGTAGCAGATTTAATTTTTATGTCAAAATATTGCAACTTAATGGGTTATTCATCGTATTCACATTTTTCATCGTGGATTTTTTTATTATCAAGAAAGTATGTAGACGATATTAATAAGTATCCCATTTTTAATAGTAGAATAATTGATATTATAGTATTGCAGTAAAATTACATGATTTCTCATTTAAAAAATTTTCAAAAGTAGATGGCAACAAATGCGTAAGAAAAGGTCTAAAAATATTTAGATTTATATAAGCGATTTTCGCAGGTCCATATGTAGACTTCCAGATCCAAAATAAATCAGCGTAACAATAATTAATGTAAAATAATAAATTTCATTATAAAAATAAGAATGAGATTTATGTTATTTCTATAAAAGTTTTTTCAGAAGGGGGTAAGCGGGGGTTCTGAAAACCTGGGTTCCTCTGCCAATTTATGCTATTTTTGACTTCTTGATATATTTTTCACTGTTTTTCCCCTAAGTTTTATAGTTTTATTTTTTTTGTAAGATTTTGTTGTTGTAAACATTGTCCAAGGTTGAGTAGGTCTATCGAATAAAAATGGTTTCAAATAATTCCATTGTCTGCGTTTATTGCAAAAATCATTTACGATAAATGGGGTTCCGCAAGAATTTCCATATCTGGCCATGAACGCCATATTTTCTGTTAATTTGGAATCACCGGCACATCCATCAAGCGCGCCTCTGGGTTGATGAGGTTTGGGTCTTGAAGGATCGGACATGTATTCGCGCGCATCTAAATCGTAGTGGGCGCAAACTGTTCTAGAGCAAGGGTTTTCTTTATCCAAGTAAACATCATGATGGTCGGCAATTAATTTCATGGCAAGGTTAATATTTAACTTGCCTTTGTGTTCATCCATTAAATCCGCGAGACGAACACGACGAGCTCCTTGATGTCTTCTGGTGTCATCAAATCCAGTGTCAGAGCATTCTTTATTGCGAATTTGAGGGTCATAAGCGGCATTAAAGCCAATAAAAAAACCATTTTTTGTTCTCTCTACATTGTAATATTTAAGACCCAATTCAATGCGCAAGATTTCATTTGTTTTGGTATCACCAAATAACCAAGAGTTGGCATAATCGCCAGAATTTCCATCTAAAAGTATTTTAACATAATCGTCCATAGTGTCGCCGTATTGCATAGCTTTGCGGATTCGGAATCCAATTGGATAGTTATTTTCATAGGCATGGAAACCTCCAATGGTAGTTTCTGTTCCAATAATTCCTGCAGATGTTACAAAAAAATCAGTTCCACTCCAAATCCAGCAAGCACAGCATTGCATAACAAATCTATGTCCTTTTGTAGGGTTTAAATCTAATATTACTCTCATGTATTGTCCATCTAAGAAATTGGCAAAACTATTATGAGCTACCACGATTTTACCGTCTTCTGTCCAATCTCCGACGGCAATAAATGCACTGCAGTGATCGGCGGCACCACCTTCTCTCCCACCTGGACCACCAGACGATTTTTGTTGCGAGCCATACCAAGAGTCAAATAAGGTAAAAGAGTTATTCCAAGCTAAAATTTCGGTTGCCGTTGTTTTCGTTCCTCCGGCATTACATCCTTCGGCAATTCCTTCAATTTCCTCGTACAACTCAGGAAAATGCTTCTTAATCTTTTCCTCAAAGTGTTCCTTGGTTGCTTGAATAAAAAAATCCCAAGTCTCTCCAAAATCATTCCAGCAAGAAAACTTTAACATTTCTTGTATTTTTTTGAATTCCTGTGCACAAAAAAACCCATAAGCGTATCCTCTTTCTCTCGGGGAACCTTTTACTGAAATATACATCCATCCATTTTTTTCGTATGAAATTCCGTTTTTAATTATTTTATTACTCATAATATAATAATTATATATTTTTAATTTAACATGATCTTATTTTAAGCCTTTTTAACACCTTTTTTCATATCCGCCACCATTCCTTCCAACATGCTAGGGTTCACCATGACTAAGCCCATGATAACAAATAAAAGGATAAAAGGAATAAGAACTAAGAACCAAGCAATTCCAGTGTGACCGTCCTTGCAAATCAAGTTCAAAATCCATGTCCAGAATAAGATGTAAACAATCTTAACTAAAAACACAAGAAGTGTGCTGGGAACGCGGGCAGAGAACATACCCATCTTGTAAACATTCTTGTTTCCCATGTTCTGGATAACTGAACCAATGATTCCAATAACAGAGAGAACAAAATACACAAACGCAGGGGTGCACAACTCTTTAAGTGACTTTGGGAACGCCATTATGTTATAATATTAGAAAAAAATTAATACCCTAAAGCTTTTACAGAGGGCGTGTTTACAAGTTGGTCTTTATAAGGTAAGGGAGACGCTGGTGCTGAATAACCATTTAATGTATTATAAGCGCTTCCTAATCCATAAACCATGCTTCTTCCTAAATTTACCAAATCCTGTGGAACGATTCCACCGGCTCTCTTTTTTCTTGAACCGCCGGCCATGTATGTTTGTTGGTCTCTTTCAGAAATCATAGTTCGTTGCGGGTCTACTAAATATTTGTTGTCAGAGTAATAATTTGTTTGTCCGTCTTTTCCTGCAACGCCGGGCCAGTCATTAATCTTTGGCGTCCAAGGAGATCCAACTAATGGAGTGCCACTATTGTTAATTCCACCGCCGGTTTGAAGACTACCCCCCATTTGAACGCCTCCTCCTAAACAAGAGCCACATCCTCCCATTTGTAGGCCATACCCTCCTCCCATTTGTAGGCCGCATCCGCACCCTCCTCCCATTTGTAGGCCGCATCCGCAATTTCCACCTCTTTGCTTTCTAGTTCTTTTACTCTTTAAATAGCAATTTCCTGGGCATTTATGTCCGCAGTTGCACTTAGGTCCACATCTGCAACCGGGGCCACATTTCTTGCAAACGCGACTGCCTCCCTTATTTTTCCACCAGCACCCACCTTGCTTTTTACTTTTTCCACCTAAATTTTTCTTAGACTTAGAACAACCTTTCATATTCCATAATTTTTGCGTTCTTTTCATTGTTTTTCTCATATATATTAGCTAAAGAAATTATTCAATATCAACATGGGTCAACATATGTCTGCGACAACACATCTTTCTAAGAGCGAGTTCATCCAATACTTCTCCCTCTGGAGTTTTTTCACTAAATTCTTTTGTTAGATAAACGACCTTGTCAACATCCATATCCTTTGCCAACTTTCTCTTTCTAACCTCTTCCAAATAATAACGATATTTATCAGCAATAACATTTCCACATGTAAAGCACTTAATTGGGATAATCATTCCTTATACTAGAGTGTTATAATTTATTTAGGTCCTTTTATCAAATCAATTTTTATTTCTTTTGGTTTTATTTTTACTTTTAGTTTTATTTTTATTCATTCCCCTTTTGTTTGTTTTCTTTTTCTTGATAGTTTTCATATTTTTCTTATTTATTAGTTTTTTCTTGTTGGATTTGCATTTTCTGCCACCTTTTAAACCGCCTTGATCCATCCATCTTTTTTCAGCCCTTTGATATTCTTGGCCTCCGGGATCAGTTGGCCCAAAATATCCTGGTTGTCTTATTAAACCCTGGTCTAATGCATTACTAATTACTCTATTTGTTAACATTTTATTAACAGTTTTGCTTGCAACAATTCTAGTATTTTCCCAGACTTTTATGGTTCTGTCGCGACTTGCTGAAAAAATATAAATATTGTCAGGACTTATAGCGACAGATGTAACCCAATTTGTATGACCCGACAACACCTCCAAATTTTCCCCTGTTGCGGCGTTCCAAATGCGGACAGTGTTATCCGAGGAACCGGAAACAATGATGCTATTATCGCGACTCCAGCAAAGTGAATTAACAGACGCGATGTGCCCAACCATATTAATATGGTCAAGTCCAGTTTCAGGGTTTTGAGAAAACAACCCTCCATCAATATCGCCTTTTGCAATGCGAGATCCATCGGTATTATAAGCAATTGACATTATGTCAGGCTCATAAACATTACCGTTATATGATAACAACTCTTCTCCAGGCGGTTCATTAACTCCCCAAGCATAAGTTGTTCCATTTTCCGCACTGGTTTCAATGTCTTGCCCATTAGGTCTCCAAGCAACGACCAAAATACCCGCTTCTGGCTCTTCGCTTATATGGTCTTCAGTTTCTTCGCCAAGAGTTCTTATTTCTTCTCCATCGGCAGCATTCCATATAACAGTGTGTCCATCGCCAGATCCAGATACAACTCTTGTGCTATCAGGGCTCCATGCAACAGACCTTATGCTCAAATTGTCAGCTCCAATTGTTCTTACAAGTTGTAATGTTTCGGCGTTCCATATTTGAACATTTCCATCTGTGCTTCCTGTCGCAATTTGAGCGCCATTGGGACTCCAAGCAACCGAATTTATTGTAGATTGCGCGTCTTCTCTGTTGTCGCTTCTTAATACATTCCCATTTGTACTATCAAATAGCACAATTGCACCACCTGTGAAGCCAGCTACAAGGTGATTTCTTCCTCCGGGAATTAATGCAATAGATGTGGGGCTTCCTAATTGTGGTTGACTAATTTGTAATATTTGATTATAAGGCATTCTTATAATAAAATGATATATTTATTTTATTATATTATTTTTAGTAATCAATATCTATACCATAGTCATCGCGCAACTCAACAATAAGTTTTGCATATTCATTTTGAGCCCAGTATTCGCCCTGATTGTCTTTATTCTCCCTCGCATTATTTTCTTTTAATTCATTTTCATACTCTCCTCTTGTATATTCATACTCATCTAAAAGTGCCATAACTTTATCAAATTTAACCGGATCATTTATCGCTGTTTTAAGTTCTTCTGTAAGATCTTCAATCTTCCACCCAGCTTCTTCGTATTGTTTTGATTGTGCATCATGTTTCATGCCTTCTTCTTTGTAAATTTTTTTATTTTTAACTAGTTCCAAAAAAACTTCACCTAAATGGTTCATTCCTCCGCGAAGTTTTCTTCTGTTTGCCGCGCGGGTCTTCTTTGTTCTTCTTGTTTTGGTCTTTCTTGTTTTGGTCTTTCTTGTTTTATTTTTCTTTGAAACACTTTTCTTATATTTTCTGCTTCTTGTAAGTTTGTGCATTATATATTATTCTGAGAAATAATAAAAAATTAATTTTAGTTGGGGCAGTTTGAGCCATAACATTTATTCATGTAATGGAAGTTGTCAACTTTTACAGGGTTTCCGCTTGCATCTGTTTTATAAGTTGGACCAGTTACTCCACCAGCAGAGCATTTATTTCCATTAACCCATACACAACAGTTGCTATTTTTGCAATTATCTGTTGTTAAACCACCGCATGCGGTTTCTAATTGAGCACTTTTTCCTTCAAAAGCTTTGCAAAAACTAACTGCTGGATCAGATATGTCACTTTCTAACCCTTCTACAGTTTTATTATACATATTATATGCTAAAACAAATGTTATAAGAACCAAAAATGTTAAGCAGCAATAATTAATGTGCGTGTGATTTACCTTCATGAAATATAATATTATTTTTATTTTTATTTCTATTTTTTTGTTGAAAAGTTGATTGAGTTTAAATGTTTATTGTAATATTGTTTATCTCAATTCCTTTGGAAGTTTTTACTTTTTTATGCATCTTTTTATCCTTCCCTTTGTGTATTTTATCGTGACACTTTTCGCACAAGGTTAGCAAATTGGCCGGATGATTTTTATGAAATGATGCGGTCTGCGTTTCTATAAATCCATTTTCATTTGCAATTTTTTGATGTTGCAAATGATGAACTTCTTTTCCAGGTTCAAGGTTGCACATTTCACAAATACCAACAATCTTTTTTGAATTAAAGTGAGATGTCTTTAAAGAAAGAATGCTTGCAGATTCTGGGTGATATTTCATTCTAATATTATTCGCAGATTCAATAAATTCCTTTGGCAAATTGAGAGATTTACAAACCTCAAGGCCATACATATTATCTCCAGGCCCGTCCTTAATTTTTCTATCATATATCAACAAATCTTTCTCCCTGTCATAAAATACAGCCATGTGTTTCATAACAACTGTTTTTAAACTAGTAATTTCCTCATAATTTACAATTTCGTGTAAATGTGTTGCAAAAATAAAACTGCTCTTTTTGTTTTGCAAATGTTGAATTCCAGATACAAAAATGCTGGTTGCCGAAATACTTTCAGTTCCAGAGCATAATTCATCTCCCAAAACAAGACTTTTTTCATCCGCTAACCGTAAAATAGTTCGCAATTCATACATTTCAACGGCAAAAGTTGACATATTTTTGAACATGTTATCGTTTCCCAAGATTCTAGTAAAAATGTGTTTGTAGGGTGAGAATTTAAATTGAGAACATGGCACAAACAAACCAGCTTGAGCCATAATTGTTGTTATGCCTAGAGCTCTTATTAGACTAGTTTTTCCAACCGCATTGGTGCCATATAGTAAAATTCCATCAGTATCATTATTACCTAATTCAACATCATTTGTAACATATAATTCACTCTGCTGCAAATGTTCAATCAAACAATGTCGCAATCCCTTAGCATCCATAAAAGATTTTTCAGAATTGAATACAATTTCAGGTTTGCAATAATTATAAGTTCTTGCAATATAAACTTTTGTAAAAATAACATCAATAAGTGTTACAACATCAACAATATTATGCATTTGTGTTTGAAAAACTGTCATTTTACTAAGAATATTATTATAAACCGATGCAATTAAATCTTTCATCTGTATTTTAACCGATGATATGGATGAACACAAATCTGAAATATCAGGATTTGTAATAAAGTCATTTGCGCTTGTTTGGTGCGAGAAAAATATGTTTTCGTGAATTTTTAATTTAAATGTTGACAACTCGTTTGTGTCTTCATTGGATGTAAAAGACAATGACACGCCATTTTTCTTTTCATCTAATGTCAATATCGTTGATTTATTAAAAATCTCTTTTAATATGTTACATCTGCGTTTTGTTGCAACTAGACTAATACTGTTTTTTTCAGTTTCATGCATTTTAACATAATCGCTGCTTCCTTTTTTGGAAGTCTTTTTTTCATATTTTATAATATTTTCATTAAAGTACTGCCGAATTGTTTCAAGCTTATTGGAAGAAATAAACAATAAATTCGTCTTCTCATCTAATTCTGAATCAACAAAAGGGTTAATAAAATTTATATCAAATTGTTGACTCTTATCAATATTCTCGCAAATTTTCATATTTAAATTTTTCTCCAAGAATTCAATTATTTCATCGCAAGATGTTACAAGCTGAGAACACACATCATTTTTCTTATTAAGTTTATTCTTAAAATATTGATATAAAGTCGGATCTTTTATCAATTCAGAATACATGTCTTTAATGACCTTAAGATTGTTATTAAGCTGATAAATAGTTTGCGGAGAAATTTTTTTCATTATAACTTGTCTATTAATTTTTGCAACATCTTTTATCATTAAGAGCCGATGTTTAATAGAAGAATCAACAACCGTGGGTTTGTATTGTTTTATAATATGTTCGGTTATTTCGTATTCTTCATTTAAATAATTAATGTTGGTTGTTGGATTCAACAGCATATGGGAGAATTGGCGTTTTCCCATAGGAGTTATGCATAAATTTAACAACTTTTCAACTGATGAAAATTTTCCATTATAGGAACCATCGTCAATAATGTTGAGTTGTTTCAAAGAATGATTTGCCAAGACAAGCCTTTCGCCACAATTGTCAAACTCAGGTTCATCTAATTTATTCACTAGATTTGGGTTGTGTTGATAAATAAAATCAAGAACATAACAAAACGCCTGAGTTGCAATTACATTTTGGTAAAAATTTTGAGAGAAAATATCATAGTCTGTAATTGTAAAAAACTTTTCAAGAATTTCTTTTTGGTATGTCTGTTTTTCACAATTGAATGCTCGTTTTACAGTTTCAGTCTGTTTGGCGGTGGTATCAATGGTGCTAATTTTATGAATTGTTTTGCATTGAATATTTGCATAACTAATTGCTGAATTAAGTTCTTTGTCGGATATATTTCCAATAATAATTACTTCACTTGGATTATAAATAGAAACAAATCTTTCCAATTCATCAAAAGTTGTCGGGCTCTCTATATAAAGTTCATTAAATTGAAAAATGGTAGTTTTTCCAGTATAAATGTCAATATTTGCCGCGCCAATATGAACTTCTTTCTCTCTTGATTTAAATTTATTAGCAAGATGAATCCAAACGCACATAATGTTATTCGTTATTTCGGTATTTGAATCAGAAAAATATGTACCAGGTGAATAAATTCCTTCTAAGCTTCTAGTAGTATTTTTGGCCTGTTCATCTTGTGTGTAGATAATTACTGTAAACCCCGCGTTTTCCAATTTTTTTAAATGTTTATCAATCATATAAGTTGTAAATCCGGCCATAACAATATCTTCTTTTCCAATAGTAACATGTTTGTCCGCGATAATCATATCACAGATACTTGAAAACGCTAAAATTTGACTTCCAGTAATATTTTTAGTTGTTTGATTGCGCATTCCATAAACTTCAAAAAAAGCTCCGACTTGCATAAGAACAATTGTGTTCTCGCCATATTCTTCTACACCGTTTTTTGTTTTTTCAAAATAGTCTTTAATGAGTGCCATAAAAATTCTATGCTGTATTATAATGCTATTCTCTCTTTAATCTTATTTTACATAACTACTTTTTGGACTTGATACACTCAAACAAAATTATAGCTATGTCCACTGATATCCCAAAATAAATTAGCGTAAAAATTATTAATATAAAATAATAAATTTCATTAGCAAAATAATAATGAAATTTATATTATTTCTATAAAAGTGTTTTCAGGAGGGGCAAGCGGGGTATGGAAACCCTTCGGGTTTCTGAAAACCTGGGTTCCCTGCTACAAAATTATTTATTAACATTGAGAACTAAAAATTGTTCGTCGGGCAATCCAATACATAACGACAAAATTTTCATTTTAAAATATCTATATGATTCGGCCGGAAGAATGTGAAGGTCGTAATAAAGTTTTTTAATAATAAACAATAATATTGTCGCATAAAAAGGAATAACAGTTTTTTTAAGGTGTTGTTCTAAAACACCCTTTTTATATTTATTCTCGTAAATGGAAAATTCGGCCGAAAGATTCAGATCTGGGTTTTTATACATAATTTTGTATCCATAAACCATTTGGCCGGTGTGACTTAATCTCCAAACAATTTTTTTGAAGCTACTTTTTTTTACATGTAAAAAATGTTGCATTCTTGATATAGTGCTTCCAACATTATCTGTAAAAACATCTACATCAATGTCACTGGACCCTGGGAAATAATCGTGTCGTTGTATGCTTCCATAGAAAAGTAATTTAGTGTCTAGATATTTGCCCAAATCATTAAAAAATATTTTTACATTTTCTGGTAATTTATGTTTTGTTGTTTCCATTTTATTGGCGTAATATATTAATCGTATATTTTATATTAAACAAAAATAAATTATTACTTTTATATTGTATGACGTTTATTAAAAAAACGATTGGTTTTATAATACTAAGGCATGTTAACGATGAAGAAACTAATAAATATTGGCAACATTGTTATGAATGTGTTAGAAAATTCTATCCAGAAAACAGCATATTAATAATAGATGATAATAGTAACCATGAATATCTAACAAATATAAAATTATATAAAACTACTGTTGTTTATAGTGAATATAACAAGCGAGGAGAATTGTTGCCTTATATTTATTATCTACAATACAAAATATCAGACATTGCTGTTGTTCTTCATGACTCAGTGTTTATAAATTCGTTTATAGATTTTAATATTGCAGATAATTGCAATTACAAATTGCTATGGGAATTTGAACACGGTTATGAGAGACACGATTCACTGCTAGAAAAAAATATGATTAATGTATTTAATGATAAAGAGTTGTTAGACTTTTATGAAAACAAAACTTTATGGAAAGGTTGTTTTGGTGCAATGACAGTTATAACTCATGATTATTTAACGATTCTTAATAGAAAATACAATTTAAATCTTCTTGTGAATTTAATTTTAAATAGAACTGACCGACAAGCATTTGAACGAGTTTTTTCATGTTTATTAATAAAACTCTGTGAAAAACAATCGTTATTTGGAAACATTCATAGTTACTGTGATTGGGGAATAACTTTCAATGAAAAAAACAATTGGCTTCATTTGCCTATTATAAAAGTTTGGACTGGGAGATAAATATAGTAGAAATTTAATTAGAAGTATCGCTTAAAAAGTTGTGAAGAAGAGTTTCTTTATTTTTATTTAAAACTTCTCCAGCCAGAATGGCAGATTCGTATGTTTTTCGCAGAACATCATTTGGTGCATTACTTCCAACTTTCACCAGACCTCGTGTCTTTAAATACTTTTTTATATCATTAATTGGGGTGCGTTTAAGTTCCCTGTGAGCGTTTAAAACATTTTTTCTTGTGTGGTTATCTTTTAATAATATAGAGACTGTATTGTATATTTTTGATTTTCCAAGCGTGTATTTTCTTTTAATAGTTCTTTTAATAAACTTCTTTTCGGGTGGGGGAATTGACTCGTCAATGTTTTGTTTTAATTTGTTTGATGCTTCTATGTTTGTATTTAATAAAGAAGTGTCGGGTGGTGGAAGATTTATTTCTGGTTCTCTCATTTCAAGATGAGTAATAACATTTGGATGTGTTTGAACTTGTAGTTGGCTTTCCTGTTGTTTTCGCATTTTCATTCTTAGCAACTCTAATTTTCTCTCGCGTTCATTTATTGGTTCTTGTGTTAATGACGATATAGATGGTGATGTAGATTGCGGTGTAGATTGTGATGTAGATTGCGGCGTATATTGTGATGTATATTGTGATATATATTGTGATTGTGTTTCTGGTATAGAAATTTGCAAACGCGGTTGACTCGGGCTTTCTAGTGAATCATAGTTTTTTCTTGTGGAATTCCATGATCGGAATGTTGGTTTTATTCCTCCTTTTAAACACCCATACGGAACATCAGAAGAAGGAATATAAGTATTTATTTTTATTGGTGCAACGGTTGGTTCTATCAAAGCTGGAGTATATGTTTCTTGTAATTCTTCTGGTAATTCTAAATTTACCATAGGCATTTGCATTTGCATTGGAGTTGCGTGTTGATAAAACTGTGACATTGAATGAGAAGGCGTTGCATTATAAGATTGATAATTTTTAACAGTTCTATTGGCAATTGCTTCTCGTTTCTTTTCTCGGTCGGCGTCTTCTTTGTGTTTTTTTGACAAGCTAGATAAGTAATTTATAGAATCATGGAATTCATCACTAAAACTATGTTTCACCCCAGTTTCAATGTCACGCGTTCTGTGTTCTTTAATTCTATTTAACAATTCTTTTTTAAGAGAATTGGGTTTTATCACTACAGGAACAGATGGTCTAGATTTTCTTTCCCGATTCTTTCTTGTTTTGTCCGCAAGATTAAACAACTCAGGATTGATTTTGATAGTTTTTTTAAGCATTTAACTATATTAGCTTAAAAAAACAATTTCGTAAAAACAACACACTTGTCTAAACATACATTGTTTTAATTATATTCTTTAAACTTTCATTTTCTTTCCTCTTTTTAACCTCATCATTTTTCAAGTATAGATCAAACCCTTTCTCTAAATCTTTCATGGTTATTTTCATTTTTTCGGTTTGAGGCTTACAAAATACGCGACGAGCGTGAACAATTTTTGTTTTGGCTAACAATGTCTCAATATCTCTTCCAAAAAATTTAAAATAGTCTAAATTCTTTTCAAACCAGGCTTTTGAAATTTTTTGTTCGGATGCGTCACAATCTGCCACTTCCCATTTAATTTCGTTTATCTTCTTAAGAAAAATGTTGTGCAATTCTTCTCCCTTATATTCGTCTGTTTTAAATCTCCATGTAAACCTAGAGTCTAGCCCTTGATTATAATTGAAAAAACATTCTTTTAGTTCTGTTTCATATCCTGCAATAATAACCATTAACTCTTCTTTATGGTTGCTTAAGGCTTCGCACAAAGTATCAATGCACTCTTTGGAGAAACTATCTTTTTTTTCATTATTTCCAAGAGCATATGCTTCGTCTATGAACAATACACCACCCAAACACTCATTAATAACATCCCGAGTTTTGATTGCGGTTTGTCCAAGATATCCTGCTACTAAATCGCTGCGCGTTACCTTTTTAAAAACACCTCTCTTAAGGATTCCCAGCTTGCTAAATATTTGCCCAATTATTTTTGCAATCTCCGTTTTGCCAGTTCCTGGAGGACCATAAATAACCGTGTGCATAAAATCTCCACTCTTATTCAGGTCTTGTATGTAATATAATATTTGGTCTACAACATTTTCTTTCAACTCTTTCATTCCAACCATATTATTTAAATCTACGAGAGAACTGTGAATTTTATGGAGCCCTTCCATATTAATATTATATTCCTTTGTTTCGTCTGGTGGATAATCTTCAATAAGTTTAATAAGACCATCAAGGTTCTGAATTTCAACCTCTATTGTTACCTTTGTTTTTGGAATTCGCTTTGCTGGAGGAACACATGGTTTCAAAATAGGACGAGGTTCCGGTGTTTTAACTATTCTTCCACATGCTCTTGGATTAGGTTTGTAAAAAATAGTTTCGTCGGACAAATGCGAATCAGGATTGGTCGGTTTTTTTGATTCTCTTATATTGTCTGCAGTTTCTTTCATTAATTGAGATATTGTGGAGTTGTAATTAAGGGATGCAGAATATTTACCCAATTGTTTTGGAGAAGTTTTTGCAGTTGTTTGTCTTTTAATAGGAGGACCGGGGTTATTTGTAGACGGGTTAACATAAAATACAAATGCGTTTGGGTCTAAATATGTTTTTTTATCAACTGTGTAAAAAGAAAACTTATTGAAATAGTCGGAATCAAATTTTTTATCAATATTTTCTACTAACTTATCAATATCCTCTTTTGTTGTTGTTTTTTCGGGCGATTCCGTTTTTAAAAAACCATTATTGTTGAACTTTTCATCCATAGTTTTAATAAACTCTGTATAATCTTGTTTCTTAAAAGTTCTCCGTCGCATTCTATAAATAAAAAGAGTTATATTTATATTATTTGTTGAATGCATAATTAATGTTAAAATTATGCAATACTAGTTTGGTTTATTAAACTTTTAATATTTAAACAATATAAAAACAAATTGAAATAATAAATAACCCAAAAATGAGTTCAAATACCATGTCGCTAGATTCTCAAACACTAGATTCTCCATTTGATTTGGAGAAGGATAAATACATTGAAACCCCATGGAGTATTATTGAATCTTATTTTAAAGGTCAACACTTGCAAAGATTGGTAAGACATCAGCTGGAGTCTTATAACAATTTTGTAGGTTATCAAATAAATAAAACAATAGAAATGTTTAATCCAGTTCACATTGCATCTGAGCAGGATTATGACGCCAAGTTGGGAAAACACGCACTAGAAATTTTCATCACTTTTGAAAACTTTCACATTTATCGTCCACAAATCCAAGAAAATAATGGCGCAACAAAGTTAATGTTTCCTCAAGAGGCCAGATTGAGAAATTTTACATACGCATGCGCAATGACGGTTGACATTAATATTAAATTTGTTGTTCGCAATGGAGAAGGATTAGAGAATGTCCAGACATTTTACAAGACTCTTCCAAAGATTCACATTGGCAAACTTCCAATCATGTTGAACTCAAACATCTGCGTGCTAACCCAGTATAAGCATGTGGAACACGCCAACACAGGCGAGTGCAAGTTTGACGCTGGTGGCTATTTTATTATCAATGGGTCTGAGAAGACTGTTCTTGGTCAGGAACGAGCGGCCGAAAACAAGGTCTATTGCTTTAACGTCTCTAAGAACAACACAAAATATACTTGGCAAGCAGAAATCAAGTCTGTTCCAGATTACAAGTGCATTTCTCCAAAGCAAATTAATATGATGATTTCATCCAAGAATAACGGTTTTGGATTTCCAATTTATCTGCAATTGCCCAGAGTAAAACAGCCGATTCCACTGTTTATCGTGTTTCGTGCTCTAGGAGTTATTTCAGATAAGGATATTTGTGAGATAATTATTCTAAATATTGAGAGTTCTAAACACGAAGAAATGATGAAGGGGTTGCAGGCATCTATCATTGATGCAAATGGCTACATGAACAAAGATGAATGTATTAGATATATTACAAGCCATGTCATGTACACGCCGATTAATATGGATAAGGAGACTGGAATTAAAAAGAAGTATGACTTTACGATGGATATCCTTAACAACGACTTGTTCCCTCATTGCAATAATGCAAAGCAAAAATTGTATTTCCTCGGATACATGGCAAACCGGTTGTTACAGGCAAATTACAATTGGGTGAAACAAGATGACCGAGATTCGTATTTGAATAAGCGAATTGATTTGACTGGTGCCCTACTTAACAACTTGTTCAGAAACTATTTCAACAAGCTTGTAAAGGACATGGAAAAGCAAATTATCAAGGAAATTAATACAGGTTCTTGGAAATCTACTGATGATTATCAAAATATTATCAACCAGACCAATATTTATAAAATCATTAAGTCAACTACGATTGAAAATGGAATTAAGCGAGCTCTATCAACCGGCGATTTTGGAATTAAACATGTGAATAGCAACAAGGTTGGTGTCGCTCAGGTTCTTAATCGCTTGACATATGTTTCTAGTTTGAGTCACGCTCGCAGAATTTCCACTCCTACTGATAAGAGTGGCAAGTTGATTCCTCCTCGCAAGTTGCATAATACGACATGGGGTTTCCTCTGCCCGGCGGAAACTCCAGAGGGTCAATCAGTTGGTGTCGTAAAGAATTTAAGTTACATGACACATGTAACAATTCACTCAAACAGTATGCCAATTTACGAGTATATTATGCCACACATCATTGACATTCAAACGCTTACACCAATTGAGATGTTTGAGAAGACCAAGGTCTTTGTGAATGGGGCTTGGATTGGAATTACGGAAACTCCGACAGAACTATTCAAGATGTTGAAGGAGAAAAAGTACAAGGGCATCATCAATGTTTATGCTGGAATTGTCTTTGATTATAAGATGAATGAGATTCGCGTTTGCAATGATAGTGGTCGTATTACTAGACCAATCCTGCGCGTAAAGGACAAAAACATATTGGTTACAAGTTCCATTATTAGCAAGTTAAATAAGAATGAGCTAACTTGGGATGACCTCTTGACAGATTGTAAGATTAAAGAATCTGTTATTGAGTACATTGATCCAGAAGAGCAAGCGTGGTCTATGATTGCAATGAAGCCCGAAGAATTGTCTCAACCCGCTGATTCTGATAAGATATTTAAGCACACTCATTGCGAAATTCATCCCAGCACAATCTTTGGAGTTTTGGCTTCATGCATTCCATTCCCTGAACACAATCAATCTCCCAGAAATACCTATCAATGTGCTCAAGCAAAACAGGCAATGGGAATGTATGTAACAAATTTTGATACTAGAATGGATAAGACAGCTTATGTTCTTAGTAATCCAGCTCGTCCTCTAGTAGACACCCGCATTATGGACATGATTCATATTAACAAGATACCTTCTGGTTTCAATGCAGTTGTGGCAATTATGTCGCATACGGGTTATAATCAGGAAGATTCATTGTTGTTCAATAAGGGTTCAATTGATAGAGGTTTGTTTCAAGCAACCATTCTTCACACGGAGAAGGACGAGGATAAGCAAAAGATTAACGGTGATGAGGAAATCAGATGCAAGCCTGACCCGAACAAGACCAAGGGAATGAAGTTTGCAAACTATAACAAGGTGAATGGTCGCGGCGTTATTCCTGAGAACACTCTAGTGGAAAATCGTGATGTTATTATTTCCAAGATTACTCCGATTAAGGAGAATAGAAATGACCACACAAAGGTAATCAAGTATGAGGATCAAAGTCGCATTTACAGAACAGATGAGGAGACATATGTGGATAAGAATTACATTGACCGAAATGGAGATGGTTATAATTTTGCAAAGGTCAGGATTCGCGCTGTAAGAAAGCCTGTTATTGGTGACAAGTTTTCGTCAAGAAGTGGGCAAAAGGGTACGCTTGGAAATCTAATTCCTGAGCAAGATATGCCTTTTACTAGAAGTGGCTTAAAGCCTGACTTGATTCTGAATCCTCACGCAATTCCATCTCGTATGACTATTGCACAGTTGAAGGAGACAATTCTAGGCAAGACCTTGATTGAGCTTGGACTCTTTGGTGATGGAACAAGTTTTGGTGAGCTTGATGTGAAGACGATTTGTCAGAAGTTGCAAGAGGTGGGATACGAATCCAATGGAAATGAGATTATGTATGACGCTCTAACTGGCGAGCAAATGGAATGCACAGTGTTTCTTGGGCCGGTGTTTTACCAGCGTCTCAAGCACATGGTATCTGATAAGCAACATAGTCGTTCTATTGGTCCAATGGTTAATCTTACTAGACAACCCGCCGAAGGTAGATCGAGGGATGGTGGTCTAAGGTTTGGTGAGATGGAAAGAGATTGTATGATTTCACACGGCGCGTCAAGATTTACACGAGGCAGAATGTATGATGCTTCAGACAAATATCAAGTTCATGTTTGCAAGAAGTGTGGACTTATTGCATCATATAATGACCAGATGCACATTCATCATTGCAGAACATGTGATAACAGGACAGATTTTGCTTATGTGGAGATTCCTTACGCGTGCAAGTTGTTGTTCCAAGAGTTGATTACAATGAATATTGCTCCTCGCGTAATGACAAATTATTAACAACCTTTTCCAAAATCATAAAAATCTTTACATCATTTTCACTTTCTATAAATTTTTCTTGTTTTTTTTTGTTTTTCTTGTTTTTTTTGTTTTTCTTGTTTTTTTGTTTTTCTTGTTTTTCTGGGTCCTCCGCGTTTATTTGTTTTTTTAAGTTTTAATGTGTTTCCACCCTTTTTCCCCTTACCTTTTCCTTTTGCAACAGGCCCGGGAGCAGTTAACATTTCATGCAACTGGTCAAATACTTCTCTCAACACGCTTTCTGGAAGTCCAGTTGACTGCATTCTTGCTAAAAAATTTTCCCAGTCTCCTGTCATAGCATAACCTCTAATTTCTGTAGCAGAAATTGCTCCTTCTGGTCTAGGCAACGCTTCTACAATGCCTTGGATGGGAGGAGTTCTCTTTTCCAAACTTTCAAGAATCCAACCATAATCATTTGCTCGGTCTTCGCCGATAATTAAAATTGCGCGTTCAACCGGATTTTTATAAGTTGCAAGAATTGCGTTTAAAGATTTTATTATGCGGTGTGATCCAAATTCTGCAGGAGTTGGGTCGTCCATGCAAATAATAATAGGTTCAATTTTATCTATACTTTCTGGTGAAATTTGTGGACTATAAGATGAAACCTTTAGTTTCATTTGTTCTTTTAACGCTTGAATCATACCAGACAATAACAATTTTCTTTTTTCTTCGCAACTGAATGGGTTCTTAGGGAGATCTTGTGAATGAGATAAAATAATTCCTATTTTAGATTGTCCGAGAGATGCTGCACGAAGAATAAGTTTTTCAATTAATAACATATGCCCTGGAGTGGGAGGATTCATGCGTCCAATGGTGAATACAACAATATTATCTAAATCTAATGCCATATATAATATCTTTTTATTATATATGTCTCCCTTTTTCAAAGATATTTCCAATTTTAATAAAGTATCAGACTATCTGCCTATTTTAGTAGGTGTATTTACTGTTGAAACTTTTGTAATATTTTTTACTTTTACGACAAGTAGATCTAAAGTATTAGAATATTGGTATAAAACATATGGGTTATCTGCAGTTATGGCGGATGTTATTATTGTAATAATAGGTATGATTATAACTAGATTCTTGTATCCCTTTATTTTCAAAGAGTTTTCTATATGGAAGTTTGTGGGTTTAGCTCTAGGCATTCAGATGACACATGATATATTATTCTATAACTTTTTCTCTCTAGTTCCAAAGGGTTATAATAGAATGATTGATACATTTAAGAAATATGGAAGAGAAGTTGGGGGGTATGCCATTTTAGGGGATAGCTTAATAATAATATTTTCTTGTTTAATTGCGTCCAATTTAGCAAACTACAGTTTTAACACAAACATTGTTAGTTTATTGTTTTCGCTCTACTTTATCCCTTACCTTATTTACCATAAATAAAATAAACAATCGCAGTTGTTAAAGTAAACAATGTGGCTCCCCAGAGAGAATCCATAATGACGGTTGCAACTTTCCAGTTTTTAAAGAGAGCCCAGTTAGTAAATTCATATACAGTGTAAATCACAAGACCCAATAAAAACGCTTCAAACAATGATTTTTTCTCTCTAATAATAAAATAATAAACGCCAAAGACGAGAGAAATATAGCACAAGACTGCCGCTAATAGATTCATTTGAATCACACTACCTTGTATAGATTTTACTTGATTGTCAAAAAATGTTTTCATGGAAATTAAATAAATAGAGTCTAGAGTTACGAAAACAATAAAAGTTACTAAGACTTGATACAAATTCAAACTAGTCATATAAAGTATGCTGATATAATATAATATTTATTGTATATTATTTTAGCAAAAAGCAAATATTTTATATGTCTATAATATAAAATGACATCTGTTGGTTATACAAATCCTATTAGTGCTTCTGGCGGAAAAACATTACTTTTTCCCGAACAAGCATCTAAATTAGGCGGGGGGATTCCCGGATTTATTCCTCAAGCAACATACAACACAAACAATAATAACGAGTTTGTTGAAACACGCTTTGCACTTAAGCAAGCCTGGAACACAAATTATGCTAAAAGCGTAAATAACCAAAGAGCAATTTGCACGCCATTTCGCGCGATTAATAATGCCGGAGATTTATTGAGCCGCAAATATTATTCATGTGGTGGCCCTTGTCAAACTTTCCAAAGCCGCCCTGGAATGTTTGGTTTAAAGAACCATTTTGGTCATATTCAAAATAACTGTGATGGAACGGGCGTTCAACCTTCTTCATGCAACGTGAAATATGTCTATGACAGCTCAGATTACATCAGATATGCCAAGCAAAAGGCAGTTAACAAGAACTACAATGATGCATCATATGGCGGAAACAATTATTCAGGCGCACAATCTGCGATTAGAGCTATTAGGAGATATTAGACTTTTAGCTACAAACTACCATTTTTTTATTTTTTAAAATTTTATTGTAAATAATAAATATATAAATGTCGTCAAATCCTGAAAATCCTGAGGTTGAAATATATAAAAAGAATAGAACTGTTGAACTAACAACAAAATATAACAATAATAAAACCACGTATAACAATTCTTATAAATTGGCGTATAATAACATAATGAAATCAAATGACGCAACTCTATTAAAAAATATAAAAATAAACAATTTAAACACACAGTACAATGAAACGATCAAAAAAATGACAGTAGATTATAATAATTCAGTTTCAAAAATAAATTTATTTAAAGTAACGCCAATAAATATACAAAATAGAGAAAAAAGACGCACATTATTAGTTGGTATAAATAATTATAATGGAAATAATAAACTACAAGGATGCAAAAATGATGTTTTAAATGTTAAAAATAAGTTATTAACAATGGGATATAATGAGAAAAATATAAAAACTATTTTAGATGAATCCGCGAGTGCTAAGAATATTTTAGATTCTTTAACAAATCTATTAACTAGTTCAGTAAGTGGCGATTTATTAATTTTTCAATATTCTGGACATGGAAGTTATGAAATTGATAAAAATGTGGACGAGTTTAATACTAATTGCGATCAAGACATTGTTGGTGTAGATTTAACGACTATATCAGACGACATTCTCAAAAGCACAATTGTAAAAAATTTAAAACCAAATGTAACATTAATTGCACTTTTTGATAGCTGTTATAGTGGTTCTGTGTTAGATTTAAGATATCAATATATGGATAGTTTAAATAATGATAAGTATATTGAAAATATGAATGAATTAGAAACAAGTGGCAATGTTATAATGATCAGTGGTTGCACTGATATGCAAACAAGTTCCGACGCTTATATAAATAATATAGATCAAGGCGCCATGACATGGTCTTTTTTAAAATCATTAAATGATGCGGCAAACAATATAACATGGAGGCAATTGATTGTAAATATGAGAAAAAATTTAAAGGACAAAAACTTTAGTCAAATACCCCAAATATCTAGTGGAAATATAATGGAACTTGATTCTAAAGTTTTTATTTAAGAATAACAGAGTGTTTGGTGGCAAAACAAAGAAAATACGCCAACCAATAAAGAAATGTCTAAGTAAAATGAGGACAAATAGAAAGACAAAAAGAAGGTAAGAAGTATAATTTTCTTTTCCATAGTTATAGTATATGACAACAATTGCTTATCATCAATATACAAATATTCCTTATATGAGCGGTAGTTATGCGAGCGCACCCGTTATTGGACCATTAAGCACAAATAGGACACCTAGCACAACGGTTCAAAACCAACTTGGGGTGTTGACTGGTGTTCACCCAAACCCACCACAGTTTTATCCTTCAGATGGTGCAAGCACCTTCTCTCAAGCTAGAGCTCAATATAGAAGAACAAACACTACTCAATTCAATTTTGGAAGAGGAACGCAGAGTTTTTCATTTTTAAGACCAACCACACAATATTCAGCGGATTTACAAAAAAGTTTCACAGTTTCTCAGTCAACAAAATACACACCGCCCGCGTCATCATCAATGTATATGGCGGCCAAGAAGAGTGCTGCGGTTGGAAAAAGTTCTTTAAAACAAGGATTACCAGTGCAGGCACCATTGGCATACAAGAGTTATGATAGAAATGATGTTAAGACGGCATTAAGAATGGTGAGGTCTGGTGGTTGCGTTGCTCCAGCTAAAAAGGGATCAATATATAACAGAAGTCTTTGCAGTGGTGCAGCTTGCCCTTGGGGTGCTTTAGTAACACAAAACTACTAAAAAATTAACAAAAAAATATGCAAGTAATGTATAAATGAACAAGTATGTTGTTGAGTTTTTAGGAACGCTCTTGTTAGTATTTGTTATTTTAGCAACTGGCAATTATTTAGCCATTGGTGCCTCATTGGCTTTGGCAGTTTTATTAGGCGGTGCTGTTTCAGGTGGCGCGTTCAACCCCGCAGTGACCTTAGCTTATTTAGCTGCCGGCAAATTAGCGGCAAGTGATGTTGTCCCTTATATTGTAGTAGAAGTTGCCGGAGCTTTAGCGGCGTTCCAATTATACAAAATGGTTCTATAATTTAGAAAATTACCTAACTATTTAATTACTTAATATAAAAATAGTATAAAAACATTCGGCTAGTTATACTGAGCGCGAGGTATAACTTGCGCTTATTGCGTTAATAGTGTAGTGGTAACACACAACCCTTCCAAGGTTGAACTGGGGGTTCGATTCCCTCTTAACGCATACTGATATTTAGGTATTTTCTATCATACAATTATAGCAATTATATTATAATTTCTTTTATTATAATATAAATGGCAAAAACAAGAAGAAATAGAAGTCGTTGGGGCGGCCAAAAACAAGGTAAATCATCAAAATCGTATATGACTATTGGTGGAAAATCTAGAAGAAAACGCGGAGGTCAATATGGAGCCACTCCTGCAACGACAAATGCTAGCAACTTGCTTGGAGACATTGGTTCTGGTGCGCAAAAGGCGCTTGATAAAACAAAAGAGGGTGTTACATGGGCATTTAATAAGGTTTTTCCTGGTACGGTGACCCCCAACCCACCCGTTCAACCTTATGCAATGGGTGGAAGCAGAAAGCGCAGAGGTGGCCAAGTTAAAGGATACAATGACTCATTTAAAAGCGTTCCTGCGTCAGTAAATGCAATGGGTGGAAGCCGCAGAAAGCGCAGAGGAGGAGGTGAAGTTGTTGGCTTTGATGAGAACTGGAAGGAATATGGGTCCGTTGGTGGAAGCAGAAGACGCAGAAGAAAGCATTAAACTCATCTGCTCATAAATAAATAATCAATTGGTGGTTTATTTTTTCCACTACTTGTTTTACCCTGATTTTCATAGGATTTGCAGGCCGTTCTCCAATTATATTTCGCAGAATTGGGCCAGTTAATTTGTCCAGCTCCTGGCGCGCCTAATGGGCGCCCTTTCCCAATTCCACCATAACCGCCAATTGTTGTTTTATCTCCCGGTGTATCTCCACTTGGATTTCCTTGGTCACTTAACGGTTTTCCATTTAAGGTCCCTTTGTTTTTTATATGACCATTTTGACAAGGTTCATGAAATGTTTTCATGTATTGCGTTCTTTCTTTTTGATATCTTTTTTTTGCAGCTTGACACCTAGCATTGCAAGCCCCTTTTGCAACTTGACCACTATAACTTCGTTGATTTATTTGAGTCGTAGTATATTTTTTAACATTTTTCTTCTTGTATGTATTTTTTGCTAACTTTAATTGATATCTATCTCTCGCAAGTTGGCATCGTTTATTACATGGAGTTTTTACAGAGCATCGTGAATTGCATTTAGATGACAAAGCACTTCCTCTAGCTAGTTTTGATCGTTGAAACTGTTTATTAAAATTATGGTCAGTTGTTGCGTGAGCAGATAATAGATGTATTTTTGTAGTAGGTTCTTTATTAAGACGTCTTATCTTTAAAAACTTTACTGTCTCGTTAACAGCATGGTTATATACACTTCCAAAAATAGTTGAATTAGCACAAATACTTTTTATAAATAACGAAAAAATATACAAAGACGATTTCATATTTATATATTTACACAAATTATCTTTTATCCTGTTTTGTAAATTACTTGCGATTTTTCATCATAATGCAATACAAAATATACAGCCCAACAACTCCTAGAGCCGCAAAATATAATTGAAAAATTGGGTCGTCTGGAAGAGACTGAGACTCTGAAATTGTTTCAGGAGTTGTATTCATGTTTGTAAAGGCTTGGTTGCATCTTTTTTGTGAAACAGGATTTGTGCCCCCATTTCCCCAATTGCATGGGTCCATGTTTCCAATGTCTACAGTTGTAACAAAATGAGTTTGTGTTCCAACCCCGTTTGGCCCCAATGCAGGACCACTATTTGGAGGAGTTGGGCCAATAACTTGCATTGTTATTTCTTGACAATCTGGAACTGACCCAGCTGTAAAAGATTGCATAATAGCAAACGGATTTAAGGCATTTAGATTTCCCATTGTCCCTGGAATTAAACCTTTAAAGTTAGAAAAATTTGTATCTAAACCCGATGATACAAATGGTATGTTTCCCATAGGAATATTATTAACATAAATAAATCTATCCACTTCTTTGCCAGATTTTACATCTTTACATTTACCACCAGTTTGTAAAAAAAACTTGTTGCCTAAAGGACCACCCGTCGTTGATGCACCACCACCAGTAACTAATACCTCAACATATTGTACTAATCCATTAATATCTCTGCTCATCGCAGCCAAGCTTCCTTCATCTGACATGCCAATTGCACTAGGATTTTTAATATTTTGCCAATAAGGATAATCAGGACCTAATAAATTTTTCTCTACATCAGATGCATTTGATAATACTTTTTGAAATATGTTTGACATATAAATTATGTCTATATAAATATTTTTATAATTTATTGTTTATAATTTATTATTTATTATTTATTGTTTATTGTTTATTATTTATTGTTTATTGTTTATAATTTATAGTTTTATAGAAATTATAAACAATAACAGTGAAAACGGTGATGCATTGAAATTATGGAACGCTTGACAATCCACTAGTTTGCACCGGTTTATTTCCGGCCAACTGTGTCGCCGCTTGAGCTTGTTGATTTACTAAACTAGCGACTTGTTGATTTAAAGAAGCGACATTTCCACTAATATCTTTAACTTCTTTGTCTAGTCCCATTAGTTTATTTACTTGATCCTGTAGCACTTGAATAGCTCCCGAATTTTTATAAGCTAAAACAGACGATGAACAGCTAGAATTATCACCAAAATCTCCAGCATTTTCAAGTCCTTCTCTTTTCAATGTTGCTGAACTATTAGCTAAAAATACTTGATACAATATTAAAAATATAAAAAATATAATCAAGGCTTTTATCAACATTAATATATGCAGATACTTTTATTTTCTTCTATATTTATAATATAAAAATGGCAACCGCATTTTACCCACAAGGCATGCATTCTTATAATAATTCATTAACCGCTCCTTTTACAGCTCCATATAGAACGTGGAAGGGAACCGGTTTATACAGCAATCCAGTAGGTATAACTGCTGGAAATATTCGTCCTTTAACAAACAAAGACTACACAAACATTGCCGTTTATAAAAAAGGAGCTGCAAGACCCATTAAACGGCAATTTAGAAAACAAACGCTCACGCAAGTTCCTTACATAATTGTAAATCCAAATAATCCGAATCAATACATTACGGTGCCACAAAATAGAGCCACAAGATCTGCAGCTGGTTTAGAAAATAAAACTGGAGGATTAATTGGTCAACTTATGGACAGACCCGGTGGATATTCTGTAAAAGAAAACAAAATTGATGAAGTTAATGAAAGTTTAAAAGCTGATTTGGATTGTAAAAATTGCACAGGAATTAGCGTTGTTACAAATTATTATCCACAATATTTTTTAACCAATAACCCTTTACCCGTGTGCACAAACCCTCAGAACTGTTGCAATGAACCTAGAAAGGCATTATTGCGAGTTAGACCCGCTAGTACAAATTTAAAAAAAAATTATTTCACAACGCTTCAACAATACAGAGAAAATCGTTGCAATACATATGAACAAAAAGCTTTTAATTTTAAAACCGAAAACGATTACCTCACAGATGCAGCACTGCTTAAAAATAATCCGAATATTACTGCTAAAATGCTAGCCAATGCAAAACCTGGAAGCCCGCTTACTTTGTTAAATACTTATGTTGGAAATTGCTATCCCAATACTGGTTTAAGCACATATTCACAAGTTGAATTAGTTGCAATGTCTTTCCAGATTTTAAATGATAATGGTGTGTTTTCTGACGACGATGTTACAAACTTTTATAATCTTGGAATTTCTACATTACAGGAATTTGTTTGGTTTATTTCTAGTTTAAAATCCGGAAACTCAGAACAAGCAGCGTATCTTTTCAAAAACTTTATCACTAATCCTTACATTGGAATGTCTTTGTCTGGTCCAAGCAACCCCAACTTATGTAAATTGGCAGTTTACAAACCAAGCAATCCTCAATTTGCTGTCCAAGGTGCAGTCTCTAGTAGCGCAAGAACTTTAAAGTTGACTGTAGCAACGATTCGTACTGCCGTTAGCGACACGAGATCTGGTTCAAATAACGCAATTCTTAACTTCAGTAAGCCAGGAAATGTTCCTTTTATTTACAAGTCTAAGGTTGAAAAATGCACGCCTGCTTTGCCTATTATATTCAGAGGGCTTGGAGTCCGATCACCGGTGTACACACCAGCAACATGCGGTGGTGCATCAGCAAAGAGAGTTGTTGCCATCAAGAAAAACTTGCAGCCGGGAAAAGTTTATGTGGACAATTCTCCTGCTATTTACTAATTATCAAAAATATATTATTTTTTATTTTTATTTTATAGTTTATAGTTTATAGTTTCTAGTTTCTGCATCATTTATGGTGTCACTATAATTTAGAATAATGTTTAGATCATCTGTTAGATCATCGGGTAGATTATCGGGTAGATTATCGGTTAAATTATCGGTTAAATTATCGGTTAAATTATCGGTTAAATTATCGGTTAAATTGTCATTTTTATAAACAGCGACTGGTAAAAATATATTTAATTTGTCAACAAACTTGTTATAAGGAATTTTATTTTTTTCACACCATTGGATGCACTTTTGAATATTATTCTTTTTAAGTGTTTCTATCTTATCATCCCGATTTTTATTCTTAATAGTGTTAATTATATGATCAAAATGCTCTAATTGTTGTTGGCCAATAATAATATTAGATTCTTCTATTTTGTTCAAAAAATAATAAGGTAACTCTGATTCAAATATTGAAGTTAAAATATTTCCATTAACCGCGAATTCTGTAATAATCGTCTTCAAAATATTCAAAATCTTGTTATTTTCTATTGTTTTTGAATAATCAGATATGAAATTTTTACAAATAATAAATTTTTCGTTATTTAAAACATTGCTTACATTAGGCTTTATTATATAAACCTTTTCATACATGTTAGTCAATAAATATATAATCTCCAATATAGGTTTAAAAAATATAGAATCCACCTTAATTATGCACACTCCATTAACATTTTGATAAGTTAGTATATAACATAATGCATTAACAAACTCTATTATATGTTTGTTTATGTCCGAGTCTTCTGACAAATCATTTAATTCAAAGTATAAAAAATCAACAGTCATTGGTTCTACGCCAATTATTGATTTTAAATTTGTTTGGTCTAAATCATAGTTATAATCGTTGTTGTTCTCTCTAAAAATATTCATGCAATCAATAGTTGCAGCATTATTTTTTCCACAATGTAAAGATTTAATATTTCTACCGTTAAATGGTTCAAATATATTGAAAGAATTTACAATTTCCATAAAAGTGTAAAAAATTGAAGAGCTCGCTTTAATTTTGCTAACAGAAAAATTTGAACCTGGAACGCGAGAATGAACAAATTCATATGGGTTAATAACTTTATAAATTATTTCAATGTTGCATTCAGTATTTTCAGACTCTTGCAAAAGTTTTATTTGGTTTTGCGCTATTTTTAAATAATGCGTCAAACTAAACGAAATAATTGGTTGAACTGCGGCTTTATTTTTGCTATAACTTGGATTTAGCTTGCAAATAGTTTGTTTTCTAGGTAATGTGCAATAACTCATCGTAGAGGTTATATTATCATGTAATATTTTGTTTAAGTGATTAGCAAAATATTATATATTTGTTGCAATTGCGTGTTAATTTTATTATTCCTCAAGTTTTAATGTTACTTTTTTTGATGCAACCTTTTTAGCTTTTGTCACAGGGCCTGGTGTTTCTGATTCTTTTATAATAGTCACCTCTGTCGGTTGAACCGGTGCGTGGGGTTCTTCTGTTTCAATAACAAAATTTAACTTCTTTGCTCTAGGTTTTTTTGTCGTTATAGATAGTGCAGGAACTGGGACCTCTTCTTTAATGTCTTCAACATTGAGGTTTTCATCAATTGCTTCTGATGCAGTAGACAATAACAAAATCTTTTTATTCAATGGCTTAGCTTTCTTGGATTTTTCTGTCAATGAAGCCTTCTCCAACTTCTTCTCTTTTTTATAGACTTCTGCACCCTTTTCTGATTCCATTTTCTTTACTTTCTTCCTTTCAACAAACGATTCATCTACAGACTCCAGCGCAATTTTCTCAGCATTTACATGACTTATCTTCTTGAATACAAAATATCTGTTCAAAAACGAAATCTTCTTTTCATTTGGTGTCATATTCAACGCACTTCCATATTTTTCTTTTTTCATTGGTTGACGCTTAACCTCATCATCCATCATGTTGAATAAATCAACAAATGAACCAGATCCTTCTGGAAGTCCAATTAACTTTGCCTCATCCCTCTTTAATAGTTGGAAGCCGTAATTTTCCATAACGCGTTCCAAGTAATCAAAATTCACCAAGTATTCTGGAAACATCTTATTAATTGTCTCTTGGAACACATCTATCTTATATCCCAAACTAGTTACATCGTCGTCAAAGTTATCTTCGTCATATTCTTTTCTGATTTCCCAAATTTTTCTATCACCTTCGTATAATTCAACACTTTCACCAATTTTCTTCTTCTTTAACATATTAAATATTAACTTACCATCATAAGTTGTACCAATAAAATATCCATTAAGAGCCGTGCATTCAGAGACATTTCTCATAAAATTCTGAAAAGTAGATTGATTTTCAAACAAGTAGTGAATTGCAAATTGACATGACGATACATTAAAACCATTTTCTCCCTTTCCATATTGTTTGGCAACACCCTTTCCCAATTTTTCAGCATCGTTTGGCCCATGACCAAATACGGCCTTTGTAATTTGAACCGCTTTGTCATTCATCATTGCCAACCCGCTACGAATGTTTAATCCGCTGTTTCCATTTACAAATAATGCACTAGGAACATGTTTAAAATCTTTTCTGTAATTTAAGAAACGAGCACACGCGCCATTTAATCTATTTTCCAAGTTATCTTTTGAAATGTCAATTCCAAACACAAAAGACAAATGGGCGTCAATCCATTTTGAAAAATCTCCACCCTTTCCACAAGCATAATCAATTAAAATGTCATTTCTCTTTGAAACACTTGTTATCAATTTGTTCTTAACAAACAAATTGTGAAAATCACGAAGACCTCGCGTTTTACTGCTTCCTGCAAATTTATTATAATACACATCATCGTCACCCAATTCATCTGGGATCCCATTTCCAGTGCAAATCATTTCTTCTGTAATTGGATTATGAATGGAATGCCAATTGCTATCAGCAACAAGGTAATTGTTTCCAAAATTTGGCTCACCGTTTCGCAACTCGGCGGTTTTATCATAACGAACTCGCAATGGAATCCATCTCCAACCCTTCTCATTTGTTAATTCATAACGAAACTCAACGATTGTATTATCGCCAAAAACCTCATCTTCTTCTGTGTACATTTGAGAAATTCCAGTGTCGTCTTTCTTCAACATAATTTTACATATTCCAGCAGTTGGATCATAAGGATCAGTTGGATAAAATTGCAAAGGATAATAATCATCGGTTCTATCATCAGCTGAGCCAAATGTTGGAAGCTTATCATCAATCACATCCTGGCATGGGTTGATGTATCCATTCTTTTTCTCACTAAAGCCGCATCTAAGAATAATTGTTTTGAACTCATTTATTTGAGTTGTTGCAGAAGTTTGCAAACCTCCTTGAAAGATGGGTGTAACTTCGTCTGTTCCATTCTGAGCTTTCTTTGTGGAGACGAGGAAATCAATCGTGTTGAATTGCGGCGGTTTCCATTTAAATGAGTAATCCCATGTTGTTTTTCCGAGACGACCAACCTTTCCAATTTCATCTCCACCTACTCCCATGCTAGCAGGCGTAAATATCAACCCGTCTGTATTATACTCAAACAACCCCTCCTTATCCTTTGTCAATATCAAATTGCACGCACCAAATATGTTTTCTTCGGGGCTTAATGGATAGAACTCCTTAGATTCTATTCTAATTGGACTAACGGCCTCATCCTTAACAACTGACTTTGGGTTCAACAACTTGATAATATGCTTCAACAACGGAAGTCTAAACTTTGATTTTAACTCGTCCTTTTTCCTCGGAACAAAACCAAGCGCCCTTACATCTTTTTTCTCAATAAAGTAAATGTCAAATGCTGCATACAAGTTAATAAATTTACCCAACTTGTCATGCAAAATAATTTCACCGTCAATGATGCTATTAAACAGCTCTTTATTCTCCGTTTCAGCGCCAGTAAATATAACATTCATGTTCGTATTTAACAGGTAAATTTTACCCTTGGATGAAACAAATAACAAATTGCGTTCACCGTCTGCTTTTTCAGTAACCGTATAATCCTTGCGAATATTTGGAATAACTGTATTGTCATTAATGGGTGCAATATTTTGAATTTGAAGCGTGGTTGATGAAGGACCAATAAAATTACTTGGTCTAACTCTCCAGTGCCGTTTAGCGTCATAGTTTTCTCCATGAATAAGTTTCATATATTCTTGTAAAATATCTCTCTGTTCTGGATAAGAAATTGGGTAATTTGTTCCTTGAAGACCCATAAGAACATATTTTATAGCCTTGCGAATAGACGCCAGCAAACCACTTGGAGTCTCCGTCAAAGTTCCTGGACCAATCTTTGCATTATTTACTTCCAATTCAATCTCGTAAATTTCCGGATTGTCAAACACATTTGCTTCTTTTGTAGTATACTCCAAAATGGGCTCGCTGTTTGAAAACTTGGATGACTTGACAATGCTAATATCAACATTAACTGGAATGTCTTGATGTGAAAAGGTAACACGATTAATATATCTAAAACTTTTTTTTGACTTTTCCCAAGTATCAACGATATTTTGAATAACACCTGAAGTTGCGCGCATTTTGTTCTCAACACTGTATGAAACTCTGAAGTTAAAATCATCAAAGTTAACAGGCCTCGTTCTTTGAGCGTCCTTTCCTACACCATGAGAATAATGTCCCTTGTTGTGAAATTGAACATCGTGACCAGACGCCATAAGTTTTTTTATGTCATTGTGGTTGCAATATTCTTGAATTGCATGAAATCCATTTATCTCAGTTCTAATGGACGACACCTTGAATTTTGATGTTGCAGGATCTAAAAACTCATTACTAATGCGCAACATATAATTGCCCTGTTCCAAGTGACTCGTAAATCCCAATGATTTTAATTTGCGAATCACATTGTCGTAATCAATCTTTGTTAATGGTCTTATGCCTTTAGTTCCAAAACGAACCTCCAACTCATTGTTTTTATTAATGTCTTTAATGAATGGATTATTAGCCCAAAAGAGTTTTACCAAATTATCAAATTGTGTTTGCGGCGACTCTCTTCTACCTGATGGTTCTAAATTTGTTTGTTCTTTCTTAGTAGATGACATTGTTATATATATATCAATACATATTTTTATATTCAAATCAATTTTTAATTTTATAAATTCATAACCAACATTTCGTACAAGTCTTTCTTGGTTTTTTTACTTAAATCAATTCCGCTTTCTGACAATCCTAATTTTTTAGCCATCTCAACCAATTCATCTAATTTGTATGAGCTCATAGCTTTCAATGGTTTATCAAAACTTTCCCAATTAAAATATTCTGTTCTATATTTTTCTAATTGTTCTTTTGAAACATTTTGTTCACAGCAATATTTGCAAGAAGACGAATCGCTGTTATTAACACAATGAACTACATGCGTCGGCATTTGGTCATCAAATACTATTTCAAAACACTTGCGTTTGTGAATATACATAATGTTAATGTTGTGTGAGATGCACAATGCTATGAATGTTTTCATTCCTACGGATTGTTTATTCGCCAGTTCATCCTCTACATCTTCCTTTATATTTTTGATTTTCTTGCTTTTTAATTGTTGTTTATTGTTTCTCATGTGTTCAATAAGTCTGAACTTTTCTGATTTCTCGTTCACAAAAGTTGTCGTTCCCGGATATTCATATTTTTCAAAACCATTTTGAATAATAAAAAAACACCAAAACAATTGATCCTTTTCTCTTGGATAAAAAAATTTTTCAAGCTCTTTTTCTTTCTTTTGAATAATTTGTGGAGCGGGCTTTGGCTCTTCACTTTTACTCTTACGCTCATTGTTTGATCCCTGTTGGTAAAATGTTTTCGCTAAAACTTTTCCTGTCAACATATAATCTTGTAACTTATTCAATACATGATTATAATCAGTTTGTTTGGTAATGGCACTATGCATATTTATTTTTTACTGAATTATCTTTATTATCTTTTGTGAAGTATATATTCTTGAATTCTTCTTTCTGTTTCTCAAGATAATTCAAGTGATACTCTTGTGTATTTACATAATTTATGTAATTTTTCAAATTTTCAACAATACTGTGTGGCAATTCCGTCAAGTTAATAAAGGTTCCATATTTGTTTTCATTTAAGGTAACTGATGAGTCTTTGCTTAATATTCGCAGAATTTCTACCTGATTGAACTTTGGCAAGGATTCTATCTTTTGACGAATTATTTCTAATTCAGATATTGAGTCAACATTGTCTAAAACCGCGTTTTGCATTTATAAATTCATCCTATATTGTATTTAAATGAATTTATAACAAATTGCTTATTGTGCGTTTATTTTATTGAACAAGACGAATAATTTTTTCACCTTTATAATTCATCTCCCAAAAATCTCCTACCTCATAACGGTCATTTATCCAACAACGCCCTTTTAGAACATTGATAACAACAAATTTATTATTTGGAAGCTTGAACCAAGTGCAACCGGCTTTTAAATCGCCAACAGTGTCATAGCTCAACTGTTTAATTCTTGGTCGTTTCTTGAGCATTTGGTAACGCGCATCATTCTTAGGAATTCGGTGAATGTGAATATATTTTCCATTCCTCCAACAACCCTCCCCAGTATACTCTTTTATAATATCAACAACGCACGCCGGCATAACGATTCTTAGGACGCAAGACATTTGGGTTTTATTTGTTGCATCTTAAAAGAAAAATTCGGGTGCTGTCAATTTTTTTTCAAATTGCATCAAATTAAAACTAGTCATCTTCAATCACTAACTTTGGCTTTGACATTTCTTTATTCATCCCCATAGTGGAATAATCCTTTTTAGGTTCAACTAACTCAGCGATGATGGAAACATACTTGTCATTCAGTTCAAAACGCTGTCCAATAACTCGCGCTGTAAACTTTGAGCCTTCCTCAATGGTTGAGAAATACTGCATCATATAATGGTGATCTCTTGTAACAAATACAACAATTGGAGACGGTGTTTCGTCGGAACTTTCGGCACGAATTCCGGCCTTTGTGATATTCTTAGCAATGCATTGAATAAGCATTCCCTCAACAGGGCAACAAATTTGACATTCAAATACTACTTCAAATACAATATTGGTTCCTCTAATTAGTCCACTAGAATGAGTGACAATTTTACATGAATTTGGTTTAATAAAACCTTCAACAACGCATTTTCCCTCATAGTTTAGCGAAACATATTTTTCAATGGTTTCCTGAATATTCTTGCCCACACTAACAATGGGAATAGATATACTACGCGTTATTAGTGACCTTGTATAAATATTATTTTCTACTTGTTGTTTCTTTTTATACCTTGGTTTTGCAAGAGCTTCCATTTTATATTATACAAACATCTTTTTATTATGGTTTCAATTTTTAATTTAATTGTAAAACAAGTACAACTAAATTAACATTTTTTATGCTGTTGCGTTTATAACACACTAAATTTTCAATTCCTTTTTGGACAACATGGCGGATTCAAAATCAAAAAACCAAACCTTGTTATTCTTTTTAGATTTGTTATAATATCTGAACAATAATTCTTCAAGAGAACATAGTTCAGGTTGAACCATCCCTTTTGTTGTTCCATTTGTATATTTTTCAAATAATTGTTCTCCCATAAGTTCAGTTAAAACTGCAATTTTTCTAGGCTTTGATGATTCGTCGCAACGAGCACCAGTATTTCTTTTTGCTTCCATGTCCTTCACTTTAAAAACCAAATACCTGTTTTTTACCTCTAGCCCAATAAAGCCAATAATGTTGTTCACTTCAAATTTTGTAAAATCTAAAGTCTTGGCAGTCTCTATTGCTATTTCTCTCTCATCTTCAGCCTCAGCTTTAAACCATCTTTTTCCTTTCAATATCATTACATGAATCTTTTCTGCAGAAAATAATATTATACTCGTTAGTCGTTTTGTTCTGATAATTTTACTATCCAAATATTTTTTAATATAATATTCAAGAGAATTCTCATCAAACTCTTCAACTGAATAAATATAGTTCATTAAACTTGCTTTTTCATTAAACAATAACATATCTACTAAATGTTCTACCAAAAATTGTAATGTATCTGCGGATGTCATTATTCCGGACTTTGCCAATTTTCTCATTGTAACTCCACAATGTTTATACCAATTATCATCACCTCTTGGAACGATTTCTGTTGTCCTAGCAAATGACAATGCCAAATTATATTCAGTCTTTAATTCATTCATAATTGATGGTTCTTTTAAAGACTCTTTTTCTGTATCTGATTCGTCATTTTTGTCTGGTTCTTTTTCTTTTTCTTTTTCTTTTTCTTGTCCAGCATCTTCTAAAACTAATGTAGGTTTTTTATTAATTTTGGGTTCTTTCTTTTCGGCAGGTTTTTCATAATCAATATGCTCTTTCACCAAATCTTGTTTTATATCAAATTTAATCATACTATGTTTATAATCTAACGGAACTGATCTCTCAAATATAGAAACGCCGTTGTTGTTTAACTCGCTGGGTTGAAACAAATAATAATCGCCAATGTTAATTAAATGCCCTGTTCTACCATATTTGTCCATGATTGGTTCATTTGCATCTTCTATCATTTGCGTTAAAGCGGCATATATTTGAACAATTGGATAAGGCTTTGGATTATTTATTCTATGTATTAAATCAGTCTTTTTGTAAAAGAATTTACCATCTATTTTGTCGCTAAAGAGCTTTTTAATTTTTTGAAGTATTTTTTCAGAGTTCATCATAATAAATGTTTCATTGTATGTATCTTCTCTCGCATTCTCTTCTAAAAGAGGTTTATCAGGAGAACATTTGTATTCACAATCTGCCATATAATCACATGCTGCCGAATATGGAACATCTCCTACTTTAAAATCATCAATGACCATTCCATTTGATAAAATTTGTTTCACATCATTCTTGGTATTGGCTTCAATATTCTCTTGGGTAAAATTTGTTTGATCGTGATTAATCAAGCAATCAACGGATGTTTCTTTCAAAACGCGACTTACTCTTCCCATTTGAATTGCTTTATATTCAGCAAGCCTATAAACGTATAAATCGGCAGATTCTTCTTCCTTATTCTCCAAAATAGTACCATAAATAAAGAGCTCAACATTGCGTTTTTCAAATTCCAAATTTTTGTGACTTGAGTTTCTAACGCCACGGCCAATAATTTGTTCTATTCTATTCATGTTATACCAAGGATCAATGATATGAACCTGTCTCAAACACTTGAAATCAACACCCTCTGACCCGGCCTGAGAGATAAGAACAACTTTTATTTTATAACCATCTTTATTATCATCATTTGTGACGGCTTTTACTTCATAATCATTGTTTGGTGACAATCTTGAGTCCCCAGTAATCATAATGTATTTTGCCGGCATAAAGTTGTCCTTTTTATTAACACGGGGTTTCATGGTTCTTGCATCAACCGGTTCTACTGGAGGTGTTTTAAATAATGATTTTGCACCGTCTCCATATCTTGTAAATCCCATTTCTTCTAATGCTAATGCAACCGGTATTAATCCGCCATCAATGTATTGTGAATAAATTAATATTATTCCTTCCGACACAGTTCCATCCTCTGAAACTATACTATTGCAGATTGATTTTATTTTTGAACTGTAATCGCCAATTCTACTGGGGGAGAAAATGCGCAAGTCTTTATCCAAAACCCATTTTTTATACTCAAAAGATCCCTTTTCTGGTGGAGTTTTGCTATCAATAAAATCCATAACTCTATCTAACCCTTTCTTTCCTGTCAAATCATTTGCATTAATATAAATTTGACTGGCATTGTCTGAATCATCAGAAGAATCTCCGCCCCCAACTCGGTAAGACTTTACAGATTTTTCGCTAGACGCTCTTCTTGTTAATCTAATTCTTTGTTTTGTATTAGTTTCCTCTATAGGCTCTAATGCCGATTCCAATTTTTTTCCACGATATACTGGCAACTTAGCGGCAATTACTGGTTTGGGTTTTATCTCTTCAACTTCCTCTTCAGAGTCAGAACCAATAGAATCAATTTGTTGAACTGCAGATTCAAGTCCTTCTATTGGGTAAACAATATTCAAGGTCTCTAAAGGAATTTGTAGAAGGGTATAACCAAAAGCCTCCATATTTTCAAAATTTGGCATTTCTCTCACTACGCCGGTTTTTGTTGCTGTACTAATTTTTCGTTTTTTTAAACTATCAATAGCAAATTGATAACCGAGTGATTGATATTTTCCAATATTTGTTAAATACAATGTTGATTTGAGAACACTTATGGCTTCCTCTGGTTTAATCTTCTTTCCATTCATTTGGAATTTGGGGTAAGTAAAATTTTCCAAAGTATTGTTTGGAGAGAAAATGGAAGGATAAACTCTGAATGGAAAAGTGTAAGGGTTCTCTCCTCTAACAAATGACACATAACCAGTGGCTTTTCTTATAAGTAATTCCTTCCCCTCTTCTTCCCCATTAGGACCCTTTTTAAAATTTCCATCTTTATCAAATACATCTTTAATTTCAACAGTAGCTCTTCTGTCATTCAAATTCATCAAATTCAATAGCCAAATAATCTCTTTGTAACTGTTATACATGGGAGTTGCAGACAATAATAACAACCTCATATTTGTTGCAGATTTAACTAAATCAAGCAATTGAAGTGCTACTTTTTTGTTTTTATTCTCGTCGGCAATTCTAATATTATGAATCTCGTCAATTACAATTAACCTTGAATCAAATTCATATTTCAAATTGCGAACCATTTTTACATGTTTGTCCGCTTCATCCTTGTAAGAACCTTTTACTTCCTTTACTTTTTCAATGTAGTTGGCAAATTCAATATAACCCAAGAATAAATAAGACGTATTTATAATGTTTTTAACTTGGCTAACAACCTTCTCCTTAGTAAGTCCCTTCATGTTCATTGGATTTATCTCTTTCAAAAGTTTATTTCCAGTGCATCCGCGAATATTCCATAAACCATCAACAAGTTTCAACTTTCTCTCGTCAAATAATTGCAAACGAAAGTTATCTTGAACATTAGGTGATGCAACTACTATAATTCTTTTTGTAATTCCCATTTGTTTTAAATAATCGCGCTGTTCCTCACACACACCAATTGCAGTGCAGGTTTTCCCAGTTCCCAGAGAGTGGTATAACAACAAACTATTGTATGGTGTTTGAAAAGAGAGAAAATTGCGAACAAATGCTTGATGGGGAGATAACTCAAACTCCGCATTAGCTAAAATCTCAGCTTGTTCCTTAATGTCGTATATTTTACCGTCATATTTGGTGTCACTAAATTCTTTCTTTTCGGCTATCTTAACAATAAAATTTGGGTCATTTAAACTAGGATAAAGATAATCATCTTCTTCTGGGTTTTTTGCCAATTCAGTTCTCTCAATCATTTCTTTTTTAAGAACAAATTTGTTGCAAGTCTTATCATAGACCTTTTCAGAACTTCCGCATTCATTCATTTCAAATTCTTTTTTTAAATCTTCCATTGTATCTCCGGTTTCTTCAGGAATCACAATTAATTCTGGGTTATTTGGTTTTTTTCTTGGTTTTCTTTGTTTTATCAAGGTTTCTATATTTCGTGTTTGCATATTATATATTACGAATATAATCTATATTCTTGTAACACTTTATTTATATTCGTTATTAATTGTTTTTTTTCTAAATTATAAGGTCTAATTGCCTCTAAACATTCATCAATCGTTTTCCATTCCATTTTGCTCACCTCTGTTTTTTGATAATTTTGTAAATTATCAACTGTTTCATTCATATAAGCCAAAAAATATTTATGTTTATAAGATTTATGATTTGAACCTATAAAAATTTCCTCAAATGGAAGTAAATTTTCAATAACAATGATGTCTTTGCTAGAATATCCAGTTTCCTCTTCAAATTCCCTTAACGCGCATTCTAAATCCTTCTCTTGAAAATTTCTGCGACCTTTTGGAAATTCCCATTCCGTTTCTTCCCACGTTGTTTTACTATTTTGAATAATTTCTGACAATGTTATTTTAGTGTTTGCATTTGCATTTGCATTTGCATTTGCTTCGTCATTTGTTCTTATATCTGATGGAATTCCATTCCGAATTATTTCAAACTTCTTTGAAGAAGCAACTTCTTCGCCCCTGTATTGAATGCCATTATTATCCCCCCACAACATTTTCCACAATTTATCAAACGATTCCGTTTTTAGGCGTTTTTTTTCAACAACAGACATTTCGTCAACGCTTTTTTGTATTTGTTCCACATTATAGGATGAATATTTTCCCCGAATGAGATCAATATAACCGAAACTATCCTTTCGGCGTATCATTAAATATTGTATTCCTTTGTCGCTCGGTCTAAACAGTATAATTCCATAACTAGTTATAGGTAATTTGCATTGGTGAAATAAATGACCATGTTTTCCACAGTTATTGCATGAGTTTGTTTTATTCATTCAATATACGACTGATATTATATTGCAATTTATGTTTAAACAATAATCTTTTAATATTAATTTAATCAAATGGCATTAGATCCAAAAGTATGGGGACCTCATTATTGGTTTTTCTTACATACAGTAGCAATGTGTTATCCACATAGACCAAATACAATAACTAAAAAAAAGTATTACGAGTTTATTCATAACATTCCAATGTTTATTCCAATAGAAAATATTGCTTCTTATTTTAGCCAATTGTTAGACCAATACCCGGTATCGCCTTATTTAGATTCACGCGACGCATTTATACGATGGATGCATTTTATCCACAATAAAATAAATCAACGATTGGAAAAACCGTCTATATCATTAAGTAAATTTTACGAAAATTATTACGAACAATATAAACCGAATGATTTGAAAATGAGAGAATACTATAGGATGAAAAGTAAAATTATCTATTTTGTCTTGGTTGTTGTTTTTATCGGAGCAATTTATTATTTCTATGATAAATAATATAAAAATCTTTAATTATATCATATATCTCGCAAGTAATGACAATTATAAATGGCATTGAGATTGACGATATAGATTATAAGGTAAATGACATCAAATACGCTATAAAAAATAATGACCCAATTGAAAAAAAATTAAACGTTATTGTAGCAATATCAAATCCTTGTTTATACGCAACCAGGTACATCTTATTGAAAGAGTTTGTGAAAAGAATAGAGGAAGAAGAGGATAATGTGAATTTATTTGTTGTGGAACTTGTTTATAAAAATCAAAAATTTATAGTGACTGATAAAAAAAATAAGAACCATTTACAAATAAAAACCGAAGTGCCAATATGGCATAAAGAAAACATGATAAATTTAGGAGTAAAATACTTGTTACCAAAGACATGGAAAGCTTTTGCTTGGATAGATGCTGACATTGAATTTGATAACAATTCTTGGGCAATTGATACTTTAAAAATATTAAACGGATGCAAAGATGTCGTTCAAATGTTTAGTCATTGCATTGACATGAGCAGAGAGAAAACCAATTTAAATATATTCAATAGCTTTGGTTACAGTTTTTCCAAGAATAAAAAATATACAAGACGAGGTCTAGACTATTGGCATCCAGGTTATGCGTGGGCCATTACTAGAAAGGCTTATGAAAAAATCGGAGGAATATATGATAAGGGCGTTTTAGGATCAGGAGACAATATAATGGCATTATCATTTATTAATAAATGTGAAAGCATGACAAATGAAGAATATCACGAAGATTATAATAACAGCATTTTAGAATATCAAACTAAAGCAAAGACTTTGCGGGTTGGTTATACGCCGGGAATTATTAGGCACCATTATCACGGTTCAAAGAAAAATAGAAATTATACAGAGCGATGGCAAATATTAATAAAACACAAATTCTCCCCCCTCGCGCATTTAAAATACGATGATTATGGCATATTAATTCCTACTTCAGAATTCTCAAAAGACTTTAAAGATGATATATTGAATTATTTCAAAGAGAGAAAAGAAGACGAATAAAAATATTATCTTTACATAATTTAAGATAATACTTTACAATTATAATGAAAAATGACACAAATTATACAACTACAACAATGACAAACTCTGCGCGGATCACAAACTCTTCAACTTTTAAAGGAGGAAAGGTCATTGCTTCTGGTGGTTTTGGGTGCGTATTTAAACCAGCAATCAAATGCAAGGGACAAAAAAGAAATGAAAAAGATGTTACAAAACTAATGAAGATAAAGTATGCAAAAAGCGAATATAAAGGTATTCAAAAATACAAAGAAATGTTAGATAGAATTCCAAACTATAGCGATTATTTTTTAGTAGACGGTTTTTCATTATGTGAGCCAGATAAATTGGACGAAGAAGATTTGCGAAAGTTTGATAAAAAGTGTAGCGCGTTAAAAAAGATGAAAATAACATCATCCAATGTTAATTCAAATCTAGATAAATTGCGGTCATTAAATATGCCATACGGTGGCATAGATGTTGGCGATTATATTGAAACAACGCGAATGGATTATAAAAAGTTGAGTAAGATGAATATTTCTCTCATTGAACTATTAAAAAATGGAATTTTGCCCATGAATGAAAATGGAATTTATCATTGCGATATAAAAGATTCCAACATCCTTGTCCAAGAGTCTCCTTTGCGAGAAGGGGAAGTTAAAACAAGACTCATTGATTGGGGATTATCAACAGAGTTCAAAGAGAGAAATAGTATCCCAAAACCATTAACAAAAAGGCCTCTTCAGTTCAATGTCCCTTTTTCAGTTGTAATATTTAATGATACATTTACCAAGATGCATGGGGAGTTTTTGAAAAAGCACAAATCCCCCACTTATTTTGAAACGAGAGAATTTGTTATTAATTATGTTGTTACTTGGATTAATGATAGAGGTCCCGGACATTTAAAATCGTTGAATAATATTTTTAAGGCTTTTTTTGAGCGCGGATTAATTAATATAGAAAAACAATTTAAAGAGGACCTCATAGAATTTGAATACACTTTTTATTTTATTTTTGAATACATTTCCTATGTAATTTTTAAATTTACTCGTGGTGGAAAATTTGATAAGATGGAATATTTCTCTCAAGTATTTTTGAAGAACCTGGATATTTGGGGATTCACTATGACTTATTTACCTATTTTAGAGTATTTAGAAAACTATTACGACGACTTGTGCGAATGTGAATTGGAAATAATAGATAAAATTAAAAACGCTGTATTGTATGTTATTGAGTGCAGTTATATTCCAATTGATGTTGATAAGTTGGCAAATAAACTTGAAGAATTGAATCCGTTGTTTTTAAAAGCAGAGAGAAATTCCACTGTTAAATTTGAAGAGAGAGAAACTACATTCACAACACACCCCCAAAAAAGTTCTAAGTCCAGTTCTAAAAAGAAATCTTCATCTACAAAAAAAACTCGCAAAACTTCTAGATCCAGTTCTAGGTCAAGTTCTAAAAAAACGAGGCGAAATACAGTATGAGTATAAAGTAAAACTAAAACTGCACTATTAATTATAATATCTCATTATATTATTAATGAAACTAGAATTACTGATATTTGGAATTACTGCATTTTTAGCTTACAATACTTATTATGATGGAAAATACACAAAAATGATAATGAAGAATAAAAAATACTTTCAAATTGCGTTTTTTGTATTTTTAGGTGTCGTCTTTTATCTCATGGTTAAACGCAATCCAGCTAGATGTAAAAACTTATTGCTACACGCAAACAATGTAGTTAAATATATGCCAATTGATAAATCTTCTATGGATATGCTAAGCCCTTTAATAGATTTTACAACAACGTCTAGCAACTCAAGTTTTATGGGTGACTTGCATAATGAAGAGGGAATCGCGTCTGGTGATGTTGGAACAATGAGCGCAGAAAAACGCATATTACAGTCTGGCGGAAAAAGTACAAAACGCTCTGTAAGCGAAACTAAAAAGAAATATGTAGCGTCCCAACAAGGGTGGAAATGCGGAGACTGTAAGCAACAATTAAACGCATGGTTTGAAGTAGATCATGTTAAACGACTTGAATATGGTGGAACTAATGAAGTTGCAAACTTGGTTGCTTTATGTAGAGACTGTCATGGTAAAAAAACGGCCATGGAAAATATGTAATTCCACCTTTTACAAAGGTGGAGCCAAGAAGAGGGATTCACAAGTTGTGAAAGGTTGAGCTAAATTTTCATAAAATATAATGTAATTATATATTATGGACATTCCAAAAGCTACAGCAATTCCATTATTAAATACCATAAATTCAAATGCCGATTCTGTTAGCAATTACAGTTATTCAAAAATAAAAACGCCTCTTATATATGCAACATTTATAATAGTAATGCTGATTCTCATTTCGGTTGTTGTAGGTTTAATCTATTCAAAATCTGCAAATCTACCAAATGGAAAAGCTTTATCTCAAGAAGAAACTAATACAGCGATGATGATTGTGGCATTTGTTGCAGCAATATTACTCATAGTTTTTATGACTATACCTAATTACAAGGATTTTTTGAATTTCATTAGTAGAATTAAATTTGTATTATTATTGGCGGGATACATAATTGGGCTTATTATTCTCTATAGAAATGTCCCACGAGGAATAATTGACGCTTATTCTTTTTTAGTTTTCCCAGCGACTATGTTGATAGGAATTTATTTATTTTATTTAGCAATGGAAAAGGGTCAGTTGTATGGGTTTGATTTAAATTATGAACGCGTTAAATACGCCCTTATATATTTTTGTCTCATTGTTTTTATGTTATTATTTTATACTGTAGATCCAGGAGGTTATTTAAAAACTTATTTTGGCCCTTCTCTCGTTGTTACAATTTTATTGGCTATATTTGGATTCCTTTATTTGATTACTCTTATGACGCTTCCAACAATACAGGGTTCCAAAGTAACTGGTTTGCACGGCGCAGACGCATCTGGTGGTGGGTTATTTAAAGGATTGTCAAATATGGGACTTTTCAGTGGTATTGGATTTTTAATATTTTTAATTGTTATAGTTGCTGGAATTTTGGCATATCCTGGCGGATTCACCTCAGGAACGGGACTCGCCGGAACAAATAAAACAACCAAAGTTTCTGGAATTGTAATTCTCCTTATTATTATATTTATTTTATGGATTTTATTTTTCGGAGTTCTATCTTTTTCTGATGTAAAATTGAGAGATGCTGGTGGAAATTTTGATAAAAGCATGTCTAATATTACAAAAATAGCGCGGCAAGTTTTCATGTTATTATTTGGTCTAATATTTTCTGGTTTATTGATTGGTTGGCTTGTTACCGGCGTTGAAAGTTTGTCAAGTCAATCAGGAATAGTTTCTTTTGTGTTAAATTTGATTATTGTTGTCGCAATATTAGCTCTAGTTTTCAAATTGGTTACCGGTGGAACTTATTATAAAAAGAGTCCGTTTTTCAGATTGATTGTTAACACTCTATTATATATTCCTTGCATACTAGTCGGAATTCTTGACCCTATATTAAGTTTTCTAGGATTTGGTGGTTCTGTTGCTGCAGTCGCTGGAAAATCTGGGTTAAGTGGATTGTGGAATGGATTAACAACGACAATAGAAGCAACTAAAAATACCCCCCGCGCATATTATGTATTGCTTGTCGCCGTTATTTTATTATATGTTATTTATTTTTTCTTAGGGAAACAAGTAGAGACAAATTTATCTAAACAAGGTGGAACATTACTGGTAAATAATCCTGTATATACAAATACTGAAAATTCAATTGGACTTTACGATAATTTAAATGGAACAACTGAAGAAAACCCATACAATTATAAATATGCCATATCATTTTGGGTATTTATTGACGCGGTAAGCCCAAATGTTAATAGTTCATTGAACAAATTTACTTCCTTATTAAATTACGGAAACAAACCCAATGTGCTTTATAATGCCGCGGAAAATACACTTAGGATAACATTGGAAAATGACGGTGAACCTGCCATTGGAAGCGCGAGTAGATTGAAAAATCCACAAGAATTAGACGCAGATGGAAATATAATTATTTATGAATTGCAGAATGTCTTGCTTCAAAAGTGGAATAACATAATTATTAATTACAGTAACGGAACTTTAGACATTTTTTATAATGGCCAATTGGTTAAATCCGCAAATGAGGCGGTTCCGGCAATGTCAAAAGATACACTTACAATTGGATCTAATAATGGAGTAAATGGAGGAATATGCAATGTAACATATTTTAACACAGAACTTAGCATGTCACAAATATATTACCTATACAACCTTGTTAAAAACAAAAATCCTCCAGTGGTGAACTCAAGCAAAGAATCTATTGTTAAGAATGTCTTGAAAGGCGCAAACATAAAAGCCAATCCACCAGTAATTACAATTCCTATTAACATTGATGTTAAAACGGCTAAAACTGAAGACAATAACCCAGAACAAACAGTTAAATCAGACCCGAATAATACAAGCGTTGACTATTTGTCATTTAAATGGTTTGCAACAGCAAATAACGATAATTTTAATGGAGTTTAATGGCGTTTAATGGAGTTTAATGGCAATATATTCAAGATAATTTCTATGAATATATTATACTATGGATATTAAGAATGTGCTTCTCATAATTATTATCGTTGTTTTACTTTATGTTGTAATTCGTTACATTTTTTCAGATTCATCCACTTTGAGCAGTTTAAGTTCTGGAACTACAATGCAGACTATTGCGGCAAAATCATTGACAACTGGGTCTGTAGCCAATTCTAGCAATTTCACATATTCCATCTGGTTTTATGTTAACGACTGGAATTACAAATATGGCGAAAATAAGGTTTTATTTGGTCGCATGGGAGGATTAACCGACACAACGAGCGTCTCCGTTTCCGGTGTATCTGGTAAAAACCCCTGCCCTACAGTTGTTTTAGGAAGTATTGAAAACAACCTTTCAATTATGTTAACATGTTATCCTGGATCTGACAGCGCATTGTCTAGTGATTCAGTTAAAGCTTCCGACGGTTCTATTATTCACACATGTTCTGTTACCAACGTTCCTATACAAAAATGGGTTAACCTATTAATTAGCACATATGGTAGAACATTAGATGTTTATCTAGATGGAAAATTAGTTAAAACATGTGTCTTGCCGGGAGTTGCTAAAATTAACCAAAATGCGGATGTTTATGTAACGCCAGCTGGAGGATTCGCTGGATGGACATCAAAATTCCAATACTTTCCAAATTCAACTAACCCACAAACTGCTTGGAACATTTACCAAAAGGGCTACGGAAAAAATTGGTTATCCAATCTTTTTGGAAAATACCAAGTTAAGGTAACTTTCTCAAATAATGGAACAGACACCGGCGGTTTTACAATTTAACAATGTTTTTCTTATGTTATAATATAATATAGATGGATAACGGAAGTTTTACAACACAAAATACTGGAAGAGGAAGTGGAATTAAAGACTTTATGAACTCCAGTAGTTTAATAGCGCGTGTTTCATTCTTATTATTAGTGATTCTCATTTTCATTGTTGTTTTGCAATTTTCTATAGGAATATTAGCTTGGTTTTTTGGACCAACGAATTCTCCTAGATTAATAGATGGTATGGTTGACGCGAAACAGTTATTGGTTATTCCACAAGATCCGTCTCAAGCTCACGCCAAACCAATTATTCGCTCTGTTAATGGTCCCAGCGGAATAGAATTTACATGGTCTGTTTGGGTTTTTATGGATGACACTCAATCAACAAAATATAGACACATTTTTAGTAAGGGCAATGCAAATGTTGCAGAAAATGGATTGAATTTTCCAAATAATGCCCCAGGATTATACATTATGCCTAATACAAATGCATTAAAGGTCATTATGAATACATACAATAACATAAACGAAGAAGTTGTTATTAGTGATATTCCTTTAAATAAATGGGTGAATGTTATCATTAGATGCCGTAATACAAATTTAGACATTTATATTAACGGAACTATTACAAAGAGTTTAAAGTTAACTAGCGTTCCAAAACAAAATTATGGAGACGTTAACATCGCATTAAATGGTGGTTTTTCGGGATACATTTCAAATTTGTGGTATTATGATTATGCTTTAGGAACCGCTGCTATATATAATTTAGTAAAGAGCGGTCCTAATACAAAAATGGTTGGATCGTCTGCCATTAGTATGAAGAATCCAAATTATTTATCTTTACGATGGTTTTTTGCCGGCTCCGGAGACCAATTTAATCCTCTTGGAACTCGTAGTTAAACTATAATAAGCAACAAATGGTAATAACAATCACAATCGCAACAGTAATAAATTATTTTATATATTTAATTATGTATATAACTATATAAAATGCCATATCTTGGTTCAGATTATAATCCAAAACCACCCAGAGAATGGTATCGTTTTGAAAACCAATGCGCCTATTCAGATGCACCGATACAGATTCAAAACGGTCAAGCTTATTTGTTGGATGTTTTAAAAAAGGGAAATGTCTTGCAGTATAAAAAAAATAGCTCAAATATTACAAAACAACAACGATATGCACAAATTGCCAAAGGTATGTGGACAAATCGCACAACAACTTGGGCGACACAAACGCAGAGTTATACAAATCCCAATACTGGAAGTTTGAAACGCGTTGGATACAATAATATTAATACAAAAAATCCAACAGTATTGTTAAATTTGACGGGCAGAGGACAAAATGAAACAAATAATGCAGCGTTTTTTTTATTACAAGACACCTACGCGGCTCTCACATGTCCTACAAAAAATACAAACATATATTATTCTTTGCCGGTAAACGCAAGATCTTCTGGAACAATTGGTGAAGTTCCAGCTCCCATAATTCCACCGGCGTATAAACCTCCACTGAAAGAATACGCAATTGATGTTGTTCTACCGCCAATTTATGCAGTTAACACAACTCCCGAAACAAATGTAATCCCCGACGGAGGCACGCTCGTATGTAATGTCAGTGAGAATATTTGCACCGGAGAAATATACAGTACTACGCAAAATCAACAATGCTACCCTACATCAGATTCAGATGTTCCTGGACCTATTATTAATTTGTGTTATAATGATGGTTTACCAACATATTATCCAAGAGTTAGACGCACATATTCTGCCGGTGGAAATAAATGGCCACAAGGAGCAAAAGACATTTTCGCAGCAAGCGCAGAAATACCATGTAATAATGCGATTGTGACGCAAAATTATATTCGTAGTCCAATTGCCCCAGATACAAATCTAGTCGGAGTTGTTATTCAATATGTTTATGTTAATACAAAATTTTCAGATTATTTGGTTGAAACTCAATCATTAATCGCGCCATACGCAGGACTGCCAGAGTTACTATGCTATGACGCATCAACACGCGGATTTGTTTCTAGCATTACTCCACACAATTCTCAAAACCAAATCAAGGTTCAACTTAAAATAAAATACCAATCAAGCGATATATTTGCTACTAGATTAACAATAGGCGTTGTTTATACAATAAATGGTGGAGCGACTTATAGTTTGCTTGGTCAAGACACTTTTTTTGGTAGTGTAAATGCTGGCGGACCATTAACAAATGTTTACACCTTTAATTATATGCACTCGCCAAAAACTTCAGAAAAAATTACTTATAAATTGTTTTTTCAACTTGAAAATGATACAGTTGCCGCACTTGGTTTAATTGGAAATGAAAGTACATCGTCAGATTGTATCATTTTAGAAGAATATACATCTTTGAATTCCTTTTAGTTTTTGTTATTTTATGCGGCAATATTTTATTTTGTAAGTGTATATGGCGACAAATGGAACGATAATTCAATACAAGTTTCTTAATAATTCATTTTCAAATGTTTTATCTAACACACCATCAATTAATTCCCCTTATCCAGGATTGACGAAACTATTTTGTTATGATGCTGGAAATAACGGATATTCATTAAATATAAAACCGCATAGCTCTAACAATAAAATACAGGTGCAATTTAAAGTAAAATATGCAAGCAGTGATCTTGCATCTGCAAATTTGACAATTGGTGTTGTGTGTAGTACAAATGGAGGCGTTTCCTATAGCGTGGTAGGCCAAGACACATTTTTTGGAACTACAAATATATGTGGACAGATTTACGATGTTTATATGTTTAATTGCATTCACTCGCCGAATACGACAGACAACGCTATCTATAAAATGTTTTTTCAAATAGAAAACACTAATAGTGACGGTCCTATTGGATTAATAGGGGATACATCTTCATCAAATTGCATCATTTTAGAAGAACTTATGTTTAAATAGTCTCAGCTTAGAACGGAACCCCTGGTTTCCGCACCCATTTTGCTTCGTTAAGCCCCACACTGAAAACACTTTTATAGAAATAATGTAAATCTCATTCATATTTTGCTAATGAAATTTATTATTTTATATTAATAATTGTTACGCTGGATGTATTTTGGAAATAGTTGATTTCAACTAACGAGATATTTTTGGTTTTTTTATTTGTTAGTATAAAGACTTATTTTATGTTTCATATTATTATATGTCTCTTCCTCAATTAAACGATAAAACTAGAAATTGGTCTATAACTGCAGAAAAAATTAGCACGCCGGTCGGGGGACGAGGAACTGGTAATTTAACTTTAGGCGCAACTGGAACAGTGTACATAAATGGTTCCCAAACTGTAATTGACTGCAGTGGAGGAATATATTTTAATCAAAATTCTTGGTATGATAGCAATTCTAATCTTTATTTTGCTTTTGGTAAAGGACATGTTGACAATGTACCAATGATATCAAGTTCTTCAGAAGATATATCAATTGATGTTGTAAATGACATGTTTCAAATACATTCATATAATCCTCAGAACGATATTTCAGTTCAACTTCCTTCTCCAGATTCATGCATTGTTGGCACCTGGATTGTTATCAATAATATTAGCAAACAAAACTATATTAATGTTAGATCACAAAACCGCGATCAAAATTACAGTACTTTACCACCAGCAGACGAAACCCTTAATTTGGGCGGTTCTGGAGTAAAAATGATTGCGGCGTCAACCACTGGAAAAACAGATGGATCAAAATTTGCCGACACTTGGATATGCATAGGCGGTGGGGCGGGCGGCGCTGCATTAACAAGCGGTAGCGGTGTAATTATTAGAGGGCCAGCTGGTCCAAAAGGAGATACTGGACCAACTGGACCAACAGGCGCAACTGGACCTACCGGTGCAACGGGAAGAACTGGTGCAACGGGAAGAACTGGACCAACCGGCGCAACCGGAAGAACTGGTGCAACTGGACCCACTGGCGCAACGGGGTCAACTGGCGCAACTGGAACAACCGGTGCAACTGGACCCACTGGTGCAACTGGACCCACTGGCGCAACTGGAACAACTGGCTCAACGGGTTCAACTGGTGCAACTGGACCCACTGGTGCAACTGGACCCACTGGCGCAACGGGGTCAACTGGCGCAACTGGAACAACTGGTGCAACTGGACCCACTGGTGCAACTGGACCCACTGGCGCAACGGGTGCGACGGGTTCAACGGGAGCAACGGGTTCAACTGGACCCACTGGCGCAACTGGACCCACTGGCGCAACAGGACCAACGGGTTCAACGGGAGCAACGGGTTCAACTGGACCAACTGGCGCAACTGGACCCACTGGCGCAACAGGACCAACGGGATCAACCGGGGACACTGGAACCACTGGAACCACTGGCGCAACGGGGCCAACTGGACCAACAGGAGCAACAGGATCAACCGGGGACACTGGAACCACTGGAACCACTGGAGCAACTGGCGCAACGGGACCAACTGGACCAACAGGATCAACCGGGGACACTGGAACCACTGGAACCACTGGAGCAACTGGCGCAACGGGACCAACTGGACCAACAGGAGCAACAGGATCAACTGGAGCAACTGGACCCACTGGCTCAACGGGAGCAACGGGATCTACCGGCTTTACTGGATCAATAGGTGATACAGGATCAACCGGTGACACTGGACCAACAGGCTCTACTGGACCAACAGGTGATACTGGATCAACTGGTGCAACGGGACCTCAAAGTACTGTGACTGGATTTACTGGTTCAACTGGACCAACGGGTGACACTGGACCAACAGGAGCAACAGGAATGACTGGATTTACTGGTCCAACTGGATTTACTGGTCCAACTGGCTCAACTGGTTCAACTGGACCAACAGGAGCAACTGGAGCAACAGGAATGACTGGATTTACTGGACCAACTGGAGCAACTGGAGAAACTGGGCCAACGGGAGCAACAGGAATGACTGGATTTACTGGGCCAACGGGAGCAACTGGACCAACAGGATCAACAGGAATGACTGGATTTACTGGTCCAACTGGTTCAACGGGGCCAACTGGTGACACTGGACCAACAGGAGCAACTGGACCAACAGGAGCAACAGGAATGACTGGATTTACTGGTTCAACTGGACCAACAGGAGCAACTGGGCCAACGGGAGCAACAGGAGCAACAGGAATGACTGGATTTACTGGACCAACTGGTTCAACTGGGCCAACGGGTGATACTGGACCAACTGGAGCAACTGGAGCAACAGGAATGACTGGATTTACTGGACCAACTGGCTCAACTGGGCCAACGGGAGCAACTGGACCAACAGGAGCAACTGGACCAACTGGAGCAACTGGAATGACTGGATTTACCGGACCAACCGGTTTTACAGGACCAACAGGAGCAACTGGACCAACTGGAGCAACTGGAATGACTGGATTTACCGGACCAACCGGTTTTACAGGACCAACAGGATCAACAGGAATGACTGGATTTACTGGACCAACTGGCTCAACTGGGCCAACGGGTGACACTGGACCAACAGGAGCAACTGGAATGACTGGATTTACCGGACCAACTGGAGCAACTGGGCCAACTGGCTCAACTGGACCAACTGGAGCAACTGGAATGACTGGATTTACAGGACCAACTGGTTCAACTGGACCAACCGGTTTTACAGGACCAACTGGAGCAACTGGTCCAACGGGAGCAACTGGAATGACTGGATTTACCGGACCAACCGGTTTTACAGGACCAACTGGCACAACTGGGCCAACGGGAGCAACTGGAATGACTGGATTTACTGGACCAACCGGTTTTACAGGACCAACTGGAGCAACTGGACCAACTGGTGCAACAGGAATGACTGGATTTACGGGACCAACCGGTTTTACAGGACCAACTGGAGCAACCGGACCAATAGGAGAAACAGGAATGACTGGATTTACGGGACCAACCGGTTTTACAGGACCAACTGGAGCAACTGGACCAACTGGTGCAACAGGAATGACTGGATTTACGGGACCAACCGGTTTTACAGGACCAACT